>Ga0196905_1000833_pt1 | contig 12233 bp, 14 predicted proteins | sample CB_VirMetaG_3_FD_169098 | JGI IMG/M metagenome (GOLD analysis project Ga0196905, IMG submission 169098) | Freshwater to marine saline gradient viral communities from Chesapeake Bay - CB_1508_1S Viral MetaG (v3) (version 3) | ecosystem: Environmental > Aquatic > Marine > Coastal | place: USA... | reverse complement strand
CACGTAACAGGTCCCGCCGCTCGTCGTCGGTCAACTGTGCGGCCCACGCGGCCTTCTGCTCCGCGGAGTTCTTGCCGGCGAAGCTTCGCGGGTCCGAGACGTAGTAGTCGCCCAGAGCGATCGCCGGCCTCAGCGTCGGCGTCGTGCTTCCGTCGGGCTTGTAGTTCAGCCCCGGCAGGTACACCTCCTTGCCGACCTGGATCGCGCCGCCCCGGGGCGGCGCGTACTTGCCGCCCATCACGGTGGCGAAGTACACCTCCGGCGTCGCGAACTGCTCGACCGTCTGGTTGCTCAGCGTCTTCCGCACCACTGGCGTCGTGGGCGGCTCCTGTTGGCCGCGGGTGCCGCGGGTCGGTGACTGCGGCCGAGTCTGCGGCTGCTGCTGAGGAGCCATCCCCGGCTGCTGGGCCTGGCCCAGATCGCCCTGGACTCGATCGCGGATGGCCCGGTCGACCATGCCCCACGCGGAGCCCTTGACCCCGTCGCCGCCCTCACGGCCCATCCGGTCCTCGAACTTGGCGAGCATGCCGCCCATCGACTGCTGGACCTTGAGCGAAGCCTCGGTCTCCGCCTTCAGCGCGTCCTCATGTTCCTTGGTTCCGGGCGCGTACTTGGTCGTCTCACGGATGGCGCGGGCGTACGCCTGCATCGCGGACCGCATGGCCTTGTTGCCGCCGCCGCGAACCATGCGGTCGACCACGCCGCCAATCTGCCGATCCGCTTCGCTTTCCAAGTAGTCGGCCGACATGCCGCGACGAGACGCGGTGCCCTCGCGAACGATGTTGCCGTATCTCGCCGGGTTGCGACCGATCGGCTCCTCGGCGACGAGCTTCTTGAAGTAGGGGGAGATGCTTGGGTCGGACGTGATCTGGAACCCAGGGATCTGGCCGAGCTTGTACCGCTCGTACATCTCGGCGCCGCGAGGATCAGCCGAGATCGCGGAGATGCGGGTCCGATCCTTCTCCCACTGGTTGTTCGCTCGCTGGGCATCCATGCCGTAGCCCATCGCCATGTCGGCGGCTTGGCTTCGGATGCGGCCAGCAACGTCGGGGTTCTCGGCAGCAAGCCGGGCGCCGGTGTCTAGAATCGCATTCGACGATTGCCAGTTCACGTCCGACTGGACTTGGGCGTCGCGCAAACGGTTCGCGACCGGACCGACGATCTGGCCTGCGGTCGGACGCTCTTCCGCCATCCGGATCGCCTGTTCCTGTGCGGCGGTCATCGGTGCCATGCCCACGGTGCCAGCGGGCAACGCATTGCCGGGCTTCCAATCGCGAGGCAGCGGCGCAGCCTTGGCGGTCGGCTTGCTGGGCTTCCAGTCGCGTGGAAGCGGTGCGTTCTGGCCCAGATACCCGCCCGGCATTTCCATGCTCATTGTTCACCCCACTTGCCCAGAGGGCATCGCTCGTTGGTCAGCCGTGTCTTCGCATAGGTGAAGCATCCGCACTTCATGCATCGCCCGTGGTTCCACTGGTCGCACGCCTCGCATGTCCCGCGGCGGTCGGCGATCACCTCGGGCGACGCGATGCCGATGCCGATCTCGCTCTTGGCGAGCTTGATCGCACCGCTCGCAAGCGACGCCAGGCTTGCCGACTTCACTTCAGGCTTTGGTTTGTTGCATCCGCCGCAGGCCATTCAGCATCCTTCCGGGTATGCGCAGTTCTGGTAGGGCAGGAACGTCAGCGTCGGCACAGCCAGCGTTGCCGGTCCGACGCAGCCATAGCATTCCAAGTCTTGGGAATTGCATCCGTCGCCCGTGTTGTCCGCGTTGGAGTAGCAGGCCGTCCAGTTGTCGCAGTGCCTTACGCCGCACTCCTCGTCCGGAAACGTGTCCCCGCAGTCGGCGGTATCGCAGAAGCGGTCGGCGCAGTACACCGGAGCCTTGATACATGTCCATGTCGCCTGATCAGGAGGCGTGCCCGGACCCAGATCCGCCTCAAACATGAACTCGACATCTGCCATTGCCGGGCACTCGGTGCAGCTTCCGCCAAGAACCACGGCAGGACCGAGCGTGATCTTGAAGTAATGCCGCTTAAGGGCTGACGGCGGCTCTGATGAGCAGTCCTGCGCCCAATTGCAAAAGGCATTGTCCCTGTTTGAGCACCACATGCTCGCCGACGCGAAACACTCGTACGGCTCATCAGTCTCTTCCATGTCGACGCACAAACGCCCGATCCCATCAGGGGCCAACGGCCCAAGCACTTGGCACACCCCGGTCAGATCCAAGTCCTGCACAACGCCCTTGACCGTTGTGCGGTCGCCTTGGGCGATCGCGCAGTCGCACGGCGGGGACTCGTAGTTGCTGTCGCACCCCACGGGAGTGATGTCCGGCGGCACCCATGTCGGCTTGTCGCAGACGCCGGGGCGCAACAAATATCCGTTCGGGTGATACACGTCTTCCCACGACCAGCAGCTCGGGTCGCCGATTCCGTTTGCCGGGCCACCCGGACACGTCGTCAGGCAATCACCGTCGCAACACCCGTCGTTCTCGGGGTTGCCACGAAACACCGCGCCCTTCGCGCAGGCGGTCATCCGAAGCCTTCGGTGGCAGATCGCGGAGTTCGCCTCGCATTCGGCGTCGGTGTTGGCACCCTGCTCTCCAACTGGAAAGCAGTAGCGGGATCCGTAGTCGGGATGGGTGGCGTTCGACCGGCACTCCTTCCACTCGTACGTCGCCTCGTAGCCGGACATCTGGAAGCAGTACCTGTTGGCCCACGACGGACCCGACACGTTGCAGCAGGTGCCCGCGCCGCCGCAGCAGCAATTGCTTGTGATGAGTCCATTCATCAGCAATTCCCATCGATCGGGTTTGGAGCGCTGAACGATGCAACCATGCTGCCGTCGGCGGCTGTGGACAATCGCATCATCACCACCGTTGTCGGAACCGGCTTGAATTGATACCGATCTGCGGTGTCGTGGACATAGAACGCGCCACTGGCACCGGACGCGACCGCGATCCCGTACGCGGAGGTTCCGGTGTTGTCGGCCTCCAGCGTGTTGATCGCGATCGGGAACCCGGATCCGGAACTTCGCCCCCCATCAAGCGTGACATACAGCCCGGTCGCGGGGTCGTAGACCACCTCGGTCCAGGAGTATCTCCACCTTGCGGAACCTGACACCTGAGTGGGAGAGGTCACCCTCGCCTCAAACAGCCCGCTCGCAACAGCCCCGCCAACCACCGTGTATCGAACATCGTGGATCGGGTTTCCGCCCTCCGTTGCGGACACCCAGTGCTTGATGACGAACGTCTGCCCCTCGGCCGGGTTCTTTGCCGGGAACGCATAGGGATCCGCGGCACCGGCGGCGTCGTGGCCGTCGCTCGCACGCCCACCAGTGTCGTTCGGCTCGGTCGTGACCTCGCGCCACGCGAACTCCTCGACGCCGCCGACCGTGCGGGACGAGATGATCTCCGCCGGGATGACCTCGGGAGCGGGAACCTCCTGCACCGGCTCGCCCAGCATTGCCGTCACCGCGGACTCGATCCGGTCGAGCCGGTCGAAGAACGCGCGGGAGAACGGTCGTCGATGGCGAGAGAACCAGCCCATCAGATTCCTGGGAGCAAACTGAAGTCGGCGGTGCGAGCAAGCGGGATCCACACGGGCTGCCAGTACGGACGCGAAGAGACCTTCTCGTATCCGCCCTGCACCCACCCGCGGACGTTGCCGTCGGCGTCCGAGAATCGCCGCATGATGAACTGGTACGTCAGATCGACGCCGCTTGCGATCGAGGTCGGGTCGTAGTCCGACGCGAACGCACGGAACATCAACGACTGCGTTGGATAGGTGACGCCCCGGATGCTGATCGCGGCATTGTTGACCTTGTTGATCAGAGAGCTGTCGTTGACCAAGCTGGTGATCGACGCGGTCGAAGACAGCGTCGTGGTCACGTTGATCTCCAAGTAAGACACCCGGGACACCGAGTAGAACGGCGGGTACTCATTGGGGGTCCATCGCCGCCCGCTGGCAACCTCGCTGGCCCACGGGATAAGCGCCGGGTACTGGTCCGCACCAGCGTCTGCGATCGTGACCCTGGACTGGTCGTTGAACGATCCGCCGACCACGCCGTACTCGGCGGCGTACTCGGCTCGGTCCGCGCCGATCCGGCGGATCGAGATGTTTTGCAGCGGCAGGCTTGATGCCTGCGGGTGGTAGTTGCCCGAGGCGGTTCCGAGATCGTTCACCACTGTCTGGGCGGCATCGAACAGGGACTTCTGGTCGAGCTCGTTGCCGATTTCCGTGATCACGCCGCGACGTACTGCGGACTGCCTGCGGTACGAGCGAGTGTTGAGCCGAAGCTCGCTGCCGATCAGATCCTTGTAGTGGGCCATCAGATGATCTGCCTCAGCATCTCGGCGATCGAAGAAAGCTGCCGCTCAATGCGCTTCAAGATTTCAGCCTGAGACTCGCCCCCTGCGGTCGGCTGCTCGGTGGTTGAAGGGACCACCTCGCCGCCGCGGACCTCAAACCGTTGCGTGCCCTCGCCGCGGCGGGCAGCAAACCACTCCTCACGGCGGGCGGCGTTGTCTCGCCATCGTTCGCCCCACGACGATCCGCCCTCGTCGGACGCCGCCTCCGGCTGGCCTTCGGGCCAGTCCGGGAGCGGCAGCGGATCAGGCTCGGACAGTGCGTTCTTGCCGAGATCGTCGAACGACTCATTTGTTCGCTTGTCAGCCATGTGCTAGGACGGCCTGCCGGTCATTACGGGTCAGTTTCCGAAACCTCCGTCTCAAACGGATTCGTGAAGTTGGCGCCGCGATCTCCGGACCAAAAGCCTGCGATCGTTAAACGGACATGCGGCGAGTTCTTCGCCATCTGCCGCTGGAGCTGCGTGATGATCACGCCGCCCTTGATCTTCCGGTCGGCCTCGAAGGCGACCTCCAGCGTGTGGGTCGCGACGGCACCGCTGCCGACCCCGTATCCACCGTTCTTATTAGCGATGAGATTCTCAATCCCCACGTCCGCGCCAGCGATCATGTATCCGGACAGTCGGAACTGCCCGTACAGCAGCCCGCCGTGCTGGTAGTGGACATCGGTGTGGCCGTCGCCGGTCACATCGCTGACCTTTACTTGGTACTGGTCGGAGTATTCCTGGACGTGGATCTTGAACGTGGCATTGCCGTCGATGCCCACGGCACCGCCCGAGGCCACCAGCGTCGCGATAGTCCCTGGGCGGGACAGCGCAACTGTTGACATGGTCTAGCTCCCAGGCTTAGGCGTGGCTGATCGCCTTGAAGTCGCAGGACGTGGCGTCGCCGTCGTTGATGTAGGCGTCGGTGCCGGGCTTGATCAGGATGCAGCCCTTGGCGTAGCCAGCGACGCCGTCCGGGACGGATTCGGCGGCGCCGATCACGACCAGGACCTTGCCGGACCCAAGCTCGCCGGCCTTGTTCAACTCGTACAGGATGTTGTGGGTGCTCACGTCATCGCTCCTAGGCAGGCGGATAACCTTGGTACTGAACCAAGGAGACTCTGGGCCGCGAGGTCTCGCCTGCCTCGTTTCGCGTGCCCATGTTTCCAATCCTCCACCCACCACGGGTGGATCTGTCCATTGAGATGCTGGAGGCGAGCCGCTCCCGGAACAGCTCGCGGTACCTGGTCGTCGGGGAGACGACGTACTCCTCAGCGATCGCCAAGCAGCTCGCGATGATGGTCTCGCCATGGATCGCGGCCCCGGCGGGGTGCGACAACGAGCCCGTCACGGCATCTTGGATCACCGAATACTCGTAGAGCAGCGCTTCCGACTTCGACGGCGTCGGCCAGAGCACGATGTCGAATCTGGTCGGCTGACTTAGGTCGCCGGACGCCACTCTTGGCCTGATCGTTGCGATTGCCGGCCGCCCAGACTGGACCGGGTTCGCCTCGACTGCCGTCCGGAAGGCGTGCTCGCCAACCAACGACGGACCACGGACATCGCTGTAGGCCTGATAGGTCAGGTGCGTGCCGACGATGCCGCCAAAGTCCTCGGGCAACTGGTAGGACGCCACGTTCACGACCAAGGTCAAGGACGCCGTCGGCCGCAGGAACGACCACTGGTGGCTCATGCCGGCCATGGACGGCGGCGGGAAGTAGAACTGCCTCAAACCCCTGCGGACGATCGAGTCGACATCCTCCTGCTGCGTGATGTTCAGGCCGGTGTAGTCCCGCCCAAACGACAAGAACCGCGCGACTTCGCGGCGGAGCTCGTCGAGCGTCAGCGAGAGAGTCGGCTCAGCCACGGAAGATCCGCTTGATTCCGTTCTTGATCACGTCGGCGAGCAGCACGCCGGCCGCGAACGCGGCGATGCCGAACCAGATGCTTCCGAGCAGAGACTCAATCGTTCCCAGGGTCATTCCTGATCCTCCTGTAGGCGGCGTCCAAGGCCGGATCCATCACGCGAAGCGCCGCCACCGCCTCGCGGACAGAGGTCTCATGCTCTTGATCCACTGCCTCATGCAGCAGTTTAGCAGCAGAAACCGACTTTCTAGGCAACCACCCAAGCATCGACCGCATCGCCGTCCCGATGCCGGTCTGCCAAAGGATCGCGACGATGGCTAACAGGATCGCCGCGACCACCCCGTACTCCACCAGGGGGAGCCACCATGGCTCCGTCGGATCTACGAGCGTCGAGTCCACGGAGATCTCATTTGCGAGCGACATAATGCGTTCCTGCTCGCGCTTGCCCGCCGGGTCGCCCGCTTGGATGAATCGGTCCTTGCTGCTCTGGGCCGTCTCGCGGATCTCGACCGCCCGCTCGCTGATCCGCTGGGGAGCGCTCTTGCAGCCGATCATGGCCGTGAGCACCAGCAGCAGGATGATCGCTGCCCCGACGCCCATGGCGATCCGGTAGGTCCGTGCAGCGGACTCGCTCACCGGGACCGCTCCAGGTGCTCCAGCCGACGGCTGATCTCAGAGAGCTGCTGGTCGTGGTGCTTGGAGGTCGTGCTCAGGCTGACCACGCTCTTGACCAGATCCTTGGAGATCCCGTGCAAGTCGGATAGCCCCTTGTCGACTTGGGCGAGAGTCTGGTTCTTCGCTCCTATGCCCATGACGATCGCGCCGATTCCGGCAAGCAGCACCACCAACTGGATGATCATCAGCACGTCTTGGATCTGCATCTCACTACCCTCCGATCAGCGATGTCAGCGTCGATTGACGCGCCGCACCCTTGCGGGCCGCCCTGTCGAGCGCCACGCGCGTCGCCTCCACACGCTCAAGGATGTCATCGCTGAGAATGTTGGCGAGCGCGATGTACCACTGGTTCGTCCCGAAGTTGATGTTGTGCCAGTCCGGCGTGACGTTCGTTCTCCCTGCCGCACGGCGCTCCATCGTCATGCGCGCGAAGTACTGGCCGGTCGTTGGGTGCTGGCCGTTCCAAACATCCTTCTGCTTGATTCCACCGTTCGGGTTGTGGTCTGGTCCGCCGGGATTGTTGATGATCGCCGCGAACAGCCCACGCAGGAAGTAATCGGTCGCGTTCCACAGGCTCACCACCGTTGGCGACATCACCGTGCCCGCTGCGATGCCGAACGTCGACGCCTCCGACGACGAGACCGGTTCGGTGATCTGGTCGAGGATCATCGACTTGAAGTCCTCGACCGGAGTTCCGTAGCCCCAGTGTCGGTTGCCTGAAATCACGCTGTCCATCGTCGCCGGAAACATAAGCCCGGTGCGGCGTCCAAACGCCTTCCACGATCCAAGCATGGTCATCCGAAGCGCCTTCGCGATCTCCTGCATCGCGGCCTCTCGGCCACTCAGGTACTGCCACAGATTGCTGGAACCACGCATTATCGGGTAATAGCCAGACGCTCCGGGGATCGACGAGTCTGCTGTTGCCAAATCGTCAGACGGCATGCCGTGGAAGAAATGCGTCGTGATCGCATCGACGCCGTTCTGAAGGATGGGGATGGAGAACTCCGCCGCCTTGATCGCCTTTTCAATCACTGTCGCTTCGTGGAGTTCTTGGGAATACGGAGACACCGATGGCACTGGATACGAGTTCTGCTCGCTCGAAAGTAACAATTCGCCGTTCGACAAGCTGGTCGTCCGGACGCCGCTGATTGTTCGGTACGGATAGTAGTAGTATTCACGCGGCGAAGCTTCTCGGCCCGGATTGATCCACCACCCGCTGCCCAAGAACGGCAACGGTGCGACGCCGTTCTTCCAGTCGTACACCACCTTGCCGCCAAATCGTGGCGATGCCCCGCCCTTCAGGTAGGTGTAGGCGTCCCTCTGCGTCGCGATCATCGCGTCGTAGAACTGGTGCCATGTGACATCCACGCCACCCGATAGCAGAGTTTCACTGCTCGGGTCGTACGTCACCCCTTCGGTCTGGTAAGCATACTCCTGCATAGCCTGCCGCACGGTCAGCGGCGATGTAGCACCTTCTCTCCGATCGAGCAGCGCGTACGACAGGGGAATCTCTTCGGCGGTGCCTCGTCCGTGGATGATTCCACCCACGTTCCCGCCCGCTTCAATGTTGATGCTGAACCAGTTGCACGCAAGCGTCTGTGATTCTGCTGAGAATGAGGCCGGAGGCACCACGCTGTCAACAGACTGCTGCACCGCATCCGTGATCGACGACCATGTTGTCAGATCCAACTCCTCATCAGCGCTTCCTGCACCGGCGTTGACCCCAAGTTCGCAGCCAGCCGCCTTGAGCGCGGCGATGTCGCCCTCTGCACGGAGCAGTCCCGCACGCACGGAGGGCAACTGCGGCGTCGAAGTCGAGCCTTGGTTTGTCAGGATCAGTCGCATCAGGTGTTGTTTGCAGAGGCAACGGTGTAGTGAATCGTGAACGCCAGATCAGCAGGCGACGATTGAAGATCGGAAACCACTAGGGCGAGCTTGCTGCCAGCCGCCACGCTCTCGCTGATGGCGCTTGCGAGAGACGCCAGCGTCGTGCCTGCGTCTGCAAGTGAGCAACCAGTCACCTGCGTGCCATCGTCATGCACTGCAAGATCAACGGTGCCTGCGGAGGTCTGAGCCTTGAGCTGCGTGATCGTGATCGCCTCCGGGATCGCGGGCGAGATGACGTACGTCTTCGCTTCGGGCGACTCGATGAATCCGCTGATCTCCAGCGTCACCGTGTGGTTGTGAGCAGACGGCGCGAACGTGGCCGGGACGCCCGAGGTGATGTCTGACCAAGCGTGTTCGTGGTCGGCATCCGCGAATGCCGTCGACGCAAGCGTGGCAGCGCTGCCCAGACCCAGCGTCGTGCGGGCGTCTGCGGCACTCGTATCGTCGATGAGAGAGGCGCCAAACAGTGAGACCGACGAGGACGCCACGAAGTCGCCCGTTGCCGCCGAGGCCGCAGTACCAAGGGTCGGCGTGCCACTGAGATCCGAGTAGGCTCCAGTCGTGGCGACCGTCGCGAAGGACGGCTTGCTGGCAACATCATCCCACGCGATCGACAACGCCTGAGACACCCATTCAGTGGTCGCGGAGTCGTACACCAGCACATCGCCGCTTGACGCACCGCCGCCGACGCTGATGTTCGCGAGGTCTTCCAGCACCGTTGGCGGCGTGGTCAACTCGACAACGCTGGTGGCGATCGGCAGGCCGTTCGGATCGTACGAACCGCTATCGCCTTTGCCGATGTAGAGCTTCTGCTCATCCTCGTAGAAGGCCAGTTCGCCCCGGAGCAGCGTGGTCGGTGGCGCGCCGGTCCCGCGCTTGATTCTGATGGCGATGGGCATGGTGTGTCCTTAGATGGTGTAACGAACGATTACGATTCCGGAGCCGCCGTCGCCGGAGACTCCGTTGTTGAACACGCTGCCGCCGCCTCCGCCGCCGGTGTTCGCGCCGCCGTCGCCGCCGTTGTTGGCGACAGCAGCGGCTCCTCCGTTTGAGCCGCCAACTCCGATGGTTCCGCTGGAGGTGCCACCACCACCACCACCGCCCGCGCCGCCGTCGCCGCCCTTCGCTGAGACTGAGGAGCCGCCGCCGCCGCCTGCGTAGTAAGTGCCGCTGCCGGTGGGCCATTCGATGCCTGCGCCACCGTCACCGCCGTCAGAAAGACTGATTCCGTCGCTGCCTGCGGATCCTGCGCCTCCGCCGCCGCCCGCGCCCGAGTTGTATTCGCCCGAACTGATCCCGCCGCCGTCGCCACCGTTGTTGCCGCCGGTGGTTCCGCTCGCTCCGACAGATTGAGATCCACCACCACCGCCGCTGCCGCCGCTCGACGCAGCAGAGGCTCCGCTGCCTGTTCCGGTGCCGCCCTTGCCGCCTCCGGTCGCGGTGAAGCCGAGCGCGCTGCTGTCGCCTCCGTTTGAGGAAACGCCGCCAGCGCCGATGGTGATCGAGTACGTCTGCGCGGTGACGATAGCGGTGCCTGTGAGAGCCGCTCCCGCACCACCGCCGCCCGCTCGATTGATGCTGCCGCCTGCGCCGCCGCCGCCGACGATGAGATATTCCACCTCTCCGCCAGTGTTGACAGTCAGTGAACCGTTGCTGGTGAACGTATGGTATCGGTATCCATTTAGGTCAGTCTCGCTGCCGCCCGAAGCGGTTACTCGGCCCGCCACGACGATTGGTGCCGCCGATTTGTATGGATGATCCGCAGGGAGGTTTGCAGCCAGCCCCCATTTGTGAGCGAGGTATCCTTCTAATTTCTCGACATCGCCAGACGGAAACACAGCAGAATCATTGGCTGCCGCTACGATCTCTCCCATCTTGCCAAGCCATGACTTGTCTTGATTGCCGTTGCCGCAAAACGTGTTGTAGTTAGTGATATTGGCACTGGGTTCCGATTGGGACGCGCCAGATGTCGCGTATGTGCCCGATGCCTCGGCAGATCCGTTGATACGAAGTTCGAAGTCTCCGCCCGCAAACCTCAACCTCGCGACGATGATTGCAGTGCTGCCAACCGCCACCGTTGCCGTCGAAGCAATCGACACTTCGGATTCACTGGTAAGCCTGCGAGATTTGAGCGTGATAGCGCCGCTTGTTTCTCGATAAATGCCGCATACCTCACGGGTAGCGGTTATGGCGCCTAACATTTGCGACATTATGCAACTGCTGTATGTCGTGCCGGGGTTGCCCTGGTTTAGAACTAGACCGACGATCACATCTTGCCGCCCGTAGGGGGCGGCCCACTTGCTAGGAGTGGTGCCTCCGTCACGGATGAAGAACAGCGGGCCTCGGCTGTTGTTCTGCCTGCTATCTGGCCCGATGCCCGGATAGCCATTGACCGCTGTCGACGAGTACGAGATTGTGTCCGGCCAGACAGAGTTAGCCTTGTAGGGATACAAAACGTCCGTGCTTAAGGCGATCGCGCTCGGAACGGTCGGAACGTCGGTCGTTTGGGAGTTCAATCCAAGCGAGAGGAGGTCGCCGTCGGAGTAGCCCGAAAGCGTCTGGAAGTCCCAGTGCGAACGCAAGTTGCCGCCCCAATACGAAGCGGGAGTCCACAAACTTGCGCTCTGCTTGACAAAGATCCACCTGCTCATGTCGTGTAGTCCAAGAGGCGATCGGCTAACGACCGCGGGTCATACGCCCCAGTCACGGCGGCTTTGCCGAACCCAGCGCGGATGTAGTTGTTGACGGCTTCAGCGGTCCATCGCGGATCCCACGCGCCCTTGCGGTTCTCCTTCGCACGCTGGATGAACGTCACGAACGCATGGAACCGGCGGGCCGTGAGCTTGGCCCTTGCCTCAGACATCAGTGCCCGCGCCTGCCACCATACGCTGCTTGGATATAAAGCTGGGTTTGACAGCACTTCCCAGACCTTCTGACGGTTGGCCTGCTTGACGGCGGCGTCCTCGTCGACATACACATCCTCGTTGACTTCATACGTCGGGTCCACCGACTCCATGTACGACACGATGTCGCGTTCAGGAGCCGTCCAACCCGCCGCCGCCTTGAACGCCGCGAAGTCGCTTGTCAGCGTCGCGTCCGTGTCGTAGCCCGCCGCCTGCCACTGCGAGAAGTCGCCTTGAGACCACGGGGCGTCTCGCCAGTCACCATTTGCGTTCGCAGACCAGCCCCAGCGGAATCCGCCTCCAGGCTGTGTCGCGTGGAACCGATTCCCGCTGTAGGTGAACTCGGCAGGCTTGGACGAATCGCCCTGCATCGAGAGCATGCCCGGAACTGTGCTTGAGCCACCGTCCAGCGTTCCAGACGAGGACACAGCGTTGCCTGTGACCTCGGCTTCCAGCACTCCGTAGTCACGGTTTTGATCCATGACCATGATGCCCACGCCGCCGAACTCGCGGTAGACCGTGTTGTCCTTGATGATCCCCCGCTCCAACCTTGCC
>Ga0196905_1000831_pt1 | contig 12238 bp, 28 predicted proteins | sample CB_VirMetaG_3_FD_169098 | JGI IMG/M metagenome (GOLD analysis project Ga0196905, IMG submission 169098) | Freshwater to marine saline gradient viral communities from Chesapeake Bay - CB_1508_1S Viral MetaG (v3) (version 3) | ecosystem: Environmental > Aquatic > Marine > Coastal | place: USA... | reverse complement strand
CAGCTTTATCTTGTACGGGAGGCCCAACATACCCCGCACACCACCACGCCCAGTTCTTTAGCTCGTCTTGAACCATAGTTCCGCAAGTTCTGGTCTGTTGGCCTGTATCCAAGGCTTCGCGTCCTCCACACATTGCTTAAAGTCTGGCCCGCAGGTCTGAGATCCGACATGGTGGACATAGGATCTAGAAATATAGTGCTTGCCCCCCGTAGCCTGTAGGTCTAGGCATTGAATATCGTCTGAAAACCAGTTCAAGGGAGGGAAATTTATCCATGCATCCTTGGTTATGTGGGCGAATATCGGGGCTATGACATCCACCTCAATAATGGAGTCCTCGGAGGCGTGGCGTATCGTACCGTTCCTGTCTCCGTCTTGCTGGTAGCGGATGTTCTGCATCCCCCTGGCGTAATCTGCCCTTGCCGCAACCCAACAACGATTCTTCTCTGGGATGATCTTCAGGTCTTCAGCCATTGTCTTCCAGGTGTAAGGCGTGAGAACCACATCATCGTTACAAACAATAATGTCCTCGTGACCGTCTTCAAACGCCTGTAGAGCCACAGCGTTGTAGGCATCCCCAAAGTTCGTTGCCGTGTTCTCGCTTGTGATAGTCCTATGTTTGGGCAGGATCATGCCCGAACCTGAAATGTAGACTGTAAAGAACTCAGGTAAGTAAAAGGTTATGCTTGCCGCCAACATTGGTAAGCATTTGCTGTTCTTTGTTGCTACGACTATCGCGGACATTGTTCGTATCCTTTAGCGTGTGCTGCCGAGCTAATCTTTGTAGAAACCATGTTGCTAGGAAACAAACAGGGGAACTCGTTTGGCCTTTTGTTTTGCTTCCAAAAGACATAAGGCAGACTAATCTGATCCCGCACAGACCACTTTTCTATTTCTGTCCACCAAGATTCTGAAATTGTCTCGCCCTTCTTCCGCACAATAATGCTGCCGCACCACAAGCCAAAATGCTCTGGCATCCCCTCTGCCTTGTAATGCTTGGCTTGCTCACGAATAGGCTCGTCTAAACATTTCCGCATATCCTTGCAAACATTGGCCTCTTCATACAAACAATCTCGACTTGGATGGGTAAACACAGAAAACTCACCCTGATTCATGCACCATTGGACAAACGCATTGCTTTTAATTCGGATGTTTGCGTCCAAGTAAATTGTCATATCAAAGTCTTGAGGAGGATGTGTTTTGTACCACCGCGAGGCTTTTGAATTGGTTAAGCCCTCAATTGGGTCTGAGAAGCATTGATACTCAAAAGGCATGGACTGGTGAACATGACTTACAGGGTCATCATAATTACCGACATTGGCTGTGTAGACTAGGATCTGCACAGGTAGAAATACTCCTGTTTCGGGCCTTTGCCTGTCCTATCCTTCTTCTCTCGGTTTACATATCCCCTGTTCCAGCAGTAAAGCAGCGTGACCTTTACTAACTGTTTAGGCATCTCAAGTAGGGTCGCAATCTCAGTTGCGCTTCTGGCCTGATCTCTACAGGCATTCATAACTCTATCTTTGTTGCTCATCGTTTCTCCAAAAAAAAGCCCGCGAGTGGCGGGCTAACCCTGTGACCAGGGAGGAGGAGAAATGCCTCGGAGGTTGAGGCACACTCAGAATAGCACACCACTTCGTTAAACAGTATACCTAAGAAATGTCCACCAGTTTGTGTGTCCAACGATTGTCTTTCTTCTTCCAGCCTATTACCCAGATAGACCAGTTTGCTTTTCTGACTGGGCCTACAGTATCGGACTCTTCTATCTTCCGCACCCTGCTAGAAATGTTGTCCCAACTGGTACATTGCACCGCAACAGTTTCACCATCTCGGATAGCAACGATGTCAGTCCACCCCCACAGGTCTTTGCGGATGTTCGCCCCTGGAATCCAACGCTCGCAGATTTCCGCTAGGTAGCCCTGCTCTCTTAACCACTTTAGAGATAATTGTGTCGGGGACATAGCCATAGATCACCTTAAAACAAGGGTTGCAGTATTTTCTTGCTCGTGCCTTGCGGATTCTGCCCGCACATCTTTTACAGGTTGTCCACTCATGTTTTAGCTCGTACATCCACTAGCCCCCTATCGAATAATTCAAACATCGTTTTTCTCCACGCCCGCAGCCACATCTCTTCTCTTTGCCACTTCTGTAGGTCTTTGCCTTGGTCTAGGATGTAATGGCACTCAGGGCAGAGAGCCGCAACATAGCAATCGTGGGCCTTTATACCCATACCCTTGCCAGACCAACTCCAGTTGGCATGAGCCGCTTGTGTGCCTTCTCGCCCGCACTCTTGACAGGGCAGAGAGGCAACAGCTTTTAGGAGTTTAGGGTTTCTGTACACGCTGCTCCTCGTGTTCTATCAGCTTGTTTAGGAAGTGTCGGCATTTGTAGAGATCCTCCAGCCCGTTCTTATTCTTCCAGCGGGAAATATACTTAATCACAGAGCCTTCCATGTAGCCAAGCTCGTTAGCCAGCACATAATCCCACGGTTGTATCGTGAGGCGTTTATAGTGCTGACCGCCTATTTGCCCTTCGTTGGCAGGTTCTTTCACAGCCACAATGGTTGGTTTTCCAGTCTCCATCAAGCCCACCGTACCTTTCTACTGTTTCTTTCACTTGCAACCGCAAGACCTTGCATAATTCCTGTCTGATGAGTCTTAGTCTGCATTTTCCGCAGTTGAGATTGAATATTCCGATTGTTTCGCAGTCCAGACAAATTGAAGGGGTCTGCACAGAAGTATTCATCTCTTCCGTTGGCAATGGGCTGGTCAGAATACCCAGTTGGGCAGTAGCGGAGACCTTTTTTCTTGATCTTGTTTTCACGAATTAGCCTGTCCAGTATTGCGTAAAGACTTCCTTTGTTGTGGCCTGTGAGATCCATAATCTCCGCAGCAGACAGGCTTCTAGTGATGACTGCTTCTACTTCTGTGTCACGCTTCATTTAACGCCTCCTTCATTGTTTTTTCGTACTCCTCTTCTAGCGCATAAATCCAGTCCTGCAAGACATCAAGCCGCCATGTTATGTCCTGCTCTCTAAATGCATCAAGATTGCCTACAAACCCTTCTGGATCTTGGTAGCACAAGGTTGGCTTAGAAATCATTTAGCACCTCCCTGAATTTAGCCAGACGGTCTTCGCTCGGCATAGGTCGGTAAGTTAGTTGTGGTTGGTCAAAATAGGTCGGAGCCTTCTTACACAGGTCTTTGAACTGGATAAGGTTGGGTGGGCGTTCTCCAAGCATACTTAGGCCATACTTGATCTGCTCTACAGAATAGCCTCTAAGCTCATCTGCCCACGCACCCTTTACCTCATCCAGCGGCATACCGTCAAACTTGCGTGACCACTCAGACCCGTAGACAACCAGCATCTTGTTCCAGATTGCGTCTATAAATTCGAGCTTCATAGCAACTGTAACCTTCTCTCTCCTGGCTCGGGCCACTTTCTGCCAGTCATCTCTTCCCAACGCTGTCTTTTTAGCATCTCGTCCCTCTCCGCAAAAGATAGGACTGGAGCCTTTTTAGGAGCTTCGTAAACCTCATCTTCCCATCGCTCATTCCGCAACCAAGTGGCTGCGTGAGGGATGTAAATAGGGTTCTGCCATTGCTCCTGCGTCTTTTGTTTCTCCAAGGCTTGTAAGAGCGTTTCTAAGTCGGGTCTGACTAGACTGACCTGATTCCACGCTTTCCTAGCCTGCGCCTTGTTGACTTTCCTGGGGTAGGCTTCCCAGAACTGCTGAAATTCCTCCATTTAGTTCTCCTCTAAATTGAGTCTGCGATACACAACACCATCGTGCCAAATCTTGTCTGTTGCTCGGCTCCACAATTCTATAACAGTCTCGGCTCTCTTAAATATAGGGTTTTCCCCAGTAAAACAGAAAGCGTAAAAAAGAGGCGCATTTTTTTCTGAGTAGATTTCCATGAGGTTTGGAAGCATGGACACTTCTTTCCACTTCATGTTAGGTGTGCCTTTAACATTGACCACCGCAATCTTGTCGTTTTTTGTGATAACGAAATCTGGAATGTTCCGCAGGTAGAAGTTAAGCTCGTAGAAGTTGTCTACATTACCGTCCTTCTCATTGAACCCTAGCCTGTGAACCTTGTAACCTTTTCTGCTAGCCCACTCTAAGAACAAGTCCTCACCTGTGTTTCTAACACTCTGTCTTTCTAGGTAAGTCTGACTTGCATTTCCTTTAGACATAACTCCCCCAAGGGTGATAGCCCATGCTATCTTCCCATCCCACCTGCAACTAAGACTACGAGCTACAGACTAGATACCGCAGAACGCAGAGATTCATTCATCTACAGGTTGGTCTTAGTCACCCCTGGCCCTGTAGACTACCTCAGTCCCTCTCTGACAGGCTGAGACCTAAACGCGGGTGTGTACGCTAGGTGTCTTCTCTTCCGCGCAACCGATTCAGGTTCTTACTATCGTGCGGAGTACGGTCAGCAAAAGAAAAAGCCCACATAAGACTAGAGCGTGGCTCTTGGCATGAGCAACCTTAGAATCAATGGGGGTCAAGGAGAAACCATCCATCCTAAAGTTACACACGCCCTAGACTTATATGGGCTTGCGTTCCTGACCACTTAATTCCAACGGTTGCCACACCGCTGACACTTATAGGATACCACAGGACTAAAAAAGTTCAAAAGGGGGATTTAGTACCTCGTATTCCCCCCTTTTTTAGTGAGAAAATTCTTTGTCAATTTTTTCGTAAAAGTTTCGTATTTCCGCTGAAAGCCTTTACCAGCCTAGATCATCCCTGCCTTCCAGCCGCAGGGTTAGGCAATCTTGCAAGACCTGAAAAAGGCTTCCCCGTTCACAACCTCGCAAAGCTCTGGAGGCAGCAGTACGCCATTACGGAAGGTCAGCACCGCAAACCCAGATGCCCACGGCACAGGGTTGTGTTCTAAATAGGCAAACTGCGGGCCATCGGGTTCCGCAAGGGTTCCTGTGTCTACACCGTATCTACGACCTGTGTAGTCTCCCCAGGCAGTTACTTGTAGTCTATGTAAGTGACCTGTGCAGAAGTTAACGCCCGATTTCAAAGCATTGTTATAGGTGCTATGAATTCCGTTGTGCCATCTGTGTTTAATTACAGTATTCCCGTTGACATCTATGGCATAGCAAGTGTGCCAACTTGGGAAGAAGTCATAAAGGTCTGTGTTGGGCATCCCCGAGACTTCTGGGGCGTTGGTTCTGATATACCGCCATAGCCTTGTGTCGTGGTTGCCGTAAGTCCATATCTTCTTTGCGTTCTTACAGGCTTTCTCTATCTCGCCCATTCGTTCCTGGCAAGCCTCTAATTCTTCTTTAGGACTGGGTGTGTCGTGCCTGTAAAGTGCGTCATGCCGCGAGACCCTGGCTCCGTCAAACACATCACCATTTGCCACCACAATATCTACAGGCAGATTCTTAAGAACTTCTAATAAAGCCTTGTGAGCTACGGTTGCTGGCCCAGGCCAGTAATGGGCATCTGAAAAGACCACAATAATCCCGTCCGCAAGCTCGACATACGCCTTCTGCTCGTGGACTACATTGGTCATAGAGACTTGTTTGGCATTAAAAGACAGCAGGTCTATGCCGTACCTTTTTTCGAGCCTGTTCCTGCGGTCATAGACATTTCTGACCGTGACCCCAAGACGCTCGGAAATCTTTTGCGGGCTACCAAGCTCTTTGAACAACTCAATAAACTGCTCATCTGTACAAGCTGCTGCGACCATTTACAACTCCTTCGGGTCGAAACCCAATGTGTGAGAAACTTTTGCCGCAGCATCCAAGAATGTTTTGGTGTGCTTATCCCAGTTGGGATCTTCGCGGAGAAAAAGGTGGAGGTGGATCATTTCGTGGGCCATCGTCCGTATTACAGTATCGAGGTGCGCGTGTTTTGCGCTTGAGATGGTAATTTTGTGCGGGCCTGGCTCGTACTCACCGTAGAAGTCTGGGAGATGCCGCACAGAGAAAATGATGTCTGCGGAGGGAGGTAAACGCCACGCTTTGATCGGGGGCAACTGGATCAGCAATTCGTAAACCGCAATACAAGTTGATCGAGTGACCAGTTTCATGCCACGCACCTTATCATAAATTGTTTACAAAACAAAGACTTGAACAATAAAGTTAAACTGTTGCATTTAGGCAACTAAGGGTTTTCCCTAATATAAATTTGTTGCACAGGGGAGGAAGATTTGCTTGTGGTTATTTACGAGGAGAAACTACATGGAGGACTATGACGATGCCGCTTGGCAAGCTCACCAAACCGACCTTCTTAGGCAGCAGGAGGCTGAAGAGGCTCTTGGTCTTTACGCGCCTGTACTTGTTTTACCGCGCCAGCAACTTACCGCTGAGATACAGTATTTTGAAAGCATGGAGGCTTAGTAAATGGACATAACTTTAAGCAATGTCACAGGGTTAAACCTAATACAACACAAGAGCGATTCGTTTAATTGTTACACCACCTTAGTTATCAGCACAGACAAAGGTGAGGTACGCATTGAGTTGTTCAGCAAGCAAGGCATCCCATTTACATTAGGAGAGAAAGATGAATAACGGCAAAGTCAATATCCACGGAAAAGAATACTCAACCGTAGCCTATCGTATCCACCAGTTTCGTAGTGACCATCCAGACTGGCAGATCCACACAGAAGTTGTAGAGCTAGACGCAGACCATGTTGTCATGCGCTGTGACATCTGTGATGCCGCTGGTGTCCACCAGGCTACAGGCCACGCACTAGAGACCCGCAACGCAAGCAAGATGCACCAGACCAGCTATGTCGAAATAGCGGAGACAAGTGCTGTCGGCCGCGCCTTGGGCTTCTTGGATTACGGCTCACAGGAAATGCAGATCGCTTCTGCGGATGAGGTTATTGCGGCAATCTCCAGCCAGTCTAATCCTCGTGTAGAAAAGATGACCAAAGCAGTTATGGCTTGTGGTTCATTGGAAGAGCTTAAAGTTGTCTGGGGTGCTATGAATGAAGCAGACCGCAAAGTTATGCAGGAAACTTTTACCAAGCGAAAGGAAGAAGTATGCAAAACCACGGAGCAAGCGTAGTAGCAATCACCGCATTGTGTGCGGATCTTAGAAACCTAACTGCCGCATCTATCTTAGAAACGAAAGAACTTGAGGAGATTATTTCCAAATGTCTACAAATCCAAAAAGAAGCGTTCCACCTTCAGGAGTGGGCCATGACGACCCTAGATACCGCGTATGCGAAAGGGCTAGAAGCCAGGAAACAGAAACTAGCCCGCTTGATGGATTAGGTGCTGCGGCAATCCTCGTAATCTTATTTCTTGGGTTGATGTTCCTATGAACTGGCTAATTGGATTCACTATGGGGCTTCTTCTTGCTGCGGGCTACAACCGCATAGTAGACGCGCAAGAGGAGGCAAAACGCCAACAAGAGGCCGCAGGTAAGGTCGAGACACAACAGATCATAGAGGCCTACAAGCAGGGGGTAAAAGACTTGCTAAGACTAAACCCTGTAGATCCGCGCCTAGAATCGACCTGCATCCAAATCTGGGGGATGAAGCAGAATGATTGAAATAAAGTTAAAATGTGAAAGTCCAGAGGAGGCCGCAATGTACCTAGAAGCCCCACGGATACGAGGCGGGCTAGATTCTTACGCTTACTGGCTGCGGAGCAAGATTAAACACGCAGACCTGTCGCCAGAAGTATTGGCGTTTGCAGAAGAAGCCCAGAAAGAGTTTTACGAAAACTTAGGAGAAATGCTGTGAGAGAAGAAAACAAGTTACAAGGTAACGGGGCGTGGTTTAACGCCCGCACAGGCAAGCTAACCGCAAGTCGTATGAAGAACGCCATGAAGTACCTAAAGGGTGGTGCGGACTCTGCGGACAGAAAGAATCTCAAAATAGAAATACTCTGCGAGCGTCTTACAGGTGACATCGTGGATAAGTTTGTCAACCAAGCGATGCAATGGGGGATAGAAAAGGAACCCGAAGCTAAAGAACAGTACGAGCAGAAAACTGGTCGCCTGATTAAGGATGTGGGTTTTGTAGACCACCCCAAGATTGAGTTCTGCGGGGCAAGTCCAGATGGTCTGGTGGACGAGGGTTTAATAGAAATTAAATGTCCGACCACAGCTACGCACCTGAACTGGATTCTTGCGGGAGTCGTCCCAGATGACCACAAGCCGCAGATGTGCCTACAAGCCCTCTGTGCGGGTCGCCCTTGGGTGGACTTCGTATCCTATGACCCAAGGATGCCAGAGGCTAACAGGCTGTTTGTGAGGCGGTACACGCCTACTGCGGAAGAGCTTGCAGAAGTAGAGGCAGAAGCAGTTAAGTTCTTAGGCGAGGTAGAAGAAATGTTTGAACAACTTACGAAAGTGGAGATGCTATGAGCTACGACAACACCAACAGCGGGATGCTGGCCCGCAACGATAGGAAAGAGACTGAGAAACACCCAGACTTTAAGGGCAGCATAAATGTAGACGGGAAGGAGTATTGGTTGTCTGCGTGGACACGAGAGGGTAAGCCTGGGGGCAAGATGGAAGGGCGTAAGTATTTTTCCCTGTCCGTAAGCCCGAAAGAGCAAGCTGCGCCAGCACCGCAGAAGAAGGCCACAACATTCGACCAACTGGATGACGATATTCCAGCTTGGTAGTGTTGTATTTCTGCAACAGTTAGACTATTATAGAAGTACACCGCAGGTCACCACAGCGCGGCACAGCAGCGAGCGAGTGACTGGCATCCAGGAGACTGGTGAATACTTCCTGACGAGGAAGGACTACTGCGGGCTTCCTAATACGACCAGATAGTAGGTCTCAGATCGCCTTCCAAGGTGTCTAAATGCAGAAATCTGCCTGAACCCTTCTGCTGAACCCCCACCCCCGTAAAACCCGCTTCTAGGGCCATTCTGAGTAGCGTGTGCGCCTCTGCGCCCTGTATGCCTATATCCGCAGCTTGACCGCTTGCGTGTGCGCCAGGGCGGGCTTTCTTAGCTTCTATGGGGTGTTGGGGACAACGGTAGCCAGAAGTAATCCGCATGGGAGAACCGTAAGCCTCTCTAAGTTTTTGCAGCTTTGCCATAAACTCAGGTTTCATCTCGTTAGCACCGCAATGCGTACAGTTAAACTCTTGTGCGGAAAAGTTGGGGTAATCTAACCAGTTCACTTTATGCCCTTTGTCTTCTCAAAAGTCCGTAAGCCACCTAATCCCAACATCCCCATAAGAACAGTCATCAGACTCGCCATGTCAAACTCGGGAAGATCGGGAACGGGATGGCCTAAATAGGTCATTATGAAGATAAACAGGGGTTGGACGACAAAGTGGTAGGCAAACGCAGTTCCGCAAGTCCAGCCGATAAAAGGTCTCCAGCCACCACGGAAGATGTCTTGCTTGGCCTCTTCTTTGTTTACCTCTATTTGGGCAAGCGCAATCTCGTGAGCCTGCCTCTCTGCCATCGTAGCGATCTCTGCGGCCAACCTTTGTTTCTCGGTAGCATCAGGTATGAACTTGTCTAAGAGGGACGCTACTGGGCCTATAAGGGCTTGAATCATCTGTTCTCCAGAAATAAATACAGGCCAAATCCTGCTATAGAAATGATTGTGACGACCAGAACGATCATCCAAAGGGTAAGCATAATGTTCTCTAGGAGTTTCTTCTTGCGGGCTTTCTCTGCGAGTGCCGCACGAATCTTTTCTCTCTCCTCTGCTTCTCTCTGCTGTCTGGCCTTAACTCTGAAGGCTTGAAAGTCGTCCCACATTCCAGGGCGACCCTGATAGATCAGAAGCTCTTTTAGTTCTTGCTCCTGTTGTCGGAGTTGCTCAAGGGCGAGAAACTCTTCCAGATCGGAGCGTTTTCTCTCTGGCGTTTTCTTGACTTCTTCTTCAATCGCGCTGGTCGCAGAGAAGTAATCAACAATGGCTTTACCCGCAGAGGCAATCTCTCCCGAGTTCTTTATTGCTGTCTTGATGACTTGGAAAGCCGCGTTTGCCGCAGCTATTTCGGCAATCACTTGCCACCTGTAATAAATCCCCAGATAGCTATGAGAACAGCCCAGAAGCAAGAAACAGTAATTGCAATGCCAGCACCTAGACCCTTCCACTTGGTAAGGGCGGCTTTTACCTCGTGCATATCATCGCGGATCTCTTTCATGTCCTCGCGTGTTTCTTGCAGGATACGCATTAGCTCTTGATGCTGCGCCTCCAGTCTGGCTATTCGCTCTACATCTTCCATTTTTATACCTCAACGGCTACCCAAGAAGTTGTGGCCTCGTCCCAGGAATACATCTTGGGAGGCTCACCCGTACCAGCGTCTTCTGGCATTGCTACTGGTGCTTCCCATTGTGCCAAATCGGTATTAAGAATCCAAGAGTTAAAAGGCTTCGGAGGAACAAAAGCATCTAGGTCAGCATCAAATGTATAACCTATTCCAGCGTAGTTCTTACGGAAGTTACCGTTGTAAGAGGTCTGCTTCCATGTGCCACCAAATAGTCGCTCACAGAAAGCCGCGCCAATGTATTCTTTCTCCACGCCATCAGGAGTAGAGGTGTCTCGGTTGTCCACCACGACCACTTGGGTCACAACATTGTTTTCATCCAACCGGGCAAAATGCGCCATGCCTTACTCCTTAACAGATTCAAGTTTGAGTCCAGTTAAATCCATTTCTTCTCCAACAACACCAACTGGGAAAGTGTTGAAAGAAAGACTGATCCTTGTCTGATCGCCCTGCACAGTCTCAACCATGTGAGTCAAGGACGATGGGAAAAGAATCAGATCACCCGTACCCACCTCAAACCACCAGCTTTCAGAGTTCCAGACATTCCACTCCTCTGGAGGAAACTTAACCATCTGATACCCGTCACGGTAGAAATAAATCTTGTCTGTCTCTTTGTTAGCCTGCGGATAAAACACACCAGATACAAACGAGTTAGGGTGTGCGTGTTTGTGATGCCATTGCCCCGGCTCTGTGTAATTGCACCAGCTTTGTGTGATGCGTAGGCTTACATTGTGCCTGGGGTTGTGAATCGACTTAAAGTAATCCGCAACAGAAGTCTCAACAAAGTCCCGCAGTTTCGTTAGTTCTTTGTTCCGCAAGATGGTGTTGTCTTCTGAAGTCGTATTGCCCATGTTGGGCCGAGTCTTCTGGCCCTTGATAAAGCCAAGCTCTTTCTCGGTCAGGTCACGATCCAGCTTGTAGATGCCAACTGGTGTGGGAAATAAGTTATGAATCACCTAAAGCCTCTGCAAGTTGTTTGTTTTGTTGGGCGATTTCATCTAGCTGTTTGGGCAACCAGATTGTATTTATGGATTCTTCAAACGCCTTTATTTTTTCCATAGTAGCGTCTATCTCTTCCCAAGACGGAATCGGTCTAGGGTCATCCCAACGGGTAATAATCCGATTTGAGATTTCCCATTTAGCACCGGGGCGTAACAAATGCATTGCCGTGTTAATACCGAAAAGTTGATATGTTTTTTCCATATTAAAAAGTAATTGAGCCGCTTCCAGTCCATTTGTAAATTTTATAGCCGCCAGAGGTTGTGAAAGTTGGAGATCCTGTCGTTGATGCTGCGTCAGGGTATGTGTCTGCGTAACGAATGATTACGATACCTGAACCGCCGTTACCACCAGCGGCAAAGCTAGGGCCACTTCCTTCGCCACCACTACCGCCACCACTACCAGTATTTACGGTTCCAGAGCCGCCTGTGGTCGCATTACCAGTTCCTGCGCCGCCGATACCTGAACCACCAGCCCCCCCAGTTCCGTTAAATGAGCCACCACCACCGCCTCCAGCATAAGTTACAGATAAACCAGAAATAGTTGACGCTGTGCCTGCGCCACCTGCGCCACCTGCGCCCCCAGTTCCAGCAGAACCTACCGCAGAGGCACCACCGCCACCGCCACCGCCAAAACTAGGGCCACTCGTTGCGCCATTGCCACCATTACTTCCTTGAGATGGGGATACTGATGGTGTGTTTCCTGTGCCACCGCTTCCTACTGGTGTTCCTGTTAGTGTGTCAGTTGTTCCCCCACCACCTGACCCGCCATTTGCTCCATTTTTAGCATTTGGCCCTTGTTCTGGTGTGGCCCCACCCCCTCCAGCAGTTGCCGTTATTGTAGAAAATACCGAGTCGTTACCGTTTGATATGGTTGCAGCAGAAAATGTTCGAGCATTTGGCCCGCCCGTTCCACCAGCACCTACAGTAATGTTATAGGTTGTCCCTGCGGAAACAGAGAAGCCTGTGCCTGTGCGATAACCACCAGCACCCCCGCCACCGCCTCTACAGC
>Ga0196905_1000829_pt1 | contig 12262 bp, 6 predicted proteins | sample CB_VirMetaG_3_FD_169098 | JGI IMG/M metagenome (GOLD analysis project Ga0196905, IMG submission 169098) | Freshwater to marine saline gradient viral communities from Chesapeake Bay - CB_1508_1S Viral MetaG (v3) (version 3) | ecosystem: Environmental > Aquatic > Marine > Coastal | place: USA... | reverse complement strand
TTGATATTTTTAGAACTGCAGGTGAAGGTGTTGAAGAATATACCGCAAAAGTTAGGATAGATTATTCAGTAAAAGACAATACTTTTGAAAGTAAGGATTTCATAATTATCAATATTTAAAATAAATGGCAAATCGTAAAATATCATATACAGAAAGAGATTTTGAAGGTCTAAGACAAGACTTAATAAATTTTACAAGACAGTATTACCCCGAACTCATAGATAACTTCAATGATGCTTCGGTGTTCTCTGTTTTTTTAGATTTAAACGCAGCTATAGGTGATAACCTACATTATCATATTGATAGAAGTATTCAAGAAACGGTTTTGCAGTATGCACAACAAAAGTCATCGATATATAATATCGCAAGAACTTATGGGTTAAAAATTCCGGGTAACAGACCTTCGATTGCTATTTTAGATATTTCAATAACTGTACCCGCGTATGGTGACCAAGAAGACAGTAGATATTTAGGTGTCATTCGTGCGGGTTCACAATTTTTAGGTGCAGGACAGATATTTGAAAATCCTGACGATATTGATTTTAGTACTCAGTATAATAGTAAGGGATATCCTAATAGAACTAAAATACCAAACTTTGATAGTAATAATAGAATTGTGAATTACACGATAACCAAAAGAGAAGTTGTGGTTAATGGTACTACTAAAGTATTTAAAAAAGTTATAAATGCAAACGATGTCAAACCTTTTTATGATTTCTTTTTACCTGAAAAGAATGTGATAAGTATTACCTCAGTGATACAAAAAGACGGGACATCATATTCAAGTCCACCAACCTACGATGAATTTATAACATCAACAAATAAGTGGTACGAAGTTGACGCGTTGGCGGAAAACACGGTATTCATTGAAGACCCGACAAAGGCGTCGGACAATCCTGGAATAAAAGTTGGTAGATACATAGAAACTGAAAACAGATTTATTTCGGAGTACACACCTGAAGGTTATTGTCGAATACAATTTGGTAGTGCTACGGTAACGGCTGATGACCAATTGGCTCAATTTGCAAGAACAGGTATACCCGTTAGATTACAGGACTATCAAAACAATATTTCATTAGGAAAAACAGTTAAGGCAAACACTACGTTATTTGTTAAATATAGAATTGGTGGTGGAGAGAGCTCAAATATTGGTGTTAATACGATTAATCAATTAGGAACTATTAACTTTTCAATTAATGGACCGTCATCAAGTATTAATGAAAACGTTAAAAAAAGTTTAAGATGTAATAATGTTACTGCGGCTATAGGTGGTGGAAACTTACCTACAACCGAGGAAGTACGTAATATGGTGACTTATAATTTTTCTGCACAAAAAAGAGCGGTTACGATTAATGATTATAATTCACTAATCAGAACAATGCCGAGTAGATTTGGTGCACCTGCAAAGGCATCTATAACAGAAGAAGATAACAAAATAAAAATCGAGATATTATCATATGATAATAACGGTAAATTAACTGCGAATGTTTCAAATACATTAAAAGACAACATTGCAAATTATTTATCAAATTATAGAATGATAAATGATTATATTTCGGTAAGAAGTGCACAGGTAATTGATTTAGAGTTTGAGTTTTCCGTGGCGATGGAGTCTACAGAAAATCAGGGTCAAGTGATTACTAATATCGTTAATAGTGTGAATTCTTACATGTCACCACAAACAAATTTATTGGGTAAGAATGTTAATATTTCTGATGTTCGTAGAATTATACAAGATATTCCAGGTGTTAGTACGTTATCTGAATTAAAGGTCTTTAACAAGACGGGAGGTCAATATTCATCATCTGAAACATCTCAGAGATATTCGGATAGTAGTACAAAACAAATTGAACTAATAGATGATACCATTTTTGCACAACCTAATCAAATTTATCAGATAAGATTTCCGGAAAAAGATATTAAGGTAAGAATTAAATCACTTAAGAACGTAGACTTCTCATAATATAGTTTCATATACTTTTGTTGGTTTGACTTTAAATTTAGGATAAATAACTATTTATCTTAAAAGAAATTTTATGCCAAAATCATATAGATTTAGAACAGAAGTCGGTGTTGATAAAGAAATAAGATTAAACATCAATCAACACTTTGACTTCTTAGAAATACTTTCATTAAAATTAAGACAAGAAGACCTTTACGATAGGTTTTGTGCAGATTATGGTGTGGTTGCAGGTAGGGTGGTTGCGAATGGTGGATTTGGTGTGCCAAACGTGTCAATCTCAGTTTTTGTACCTTTAGATAGTGTTGATGAAAATAATCCAATCATATCAACACTGTACCCATATAAAGACTTAAGAACTAAAAACGAAGATGGATATAGGTATAATTTACTACCGTATGTTCAAGAATATGGTGGACACACACCAACAGGTACATTTCCAGATAGGAATGATTTATTAACAAGAAAAGAAGTTTTACAAGTATATGAAAAATATTACAAATATACGGTAAAAACGAATGAATCGGGAGACTTTATGATTGTCGGTGTACCACTCGGACAACAAAAATTAGTTATGGATTTAGACTTATCAAACATCGGAGCATTTTCATTAAGGCCGTCAGATTTGATAAGAATGGGTATGGGAGTTGAGTCACAATTCAACGGACAATTATTTAAATCTTCAGAAGATTTAGATAGTTTACCTCAAATAATCAATAGTGTTCAAGAGATTGATGTAACACCATTTTGGGGTGAAAATGATTTATGTGATGTAGGTATAGTTCGCTCAGATTTTGATTTAAGAGAATTGGGTATCGAAATAACACCACATGCAATTTTTATGGGTTCAATTTTTTCATCTAATGAAGATGATTATTTAAAGGCGAGTTGTAAACCAAAAAAGAATACAGGTAATTTTTGTGATTTAACCACGGGACCTGGTAATATTAAATCATTAAGACAAACAATTGGTGTTGATGAAAATGGTGACCCTGTATTAGAAGAATATAAGTTTGAAAATAACGGTTATGTTATTGACGATGAAGGTACATGGTTGACAGAAGTCCCAATGAATTTAGACTATGTCATAACTAACGAATTTGGTGAACAGATTATTTCAAACGACCCATCTATAGGAATTCCGACAAAAGGTAAATATAGGTTTAAAGTGTCATGGATGGATGAGGCAGGTCTTGATGCCGACATTATGAGAGCAAAATATTTAATACCAAATATTAAAGAACATGGATGGACATCAAGCACTTCAATACCTAATGAAGAAACGAGAAATAAATCATATGCATTTTCTTTAAGTTGGGACGATTATTATGATAAAGAATCTGCAATAAATTGTGAAGATACTTTTTATCTTTTTAACTACAATAAGGTTTACACGGTTGCATCACACATTGACCGATTTAAATGGGGGTTTAATAGAAATAGATATTTAGGTATCAAAGAAATAAATGATAGAAGATGTCAATCGGAAAATAATAAGTTTCCGGTTAATGATGCAAAACGAAATGGAAATCTAATAAATTTCTTATTTAACTTTCTATTAACGTTGATGACACCTGTTTTTCTTGCGTTAATACCTTTATTACATGTGTTGGCGGTAGTTTTCAATATAATAGTACTTTTAATTAATGTGATTAATTTTATAATAAAGTTAGTGACTTTTGGTTTAGTTGACGAGTTAGTACCTTTACCGTCTAACAATCCTTTTAAACAGTTATCACTACCTATGATAAGTTTTCCGGATTGTGATGCGTGTTCATGCACTGAAATAGATACTGACACCACTAATCCAACTACACAAAGTATGGAGTTATTAAATAGTCAATTAGGTCAGGGAGCATTAATTGAGACAACAATGCATGAAAACTTTACCTTTCCGACATGTTCGGGATTGGAAGGTACAGATAGTGAACGTATGAATCTATTGGGTTCTATGGTTTGTAGTGGGTATGATGGAAGAGAAGATAAGGCATATGAAAACATATACGGAGGTAAAAATGATGAGAATGAATGGTTAAAATCACCTGTTTATCCTGTTTTCGCTAGTAATGGTACTATAGATGAATGGATGTTAAATAGTGAAACGACATTAGGTCAAAACATGAACCTTATGAATAGAAGGGCAATGTATTTTGGAATAAATCAATCGACTGCTATTAAAACAACCTTAAAAAACGACCAATTCGGACCGAATCCGCCAACATCAGAATCTTTTTGGGATAACGTTTTAATAATGTTTAACGACCCTGGTTCAGAATTTGAGGCAGGACAATTAATAACATTTAATGACCCTAATTCGATTGAAGACCCAAATATTGGTATTACGGGTACCTCATTATATAATGAAAATGATTATGTTGAGGTGACAGTAAAAGGATTAAGAAATAACCCTTATGAAGAACAAACATATGAAAAAACTGTTTATGTTTACAATCCAACAAATGAAAAAACTTATGATTTAAAATCAGGTGTCGAATATTTCCAAGTCATAACTGCGATGACATTATCAGACGTTATTGACTTAAAAAATCCTGCAAATACTAATCAATTATTTGATAGATATATTTTTAATCATAAACAATATTATGGTTGTGATAAAGATACCGCTAAGGGTGAATGTTCAGGAGGTAATCAAGATTTACCATGTTTTAATACAACACCGATTTATAGGTATAATGATTATCAAAATATAGTTGTCACAATTTTGGTAAGGGGGGTTGATGTTTACACACCTAAACAAAAAATAGAATATGATTTATCAAGGGTATTTGGATATACAAACGGTACGTGGTATGATTTTAATGGTGAAATTAAAGTAAACGGTGAATATTATATGAACATACCCATTCAACCAAATACACCATGGGGAGGGTTTGACTATGAGAACTATGGTATATGGAGAAATGATTATAAAACACCGTCACCACACTTTCAAAGAAAATGGGGGACAGGTAATGATTTAACATTTAATACGTCTTATAACAGTAATGTAAGTGTTAATATTAATGATGGATATACTCAAATGGATACGCCTAATTTGTTTAATGGTTCATATACATTTATTTTAAATAATAATGATTGGCAGAATTTTAATACAAAAGCGACAAACAAATATATTTCATTAGATAAATCCTTCACCTTTGGTAATTACTTAAATGCGTTTAACACTGAATATGGAAGTGATGGTAATGGTATAAATTGCCCGGATAATGATTACCCAACAAAGGGTATAAATAGTACTTTACAACAAAGTATTGAGGGATGTGGATATCAGTACTCTAAAACGGGTAATAATAGAAAAGTTAATCAAGCAGACGATGTAATTACAATGTCACCACTTTATTTAAGTATAGATGATATAACATCACAACCCTACACTGTGATGAGTAGTTCTCAAAATTTAATATTCAGGTCAGACAGATTACCATCGTCAGATGTATATGACCGTGTTGAAGATATTGATGGTTATGAAAACAGTATTATTTTTAGGAGATATGCTTTTAATTTAAATGCCGCTTTTACTATTTTTAAAATATCTGAAAACGGAGAAACTGTATTAGTAAGTGAGAACTTATCTTTCGGACCTGCGGATGAAAGTTTTAATGCTGCGGACGCATCCGAAGGTGCTAATCAATTAACAACAAATGTATTAAATACCTTTGGATGTAGTGGGATGGTACCGTTGGATTGTTACTCAGGTGAAGGTGATGATTTCGGTGTTGAAACTCCTTGTGACATTCCAGGTTCTTTAATTAGTGCGGAAGAACGGGTTGTTAATGGGTGTTATCAGTTTGTTGTAAAGAATTTAATTTTCACTATTTTTAGGGATTGGCAAATGTTTATTGAATACCGTGCAAGGTTAAGATTTACATTTGCATTGTGTCAAGGAGTGATAGGTGAAATGTTCCACAACAATTGGGTTAACGGTACTTTATATCTTCCTTCATTCCAAAAACAAACCATTTTTAATGGTGATAATGAGGTAAGTCGATATAGATATTGTGGAGATAAACAACAACCTAATGAAGAATTAAGACACCAAGGACCATTATATTTTAACAATCAAACAAATACATTTTATTATAGGTCAACACCATTTAATGATTCATCAAATAACTTTATTGGTCAAACACCTTCGAGGGATAATTATAAAGGTCAGAATGAAAAAAACTTATGGTTTCCAACAACCATTATGGATTTGGGTCCGAGAGATAATTTCATAAAAGAAATTTCATTGACACCGGAATTTGAAGGGTTTATTATGGATAAAATAACAACATCTTCATATAAAGACGTTTCCGATATTGTTAATTTATTTGTTATTTCTAGATTAACCAACTCAACGTTATTAGGTCAACTTTTCGGTGCGGGTGACGGTTCAATAGGTAAACTTTTTTCAAGAGAGGAAACTTTAGTTGATGGTGACTTAGCTCAGATGTTATCCATAAACTCTGAATTTGGAGTATTACCGTATCTTGAAGGTAACTATGAGGATAGTATATCAGTAACTGGTGGTGACGATGGTGTGTTCGGAATTTGGTTTAGTTCAAACACAATAAACCGTAGAATTATAAATAACGGTGTAACCACGTTTGGATTAAATCCAAACGGACCGACAAATTATTTTGGGTATCCGAATACTCAGTTAGTGCCACATTATATGTGGAAAATAAACAATAACTATTTGTTTGGTACAGATGAGAATGACTGGAGTACAAACACCATAAGTTCATCTTATTATCAAAACGATAAGTTTTTTGAAGGTTCAACAACTTATATGATGCCACAAAATGGTTATGGTCTTGGGTATATATATAATAGAGATGCTAATGGTAATGAGATTTCAACTTTACCTAATAATGGTGAGTCACCAACGTTTAAAGTAGGTTCACCATTCCATTTTTATTTTGGTTTAAAAAGAGGTAAGTCCGCAATAAACAGATATATAAACAAGTATTTTGTCAATTAATCATGACTAATAAGAAATCATCGGAAGTTAGAATAGTATTAGGTGAAAATAGATTTGCAGGTTCATCTAATAGTGACATGACTATTAATGTGAATTTACAAGGTGAAAGAAAAAACCTCATCGAAGGTGATAGGTCAATTATTGTGAACTTAGCTGAGAGGTTTGATATAGAAAGACAAAAGTCGGATAAGATAAGAATTACGGGTAAGATAACAAACATTTTCAATAATACCATAAGCGGTCAAACAACATACGTACCATTTAGAAACTCTTTATATTATATTGATGAATTAAATACCGTCACAAACGGTGGTTTATGGAAAGGGTACCCACAATATGATGAATTTACTTTTTACCGCACAAGAGGAATTGATGGACATATACCGTTCATAAATAAAAGCGCAACAACATATAACTGGTCAATATATGTCTCATACCCATCATCGAATAAAACTAATCAATACTTAAGACATACGGTAAACTTTGGTAGTGGAACTACTATCAATAATTTTTTGGTTACTGACGGTGTTCCATATTATATAATAAATCGTAAACAAAAAGGTAAAAGTTTAATAACATTCTATTGTGGGTTTAAACATAATTTATCTATTGGTGATTGGATATATACTAAAGATGAAATCGAAGGGAGGAGATACTTTGAGGTTTATAGTTTGGGTGATGAATCTTATGGTAATGATGATACCGTATTTACCATATTCAACTATGGTTTTGAAGACCCCTTATTCGGAGATTACGCTACGGGTAATTTCAAAAGAGTGTCGAATATAAATAACACGGGAGATACGACATCGAGGTATTATGTTAGGATGCATAAAACACTTACTGACAATAATAACTCTGATATAACAAAGATGGGTTTTGAAAGAAATCCTTTCCCGATAAAGAAAAAATTAGAATATTCTGGATTAACACCGAACAACATCCAACGAACATCGATAAAAGACGGTTCAATTACCGCTGCGTTTTCATTTGACAAAGACATTAGTATATCGTCTTTAAAAGATAATTTAGACAGACCAATAACTGAATTATTTGTCACGATTATTAATCGTGGTTATTTTGGTTGGTTTAACAACCCCTATGTTAATGGTAACAATACAGGGATTCAAGTTGGATGGGATTTGAATTTCAAAGAAAATGAAATTGACAATTGGTGGAGAGTGGACAACGTCTCAAATAGAGATAGTATACCTAATGGTTCTTACGAAATTAATTCTCAAACCTTTCATTATAATAAAACACTACCTATTGGACATGAAATAATGGGTGGTGTATGTGAGTTCAATGACTACGAGCAGACCGAAGTTTTATTAAGTGATATTAGTCACAAAATCTCATATAACCCACAAATTTTCGACAATGTTAGTGATAATTTATTACCTGATGGATATACATATCATCCGCATTACAGTATCCCTATAAGGGTTTTTTCTGACTATGTTGAGGTTGGTGATAGGGATGAGGTGGATAATATACCTAACTATTCATTTTTCTCAAAATACGATAATGAATGGAGATGGAGAGACATTTATCCGTATGGTTTTATAGATACGGATGGAAATGGAATAGATAATCCATTTATTAATGGGAGTCATTACCCATTTAAAGAGGTGTTATTTTTACTTACACCGATGATGAAAAATTTAAACAATTATAATGACATAATCATATCACCATTAACTGACGATTGTGAATAAATATAGATTTAGTTTAGGTAGTACTGACAAGTATTTAAATATCCCGATAGAAATCAAGGTTGACATGTTGGGTCGAGATGATTTAATAAATGAGTATGAAGAAAATGTCATTGAAGAAATCATCAATCCGATTGAGGATTTTGAAGTTACGCGTTTTGCTCATAAAGATTGGGATAATGACAATCAAATAGGAACTAGTATTGAGTATCAGTTTTATTTTTTTGATAGAAGCGTGGATGTCGATAGTACAAACTCACTTAACGAAACTTTATGGGTTAACGATTATGTCTTTACAGACAATCCAAATTTTTCAGGAGAGTGTTTTTCGGATTCTGAAATTTATTATAATGCAAATTCATTTAAAAAGAGTTTCTTTAAATTAGATTTATATGATTCATTAAATACAGAAACACAACAATTGTATTTGAGTATTGTTATACCGACACAACAAGGTAAAACTAGGTTATCTAATACGAGTTCACCATTATCGATAGCACCCGCAAATGTCAATATCAAAATACCTGACTTTGTTTTGGACTTTATTGGTGATAAAGAGGGGTATTTTATTTATTGGTTAAAAAACCCCTCATATTTGAATATCGAAACTTTTTATATGTCCGCAAAATTCTTTAATGGAAAAACCGGTCAGTTTATTCGAATGATGAATACACCTCAATCTAATTTATCTCAAAAATTTACTTTTGATAAAAGTAATAAATTTTATTATAAGGTTGAATTGGATGGTGAAAATTATGTTTATGAAATCAAAGATATAAACACAAACAATAGAGTTGGTACAACGACTCCAATAAAATGGTATGAATACATGAACCCATGATGAATGAAGAAAAATATTATATAAAAATCTCTCCTGAAACGTTGAAAAGTGATATCGTTGAGGAAACCTTAAGTGGGGTTACTTTTGGTGTTTATTCAGGTATGAGTTATATCCTAAGTGGAGGTACTGACGGAAATAGTTTATTAACTGGATTAACGATACCTTTGGTTTTTAATCAGACGTTTGATGATATGGGTTTCTATAGTCCTTTTGATGGATTTATTTTACAAAAAGACGTGGTAACTAACTTTGTAATAAGTGGAGACCCAACAAATCAGTATAAAGTGTTTTTATATAATACATCAGATGAGTTCAAGAAGTTTTTAAAACTTTCACAATATACTATAGATTGGGGGGATGGTGTGGTAGAACCATTTACACAAATTTTCCCTAACTACATGGTTCATGAATATCCTCCATTGGAAAATAGATATGTCATTAAATTAACACAAACAAATCCATGGGGTGTGACAGACATTGAAAAACCAATAGATATTCCAAACACTACAATAACGATATCAAATCCTTTGGGTAATATAACATTCACATCGCAGGGAGGTAATTGGGCTAACATACCGGTTGATTACAATTTTATATTTACTGCGGATTCTGAGAATAGTATTGAGATGCAAGTTTCTAATGAAAGTTTTATTATTTCAGGATTCACATCATCTAAGTTAACGAACTTAAAATTATATGGTCCGACCAAATATAATACTTCGGTTACAGTTATTCGAAAAAACGAGGATTATGGACGTGTAACGGAAATAACTGATAGTTACACTGCATATACCATACAAAACGTTGACTACTACGATTACCCCAACGGAAAGACGGTTTATTTCCTTCAATCGAGTGGATTTACTGAAGATATGTTGGTTGCAGAACCTATTACAAAAGAAGAAGTATTATTTGGGGTGGTAAACTCACCGGAAATACAATCACAAATATTTATTGATAGAGGTAAAACTTCTGCGTTCGAAGGAATACAGAGACTCGGAGAAGTAGATAACATCGGAGACTTAGTATCTTATGGATACGGTTTCTTTAAAATAAAAGAACAGTAATAATATGGCGTTAGGAACATACGGAACAACAAGACCAGCGGATATGTCCCCTGAGGATGTAGAAATCATATTAAATTACACACCGTCGAGGGATGTAACGAATGATTTCCAATTAACGAAATTAAATGCGACGGAGGTTTTAACACCATACTTTCATAACGCAGATACGGGTGGTAATGCGAATATTGAACTTTTGGGTGGAATGTATAACCTTAAATTACCTGCTGACCAGTTTAATAAAATTGGTATTTATACCCTTTATATTCGACCTGTTGAGATAAGAACCACTATCACTGATTGTGGTGTGTTATCTGCATTACCTAATGTGAAGGGAATTATTATTGACTTAAATAGTGTACCTTCACAATATAGAAATAGATTCGTAAACCAAGGTTTGGTAGGTCATCGTATTGAGTACTTAAACAACGATGGGACGAAGATAACTAATTTTTATAGAATAATTACCTCATCTTTTTATTGCGAACCTGTGGTAACAAACTTAACGAATACCTCACAAAAATCGATTCGTTACAGATACGTGGAAAGTGGAAGTGATTTATTATTTTGTACGGTTTCACCTTCAAGTGCTCCGTCAAACAAACCAAATGCTACACCATTTATAGGTCAACCAAATCAAAACATTATAATTACAAATACGTTTTTTAACCCTATCTCGGTGGAGATTGAAATGGCTGAGCATGATATAGATACCTTGGCAATTGCTCTATATGGTAACCAAACTAAATCTATCGAAGATGGTGTTTATACCTTATATGATAGAAACCTTAATATTTACAAACAATACAATCTTTACGAAATACGTGATGAATTTAATAATCTACTTTACGAAGTTAGACAAGATAGAGGCGGTAATATAGACTTCAGTAAAAACTTTACTAATATCACACAATAATGGCGGATAATAAGTTCAGATATCCACCCGCACCACCAAACGCAAGGGGTACTTTTTCTGATAACTTAGTTGGATTACAACTGGTTGACGGTGGGGGTCTTACACAAGGTAACTTTGAGTTTAGCACCAACGTGGTTCAAAAAGTTAATCGAACTTTTGATACGGGTGTATTTTCAAATCCGATATCTCTTAACGATTTAAACTTCGAAAGTATAGAAGAATCCAAAAAGATACTGGCGAAAAACTTTAATGTGTATCCGAACTATGATATCAGTAATATTACAAATTTTGCATTATATGGGTCAATAAGAAAAAGATTATCGGCATCTATAACGAAGATAATCAATTATTTTCCTGCAGCAATACAAGTTGACAAATTGTATTATGATTTATCAACAGGTTATACTGCGTACGATATAACATATGATTCGGTTGAAGGTTTAACCACGTTTAGTATTAACGTTAACCGTTTAAAAAATTATTTTGATATTGATTATTCACAAAATGCGGATAGAAATATATCGGTAAGACCGATGGAAGTTAGTCCATTGAGAAATCTTACTCGTAATTATTTAAAATATTCGTTGTTTTTTGAAGACTTAGAAGTTGAATACCCTTTTGTTGATTTTGACCCATCCATAAGATTATCTGCGGGAACAATACAAGTAGTTGTTGAGGGTAATCCATTTAGTGGTAATGGTACTAGTACAAAAACCATTTTATTAAAACCAAATAAATTTGAAACTGAAAAGGCTTTTCAAGATGCGTTCGATGAGATT
>Ga0196905_1000828_pt1 | contig 12275 bp, 5 predicted proteins | sample CB_VirMetaG_3_FD_169098 | JGI IMG/M metagenome (GOLD analysis project Ga0196905, IMG submission 169098) | Freshwater to marine saline gradient viral communities from Chesapeake Bay - CB_1508_1S Viral MetaG (v3) (version 3) | ecosystem: Environmental > Aquatic > Marine > Coastal | place: USA... | reverse complement strand
CAATTGAAAACTCAAAGTGGACTGGAGATGTAAATACAGTTTCGTATGACGAAGGTTCGGAAGAGATTAGATTTACGGCTGGCGAAAAGACGATTACATTTGCATCTACTCCAGAATATTCGGAAAAATTAAATTCAGATACTTATGCAGAAATTAAATTCTATTCTACTGGTATCATTCCAGAGAATCCTCCATCAATAATCTCAACTTCTGTTGCATACTTCAAAGCAAACGAAGGAGTACAACTTGTAAACAGCAATACAGATCAAGAATCAAAGCCAAATCCTTTGGCACAAACATTCAAGATTGAGAATTTTGCTGGTGGTATGTTCACAACTGGAGTTGATTTATTCTTCAACAAGAAAGATTCTTCAGTACCTATTAGAGTATATCTAACTAATATTGATACTGGAAAACCTGGAAAATATGTTATTCCTGGTTCAGAATCAGTGCTATATCCAGAAACATATTTGAGAGTTTATTTAACTGGAGATTCCGATACTATTTCAATCAGAAAAAATGAATTTGTCAAAGGAAAAAATTCAAATGCCACTGGTCCTATTTTAAAAGTATACGATAAAAATAATATTTTAGTTGGGGATGAAAATTCCGTTCAATTCCAATTGAACAAGGAACAAGTTTATACATTAGTCCTAAGTAACAATAACGGAACTTCATTCTTACAGAATGAGCCTTTAGAGATTCCTTCCGTTACAGAGTTCAATAACACACGTAATAAGAATGCAGTTTTAACGATTGCTAAAGATTCTGGTAAGGTTATTGATCTCAAAGTTACTAACGTAGGAGATAATTATGAGAGTGCTACTATTGTAATTGAAAGTCCTCAACTTCCAGGTGGAAGTACAGCAACTGGTACTGTTAGTGTTTCTGATTTTAAAATCTATAATGCAGAAATTTCTCTAAGTGGTCGTGGTTATACAGAAGCGCCTTCAGTAGTTATTAAAGGTATTGGTAGTGGTGCAGGCGAAGCTGTAATTGAATCTGTAATTGAAATAGATACTCCAGCAGTACGAATGGGTATTGCTACAGATCAATTTAGTGATACTAAATCAGTTGTCCCAACAAGATTTAATTTCAAGCATCCAGTATATCTTCAGAACGATTCTGAGTATGCATTAACAATTGAAACTGATTCTATTAATTATGAGATTTGGGCGTCTAGATTAGGTGAAACTGAAATCGCTACTAGCACTACTGTAAATTCACAACCTCTACTTGGTTCTGTTTACAAGTCACAGAACACCGATAACTGGACAGAAGATTTATTTGAGGATATTAAATTTACTCTTTATAGAGCAGAATTTGATATCACAAGACCAGCGGAACTTCTACTTACCAACAATAATTTAGGTTACGAGTTACTAGATGCAAATCCATTTGAAACTAGTGTAAGATCTGGCACTAATGCAACATCAAATTTATTCAAAAATAATAACTCTATTGTTAAGGTAAATCACCGAGACCATGGTTTTGAGGGAGCTGGGAAATCTTATGTATTCTTTAAAAATGCAGAAACTGTTGGAGGTATTTCTTCAGCATCTTTAAATGCTTTACTATTTGAAGTTACAAATTCTGGTATTGACTCTTATAATATTATTTCACCAAACAGAGCTGGATCTAGTGTTGTTGGTGGAGGTAAAAAAGTTCTTGCTTCCTATAATAGAAAGTACGAAAAACTTTATGCTCAAATTTCTTACTTGCAGTTAGAAGGAACTACTATTGATACATTTGTAAAAACCACTAATATTACACCAGTAGATTCTACATCAATTAATTTCCCTTCATATACACAAACAGATTATGAAAAAACATTCTTAAACCAAGAGCACTTCTTCTCTAATCAAAAAATTGTCGCATCAAGAATTAATGAGACATTAAATTCTATTGATAAATCCTTAACATATAAAGTTAATTTATCATCTTCCGTCTCTTACTTATCACCAGTAATTGATTTAAATACTTGTTCTGTTAAGATGTCAACTAATAGAGTAGAAAATTCTACTGGTTATGAAGATAGATTTGGAAAGAGATACCAAAAACTAAAGTTCTCTCCTTTGTATAATATAGGTTTAGTTGTTGTTGGCTCGTCTAATCAAATAGTAACTGGAACAATATTAACGGGAGAAGCAAGTAAAGCAACTGGTACTATATTAAATTATGCAGATAATATTGCTTTGGTAATTTTAAATACGTCTGTTATATTTGAAACTAATGAGCAGTTGATTGCTAGCACTTCGGCAGGAGTTCGTATAACAAACGTAAATCTAAGTGTATCTACAGTAACTGAACAATTGTTTAACTTCTCAGAAAATGCAGATCTCATTGCATATTATCCAGAAAATGTAAATACTAATTATGCTAATACTATCAATGGAAAGATTATTTCATGGGATTCTAAAGATAAAGAGTTGATTGTTGAAAATAGTTATTTACCAATTTCCAATAACTACACTAGCCCAATTACTAAGGGAAGTGTTTTTGTAAGACAATCAACAAATCAATCTCAAGATATCTTTAGAGTTGGTGATATTGTTAAAACTGGAGATGGTAAATATGTAGAAATTTCTTCAATGGAATTTAGTACTGGGGTTGACTTTACTCCAGAAACAAGTGCGAAAAATACTTCATCATTGGCAAAGTATGTTTCTAAGGAAGTTGCTATTAACAGTCCTGGTACATCGATTGATGTTAGAATTACAGCTAATGTCAAAGATAGAGAAAATGTAAAAGTTCTTTATAGAATTAAGGAAGCATCTTTACAATCTAATTTTGAAGATATCAATTGGAAATATTTTAACACAGATGGATCTCCAGATAATGATGATTTAGCAACAGCAGAAAATTCAATTTCGGCTATTGTTGAAAAGCAATCATCATATCAAGAATTTAAGTACAGTGTTGCTGATCTCCCTGAATTTACATCATTTGCAATTGAACTTGTTATGAAGACAGATGATCCAGCATATGTTCCAAAAATTCAAGACATTCGTGCAGTTGCTTCTTACTGATGCATATTCCAGTTGAGGGACACCCTAATTTAGTTAGAGATGTTAATACAGGGGCGATTATAAGTAAAGATCGTCCAACAAAAAGATTAACATCTGAGTTTAATGTTATGAGGAATGACATAAATATATTGAAGAAAGAACTATCTGAGATTAAACAGCTCCTTAGAGAAATAGCGAGAAATGGCATCAATACAAATCTATAAGTCAGATACCTTTGAAATTCAAAGGCAAAAAATTAATCAGCTTTCCGAAAAAGTTGATAGAACTACAAAAAATGTTATATTTGTATCTAAGGATGGGAACGATTCCAATACTGGAGCAAATCTAGCAAACGCAAAATTAACAATTAAAGCGGCATTAGAAATTGCTACTACAGGAACTGTTATTAAAGTTGCTGCTGGTACTTATATCGAAGATAATCCACTATTTGTTCCAGCTCAAGTATCTATTGTTGGAAGTTCTTTAAGAGAAGTAACAGTTACGCCTTTAAATCTAGGCGATTTATTTTATGTAAATAATGGTTGTTATGTTTCCGACATGTCATTTGTTGGAAGTGTAAATCCTGGTTCTATTTTTTCGTTTGATCCTCTTACAATTCCATATATTGATCAATCGCCATATATTCAGAACTGCACAAACTTTATTCCAGATAGTATTGGGATGAAGATTGATGGCAACAACGCTATTGGTCCCATTAAATCAATGGTTGTTGACTCATACACACAATACAATGCAAATGGTATTGGAGCATTAATTAGTAATGAAGCATATGCACAGCTTGTTTCTATGTTTACCATTTGCACAGATAAAGCTATTGTATGCACATCTGGAGGAAGCTGTGATCTAACAAACTCAAACTCTTCCTTTGGTAATTATGGACTTATTGCTGATGGAGTAAGTGCTTTAAAATACACATCAAAAGTTTCCCAAGAAACTATCGCAGATGCTTCTGTTGTAAAGCTCAATTTATCTTCACCTCCACTGTTTATTTCTAATGTATTATATGATGAAACAACAGGTAATACAACAATAACTACATCTACCAATCATAATTTCCAGGTAGGTATGGATATTAAAGTGAAAAATGCTGAATTTGTTTGTCCATATAGTGGTAGATGGATTGATGCATCTAATCTCATCCTATCAAATAAAGAACTAATTGCCAATGAAGCAGTTGAGAGAATGCTTCTAAACAATACTGGGTTTGTTGTTCCTGGAGGAAATCAAAATTGTATTGATGATGTCCTTCAAATTATTGATGCATTAGTATTCAATATTAAATATGGTGGCAACAATAGAATTTATGATGCGGCAGAAATTTATATTAATTATCCATATTTACTTGAAGGAGAGCGTAATCAATCAGTAGAAGTTTACAATGAAGTCAGGGACATGGCAATTCAAGCCATGAGAAATGAGATTATTACTATCCAAGGCTCGCATGGTTTTACGCAAGTCATTGACAATGAGGTAATATTAGATACAGAAACTCCTCTATGTTCAGATGTTGCTAGTGCTATTGCAACACTAATGTTGATTATCACTGATGCAATTGGTTCTGAAGGAAATCCTGGCAACTTAAATGGTGTCTTAAGAAATGCCCCAAGTAAAGGAGGGAGATGGTCTGATGCTTCTAATTTAATTTTATTTAATAAAGAGTTTATCGCAAATGAAGCGGTAGAGCTTATGTTACTAAACAACATTGGATTTAGCATCCCAGGTGGTAATCAAGAATGTGTAGATGATGCATTAAAAATTATCGAGGCATTGGCATTTAATGTAAATTATGGAGGCAATCGTAAAATTTATGATGCAGCAAAAATTTATGAGAAGCAACCAGAGCTTTTAAATGGAGAAAGAGTACAGTCTGCTGAAGTGTATGGTTATGTGAGAGATCTAGCAATTAAAGTGATGAGGAATGAACCGATTGTTATACAAGGTTCTCATGGTTTAACTCAAGTTATTGACAACTCAGTTATTTTAGACACTGAGACTCCATTATGTTCTGACGTAGCAAGTGCTATTTCAACATTAATGCAAATTATTATTGATGTTATTGGCACAGAAGAGAATCCTGGCAACTTGAATGACATCGAAAGAACAAATACAGATCTTACTTTCCCATCTGGAAATTATGGTTATGTATTTACCATTAGAGATATTTTATCGCCAAATCAATTTACATTAAATATGGGTCCATCGAGATTCATGCACGAGTATGTTTCTGGTGGTTTTGCTAAGCTAGAAACAGTAAAACCGTTTGATGGTCAAATTATTTATTTTGATGATCTATATTATGAGGTATCTAGAATTACACTTACTAATCCTGGTAGTGGTTATACAACACCACCAAATATAACAATTGATCCACAACTACAACCCTGGGGTATTAATGCAGAAGCAATTCCAGAAGTAGCAAATGGAAAAATAACTGGAATTACTATTGTATCTTCTGGTAGAGGTTATACAGATGTCCCACCATCAGTTGTTATTGATTTACCAGATGATCCAAATGGAGTAAGAGCAGAAGCAACTTCTCAAATAACTCCTTCATATTTAATTATAGAATCTTCCGAAGAATTAACAAAAACAACGAATGTAACAAGTGCTGTATATGATGAAAAGACTGGATTACTAACAGTTATTACAGATCAAGATCATGGCGTTAGTATTGGTAATACAGTTGAACTTAGAGATTTATTGTTTAGCTGCTCACATGTAAGTAAGAGTGGTAGATGGGTTGATGCTTCAAATTTAATTCTTTCAAACAAAGAATTAATTGCAAACGAAGCAGTAGAAAGAATGCTTTTTGATAATCAAGGATTCAATATTCCAGGTGGCAATCAAGAATGTATTGATGATGCACTAAAAATTATTGATGCGTTAGCATTTAATGTCAAATATGGCGGAAATAATAGAGTTTATGATGCAGCAAATGTTTATATCAATCAGCCAAATCTTTTAGATGGTGAAGGGCCACAATCAATTGAAGTCTATAATCATGTAAGAGATCTTGCTATTCAAGCAATGAGAAATGAATCAATAACAATTCAAGGATCTCATGGACTAACTCAAGTCTTTGATAATAATGTTCAAGTAGATCCCAATTCCCCAACATGTGCAGATGTTGCTAGTGCCATTACAACATTAATTGAGATAATTACATACTCAATAACATTTGGAAATCTAAGTGGAATAACAAGAACATCAGGAGAAAATTCCGCAGTTCAGTATTTCCCGTCTGGTGCTTTTGGCCATGAGTTTCAAGTTACAGCAACTCCATCACCAACTGTATTTGAAACCTATGTTGGAGTTTCAAATATTGAACACGCATATGAGATGGGAGGAACTGTTACTTTGAGAGACATATATGATGTTACACTGAAAAATAATATTCCATATGAATTGACTACTTCTAGTGTTGCGTATTTTTATAAGCAATCTAGACTATTAGCATCTTCACATGCTTTCCAATATATTGGTTCAGGAACAGAAATTAATAATGCTCTACCACAAAATGAAGGGACCACTATTACTGAAAATGAGACTGTAAGTATTAATGGTGGTCTAGTTGTATATACCAGTACAGATCAATCTGGTAATTTTAAAATTGGTGATGGTGTCACTATTGATCAATCAACTGGCACCATTTCTGGTGAATCTTACGGAAGAAGCTTATTTTCTACAGTAACCCCATTCATTCTTGCACTAGGAGGATAATAACAAATGGCATTAAAACTTAATTCTTACAAAACAATTACAGAAGTTGTTCCTTTAACAGAACTTGTAGTTTATACAGCACCAGTTGGTTATACTGGGGTAGTCCTATTGGCACAAATTACTAATATAGATTCACAGTCTCATGATGTAACTCTACTACATAGAAGGGGTAGTATTGATACCGAAATAGCAAAAACTTTTCCAATTTCTGGAAATGATGCCATCAATTTAGTAGATGGTAAATTATTTTTACAGACTGGAGATCAGCTAGTATTATTTGGTAGTACAAACACTGGATTGAAATTTATTTCATCAATACTAGAAACACTAAACTAATTTTGTAATATTTTTTCTACAACTTTCAACTAATTAAAATGAAAAGTTTTCTTTCTTCTAGAGTAAAACAGTTAAATGTCGGTGTATTGGGGTACACTGATAGTAGTGTTGTTGTAGATATTATCGGCAATTTAAGCAGTAGTGGAACGCTATCTTCTACAGTACCAACTGGGCTAGCTCCACTATCAGTAGAATCGACTACAAAAGTAGTTAATTTAAATGCAGATTTCTTAGATGATAGACAAGGTTCTTATTATTTGGATATAGCAAATACTACTGGAACATTTGCTGTAGGTGATATGATCTATGCTGCAAATGTAAGTTCTGTAGCACAGTTACCAATTGGTCAGAATGGTGATTTATTGACAGTAGTTAATGGAATTCCATCGTGGGAAAGTATTACAGTAGAAAATCTTAGTGGTATTTCTGGTATCGAAATTTATGACGAAGATGCTGGAGTACCTAATAATTTTGTTGGTAAAGTAAATAAATTAGATTTTGAATCTGGTTTATTAGTAGAATTAGATCCATTAGATTCACAGAAAGCAATCATTAATCTGGATCTTTCTGGTATTACTATAGACTCTATTGGTGCTATTGGTGGTATTGGCATTCAAGAAGAAAGTGATAATTTAGGGGAAGTTCAGGATATTAACTTTGTTGGTAGTAATATCACTGCTTCTGTTGATGGAGGTACGGCTACAATAACCTTAAGTGATAATCCAAGTTTTAAAACAGTAACTATCACAGAACCAGATGGTAATCCTCCACTAACAATTCAATCAAGAACTCTTGTAACCTACCTCAACGCAGATTTACTAGATGGGTTTGAAGGTTCATATTATAGAAATGCAGACAATCTAAATGCAGGTAGAGTTCCAAGTGCAAGACTATCTGGAAGCTATAATATTAATATTAGTGGAACTTCATTAACTGCAACTAATGCTAGCTACATTAATGTTAGCAAATTGAATAATGATTCTAGCTATAAATTAACATTTACAGATTCTTTGGGTGGTTATCAAAATCTGTATATTGATGATGACTTAAATGACTTATCATACACCCCAAGCACTGGTGTATTAAGATCAACACGATTATCGGCAACTGTTCCAAATGGAACAGCACCTTTTACTGTAAATTCAACCACAGTTGTATCTAATCTGAATGCAGATTTACTCGATGATAAAGAAGGATCTTATTATCTTAATTTGACTAATGCAACAAATGTTCTCGATGAAACTAAAGGTGGTACTGGATTAAGTAGTTACGTCGAGGGAGATATTTTATATGCTTCTGGCGCAAATACTTTAGCAAGACTTCCTCGTGGTTCTGATAACAATGTTCTCTATATCGAAGGAAACAACATCGTATGGAAAAGTCTAAGTGCTGAAAGTGTAGGAGCTATTAATGGTGTAGATGTCGAAGAGAATGGAGAACTCATTAAGAGAGCAACTACACTAAATTTCAATGAAAACATCGATGTTTCAATTGATCTAGTTAATAATCAAGAAGTAGTTATTAACTTATCTAAAGATCCAAGTGTTGACTCAATCACAACAACTAATGATTCAACCATTAATGGAGTAAGAGTTGGTACTGGTGGAGGAGATATAGCAACTAATACTTTATTGGGATTTCAAGGTCTATTTTCAAATACAGCAGGAAATAGCAACGTTGCGATTGGATACCAATCAATCTACCTCAATGAAACTGGGGATTACAATGTAGGTGTAGGTGTCCAATCTTTATTTAATAATGAAGGAAATAGCAACGTAGCAGTTGGACACAACTCACTATATTCCAATCAAACTGGAAATTACAATGTAGCTATTGGTTCATTTAATGGAGTATCCATAAATTCATCAAGAAATATTTTGATTGGTTCTGGAACAAGTGAAGTTTTCAGATTTGATGTACCATTTTCAACACAGAGTCAGCAACTAGCTATTGGTCATAATATCAATGGAATTAATAGATATTGGATTGTAGGTGATGAAAATTATAACATTGGTCTTGGTATAAATGATCCACAAGATAAGTTAGATATTCTTGGTAATATAAAACTGTCTGGACAAATTCGTGGTCCAGCTAATTTTGTAATTGATCCAGCAACAGTTGGTGATGACACAGGAACTGTAGTTATTAAAGGAAACTTACAGATTGATGGAGAAACTACAACTATCAATTCAACAACTGTTTCTATTGATGATAAGAATATTGTATTGGCATCTGGAGCATTGAATACAGCTGCAGCAGATGGTGCTGGTATTACGATTGATGGTGCTAATGCTACCATGCTTTACAGTGCTACAAATGATAGTCTTGTATTCAATAAAACTTTATACTACAATACAGATATTGTTTTAACCGCAGCAAGTCAATTTGGCGGAGATGTTTCTGGAACTTACAATAACATAACAGTTATTAATGATTCACACAATCATTCATTTGATAATTTACTCAGTAAAAATGCTGGAACTGGAAACTATACAACAACTGGTTCTTTTACTGGAAATACTTTAGTTTCAACTGTTGGAGTAGGAACAGCACCTTTAACAGTAACATCAACAACTCTAGTTTCAAATCTGAATGCAGATTTCTTAGATGATCAACATGGATCTTATTATCTTGATTTAGCAAATGCTACAGGAACTTTAGCAACAACTAAGGGTGGTACTGGGTTATCATCTTATACCACAGGAGATATTTTATATTCGTCAGCAACAGATACTCTATCCAAACTTACAATTGGTACTCCGAATCAAATATTATCTGTAAGTGCTTCGGGTATTCCAGAATGGATTAATCCAACTGTTGCTGGAATAAACATTTTAGAAGAAGAAAATCTAGTTGGTTCTGCGACTAGTATTAAGTTTGTCGGAAGAGCAATTACTGCAACATTTGATACATCAACAGCAACTATAACTTTATCTGATACACCAACATTTAGCACGATAACATCAGATGTTGGCACAGGAACTGCTCCGTTGGCAGTAACATCAACAACTAAAGTAGTTAATCTAAACGTAGATAAATTAGACGATCAAGAAGGAACATATTATCTTGACCTAGCAAATGCTACAGGAACTTTAGGTGAAACTAAAGGTGGTACAAATCAAACCACATATACCACTGGAGACATTCTATATTCTTCGGCAACAGATACTTTATCCAAACTTACAATTGGTAGTGAGAATCAAATATTATCTGTAAGTGCTTCGGGTATTCCAGAATGGATTAATCCAACTTTTGCTGGAATAAGCATTTTAGAAGAAGAAACTTCACTTGGTTCTGCGACTACCCTTAAGTTTTCTGGAAGAGCAATTACTGCAACATTTGATACATCAACAGCAACTATAACATTATCAGATACACCAACATTTAGCACGATAACATCAGATGTTGCTACTGGAACTGCTCCTATAACAGTAACATCAACAACTCTAGTTTCAAATCTGAATGCAGATTTACTCGATGATCAACATGGATCTTATTATCTTGATTTAGCAAATGCTACAGGATCTTTAGGTGAAACTAAAGGTGGCACAGGTCAAACCACATACGCTACTGGAGATATTTTATATTCTTCGGCAACAGATACTCTATCCAAACTTACCATTGGTAGCCAGAATCAAATATTATCTGTAAGTGCTTCGGGTATTCCAGAATGGAAAACTGCCTCAGGTGGTGCGTCTGCCACTGTTTCAGCCACTCCACCCCCAAATCCTATTGCAGGAGACCTCTGGTACGACAGCGATTCTGCCGCACTATATGTTTACTATAACGATGGCAACACGTCTCAGTGGGTAAGCACTTCAGTTGGTGGTGTGGGAACGACAGACCCACAAAACCTTTATGAACTCCTGGACGTGGATTTTGGCGGAACCACACCAGCAGACAAGACTGTACTCACCTACTCCACAGCGTTGGGTGCCTGGCAACCTCAAGCGGCTGCACAGTATTACGCCAGCTTCCGCCCATCAACAAGTACGCAATCCGTGGGCACAAACCAAATTACCATTGACTTTGACGAGATTGTAGTTCGTTCGGATAACTGGCCCCTTGCGACAGTTAATAATAGCGGCTTTATCTATGTCCCAGTAACAGGGAAATATCTTGTCACGGTATCCATTTATGTCGACACCACGAATGTGAGCACAAGGAATGCGATGGAGACATGGTTATATTCTAACGCCAATGGCTTTGTCAGCCGAGCCATGGCTTATGCATACAGTCCGAATAATTCTTACTACTATGCGTCAACACACATGAGCGCCATTATCTCTGTGACCAATACGGGATCCTATGTTTGCTACGCAGGTGCATTATTTAATGCTACCGCTGGTAGCACCGCTGGCAACGTTACTCAAGACAGCAGACTAAATATTGTATATTTGGGAGAATAATCATGTCTTTTTTCGCTCTTAGAGACCCACAAATTACCAACAGTCTCGACCCAAATTTCGACAAGGTGGACCGTTGGGGTTATCCCTGGAACCTGTGGCCGCACCTCGGATTTACATACGACAACTGGCCGTCAGATCAATTCTTGGCAGACAATCACGCATTGCCTTTATACAAAACAACGGAATTCGACGAGACACTGTTCAGGCTGAGCAGGCTTGATCACCCAGTCATAGATACCGATTCAGATGGCAGAGAATACGCAAGACTGTATGAAGTTGTCGCTCTTACCGCAGAGGAGTTAGACCAGCGCAAAAAATCAAAAGCAATGGCATTCGATTACGCAGGAGTCTGGTCTTATCTCAGGCGAACTACTGTCTATTCAAGGCTCAAGGAGGCAGCCAAGGTTGATCTAGCACTTAATACAGAACTCACAGAGTTGATCGCTGTCTTCGGACAGGCTATCGCAGGCCACGTAGATTACGAGGCCGTGCAGAGTTGCATCAGCTCACTGCTCATTGCAGACTATGTTTCGCAGGATGACTACAAGGAGATCGTCGGCGTACTGTCAAGCTTTGGCCTTGACAGCTTCTATCAAATACCCACACCAAGCCCCACGGAGGAAAACTAATGGCTATTGATTTTCCAGACACAACAGGTCAACCCACAGATGGCTCGTTTACTCATTCCGAAGGATCAGCAACTTGGACATGGGATGGCGAGAAATGGTCGCTCAAGTTTGGCGTCACTTCCGACATTACCAGTTTTACCGATCTGGTGGAC
>Ga0196905_1000826_pt1 | contig 12287 bp, 15 predicted proteins | sample CB_VirMetaG_3_FD_169098 | JGI IMG/M metagenome (GOLD analysis project Ga0196905, IMG submission 169098) | Freshwater to marine saline gradient viral communities from Chesapeake Bay - CB_1508_1S Viral MetaG (v3) (version 3) | ecosystem: Environmental > Aquatic > Marine > Coastal | place: USA... | reverse complement strand
CCGGATCACCCCGGACTCCAGAGTCCTCACGTCGCCCGGCGCCGCCTGGGCCGCACGGAGCTGGTAGTACACCAGCGACGGACGGCCCGGCTCCGCCAGCGAGCGAGTCACGCTCTCCGACAGCTCGATATCCCAGTCGGACCCGTTCGCGGTGATGCCGTCACCGGCCTCCAGCGAACCCAAGGGCGTCGCGTCGGCCGGGTGCTTGCGCAGCTCTAGACGCGGCGACCACCCGGTGGTCGAACCGCCGTTGCCCACGGTGAAACGCAGGGTGTCCCCGCGCGTACACGATCTTTCAATCATTCGGCAATCTCGGCCCAGGCTAGCTCGATCACGGCTTTAGGCATGCTGCCCAGACCATGATACACCTTGACCGCGTGCTGCTCGTAAATCTGCGAATCGTCGACGATGACGCCGGACTCGGTCAGGCCATCCATGACGGCCTTCAAAAGGTTGTCGATGTCGGGCTTCGCCACGTGCAGAACTTCTTGCGGGTCCTGCTTCCCAAGGCGCTTCGGCCGCTTCAGGTGGAACTCAACAGCCAGTCGGACAGGGCCCTGGATTTGTCCTGAGAACCCGGTGCCGGCGACGGCTTTGACGGCTGCTGCACCCACCTCGCGCCGGAACTGTGCGGCGTTGTGGGGGCCGTAGACGCAGATCCGGCCGTTGCGAATGAAGGCCCTTGGTCGCGGTTGAGGTCTAGGGGCGGCACAGGCCACAAACCTTGCTCTCCTCCATGGGCCCACACCAGCCCACGGGCGAGCCGGCTCCATGTCCTGCATGGACCGGAACTCTGCCTCAACGGAGCCACCGTCGACACCTCCGCCATCAGCCGGCTCAGAGTCGCTTCGTCCTGCTGCTCCAGCGTCCGAAGGATCTCGTCGTTTTCCCACTCGGCCTCCGTTTCGTCGATCGGCTCGCGATGCCTCTGGGCCGGCTCCTTCTCCAGGTCATGGCCTTCCCAGTTCCGCTTCCAAGCCGCGATCTCGCGAAGCACCCAGGCCAGCTCGACGCGCTCGCTGGACCGCTGCTCGCGGACGTTCTCGATGCACGTCACCACCACGTCCTGCGGGTGACGAGACAAGGCCCTTCTCCAAAGGTTCTTGATGGCGATGCCCCAGTCGGCCCTGGGCCACAGGGCAACCGCGTACTCGACTGGATCGCTGACAGCCATGAATCGGTCCCCTTTCTTGCTCTCGACTCAGCGGCTCGACAGGTCCTCGGCCTTCTCCTCGAACAGCTCGACCAGCTCCGACAGGTCCTGACCGAGCAGAACGTCCTGAAGCGACAGCCAGACCTTGCCGGCGGCCACGAAGCACCGGACCACTGGGACATCCGGGCCGGACAGATGCGGCAGCGACTCCAGGTCCGGCAGGAACCCGACCGTCGCGAACAGGTCCGGCCCCAACTTCATCAGGCCGGAGCCGTCATCGGTCCACAGGACGACCCCTTCAGCGTCCGCCCGCCACGTTGGAAATCCGACCATTGTTTGCCTTTCCGGCTAAATCCCCGTCACACAACAGGTCGTGCTGTTGCGGGCCTGGCCCCGCAACCAGTTGTGGTCAGAAGGAGTTCTTCGAGAACTTCGGATCCGGGACAAGCATATCCTCAACTTGACTAACGGAGCATGCGAGGCACGATCCCAGCATGCGCGTCCAAGACTTGATGATCCGGTGGCTCAAGAGCAGGACCGAGGCCGGGATCCTTCCGTTAACGGTGAGGTCGTATCGGACATCTGTCTCCGACTTCACTAGGCTTTTTGGCAACACACCCGTCGAAACCCTCGATCCGGAGCACTTCCGCAAATGGAAGGCCGACGTATCGAAGCGGCTGTCCCACGGGACCGTACGGACCAGAGCCGTGCACATCCGCGGCGCTTTCCGCTGGGCCCATCAGGAGGGCCTCGCGGACATGCCCCGCATGGGTGCCGACTTCATGCGAGTCCGAACCAGCCCGCCCCACCGCGGAACATTCTCCATCAGCGAGGTCGAGGCCCTGATCCAAGCCTCGGACGGGTGGATTCGGCTCTGCATCCTGCTGGGGATCAACCTGGGCTTCGGCAACAACGACTGCGCCAAGCTCAGGCCGGAGCACATCCAAGGCGAGTTCATGGACATGCTCCGGCCGAAGACGAAAAGTCCCCGGCGTGGGTGGTTGTGGCCTGAGACCAGGGACGCCTTGGCGGACACGCCGCCCCCGCTTCGGCTCAAAACGGGGGTTCCGGTGTGCAGCGACCGCCATGACGGCGTCAACCGGGAGTTCCGGTCCTTGGCACGCAGGGTCGGGGTCTACATGCCGGGCCGGTCCTTTTACAGCCTCAGACGCACCTACAGAACCATCGTCGACGATCACCTGGATCGGCCGGCAATCGACCTGACGATGGGCCACGCCACGCCGGGGATGGGGGCTCGCTACGTCGCCTCGATCTCGGACGACAGGATCCGTGCGGTCGGCATGCTGGCTCGCCAGCGTTTGCCGCTTCTGGCCGGACCGTCCGAGCCGAACAACTGCTCTGCGCTCTCCGCGTGAACCAGAACCATCTGGTATCTGGGGCACCGCCGGGTGATGGCCGAGATGGCGCCTGCGTCGATCGCGCGGAGCAGCTTGTCTCTGCTGATCCGAAATCGCCTCAGTGTCTCGGCAGCGCAGATCCATTCGGATTCCTCAGAACGGAATGTCGTCTGGCCGGCGACGCTGCTGCTGTTGCTGGGGGGCGCCTCCGCCGTGCTGCTGCCTTCGTGCATTCACATCTTCCTTTCGCTCGTACTTGGTCGAGATGTAGGGCGACCCGCCGGGGATCTTGGACTCCTTGGTCCACCCACTGATCACGAACTCGATGCCGTCGATGACGACATCGCCACGGAAATCGGGCTGGTTGCTGCCGGGCTTCTTGCGGTCGTTCTTGAAGAGCCGCCCACTCATGTTGTAGTCACTCACTGCTGATCTGCTCCTTCCACTTCGAGATCTCCGGCTGGAAATGCCTGATGACGGCACGGGCGAACTCCGGAGGCAGCTCGTCCACGCTGTTGAATGACCTCTCTTCCCCGTTGTTCCTCTGAGCCCACCACTTGCTCGCACTGTTCATCCAGAGGGAAATGCACCCCTCGCCACGCTCATGGATTGCGGGGATGAACTCCTTCAGGATCCGCAGCTCGAAGTCGGTCAGCGGCGACTTCTGGTCCTCGACCTGCTCGGCGTGGTAGTGGTTGAACCTGGAGCCCTGGACAAACCCCTGCTTGGGGCCGCGCTCTTGGCTTGGTGCCGTCCGCTTTTCGGGGTCAAAGCCCACGTCGTTGATGGCCTCGATCTGGTCCTCGCGGCCGCGGCTGACCATCAGCAGGTCGCGGATCGCGTAGTTCAGGCCGCTGGTCAACGCCGCCATGACCGCCTTGTCCTCGGGCATTCCTCTGCGGGGCGGAGCCGGCAGGTCCATGTTGAAGGTGTGCGACTCGCCGGTGTCGGAGTTGATCAGGCAGAACCTCTGCCGGAGCGTCAGCACCCCCGCCACATCGGCCAGGCTTGCGTCGTCCCGATAGAAGACCAAGCCCAGATCGAGCATGACTGCCCGGGTCTTCGAGATCATGGCCTCGGCGCTGACATAGTCGTAGCCGCCGTGAGCGTTCCGGCTGTCCTTTTCGATCGCAACGACTCTTCGCCTGCATTCAGCCAGACGTGCCCACAAGCCACTTTGGTGGCGGGGCGTCGCACTCGCCGTAGCCAGGCCATTCGCCTCGCTCGTTGCAGGTGCGGTAGATGCCAAGCCACTGCCTGACGGTGTTTTCGCCAATGTCGACTCCTTCCTCGGTGACTCTGATGATGCTGGTCTGGTACGGAGCCTCGACCTCGACCACGATGAACGTGTGCCCAGACCAGCGACGATTTGCGGATTTCAGGGCACGCCGGTAGAAGGCTGCCTGAGTGTGGTAGTAGCGCTTGTAGATCTCGCCGGCGAAGAACGCCGGATCTGCGTCCTGGGTCGTCTTCAGGTCGATGACCGTCCCGCCGGCCGTGATGCCGTCCAACTTCGACTTGCAGTCGACCCCGTCCCAACTGAACCGGAACTCGGCCTCGCAGGACCCCTCCGACAGGCACTCGTTGACCAGCATCGCGGCCATGGGGTGCCCCATGACGCTCTCGGAAACACGCTTTGCGACCTCCCACATCCACGGCTGAACGACCACCTTGCCCTCGGACGCCTCTTGGAGTGCGGCCCAAGCAGCCTTGCCCTCCTTGGTCCGGCGGTCGATCTTCTCCTCAAGCGCGATGTAGTTCTGTTCGAGCTTGTCCGGCTCCAAGACGGCCATGTGGCACAGGGTGCCGAGCTTCATGGCGTCGGTTTCCTTGGTCGGCTCCCGGAGCTTGTGCAGGAAATACGCCGGTGATTTGCGGATTTCCTTGAGCTTTGAGTGGGAAATGCGGGGATCCGCGTAATAGTCTGACATGACCGGCAACATACCCAATTTTGGGCACACTGGAGGCTCCATGGCTAGGAAATCCGAGAATTTTGCACAGATCATTACCGACTGGCGGCAGCGACACGGCATCAGCCAGGCCCAGATGGCCCGGGATGCCGGCGTGGCCCGCGAAACCCTGGCCCAGATGGAGCGAGGGGCCAAGAAGCCGCACGCCCGGACGGAGCAGGCGGTCCGCGAATACATGAAGCGGATCTCGGACACCCGCAAGACGGAGGTGCTGAGCCCGGATCACGACGCCGCCCCGGGCGGGGTAGTCACCAGCGTGCATCCGTACTACGCGCTGGTCCGCGGCCTGTGCGAACTTGGGCAGGTCGTGCTGGTCGACGGCCACAGCGTGGCGATCTACCAGATCAAGAAGACCAAATAGAAAGCCCCGATCGCCGAAGCGACCGGGGCCGAGAGGAGAAAGGGGCTGTCTAGGTTGGGCTCAGTAGCCCTTCTTGCCGCCCTTGCGCTTGCCGCCGCACTTGCCGTTCTTCATGGTCAGCGCTCCACCGAGCACATGACGTAGTCGAACGACTTGAAGCTCGTCTGCGTGCTCTGAACGGTGGTGATCGTCTTTCCAGCGACGAACCGCATGTCGCCGGTCGGGAACGCCCGATCCACCTCGCCCTTGAGGGCGCCGTCGACGTAGACCATGAACTTGCCGTTCTGGTAGACAAAGCCGTGCTCGGCATCGACGGTCGGAGCGGCGCCGAGCGCCAGGGTCTCGACGCCAGCGGCGTCGCGGACCTGGAAGGTCAGGTTGCCGCCCGAGGTGGTGAAGTACGCACCGACCGCGGAGGCCGGGGCGACCGCGCCGCCAGCAGCGACGGCGGCAAGGCCGACCACGCCATCAGCCGCATTGGCCGCGTGCCGGCCCTTGCAGGCAAACGCCAGGCTGGTCGGATCCTTCGCAAGGATCGCGGTGCTGGTGGTCGTGTTGCCGTTGGCCGCGTTCGGAGTGGTCGCGTGACCACCAACGAAGCCCGCGCCGTTTTCGGCGGTGGCGTTGGTGAACGCTCCGGTCCCGAACACGTCGTCGAAGAAGTGGATGGCAGAAGCGGGGTTGGCGGCGGCGTTCATCCATTCGCTCGCCTTGACCGCTCCGCCCTTGTAAGTCACAAGTCCCTGTGCCATAGGTCAGGTCCTCTCTGGTCAGAGACCAAGGGTTGCGTCGTTGCCGGTCGCCAGGACGAACTGTCGCCGGCGGTCGTAGCACATGAAGTTGAGGGTGGTGTCGACGTGCGTCACGAACACGGTGTGCTGGTTGGCAGCGACATCGGGGCCGGACTCACGCATGAACTCGCCCGACAGGAACACGGGCCGGAACTTGCCCCAGTTGATGCCGAACACGGGCTCGGCCTGGCTGCGGTCCATGTAGGGCACATAGGTGACCGGCACGCCACGGAAGATGACCTTGCCATCCTTCGGCGCGAGGTCGTTGCCCAGGTTGTCGTTCTGCTGGGTGAGCTGCTTCTCAAGACGGCCGTACACGTCGTAGTTCGTGTAGTAACCGTAGTTGTTGCCGGTGCCGTACGGGGTGTCCTGCACACCGGGGACGGGCTTGAACATCGTCTTGACCGCCGCTTCTCGCCAGTTGTCGATGAGCGACTCGATGTTGTCGGCGGTGTGCTTCGCGCTCCAGTTCTTCCACCGCGGGTACGCGTCAGAGTCGATGTTAGCCGCACCCTGAGAGAAGCCGGCGGGATTGCCGCCCTCGAAGCCCGGCGCGTTGGCCGACGGGTTGTAGACGATCCAGTAGCCGATGCCGTAGACCTGCTTCGGATCCGCCGACGTGGTCGGCTTGCCCCAGAAGCGGGACTCCATGAGCTCGGCCAGGCTCGCCATCGCGTCGGAGCGACGGATCTTGATCAACTCGACGAGCCGGCGAGGCTCGCGGTTCATCGCGATTTCGCGACGCTCGATCGCGTAGTTGACGTTGACGTGACGCCACGGGATGTTGCCCGTGATCATCTGGTCCTGGATGTCGAGGCTGTCAACCTCGAAGAGGCCGACTTCCTTGGCGGCGCCGCTGTGCCCAACCATGAGGTTGAACTGGATGCCGGTGCCGCTGTCGAAGGTGACGCGATTCTTTCGGAGAAGCTCCGACATCGCGACGTGGTCCTGAAGATCACTGACCAGCTCGGTGAACTTCATCTCGCCCAGCTCGCGCTGGGTCGTCTTGATGAGGTCGAGGATCTGGTCAGCCTGGAGGGTTGCCATGCTGATTCCTTTCAATCGCCAATTTCAAGCTTCAGGAGCTTCTCCCGCAGCTTCTTGACCGCACGTTCCTCGGGCGAGAGATCCGCCGTTCGGGCCGTGGGCCGGGGAAGCCTTTGGGAGTCGCGGGCCTTGGTCTTGACTTGGCGACGTTCAAGTGATTGGGAAAGATCGGGGAACTCCACATTCATCGCCATTCGCACAAGCTTCTCGTAGGGCGGAACCTCCTTGCCACGGTTCGAGTAGCTCGACCGCAGCATGTCGATCGCGTCAGAGAGCTTCTCCCTGGCGGCAGTCTGCTCGGCCGAACGGCTTTCGCCCTTCGCACCGAACACATCGGGAAAGTCCTCGGCGACCGTGTCCATTGCGGCCACGGACGGGTCGGAAATCCCGGCGGCGTTCAGGCGGTCCAGCAGCATCGAGATCTGCCGCTGTTGCGTCTGAACAATCTTCGCGAGGTCCTCGTCGAGGTACTCCGCGGGATTGAGTTCGCCGGCGGCTGGGGCCAGTTCCGCGGGAGCTGGCTTCGCCTTGGGCGAATCGGTTGTCTCTTCAGCGGCCTCCTCTTCGTCGCCGCCCCCTTCCTCGGTTCCCTCCGCCTCTTCGGCCTCCTCGGCCTCGATCTCCTCGACGACCTCGCGCACCGCCTCCTTCTCGGCTTCCCGGTAGGGATCCTTGATGTCGTGCGGGTCGTCGGCGACCTGCTGCTCAATAACGGCAGATTCCTGGTCTTCCATTCCTGCTCTCAATCATAACCGCGCCTGTCGTGCATCCCCATCGCGCGGAGCGCGGCTCGCCGATGGGCGGCGTTGTCGAACTTCGGCCGACCGTTTCGGTCGAAGTCGACGCTGACGCCTTTGCTGTAAAGATCGCTCTTGACTTGGGGCACGATGTCGGGATGAACGGCCGCCGCATCCGAGTACATGGGCCAGCCGGCACTGGTCGAAGGCGACATCGCGTGGTCGGCCGCGACATCGCGAGCCAGCTCCATGCCGTCGTGAACCAAGCGCCCGTTCTTCTCTCGACGGCACTTCTCGGCGTACGTCATCACAACCTCGACGAGATTCCCGTCCTTGTCCCTGTACGAATACGCAGGCATCAAATCCTTCCAAGTGCCTCGCGGCTCTGGCGGTTCACGTTGCCGCCGGCCAGGATCTGGCTCATCGCGTTGTCACGCGACGCCCGGGTTCCGCCCGTCGGCCTGTTGATACGCTCGTAGCGCCTTGTCGTGACCGGCGGCTTGGCAGAGCCATCCTGCCCTTCCGGGCCACCGGACGCGGGGTCCATCAGCGGCTGAGCCGCCGGCACGACGAGGTCCTTCAGCTCGGTCGTGTTGGTCAGGTCCGCGATGTGCGTGAGCAGGCCCGGAACGTCGATGGTCAGGCCCTGACTCTGCATCGCCGGCATCAGCGGCGCCAGGTACTGCGTCACGGTCTTGGTGATGGTGTCGAGCCGCTGCGAGTTGCTCGCGTCCTGCATGGATGCCGGCGCGATGTCGAACTCCATTTCCAAGAAGTCCGCTTCGTCCCGTTCCTCGGGCGTGAACTTCAGCGGGATCTCGATGCCGGCCTCGGCCAGCGGGAACATGATCTCGTAGGCCGACTTTGGATCGTGGAACACATACGTCGCGATCTGCTTGACCACCTTCTTGGAGAAGCCCAGCATCCGGGTCTGGTAGTCGCGGATCTTCTGCGAGGCGCTCTGCTGGATCAGTTGTTCCTGGCCGAGCGTCTCCGCGGAATTGGACAGCCCGCCCATCGCGTCCAGGTTGCCGGCGACATAGCTGAACATGTCCCGCATCTGGATCAGGAACGCCAAGGACGCCTGATCGACGCCGCCGAACGAGGCCTGCGTCGTCGCTTCCGGGCGATCGACCCGAATCACGTCGCCGTCCGCGGCCTCCAGGATCCGGTTCCCGTCCTCGTCGGCGCCGGCCGCAACCAGCGTCAGGGTCTTCTGCCGATCGGACTGCCGCACCAGCTTCCGCATCACGACGTTGATGGCGTCGTTCATGTCGATCAGGCTGGAGACCGGCGGGACCGGCATCAGGTTTCCGCTGAGCTCGCCCAGCGACAGGAACAGGTACGGCCCATCCTCGGGGCCTTCCCACGGAACCTCGCGGAGCGGCTTGGTCGTGTTGATCTTGCCGTCGTCGTCGGACCGGAACGTGTAGACGGTCTGCTCGGACGGGACCCAGATGTCCCACATCTCGATGGTCGGGAGCAGCTCGGCGTCCTCTTCCATCAACCCTTGGGTCGACAGCGTCTGGGTCTTCGGGTCGCCCTGCTCGTTGTAGCCGGTGGGCCGCTTCGGGCCGATGCCCTTCAGGTTGAAAAGCTTCGACTGCTTGGCGATCTCGAACGGCAGGATGTACCGATTGCCGCAGAACTGCATCGACTCGAATCGGTTGGACCGCATGTCCAAGACCAGGTCGTCCAGCAGCACCGGATCCACGAACGGCAGGTCGATGTCGTGCAGAGGCCCCATGCCCTCGTCGATCTCGGTGATTCCGATCTTGACGCAGCCCAGCGAGAAGATGCTGTCGAAGACGACCTGCTGAAGCGTCGACGCCAGATCGATCTCGTTCAGCACCTTGTTGACCGTCAGCTCCAGCTTCTTCGCGACGGGCCGCAAGGCGGAGCTGCGGCTTCGGATGATGACGCCCGGGTTCCGTGCGGCGAGCTGCCGCTTGAAGATCCCGATGGCGAGCTCCATCATGTTCAGCGGCATGCGTTCGCCGCCGCTTCCGTAATGGGCACCCAGGTAGTGCTTGATCGACGCCATGCGCCGTTCGCGGAACGGCAGCATCCGAAGGCGGCTCCATTCGATGGCCGTCGAGAGTCGTTGCAGGTCTACCACCGAAGTCCCCCATGCAGGGCCTTGCGTGCTGCTTGATCTCGTCGCCATGCCATCGAGCCGGCCTCGGGTCCTGACGAGGTCTCGACCCGAAAGGTCGGGCGGGAAGCGATCCCCAAGCAAGCCAGTGCGTCCGCGGTGACTCGGTCGCCGTGGTTCAGTCTGGCTCCTGATGGATCCTGGGCATTCAAGCTTCTAACGTGCTCAATTCCTGCCGAAGTATAAACGAACTCCCGGGCTTCCTCGATTGCGTCGCGGGACGGGTTCACGAACTCGCCTAGGAAAAGAGCCTTGCGGTAACTGCCGAACAAGGCAACCTTCGTTTCTCTGGACGGGATCCATCCGATCCGCTGGGTGATCTGCTTGCTGAGCGTGCCCTCGACGGGCCGCATGTAGAAGTTCCGGAACCCACGCTCCAGAAGCACGTCGCCGAAGATGCGTCCCGGGCCGGCGGCCTCATGGATCATGTAGGCCGGCGATCGGTCGTCGCCCCTGAACCACAGGCAGATCTCATGCGCGACCAGGGCCATCTGGTCCGGGCGGTGCGTCGGGCTGACCCATTCGGCCACCTTCTGCCCGGTTCGGCGGTCGACCACGGACATGCACGAATTCGACGCCCCGGTCCCGGTGGCGATGTCGGCACCGACGGCGTAGTCGCTGGGCGGCGGGAATCCGTCCGCATTGGGGTGAAACCAGATCGCCATCGCACCGCCGGCGATCTCGATGAACTGGCAGTCGGACACCTCGCCCCGATGATCCGGCAGGCGGGTCTTCACGATGCACTGACCCAGCTTGGCCGAGTCGAAGAAGACCGACTGGCTGGCGGCGAAGTCGATGTCCAGTTCCTGGGCAACCTCGACCGGCGAGACGCATCGCTCGCATTCACGGTCGTACCACGGGCTCCGCTGCCGGCCGTCCCGCGTGTACAGGCCCTCGGCCTTGATGGGGTGGATGGACCAGTGCATCCGAAGATGCGGGATCGCTCCGTTCTGGGCGATGTCGGCAAACGCATTGCCGGTGCCGGCGGGCGTCGAGTTGAAGATCCGGGACCGCGTCGCGTCGCGTGTCGAGGCCAACGCCCGGTAGCCGGCCTCGGTCTCGAAGGCCGCGAACTCGTCCAAGGCAATGGCGGTTCGGCGGTCGCCGCGGGCCACGTCGCCGGTCGTCGACTCGCCATCGATCGTCGACCCGTTGTCCAGATTGGTGAGCCGCAGCTTGGCCCGCTCCATCCGGGGCTTCATCCACGTCGGCAGGTGCTTCAGGATGTAGTCCAGCTTCCAGAACAAGCTCTTCGGGTTGCCGATCTTGTCGACGTAGTCCTCGTTCCGGCTCACCAAGAGAAACGACTGCCCGTTCCGGAAGAGCCACCGCCACAGGAACGTCCCCAGCAGGCACCACGACGCACCCATGTCGCGGCTCTTGGAGATGACCAGATCTGACTTGCCGATGCAGTCGTCGATCCGCCGGACGGCTTCCTCCTGGAACGGGTACAGCACGAACGGCAGCAGGCTGGGGTCACGCCGCGGGTCCCACGTCATCGCGAACCCGTCGAACCAGAACACCGGGTCCTCGGAACAGGCCCGACGCAGCAACGACGCCGCCTCGGGATCCCGGCCGGCCGCAATGGCCCGCTTGCGCCACTCCAGGTTCTCCTCGAACCCTTTCGGTGGGCAAAGCCCCGGGTCAATCATCCGAGTCGCCAGTCAGCCGAGACAACAGATCCGACAGCCGGGCATCGTCCGTCGACACCGCATTCGCCAAGGCCGCGTCCGCCTGCTTGGGCACCACCACCTGACGGAAGATCTCCATGAGCTTCAGCAGGCCGGCCTGGCTCTGCCGGGACGCAATCAACAGATTCCAGGCGATCGGGCTCGGTGCGTCCGACGACATCACCGCCTCGTCCGACAGATGGGCCATGGCCCACCGAATATCACGCACGTCGTCCGCCGACGTGTGCTTCTCAGGATCGAACTGGACCGGCGTCTTGCTGGTCCGCTTGGCCTGCCGGCGCTTCTTCCCACGGATGTGCTCGTCGATGTACGGCTGAAGCACCTCATAGGTCAGGCCCATGATCTCCTCGACACGCTCGGACCGAGCCATCTTGTCCGGGATCTCAGCCTGCAAGTCGTAGAAGTGCTGCTGGTAGACCGCCTGAAGACCGTTGTCCTTCAAATACGCCGTCTTGCCGGCAATCCACTCGTTCAAGGTGTAGGCCACATCTATTTCCAAACAGCCAGAACGCGGGCGCACCCTGGCTCACCATTCGCGGCCTTTGCGTGCCCTCTGCCTGGTACTGCTGATTTGTTGCAACCCTGGAGGGAGGGCACTCGCGATGCGCCGTCGGGCGGGCCGTCCTGATACGCGCCGGCGGAGTCGTTGCAGCGAGCGTTGCGGCGGTGCAGTGTTGCGGCAGCCGAGCGTTGCGTCCCGCCCGACTCCACACGTCCGCTCACTGGTTCGCAATCCTAGGCAGGCTGCCGAGGAAAGTCAAGGAGCGATCGAGAAAATTTTTGACGCAGCAATACGCCGCCGGCGCGCCCTGCCGCAACGACTCTGCCGGCCCAGGGCAGCCACGATGCTTCCTTCCAATATTGTGCGGCTAGATGACGCGCACGGTTTCTGACGGCCTGGAGCGAATCGACGGTACTTGCGGACAAGTGAGGGCGATTCGGGCCAAAAGTCGGCGAGGGGTGTAGCGGCGAGATGGGAGTAGCTACTTTTTGCAGAAACACGCCCCCCGTAGCGGTAAAGCAT
>Ga0196905_1000824_pt1 | contig 12289 bp, 10 predicted proteins | sample CB_VirMetaG_3_FD_169098 | JGI IMG/M metagenome (GOLD analysis project Ga0196905, IMG submission 169098) | Freshwater to marine saline gradient viral communities from Chesapeake Bay - CB_1508_1S Viral MetaG (v3) (version 3) | ecosystem: Environmental > Aquatic > Marine > Coastal | place: USA... | reverse complement strand
GTCTATGATACTATGTTGGCTGAGTATATTTTAGCTAGACATTTTCCTAAAGGTTTTTCATTAAAAGATTCTTGTTTGCGTAGACGTATTCAACAGAAGTCTGATATTGTAGATGAATACTTAGAAAAAAATATTAGCTTTGAACATATACCCATTAACATTGTAGATGAGTATGGTCGAAAAGACGTTATTGTTACAAGAAGTTTATTTAAATCTCAAATGCAAGATTTCAAAGACAAGAAAAACTCAGGCATGATTAAGACTGTTAAAATGGTTAATGAATTTTGTAAGACACTTATAAAAATGGAATCTAATGGTATTCAAATTGACATATCGAAACTTAATTCTATTGAAAAAGAATTTCAAGATGAATTGGCTGTTGTTAAAAAGGATATCAATGAAACAATATGGGAACATATGGGAGATACCCAAATTAATCCTTCTAGTAGTGAGCAGTTATCTTGGTTGTTCTATGGTGTAAAACCTATTGATAAAAATAAATGGTCGGAAGTATTTAATATTGGAACAGATAAAGATACTAAAAAGGCAAAGAAAAGACCTAGACTAACAAACTTACAATTCCAAAAACTAATTATGGAACACACTCAGCCTATCTTTAAAACTAAGGCAGAACAATGTGATGCATGTGAAGGTGTAGGAACTATCCAAAAGTATAAGAAAAATAAAGAACCCTATGTCAAAAGAAGTAAATGCACTAAATGTGGTACCAAAGGTGTGGTCTATCATAATCTTAATAAACCTGCAGGATTTGGAATATCCCCAAAGACTATATCGGATGTATCCTTAGGGGGTTTCAAGACTGATAAGGATACCTTATTAAAGATTTTACGCACTTCAAGGAACGAGAAACTCATAGAATTTATCCGTAAGGTAATCAGGCACAGTGCCTTAGAAACCTATCTAAAATCGTTTGTAAACGGCTTAAAACGGCATACTAGAGAGTCAGGTATGCTTTACCCTAGATTTTTACAACATAGAACAGTAACAGGCAGATTAGCTAGTCAAGACCCAAACTTCCAAAACCAACCTAGAGGTACTACTTTTCCTATTAGAAAAGCTATTATATCTCGTTGGGAGAATGGTCATATCATGGAAATAGACTATGCACAGCTAGAATTTAGAACTGCTGTATTCTTAGCTCAGGATATTAAGGGTATGGAAGATATAGAAAATGGTGTAGATGTTCACCAATTTACAGCAGATATTATTGGTTGTTCTAGACAAGATGCTAAAGCCCATACTTTTAAACCTTTGTATGGTGGTATGTCAGGTACAGACGATGAAAGACGATATTATAAAACCTTCTTAGAGAAGTATGAAGATATAGCTAAATGGCATGAGAAACTACAAAATGAAGCTATTAAATACAAGATTGTAAAGTTGCCCACTGGTCGTGAGTACGCCTTTCCTTATGCGAAAAGGCAAGAATGGGGTGGTTCAAGTTATGGCACACAAATAAAGAACTACCCTGTTCAAGGGTTTGCGACTGCTGATATTGTTCCTATGGCATGTATCAATGTAGATATTTTAATGGAACAAAAGAATGTAAAAAGTTTATTAATTAATACAGTTCATGACTCTATTGTCATCGATGTATATCCGGGGGAAGAACAAATAATGAAAGAGATTTGCACTAAAGGTGCGTTAGATGTAACAAAAACACTTAAAGATGTTTATGATATTGACTTCAATGTACCTTTAGATGTAGAAGTAAAAATAGGTAAGAACTGGTTGGACATGGGGTTAGCTTGATGGGTATTAGAATTACTATGCAGGAAGTGTTCTCAAATCGTAGGCTAACGATATCATATGGCGAGGGTGTGGGCGTATGATCTTATCTATTGACAAAGCTGTGGATAAGTTATATAATAATTTGAAAGGAGTACTAATTAATGAGTACAGAATTATCTAATTACGATACGTTAAGTAAAGAACAAATAATGCGACTGACAGGTCAAGAAGATGACTCGTCAAGTGGAGGTAATACTTTACCGAGATTATCAATCAATAAAGATGCTGAGGATGATGACGGAAATACTATCCCCTCAGGTGTTTACACAATCTATAATCCTGAGTCTGAATCAAGAGTCTATGGTACAAAAGAAGGTAAGACTTTATTTAGACCTTTTATCAATTCCTATCAATACATGGAATATGATCCAGAGAAAAATAACTATCCTCATAGTTCAATTATCTTTAAATCTTGGAAAGATGAACCTCTAGATACAAAAGGTACATTGAGATGTGGTAAGGTTATTGGTAAAGACAAAGATCGCCTTAGTGATGTAGAGATTGAACTACAGAAGAATATTAAATGCTATCGATTAATCTATGGTCTATTGACAATGGATGCTACGACTGCTGAAGGTGAACCTGTAGAGGTTAAGAACGTGCCTGTACTATGGCGAGTTAGTGGTACTAGCTTTAAGCCTGTAGGAGATATCATTCAATCTATTAAAAATCGTGGAAAACTTATGCAGAATATACACCTACGAATGGGTGGTAAAAGACAGAAGAATGGTTCAACCGTTTGGTATACTCCAATACTAAATGTTGAAGATAAAGAAATTGCGTTTTCTAAACAAGACCTACAAACAATGGAGATGTTCTCTCAACTCATCGATGATGAAAATAAAAAAGTAGTCGAGTCTTGGAAGAAGGCACAAGCATCTGCTCATTCAGAAAAAAATGCTGAAAGAGTGATGAAAACTGTTGAAGATATTGATCCTGAGGAAGCATTCGCTAACTAATGAGTTCCTCAATACTCAACAAAGTTCAGATGTTCTTGGCAGAATCTAACAAGGGTTCTGTCAAGATTTCTGACGAGGTAATTAAAAAGTTTGGAGAAGATTGTATTCAAGCATTTAAAAAACAATTTACTCAAGAAAGAGATCCTTCCTTTAAAGTAAGGATGAGCAACATCGGCAGACCTCTATGTCAATTACAAATGGAAAAAAGGGGCATCAAAGGTGAGGGTATGCCTTACCATGCTAAAATGAGAAATCTGTTTGGTGACTTAATTGAGGCTGCTGCTGTTGCTGTTATGAGTGCTGCAGGTATAGAAATTCAAGCTGAACAAGAAAAAGTTAAATATAAATTTAATGGTGATTCTGTAGAAGGGCAGTTTGATGTTAAGATTGAGGATAAGATATGGGATATTAAAAGTACATCTCAGTATTCTTTTGATAATAAGTTTGGTGAAAATGGGGGGTTTGATGCTATATATCAAGACGATGCGTTTGGTTATGTGGCACAAGGCTTCCTCTATGCAAAGGCGTCTGACTCTAAGTTTGGTGGTTGGATTGCTATTAATAAAAGTACTGGAGAATGGACTCTTACTGAAACACCTTTAATAAGTGATCGTTATGAAAAAGAAGCTATTGATAAAGCAAAAGAAACAATTCACGCAGTAAACTCAAACAAGAAATTTGAGCGATGCTTCGAGGATGAGCCAGAATATTTCAACAGAAAAGCTACTGGCAATCGAGTACTGGGCAGAACATGCAGTTATTGTCCTTATAAAAAACCTTGTTGGGGAGACGGATTAAAGTACGCACCTCAACAACAATCTCAGGGTAAAAATCCTAAATGGTTATGGTACACTGAGATTAGTAATCCAAAGGAGAATGACAATGCCTAGAAGTAAAATGTCGTTTGTGCCTTCTGTAAACGTCACTCTAGATCCTACTGATGCAGGATTTGCCTGTACTATATCAGAGGATAAACAAGAATCCGAGGACAATGAGCAATACTATATGTGTTGTACTATTGCACGAGGAATGGTTCAGTTAGCTATTGAACAGCCAGAATATGTCTTTACTCAAGGTATTAGATATATGGAAGAAGAAGCTAAAGAAGAACAACAAAAGAAACAAAACGTAGGAAAAGTAATAGACATTAAGGAATTTTTTAAATCCTTAAAGAAAGGACTTCATTAATGAAGAAACACTTAGTCATTCCAGATCCCCATTGTAAAGTTGGAGTATCCAATGATCGCTTTACATGGGCTGGAAAGTTAGCCAAAGATGTACAGCCAGACGTTATTATATGCTTAGGAGATTGGGTAAATATGGATTCTCTATCTCACTTTGATAGAGGTTCGATGTCTTTTGAAAACAGAAGATACCAAAAAGAAATTGATTATGCTCAAGATGCCTTAGAAAAATTTAATAAGGCTTATGGTAAAGATAGAACAAGAATGGTCATGTTAGGTGGTAATCATGAACATCGAATAACAAGATTTGTCGAGAGTAATCCTGAACTAGATGGCAAAATGGCAGTAAGAGATATAGGATTTGAGGATTTTGGGTGGGAGTATCACCCATACGAAAAACCCGTAGAAATAGACGGGATACTGTATTGTCATCACTTTCCTTCTGGCGTCTTGGGAAAGCCCATTAGTGGAGAGCATATCGCTTCTGGGCTTCTCAAGAAAACTTATCAGTCAGCAACAGTAGGTCACTCTCATACATGGGATCATGCTGTTAGAGGAACTCCTAAAGGCAAACATATCATGGGCTTATGTGCAGGATGTTATTTAGATCATAACGAGCCTTATGCTAAATCCACTCTACCTTTATGGTGGAAAGGTTTAGTCGTAAAACATAATGTACATAAAGGTGTCTATGATCTATCCCAATATAGTATTCAAGATATAAGGAGAACGTACGGAAAATGAACAACGCATCAGAGCTTTTACAACAAGCCTCTAAGATAGTGTCAGATGAAAGAGCGATTACTTATGGTAGTAAGAAAGCTAATCATGAGAATATTGCTCGACTTTGGGGGGCTTATCTTAGAATAAATATAAAACCTGAAGATGTAGCTTTAATGATGATTTTATTAAAGATTGCAAGAACACAATTAGGTACTGGAAGTATTGACAATTATGTTGATATGGCAGGATATGCAGGAATAGCAGGAGAAATACACAATGGAACCAAGCCCTAACTTTATTTTGCCAGAGAGAACAAGGCAAGATATTTTAAAGTATATGTTCTCAAGACCTTATGCAGAAGTATTTCAATTAATTAATCTTTTGTTTGGTCTAAAGTCAATAGACAAAAACATTGGTGCAGATTTTATTGCACAAAAAGATGATAAAAAATCTAAGTGAGAATAAAAAAAGGGGAGGCAATGAAACCTCCCCTTTATATATCTTAACCATTTCCCTAAACAGAGATAATTGTATTGTTGTTGATCACGAATGGATCAATCCTGAAAAACTTGTACAAAGTTTAAAGACTTTTAAAACCTATGATGATAGCTATACTTTAGCAGCTATTATTAATCACTGTAAATCTACAGCACCTAGAATTGAGGATGAACTAAGAAAATTAATTGCTACTGTTTAATCAGCAAATCTTCCCATTAAGGATTTAAGTTTAGCAGGTATTTTCTGTACTTTTTCCCTCATCTCTACTAACCAATCGGGTGGTCCATATTTAGATAACTCATCTTCTAACAAAGCGTCATACATTAAATTTACTCGATTACTAGCAGCTTCATTAGACATTGATCCACCAAAGTCATCACTAGCTTCTAGCTTTCTATTCTGTTCCATCGCTTCTTGTAAAAGTCTATCTCTTGTTTCAGGAGATAATCGTTCTTCTGCTTCCTTGTAGACTTTGTCCATGATAGATTTGTAATTAGTTTCAGATTCTTTTAATTCATCTTCCATTTCATCAGCAGTAAGATCATTTGCATACATAGGAATACCTTCAGGTGTCATATTACCACTACCACCTGCTCTTCTTAATAATTCACCTTCCTCTGGAGTAATATACGCCATCATATGATTTTCAGGTGTTTTATCCCTAACTCCCATTAATGTTTGTCTTTCTGTAGGAGGTGTACTTGGCACATCCTTACGGATATCTCTAGTCATAGGAGTAGACGCATACTGATTGGCTAATGATTTAAAATCATAATCACCAATAGACTGCTTAATGTTTGCTTCTGTTTGTGCGTTTGTTATATCTTTGTTATTCATGTTCTCCTCTATTTAAATATATTTAATGCGTTTTGTAATAAACCTTTACGCTTACCTATAGTGTAGCCTTCAGTTTTTTTATCCAGTACTTCTTTAGCTTTTTGTTCGTATTCTTCTATGGCATTATAAGCTGATTTAGTAGGTAATCCTCTTTCCATATATTTAACAAATTTTTTCATAGAATCTTTAAGATCATCAGGTGCATTTTTTATTCTTAATGCACTCAATAACATATCCTGATCGTCATTACCTATTTCAGGATCTATCTGTCGCATACCTCTATGAAAAAACTCTTCAAACATAGTACTATGAGTGTAGTTATCTGATCCCATATAATTTTTTAAATTATCAAACTCTTCCCTAGACATTTCTAATTGATCTTCAGGTTTTTCTAACATCCGATCCATTTTATCAATATAGTTTCTATCTAAAGGATTTGTATAAACATACTCCTCCATATCCCGTTTTTCTGCTTCTTTAGCTAATATGGAACGACCTTTAGGTGCATTTGGGCTATAAGCTCCTTGTAAAGGGGTGTCGTATAAATTAACTTTATTTGATTGAATAGGATTTTCTAAATATTGAATTAATGCACTAGGCTCAAATCCTAAAGAAAATATAGGACTAGATTCAAATGCATTAACTAAATTAGGATTCTCCATAAAGAGCTTTTCAACAGCTCTATAACTTCTAAAATTACTCGCCACCAAATAACCTCACAGCTTCTGCATTTGGATCATCATCAGTGACACCAAACACAGTCTTTGTTATTGAATCTAAATTAGAATTATAGATAGCTTTGATAGTCTTTTCTGCTATTTGATTTTCAATAGCTATAATCTCATCTATCTGAGTTCTTTTTTCAGAGCCTGATAAACTTTTATCGTATTTAATATTTAGTCTTAGTTTTCTTAATTCAGCTAACTTAGATACGACATCAGATAAGAAAGGAGATATAGCCATGTATTCTACAGCTTTCTTATTAGTTAAATTAACCTCATCAGTTCCTATTATCTCTAAGAGAAGTCTTTTATCTCCTAGCTTCTTTGAAAGAGCAGTTGATTCTTTTTTAGCCCTTTGATAAATATCATATAATTTCTGTAAGTATTTACTATTTTTTACAGGAGTATTAGCTTGGAATCTTCTTGTTACAATAGTCCAAGGTTTTCTAGCAAAGTCAGCTCTATCTGATCTTTCATCTACTCTTTCACCAAATAAGTTTTCATCATAGATAATCGCATCCGCTAAGTCTGCAGGATAACTTAATAATCCTGTAAGATATGAGTTCATGACATAGTCTACTGTAATAGGTGTTACTTTAGGACCAAATCCGTCTACCATATTGTTCCATAGTCTAGCCATTTTAATAGCACTTTCTCTGGTATTAGTTTTGATAACTATATTTTTATCTACTTCTGCTAATTCTTCCATATTGTATGGAATAATAGGACTTCCTGTCCAGTTAGTATTAAATGCTAATTGAAAGAAAGGATTAGCCACAGTAGGTAAAGCAACTACTGTACCTTGATTGTATCCCGGAAGTACTCTAGCTAATGATTCCATAGCATATTCATATGTAACTGCAGGAGTATTCTTTTTAAATCCTTCAGCAATAGCTGTTGCAATATTAGCAAATACACCAAAATCATAAGGCTTTGGTATTAAGAGAAAATCTTTTATTCTTCTAGTTCCATCTTTATTTAAATGAGAACCATCACCGACATCTTCTTGGAATAAAGGTATAGTATAGTTTAATTGTTTAATCTCATCAGGTAGTTCTTCATACTCTGTTCTACCATTAAGCATATGCCATAAACCTAATTCAGGAGCAACAATAGTAGCACCAATCATAGGTATAGATTTCTTTGGATTTTCTTTTATGGCTCTAACACCTCTATAAAACCCTTGTAATCCTGCATTTAAGAACATGGTAATACTAGAGTAGGCTTGTAAGAATCTACTAGAACCTCTCATACCAAAGTCAGTAGATACTTCTCTACCTGCAAAAGATGCAGCTATTTCACTAAAGCCTCTGTTTTTAGCCAGTTCTCTATGAGCTAATCGAGATGCATATTCAATTCTTCCTACTAATTCTACATAACCTCTTGCACCTTTAGATAGGAATCTAGTAAATACATTGTTTAATGATTTTTTGTAATGAGCATTAGCTAAAGTTTTACCATAGCTTTCAAACTTAATTCCTAGTCTTTCTATTTCCCCTCTAGATGCATAACCCATTCCATTGACTAAGGCTTTTCTATAATCATCATTTTTCTTAAACATATTGATAAAACCTTTTTGATCAACACGACCACCAAAGGTCTTAAAGAATCCTTTTAAGCTAGAATAAATAGGAATAAAACCAAACGAAGAATTAATAGTAGCACTCAAGCTATCTCTAATCCAGTTAAAGGCAACGAAAGGTGGTGAATAAGTAATAGCTCTTGCAGGTAATCGAGAGAATCCCTCAAAGATTTTCCATGCATTATTATTCATTAGACCACCTGTAGATTGATAGGCTTCTAATAAAGGTTTATTAAGTACTTCATAAAACTCTGCTTTACCTTTTCTAAATACAACATCAATAAATCGACCATCTCTGGTTTCAAAGTTATTTAAATAAGCAGCAGTAGTGAAGGTATCTTTAAGATTTAAATCATCTTTAGATATCTTGACACCTAAATCATTTAATTTTTTTACTAAGTCTTGTGTTAATACTTCTGTATATCCTACTTTAACAGCACTAACTTTCTTAACTAATTCATCTTTAGCAATTGTGCCATTTGCAACACCTTCATCAATGAGATCATACAAAGATACTTTAGCTCTATTCTTATCTCCTGCAACAACAGAACCTACACTGTAGTCCATAATACTTGCAAAGAAAGGATTAACTTGACCTTGTTTAACTGTTTTTAATCTTTTTTTACCCGGAGCTTTAATTGATTTTAGAGTACCTTTAAAAGAAGGAATAACTCCTGTTTCCTCTACTTCTCTTAACCCATAAAAAGGAATATAAATAGGGTTTGCTTTTTTTATTTTAAGAGCATCTTCAGGAGATATAATCTCAGAACGTACTTGATATGCTAATAAATCATCTAAGTATTTTACTAAATCATTAGTTGCTTGACGGTAATCTAAATCTCTTGATCTGTTAGACACCTGACCATACTTAGCTAAATGACTTGCATCATCTAATTCTACCCAATCAATCATTTCTCTTGCTGTTTGGATATCCATTGGGGTAGTAGGTATTCGACCTCTTTTAGCTTTAGGTATTTTACTGTAGCTATCAATAATATTCTTAGTTCTTTTTGCAGCTACATAAAGTAATAAACTCTCAGCTTCACCTTTTGCATCAAAAGGTTTAACGACATCAACTATTCCTCTATTGCCTGTAGGAGTAAATTCATTAACACCTACAGTAGTTCCGTCTACAGTTTCAACTCTACCATAAACACCTTCAGGTAATTTTACTCCATCAGAAATAAAATCCTCAGCTCTGGCTGTAGAATTACTTAATAATCTAAATTGATAATAAGGGTTAGAAACAGGATCAATCTTTTTATCATAAACTTTATCCCCTTCTTTTAGGGTAATAATTGTTCCACCTTTTTTGTACTCATTGGCTAGAGCTTTTTCAGACTTACCTACACCCCTAACTGTTTGTTGCAATACAGCAAAAGGATTGTATAAATCTAAACCTCTTCTAACAATCTTATCTCTCCATGTATTACTAATAGGTTCTGGGGAAATAGTTTCATCAGATTCACCTATAGATTTTGTAAATTTTTCTATATTCTTACCTTTAGGCAGATTCTTTTCAACAACATCAGGTAATTCTTTTTTAATACCTGCATAAGCAAATGCACCATTCGGTAAAACAGATATACCTGCACCTAATACAAAAGATGTACCTAGTCTTTTCTTATCGATTTCATCTCGTAGCCCTAAGTTTTTTTCTGCTTCCTGTAGGGTATAGTCACCATAAGCTACTAATGCACCATCAAATCCTGCAGTACCACCTGCAATTAAGGCTGTACGCTTTGCTATTTCTTTCTTAATAGCTCCTTTAGTGGTTGCTGTAATAGGTTGTTTACCAATCGTTTTAGCAACAGTAGAACCTACACCAAAACTTAATAAGTTTGTGGGATCTAAAACACCTGCAATTAAGTTAGAAGCTATGGCAGAAGTAGCACTACGCCCACCTTCTTCCCAAAAGTTAGGTAATTTATTCCAATAATCTACAAGATACCCTAAACGCTGTAGCTGTTCAGTATCATCTTCAGATTCTATTTCGTATAATTGTTTAGCTGCTGATGTTATATTAGCCTGTTTCCATGTTCTATCTGAAATATATTGATCAACAACATCTTCATCATTAAAGAACTTCATACCCTTTTTTTCATAGTATGGTCTAGCATTAGCTATAAGTTCTTTGTCTTGATAAATAGTATCAAAAGAATACTTCTTAGAACCATCAATATTATTACCAACAATAAAAGTATTATCAGGTGGTCTATTAGGATTCTTTGAAGATATGTTATTTAATTCAGATACACTCTTGATACGTTCCTCTTCAAAATGATTATTGAGGAAGTCTTTGATCTGCTCTTTACTAGCAGTATCAGGGAACTCGAAACGCTCCCCTGATGGCATCGTATATACTTGTGTCATATTTTAAAGACCGAAGGGTAGTTTACTTTCTAAATCTTTTTTAACTTCTTCCCAATATCCTTCAGGATATATAGGTTCTTTCTCTGTTTTATCTAATTCTAAACCAGTTATAGGATCAAATTTTTCTTTATACTTTTTATCCCACTGTTTACCTCTAGGACCGTCAGGTCTTGGTTCTACTTTATTTCCTTCAGTAGCTGTGCCTGTTGTTTCTGTTGTTACAATTTCGCCTGTGCCACTGATAACTAATTCGCCATCTTCATTGAAGTCTACATAAGTAGGTTGGGGTAATCTTTGTAGCTCTGTATTAACACCTTCTTCATAGAATCTGGTCATATCATAAGGAAGGCTGCCACCTGCTTGGATAGTATCTATCACGTTTAGGACTTTTTGTGCAGAAGTTTTTATATTATCAGATATTTTTGCACCTTTACCTGTAGTTGTTAATTCATTAGCTATCTTCTCTACTACTGATCTAGCAATACTTGGAGTGGCACTTGCAGAAATATCTTTATAAATAGACTCTATCCATTTCTGACTAGATTTATTCATATTAACAGGTTGGCTTGACCATGTCTGATACTGTTCATCTGCACGATCTACATAATTATTTTGAAATGCAGTAATAATATCATAAGCATCTGTAGATGCTTGGATACCTGTAATTGATCTACCCTCATTGTAGGCTTTTTCCATTAACAATGGAGCATACTGTAAAGTATTTCTATAATCTGTAGCTAATCGTTCATCAACAGGTTGAGTAAGTTTAGTTGTATCAATCTCACCCGTAGCTAAATCTATGTAAGGTGCGAGATTAGGAAATAGACTTTTTGTCTGATTTCTAATAGCATTTTCTGCCTCTGTTTTTAATGTAAATGGCTCTGGTGGTGGAACTATAGCACCTGCAGGTATTTCTGCTTCAGGTGCAGTTACTGTTGGTTCAGCTTTCACAGTAGGTACTGTAGGTTCTGCTTCAGGAATAGTAGTAATATCTTCTTTTACTGTTCCTCCTCCTGCTCTTGTTTGAGAATTTTGTACTAATGTATTGTTATCTGTCAATAATAATTTAGTAGCATCAGAACCCATATTAAAATTATTGGTTAGAGTATTAAACATTTCCTGCATATTAAATTGGGGAAGTTCCATGACTCTAGGTGCTTCTAATGTTGAAGGGTAGTTATTAGTAAGCATATTCCAGATAGGTTGATCATAAGCACCTTTAAAATCAGGTGACCACCAGTCTTGACCTTTATAATCCTTGACTATATTTATAAAACGTTCAGCATTATCTTCAGAATCTAACCAAGAAGTACCATCTAATTGTGGTAATAGTTCTTTAGGTAATCCTGTGGCATTAGCTATATTATTTTTATTAACATCCCTTTCTTCTGACCATTGATTAAATTCCTCTTGTTGTAAATCCCAACGATCCATGACTTTATTCTGATAGTCATACATATTGTTTACAAAACCTTCTATTAAAAACTGATTTAAATCAATAGTAGCTTCAAATTCTTTAAGGTCTCTGTTTTTAGCATCAGAGTAGTCTACTTGCTCTTCCCATATATCTTGTTTATATCCTTCTTCAAACAAGAATTT
>Ga0196905_1000823_pt1 | contig 12332 bp, 25 predicted proteins | sample CB_VirMetaG_3_FD_169098 | JGI IMG/M metagenome (GOLD analysis project Ga0196905, IMG submission 169098) | Freshwater to marine saline gradient viral communities from Chesapeake Bay - CB_1508_1S Viral MetaG (v3) (version 3) | ecosystem: Environmental > Aquatic > Marine > Coastal | place: USA... | reverse complement strand
GGGAATGCTTCTGTAACCGGAACAATAATTCCTCCATGAAGCGAATGCGTTTTGGTGTCGAGATCGTGACGTAACTTGGAGCCGTGAATGTACACACGGGTTCCTTTGGTGAGGTCTTTGAACTTCTCACAAGACTTTCCGTAAACATGAAGCGTGAGTTGAGTTGCTGCTTTGTTACCAACCGGAGGCAAGATTACTTCTGCACACAGATTGGATGATGTTGCACTGGTGTATACCTCGCGAGGATTCTCGTTGAGGACAGCGCATGCGTCAACGTAATTCATGAAATCAGATGTTAGGTGTTAAAGCAGTTTAACGTCATACTTAGGACGAACAATCATTCCTTTATAACAGGAAGCGAATCACCAAGACTTTCAAGCCAACAGATCATGCACCAATAGCCTTCATGGCCTTTGATTGTGCTTTCAATATATTGAGAGTGTTCTCCGTGTTTAGGGCATACAATCTTTAATGTTGGAGGTTGAATATTAATAAAATTGTTTGGTTTAATAAAATTGTTTGGTTGAAGTTCCATAGGTTAGTGCGTCTGGCTCCAGTCAGATCCTACACGAGAGTCGCCTTCGATAGGACAAAGGAAACCAAAAAATTCACCAGCTTGCGGGAAAGCAGACATTGCCTGCCCCTGGATCGCCTCAGTGTATTGGGGTTTACAAACCAACTGAACTTCGTCGTGGATCATCAAGACTTGCTCCCAGTCAATGCCATGGACCAAGCCAAGATTCTCTTCGATGTTTTTGTGGATGTTAATCACAACTTGTTTCATTAGGATTGCGCCTGCTGATTGTAATAAAACATTCAATCCTTTGAATGCAGACCTGCAATAAAGAATGCGTCGATCTAATCCAATTAAATGATTGCGATGCGTAATGTTATCTTCAATCTTTTCTTTAAGTTTCTTGAGTGCTGGTAATCCTTTCATGAATGAATTAATTGCAGTTCTTCCAAGATTACGCAACACTTCTTCATCTTTTTCATTCGGATCAATGATGGTGCCAGCTTTAACTGCGCCACATCCATATAACATTCCATAAAGCAAACGCTTGCTAATATCCCTGCTCTCTACGCCAAAAAGATTTTGGTTAATGGTGTGAATATCTTCTTCTGGGTTAATAACAAGCTTTGCATATTCCCCCTGGTCCCATAGTGCAAGATAACCTGCAAGACACCTAAGCTCCAGTGCTTTGGCATCAATGCCAATCATGTCCCATCCTTGCGGTGCATGAAACAGAGAACGACACTCTTTACCATAAGGCGAATAGCCCGCTGGAACTTGACCCATGTTGGGGTTGCGGGGAGCACAGCGACCAGTGATACAACCAGAAGTAACAACGTCACCGTGCATTCGACCAGTATCATTGTTAACCAACTTGAGCCAAGCATTGTTTCCATCAGCAATCTGACCAAGGCGTTTCTTGATGAGCATATACTCTGCCAGAGGCTTAGCTTCGGGGTAAGGAAGCTTTTCTAATACTTCGTCATCAAGAACTGGATTTCCTTTCTCAGTTGTTTTCTCTGGCTCCCATCCGTACTTAGACTTAAGTCGATCAACAATTTGCTGACGAGATCCAGGATTGAACTCTTCGTGGCTGATCTTTTCAAAAGGAACTCCTTTAACATAGCCACGCATTTTGTTGTTGACCCTGGGTGTAAACCAAGACCTGTGTTCGATTGGAGGAAAGATATCTCTTAATTGTGCTTCAAGCTGTATTTGTTTTGCTCGTAGATCATCCACGAGATCAATACATGCATCCACATCAAAAGGAACACCTGCTCGAATTTGTTTGTTAATGACCAGAGCAAAGTCGTGCTCCAGTTTGAGAGACGGTTCCGGATAGTTTTCTTTGACGATGTGTTTCCAAAGCTTGGTGGTAACGGAAACATCCTGGATACAGTACTCCAACATCTCCTGGGAATACTCGGAGAAGTCTTTGAAGTTGATCTTATGATCGGCCAAGCGCCATCCCCAGGCCTTAAGCGATGCGGATCCACGTAAGTTCGATGGAACCTGCGGATATTGTTCGAGGTCAAGGTCATAGAGTTTTTCTTTAGGCCAAATGAGTCGTGTGCAGATTAGCGTGTCAATAATGCGTGCTTTGCTGGTGAATGAATGCAGCTTTTGCAGAACAGGGATGTCGTAAAAACAAATGTTATGGCCAATCAAAACATCAGCGGTTGCCAGATAAGCAATAGCATCAGCAATGCCATCAGGCCCATAGCTAGAAGTTTGGTTGGTTGTGACATTGTGAATAACAATGCAGTGGATCTTGGTGACCACATCGTAAAGACCATCCGATTCCAAGTCAAAGACAAGCCATTTCTCATTTGCGGAACTGGGCTTCATCGGATACTTTGAGGTTTTTACAAGAGAGGTCTTCATCGTTTTCGTTGATCCACGTCAGGATTTGTTGTGCACCCGCCCGGTAAGGATGAGAGAAAATCCTGTTAAGAGCTACTTCTGAATCTAGCGGAATCAACTCAAACTTATTGGTTGTACTGTTGGCAGTAATGGCATGTGGCTGACCCCACTGCCAACAAGCAATGACGTAACTCATGGATCAAATGAAAGACGGATGCATAATACGTCATCCCATCTGATCCGCAAGTGTCTAAAGGATTATTTCTTATTCTTGGTACCGTAACCTACAAACTTGCCTTCCTTCTTGCGTTTCGTCAAGGCAGCCATTGCTTCTGATCCAGCACGCTGGGAGCCATGGACCAGGAGTGCAAAGGGCTTGTCACCAAGGCAGTGGCTGTCGTCGTGATCAATGCTGAGCCCACGTTCTGCTGCTTCCTCTTCTGTGTAAACAACGTAGGCCACACGCTTGAAAACATCAGGGTATTTGGGAATCAAGTAGTCAAGTGTCCCACCGCACGATGCGGTGAGATAAAAGTTGGATGGTATCAGATCCTTCAGTTGGTACCACATGCCAAGAGACTTGGTGTAGCCATAGAAGTTGATGTCAGGATGCTCTTGTGCTGCAAGAATCCAAGCCTTCATATAGTTCTCTGTGAAGTAATCACCACTCTCGTGAATGCGAATGAGATCATGTTTGAGTTGTGCTAACAGTGAAAGCTCAATCAAATCATGAATCAATGTTGCTTGGTCACCGTCCATGTACATGGTTTCACGGATGAGATCCCAGTTGTGCCAACGAGATTGACGTACGGTAGGCCGTGTCTCTGCCATAGCAGCAAAGCAACGGTACTCAGCTGCGTCGGTGCCGTTGTACTGAGGTAGGTCAGTGATCTTACCTGTGGTACGGTCAGCCATTGTCTTACAGACTCCTGCGTGTGGGCAGGCATAACCAGCCGGCAGGTTGAAGATCAAACGATTGCTGAGCTTGCCGTTACCCGTGGAGAACTTGAGGAGTTTCATGGTTGAGTTGAGTTGAACGATAAAGAAAACTAATGAGTAGTTTAAGGACTTGCTCAGGTCCATTGATTATTTCAGCTCACTGCATCCATTGAAAAGTTCACGAGATAGTCTGATCACAATCTGATCACCTGAATCTGGAATCTCAGATGGACCCTGGTGAACCAGGACCTCCCATACATGTGGATTTAAATTCATGAGTGAGTGACAGTACTTGGTCATCAGCACTTCTTTGTCTTGCCCTGGTTTGTAAGACAAGACTTTCTTGTGGATACCAAGTGGTTCATCTTCATTGTCTTTCGCATAAGATGCAACCCAATAAGAAGAGAATCGAGTTGTTTGCTTGGTTGAGCTAAAACCTTTCATTCGTTGATCAGATTAAGAAAGGTGAGGCGGAATGCGATCTACAGCCATGGCTTTACAGTCATCGAGTGTTTCGACTGCACCACGAGGTGGCCCGAAAAATTTGGCGTGAAGCACGGCTTGGTCCTCTGCTTCGGCGAGTGAACTTGCCCTTGTTGTAAAGGTCCACTCTTTTTTAGAAGATGCTGTGAGGACAAAAGTGTACTCAGTCATGGGGTGATAAGTTGATCGGACTACTGGGCTTTGAACAAATCAATGTCATCTTCGGCAATATCCAGTTGAGTTGCTATGCGCAGAAGCTCAGGTGCTGAGATCATGCCCTGACCATCCTGGCATTGGTTGATTGTTTCACGCAAAGCTGCTGCCAGCATCTCGGATTCACTGACTGAACGATTGCGCAAGTCAGCGAGTGTGCAATAAGCATCAAAGATGGCTTGCGCTTTTTCCTGCGGAGTGATTGGGTGTTCTTTCATTGGCGGGAAGATTAGTGTGTAGAACTAATTGGTAGTTGTGTTACCGGATGAACGACATTAATACCAATACAGCAGTATTGTTGCTGTATCAATAGATGCCGAATGCATCATGACTCTTACGTATCGGGGTGTCAAGTACAACCAAGAGGAACAGGCAAAGAAAGACAAGGTATGGTGGAATCTAGCACACCGACCCTGGCTCTGTCTGAAGTACCGTAACGCTTGTTACTTCCCTTATGTCACTGGAGGCCAGATCAAATGAACAAAGAGGTTGCAAAACTATCTTTGGAGCTAGCACAAAAAACATTGGAGCTAACCAAGTTGAACAATGCATTGATTGTGTACTTAATTGATCAAAAGAAAAAGATGGCACGCAAGGATGTAGAGTCCAAGCGTGCCGTCAAGGAACTGAAGAAACAGCCAGCAGCTACGTTCTAGGGAGCCAGCCTTGCCTTGTGCAGGCGAGTCTTCTCGTACCAGACTGTGACCTCTGGTGCCCATGCCTGGAGGTGCGGCCACATTAGATCACACATAGCACGAATCTCCTCTTGTGCATCCTTCTTGGAACGTAAGTCCATGAAGTGAAGTGCACTACGAAGATTGAATGACACAACAAAATGTTGACGGATTGCGTAAGGAATCATGTCACGTGCATGTTCCTCTGCGTATCCTTTTTCAATCTTGTCAACGTAATGAGCGGAAGCAACAAGACATTCTGCAATATCATCATTGCGTTCCTGCATGCCGTATCTATAACGCTTGCCAGACCTATCTGTGTATTCACCGATAGGTCTAAGGTAAAACACCTCTTCTGCTTTACGTTTAGTTTTATGCACATCCATGATGCGCTTACCGGTGTACCTACCGGACTGCACATCAAAGCTGACACCAACACGATGGGTGCGTGCTTGTTGCATTACTGAGTGTGGAAACCATCCAACATTGAATGTGATAGATGGATGTTCCAGTGGTCCGTAATGACCACGCTCACCTGCTAGCAAATGCTTGACAATTAAATTGCCAGCTTCTGTTTCAGACGGGGGATCTTCATTGAACACATACTCTTCGCTGTAGTCCTGGTGCATGGCATACCAACACAGCGTTTGAGGATTCTCCGTCCTGTTGAGGACATCAACACGGAAGTAAGGATCGTTAGTCATGAGCACTTAAGAAGATAATGCCAGCGGTTAGTTGGATCAGTGTAGCGGATTACATCGCAGTCTTCATAACGATCAATGACTTGGAAGTTGCTTTTGTTTTTAGCTTGCTTTGGTTCAGGGATAAAAAGGTATGAAACCAAAAACATTCCCGCAAACAAAAGAATTGAGTAACAACATCCTTGAATAAAAGCTTTGTGCAAAGGGTTCATAGATCTCCAGGGACAACGACATCATTGGTCAAGCGTGCAATCTCAGATGCAGGACAGATCCTCATTCTTGCATGTTCAGATGGGGTCTTGAGACCATCCCATTGGATTAACAAGATCTTGAACCGTGCACCATTCTTGTTTGCCCTGGTGCTCATCCCTACTACAGTTCCGTACCGCTGGGTGCGGTACTTTTGCAACTGTTGACGCAGCTCAGGTGATCTGGTGAACAGGCCATGAGTTTTGGGACGTTCGGCAACACGATCACCAATGCGGTAATCAAACTGACGCTTCGAGCTCATAGTGATTGCAATCAGATGAATCGGATGTGTTGTACTCAGGGAAATCAAATGAACACTCATAGCCATTGTTGTAATGACATGTCGTGCAATTGATCTTGTCCTGCATCATAGGCTCAGCCTGGAAGGTACCCAGGCGTTTACATAGTTCTTCATGCATGTAAAGGAAGTGATCATACTTGGCATAATCCTCAGATGAGATCTCATAGGTTGTGAAGCGATGACCGCAGAGACTGCATTCTTTACGCCGCCTCTGACCATGTGTAGCCTTGCGTGATTGTATGGTCCATACACCAAGACCATTACAGCTTGGGCATTTACCCCTCTCCTGTTTCTGGAATGCCATCTTCAGTGGAAGATTTGTTGTTCAGATGATCGGCAAGCTTATCAAGTTGCAGTGAGTCCAAATAGTAAAGGACATTCTCTGCACCAAGGATTCCAAAGGAATCAGTGATCAACTCTTTGCCATCAGCCCTGGATTCATCTTGGTAATAACTCAAGAGAATCTTCTCTGCTTTTTCAAAGTCAGAGTATGAACAAGTGAGTTGTTCAATAACAGAACCAGGTATGTTGTCAACAATGTAAGAGACAAGACCCTTGATCACAACAGGCCATGTTGCTTGTGGAATCATCGCATGAACTTTGTCAATAAGGTCAAGATCAATGAGTCCAGGTTGAGTTTCATTTGTCATAGAGAAAGACCCCTGCAGTGCAGGGGCCGAACATTACTTAGGGATTCTATGCGGGATGAGCTTGTGTGTCCAGGACTTCCTGCCCCATACCAGACTCCCTTAGCTTATCGAGCATGTCACAGACGATGTGTGCATGTGCCTGGGTCTGCTCCATAAAACGCTTGGCACGTTCAGCGGAGATGGTATGGACACAGCCATTAGGCTCCACATACTTCCAGCTTCCATCAGGTTGTGGTTGGCCTTGTAGCGCAAGACGCTCAGAGTTACGGACGTACCTCAGCTCTAGGTTATGGAAATCTTGGAGGCCATCAGCAGCAGTCCAGGTAGCACCAATGTTGTAACGCTTCTCTTCATCAGAGTATGCGTGGAACTCGGGGATGAGGTGCTTGAAAGCAGCAAAGATTTGCATGGTGTTAGATAGATAGTTAGTTTGGTGACCGACCTCGGATTCGAACCGAGACTTGACGGAGCTTAAATCCGTTGCCTCTGCCAATTGGGCTAGTCGGCCTTACTTGGGCTTACATCCACAGTAATTGATGTGGACCGCCAAGTGTGATCTTGTGGTAGGACTTCCATTCCGTAAGTCCAGCTATCGTAATCCTCTGCGTTGCGAGGATCTTCAATCAATACATAATGAGGACTGTGATCATAAATGTACTCACTAATGTTGGCCATTGCCATAGCCAAGAGTTGATCATCGGTGTAATCAGTCATGGATAAAAGGAGCGCCTATAACAAGAATAGACGCTCCTTGCTTGGGCTTCAGCTCTCGGATGCTAGCTGCTTCTCACGCTCTTGTAAAGCCTGCTTGAAAGCAGTGCTGTACTTGTCGCGTTCGTGATCAGACAACCCCTGGTTCGCTACACCAGCGATCTGCTTGACGTTCATGACACCCATGGATACATCCATCTGGATTGTGAAAGTTGGCTTGCTACCTACCATGCAGAGCACAATGAAGTGCTTGCGTTTCTTGATGTTCTCAGCGTATTGAGATGCAGAGCCAACACAGTTGCGTACCGCTTGGCCCCATGCAGATAGCTGATGCGTATCCATAGGTTGCAGGAAAGTCCATGCTTCTCCATCCACATCAATCTTGATGGGTTGAGGGAAGAGGTCTTGATGCAGCTTAAGCTTGGGGTTCTGGATCTTCCAGTTCTCTGCTTGAACGTAGTCATGGAAGTCAGGCATCCTCCAACGCTTGGGAGGTTCAACAATCTTGCCGTGCTCAAGCAGACGCCTGATCATATCAAAGGTGTCATTCATTTCAATCAGAAAATGAGTGACGTAGTCATATTCAGAGTGTAAACGAATACGATTACGTTCTGTATCTAGTTTCTCTTTTGTCTTGCGCAACATATTGAAGAACGATGCAACAGGCATATGCTCTCGCAGCCATTTAACTACTTGAGTTTCTCCAGATATTCCACTGGTACGCAGGTTCTCAATGTCTAGTGTGCGCAGCTCTTGGTAATAGTTCTGATAGTAATCAATGGGAACATCAGGCCAGATTGAATGGATCTTGTAGATAGAAGCACAAACCTTGCTGAATTCTTTGTAGCCATATTTCACTTGCTTGCGTTGCTCAGTTGCTGGATCTTGGTAGGCAGCAAGAGAACGATCAAGTGCTGCTTGCAATTGCTTCTTGATAGCAGGTGTAGAAATGATATGGGCAATACGAGAAAGAATGTTATAAGTACTGGATGTCATATATGTCGTCTCTTTAAAGTTCTTAGCCAAGTCAAGTAACGTATCTACAGTCAGTGGCAATGTTGACTTATCCGCTACGTTCTGGAACATTAGCCTAGGAATCTCAAGTGCATCCCAGATGTTGTCGCAAGCAAGGCGATCAAACATAGAACGACTATCTGTCCACGTAGGAATTGATTCTTGCAATGCACCTTCAAATTGAGAAATTGCAGTAGCAATCTCACGTCCTTTCTGTGACCAGGATGAAAGACCAATAGCACGCCAACGACGAGCTTCATCAGCATTGATGATTGCTTTCTTGGTCATATAGACAGTGCAGTAGTAAAGCATACTGCCACGACCTAAGTCATGTTGGTTGTAATGCTCACGACTATTCCAAATACGTGTATCGATTACTTTTTGAGTTGTTGTAGTATCTTTAAATGCATAGAAGTAACCATAGACATAATCATCATCTTTGCCAGGTAGCCATGCTGCATACCAGCATTGCTCAAAGTGATAGAGAATGGCTGTGGTGATAGTACGTGCTTGTGGTGTAGCAACGTCTACTACCTTGGTAAAACGATGGAAACGTTCTGGTGCAGGCGATGCATTGATCTGTTCGATTGCATCAAGCTGCAGTTGTTCACGCACAATATGCGTAGGGATTAGGCAAGGGATCTTACCCAATGGATACTTAGCTCTCTTGGTTGTCTTAGCTTTGGTCTCCTTAGCTAAAGCCTTGAGCTTTGGATCGTAAGCCAGGAGTTCTTGTTGAAGACCGGAGGGAAGTTGGAACTGCATGATGAGGTTGAGTTGAGTTGAGTATAAGCAGTTTAACGTCATGCCCAGGACGCAGTACTCAGTCTGTTAGATCGAGTACTTGCCAGTCAGGATCGAGGTAATCAAGATACTGACAGAAGCCATCTTCGTCAAGAGGAATCGATTCCCCTGGATCCAGTTCAATAGTTGCTTCACATAATGCAGGAGCCCATTCTTCAGGTTCAAAACGAGTTGCCCGATAGAGCAAACGCATCTCGTCAACAACTGCTGTAACTGTGACATGGGTGTCATCAATGAATGAAGTGTGTTCGATGGCAAGAACAGTCATCAGTTGTCGTCCTCCAGGAGAAAGATTGCAACTTGACGCAGGGCATAGGCTTTACCCTTAGCCTCTGCGTATTCACGTGTACTTGAGTCAAGCTTAAACATCTGTTCAGCAGCAGCATCTGCCATGCCACTGACAGTGATGTACTTGTTGAGAACTTCAGTGCTGATCATGGTGTTGAGTTGAGATGGATGTGGGTGGCTGGGACTTACACTGCCTCCTTCTGTGCTGTGTGCACAACGAGTACAGACGCCCAGATCTTCAGAATAATTTAATACCTCGTTTGCTTAATCCTGTGCCAAGGATACTGATCGATCCACGGACACCAGACTCACGTGCATTGAGTGTGATCTGGAACGGACCAAGACTAAACGATTTGGAATACGATTGTATTCCTTTCTCTGTGATATTGAAACCAGCAATGGTCTTGTCAAAGTTGATTGGCGATTTCTTGTGTGTCATTGTTCGTCGGGAATAGATTCAAGAGCGCGGCGGATGGCAGATGCGTCAAAGCCAAGACCGTGAGTAGTGGCATCCGCTGTTAAAAGGTCCAACTCTTGCAGCGCCTGTTGCTTCAAGCTCGGCGGCTTGGGGCGGCGGGCAGCGCGGAGTTCTGCGGTAAACCGTTTTGAGCAGTTAAAGTCTTCCAACCACACACAGCACGCCTCCAGCTCCTGATCCGCACCCCAGCGGGCGGCTTGAGCAATGCAGTAGGTGGTGGTGTTGCAGTAGTCCTGGTGATGGCCTTCAGTGATCCACTGTTGCACCAGCTCAGACGGAGGAATGATCGGGTGTTGTTCTTGTGTCATTTGATTAGATGATTAATGTTTAGAGCACGGTATATACCGTGCTCTTGTTTAGATTTACTTAAGATCTTCTGGCATCAACATGTTGATTTCATCTTCATCTTCCATATTTGTCATGATGAATTTCTCTCCATCGGGGGCGATGAAGCCCCCGATGAATCCAATGCCGTACTTATCTGCTGATTCTTTCATCTTGGCTACGAGCTGCATAGCTTGCAGTCGTTGCATGTCAAGTGAGTCAGGAATACGAGGAGTGTTGGGAGTAGTCATTGGTGTTGAGTTGATGTGATGTGGTCTAAAGACTGAGTCAGTCTACCAGGTGATGCAAGTACTAGATAGAGGGGTGTACATAATAAATTCTTATATAAGACATAGGTCCCCCCTGGTACTCCTTGGGGGAGTGTGAGGGGGGAATACTTATGTACTACTATGCACCTGCCAATGAGGGATCATATTGAGGTGTGGGATCGTAGTCGAGTTCCTCTTCAAGCATGGCAAGGATCTCTTCTACGACAGCTTCAGTTTGTGGTGCGAGGTGTTGATCCATTTGATGACGCTTGCTTTCACGGGCAAGAACATTCTTGAGGATGGAGCGCACCTCTTCGAGATAGATGTACTCGTTCTGAGGGTAGGCGTTGACTTTGGACATTGTGCTTAAGTGTGAAGTGAATAAAAAACCTGGGACTTACACCACCATGATAGGTGGATGCCCAGATGTGGACTGAAGTATTGGCATGTATTGCCTGATGATCAATACCAACCAATACTACGGAACTGTTATAGTGTTATGCGACCATCTAGGGATCTTTGATTATCCAGCCTGTGTAGTTATCACTGCTTCTGTCAACGGATATCAATCCGTACTCTTCAAGCCTGACCAATGCCTGGAGGTATTGATCAAGCCTTGAGTTCTGCATCGGCAGTCGTGGTACATAACACGGTGTGTTCTTGTACTTCTTCTTGTGTGCCAAGAAGTACTGATAGAGATTGCGTTGTGTGATTCGCAATCCAACCGGAGGCTTAGCTGTTGGCATCAGCAGTAGTAAGGACGTTCTGTTGGATAGGGTTGAGCGTAGTCGTTGGAGAAATTGACGTCGTAGTTCGAGTACGTCGACGTGAGGCCGAGGTCCGGTTGGTCCCAGACTTCGTACTCGTCTGAGTACTCGACGTAGGCTTTGACTGCTTGCTTCTTGTTGAAGATGCAGATGGTTTGGACGGGCCATCCTTGGGTGTACCACCAGCCTCCTTCTTCAGGTCCTCCGTAACACTGGTAGGTTTCGTGGACTGTGACCGTGGTTGGCTCTTTGCCTTCCCACTCCGTGTGGAGGTTGTAGCTGTTGAGTGCACGCCGGAGTTTCCAGGTGCGTGGGTAGGTTGCTTGGAGCCAGGCGAGATGAGACATGATGCGAGTTCAGTAATGATGATTGAGATGATGGCAAGCAGGATCAGGATGATGTCACCGTCATCCCATGCTTGCTGCCAGTGATTGGTCTTTGCTTTAGGCATGGTTCAGTCGTAGTAAGGGTAGGTGTTGCGTTCGTTGTAGAGATCACAGGCATAACGTTCTTCTGCCGAGATCTCTTCGATGCCACCCCATTCATCTTGCTCAGATTCACGGGCGGCGTCATCAATGTCAGCAAGGCGATCAGCCATTGCATCCATGTAGTCAGCTTCGTAGTTGCTGTACATGAGTTGAGTTGAGCAGATGGATAGAGACCTGGGACTTACACCACTATTGCTATTGAGAATCAGTCGCAATAACCAGTGGATGCCCAGGTGTTAGTCAGCGGATGTACAAGTAACCGCCAGAGAATTCAGCACGCTTGAGGCAATCAGCATACGATGCATCATCCATGAGATTGTATCGAACAATCTTTGCTGGAGACTTCCAGCTTGCTGGCTTGTACACAGATCCAGACTGACGGCAGATGAATGCATGGACGGATGTTCCACCCATGCCTGATGCCCTGGTACTACGCTCGATCAGCTTGTAGTACTTGGTGCCTTTCACAATTTCGAATTCAATGCCACCCACTTGGTACTCCTTCTCGTACTTGGCGAGCATTGCGTCGATCAGGCACTGGATTCGAGCCTCCAGAACTTGGATGTGTTCTTTGAGTTGAGTTGTCATGGTATCGAGAGGAT
>Ga0196905_1000821_pt1 | contig 12335 bp, 6 predicted proteins | sample CB_VirMetaG_3_FD_169098 | JGI IMG/M metagenome (GOLD analysis project Ga0196905, IMG submission 169098) | Freshwater to marine saline gradient viral communities from Chesapeake Bay - CB_1508_1S Viral MetaG (v3) (version 3) | ecosystem: Environmental > Aquatic > Marine > Coastal | place: USA... | reverse complement strand
GACCTTGGGCACCTTGAGCGCCTTTTTGGCCTTTATCACCCTGTGGACCTGTAGGACCCGTGGGGCCTGTTGGACCTTGAGCGCCCTGAGCACCTTTAGTGCCATCAACGCCTTTTTGGCCTTTAGGACCAATATCCCCTTGTGGACCTTGGGCTCCCGTGACTCCTTTTTGGCCTTTGTCGCCTTGAGGACCTTGAGCACCCGTGACTCCCTTTTGGCCCTTGTCGCCTTGTGGGCCCTGAGCACCCGTGACTCCCTTTTGGCCCTTGTCGCCCTGAGGACCCACTTCACCTTCTTGGCCTTTGTCGCCCTTGACACCTTGAGGACCTTGTGGACCTGTAGCGCCCTGAGCACCTTTAGTGCCATCAACGCCTTTTTGGCCTTTAGGACCGATATCGCCTTGTGGACCTTGGGCACCCGTGACTCCCTTTTGGCCCTTGTCACCTTGTGGGCCTGTTGGACCTGTTGGACCTGTTGGACCTGTTGGGCCTTGAGCACCCTGAGCACCCTTGGTTCCATCAACGCCTTTTTGGCCTTTAGGACCAATATCGCCTTGGGGACCTTGAGCGCCCGTGACTCCTTTTTGACCCTTGTCGCCTTGGGGACCTTGAGCACCCGTGACTCCCTTTTGGCCTTTGTCGCCTTGTGGGCCTACTTCACCTTCTTGGCCTTTGTCGCCCTTGACACCTTGAGGACCTTGTGGACCTGTAGCGCCTTGAGCACCTTTAGTTCCGTCTATGCCCTTTTGACCCTTATCGCCCTGAGGTCCCGTAGCGCCTTGAGCGCCTTTGGTTCCGTCAACACCTTTTTGCCCCTTGTCGCCTTGTGGGCCTTGAGGTCCTGTAGCGCCCTGAGCACCCTTAGTTCCGTCAATACCCTTTTGGCCTTTGTCGCCTTGGGGGCCTTGAGCGCCCGTGACTCCTTTTTGGCCCTTGTCGCCCTGAGGGCCTACTTCACCTTCTTGGCCTTTATCGCCTTTGGTTCCTTGGGGGCCTTGAGGTCCTGTAGCACCTTGAGCACCCTTGGTTCCGTCAATACCCTTTTGGCCCTTGTCGCCTTGAGGCCCTTGAGGTCCTGTAGCGCCTTGAGCACCTTTAGTTCCGTCAACACCTTTTTGACCTTTATCACCTTGGGGTCCTTGAGGTCCTGTAGCACCTTGAGCACCTTTAGTTCCGTCAATACCCTTTTGGCCCTTGTCGCCTTGTGGGCCTTGAGGTCCTGTAGCACCTTGAGCACCTTTGGTTCCGTCAATACCCTTTTGGCCCTTGTCGCCTTGTGGGCCTTGAGCGCCCGTGACTCCTTTTTGACCCTTGTCGCCCTGAGGGCCTACTTCACCTTCTTGGCCTTTATCGCCTTTGGTTCCTTGGGGTCCTTGAGGTCCTGTAGCGCCTTGAGCACCCTTGGTTCCGTCAATACCTTTTTGACCCTTATCACCTTGTGGGCCCTGAGGTCCTGTAGCGCCTTGAGCGCCCTTGGTTCCGTCAATACCTTTTTGGCCCTTGTCACCTTGTGGCCCTTGAGGTCCTGTAGCGCCTTGAGCACCTTTAGTTCCGTCAACACCCTTTTGGCCCTTATCGCCTTGAGGTCCTTGAGGCCCTGTAGCACCTTGAGCACCTTTAGTTCCGTCAATACCTTTTTGGCCCTTGTCGCCCTGAGCGCCTTGAGCGCCCTTGGTTCCGTCAACACCTTTTTGACCTTTGTCACCCTGAGGTCCTACTTCACCTTCTTGGCCTTTATCACCTTTAACGCCTTGGGGGCCCTGTGGGCCTGTAGCGCCTTGCGCACCCTTAGTTCCGTCAACACCCTTTTGGCCCTTGTCACCTTGTAGGCCTTGAGCGCCCTTGGTTCCGTCAATACCTTTTTGGCCCTTATCGCCTTGGGGTCCTTGAGGTCCTGTAGCGCCTTGGGCACCTTTAGTTCCGTCAATACCTTTTTGGCCCTTGTCGCCCTGAGCACCTTGAGCGCCCTTGGTTCCGTCAACACCCTTTTGGCCTTTGTCACCCTGAGGGCCTACTTCACCTTCTTGGCCTTTATCACCTTTAACGCCTTGTGGGCCCTGTGGGCCTGTAGCGCCTTGAGCACCCTTGGTTCCGTCAATACCTTTTTGGCCCTTATCGCCTTGAGGTCCTGTAGCACCTTGAGCACCCTTAGTTCCGTCAATACCTTTTTGCCCCTTGTCACCTTGTGGCCCTTGAGGTCCTGTAGCACCTTGGGCACCCTTGGTTCCATCGATACCCTTTTGGCCTTTGTCGCCCTGAGCGCCTTGAGCACCTTTGGTTCCATCAACACCTTTTTGGCCTTTGTCGCCTTGGGGTCCTACTTCGCCTTCTTGGCCCTTGTCTCCTTTAACGCCTTGTGGGCCTTGGGGTCCTGTAGCGCCTTGGGCACCCTTGGTTCCGTCAATACCTTTTTGGCCCTTATCGCCTTGAGGTCCTGTAGCACCTTGAGCACCCTTAGTTCCGTCAATACCTTTTTGCCCTTTGTCACCTTGTGGCCCTTGAGGTCCTGTAGCGCCTTGAGCACCCTTGGTTCCATCAACGCCCTTTTGGCCTTTATCGCCTTGAGGTCCTTGAGGTCCTGTAGCGCCTTGGGCACCCTTGGTTCCATCAACGCCCTTTTGGCCTTTATCACCTTGAGTGCCTTGAGCACCCTTAGTTCCGTCAACACCCTTTTGGCCTTTGTCGCCTTGAGGGCCTACTTCTCCTTCTTGGCCTTTGTCTCCTTTAACGCCTTGGGGGCCTTGAGGTCCTGTAGCGCCTTGGGCACCCTTGGTTCCGTCAATACCTTTTTGACCTTTATCACCTTGAGCACCTTGAGCGCCTTTAGTTCCGTCAATACCCTTTTGGCCTTTGTCGCCTTGGGGGCCTTGAGGTCCTGTAGCGCCTTGGGCACCCTTGGTTCCGTCAACACCTTTTTGGCCTTTGTCGCCCTGAGTGCCTTGAGCACCTTTGGTTCCATCAACACCTTTTTGGCCTTTGTCGCCTTGGGGTCCTACTTCGCCTTCTTGGCCTTTATCACCTTTAACGCCTTGAGGCCCTTGAGGTCCTGTAGCGCCTTGAGCGCCCTTAGTTCCGTCAACACCTTTTTGGCCTTTATCACCCTGAGCACCTTGAGCGCCCTTGGTTCCGTCAACACCTTTTTGACCCTTGTCACCTTGTGGGCCTTGAGGTCCTGTAGCACCTTGGGCACCTTTGGTTCCATCAATACCCTTTTGGCCTTTATCACCCTGAGCACCTTGAGCGCCCTTGGTTCCGTCAACACCCTTTTGACCCTTGTCACCTTGTGGGCCTACTTCGCCTTCTTGGCCTTTGTCGCCCTTAACGCCTTGAGGGCCCTGTGGGCCCGTAGCGCCTTGCGCCCCCTTAGTTCCGTCAATACCCTTTTGGCCTTTATCGCCTTGGGGACCCACTTCGCCTTCTTGGCCCTTGTCGCCTTTAACGCCTTGAGGGCCCTGTGGGCCTGTAGCACCTTGGGCACCCTTGGTTCCGTCAATACCCTTTTGACCTTTATCACCTTGAGTTCCTTGAGCACCTTTGGTTCCGTCAATACCTTTTTGGCCTTTGTCGCCTTGGGGGCCCACTTCGCCTTCTTGGCCTTTATCGCCTTTAACGCCTGTAGGACCCTGTGGACCTGTGGCTCCTTGGGCTCCTTTAGTTCCGTCAATACCTTTTTGGCCCGTGTCACCTTTAGGGCCCGTAGGACCCTCTGCACCTTGAGCACCTTTGGTTCCGTCAATACCCTTTTGGCCTTTGTCGCCTTGAGGTCCTACTTCGCCTTCTTGGCCTTTATCACCTTTAACGCCTTGAGGACCCTGTGGACCCGTAGCGCCCTGAGCACCCTTGGTTCCGTCAACGCCTTTTTGACCTTTATCGCCTGTAGGACCCGTAGGACCTTCAGCGCCCTGAGCGCCTTTGCTTCCGTCTATACCTTTTTGACCTTTATCGCCTGCGGTTCCCTGAGCACCCGTATCGCCTTTAGGGCCCGTAGGACCCTCTGCGCCTTGAGCACCCTTGGTTCCGTCAATACCCTTTTGGCCTTTGTCTCCCTGAGGGCCTACTTCACCTTCTTGGCCTTTATCGCCTTTAACGCCTTGAGCACCCTTGGTTCCGTCAATACCCTTTTGGCCTTTGTCACCTTGGGCACCCGTGGTACCCTTGTCACCTGTGGGACCCGTAGGGCCTTCAGCGCCCTGAGCACCTTTGGTTCCGTCAATACCCTTTTGGCCTTTGTCGCCCTGAGGTCCTACTTCGCCTTCTTGGCCTTTATCACCTTTAACGCCTTGAGCACCCTTGGTTCCGTCAATACCTTTTTGACCTTTGTCACCTGTGGGACCCGTAGGGCCTTCAGCGCCCTGAGCACCTTTAGTTCCGTCAATACCCTTTTGGCCTTTGTCACCTTGGGCACCCGTGGTACCCTTGTCACCTGTAGGACCTGTTGGGCCCGTAGGGCCTTCAGCACCCTGAGCGCCTTTAGTTCCGTCAATACCTTTTTGACCTTTATCGCCTGCGGTTCCCTGAGCACCCGTATCGCCTTTAGGGCCTGTTGGCCCTTCTGCACCTTGAGCACCTTTAGTTCCGTCAATACCTTTTTGGCCTTTGTCGCCTGTAGGACCCGTAGGACCTTCAGCGCCCTGAGCGCCTTTACTTCCGTCTATGCCTTTTTGGCCTTTGTCGCCCGCGGTTCCCTGAGCACCCGTATCGCCTTTAGGGCCCGTAGGACCCTCTGCGCCTTGAGCACCTTTAGTTCCGTCAATACCTTTTTGACCTTTATCGCCTGCGGTTCCCTGAGCACCCGTATCGCCTTTAGGGCCTGTAGGACCTTCAGCGCCCTGAGCGCCTTTGCTTCCGTCTATACCTTTTTGGCCTTTGTCGCCCGTAGGGCCCGTAGGACCTTCAGCGCCCTGAGCACCTTTAGTTCCGTCAATACCTTTTTGACCTTTATCGCCTGCGGTTCCCTGAGCACCCGTATCGCCTTTAGGGCCTGTTGGTCCCTCTGCACCTTGAGCACCCTTAGTTCCGTCAATACCCTTTTGACCTTTATCGCCTGCGGTTCCTTGCGCTCCTGTGTCGCCTTTAGGGCCTGTAGGGCCTTCTGCGCCTTGGGCACCTTTGTCGCCTGCGGGTCCTTGAGCACCCGTAGTGCCTTTAGGGCCCGTAGGACCCTCTGCACCTTGAGCACCTTTGGTTCCGTCAATGCCTTTTTGACCTTTGTCGCCTGCGGTTCCTTGCGCTCCTGTGTCGCCTTTAGGGCCTGTAGGGCCTTCTGCGCCTTGGGCACCTTTGTCGCCTGCGGGTCCTTGAGCACCCGTAGTGCCCTTTTCACCTTTGGTGCCCGCTCCCGTGGAGCCTTTTGAACCTGTATCACCTTTATCTCCCGCAGGACCCTGAGCACCCGTAGTGCCCTTTTCACCTTTGGTGCCCGCTCCCGTAGCGCCTTTTTCGCCCTTGCTTCCATCCGAGCCTTTAGTGCCTTGAGCACCTTGAGGTCCCGTAGGTCCTGTTGGGCCACCATCACCTTTAGCACCTGTAGTGCCTTTAGGCCCCGTGGGGCCTACATCACCTTTATCGCCTTGAGGCCCCGTTGGGCCAACTGCTCCTTGACTTCCTTTTGAGCCCGCAGGACCCGTGGAGCCTGCTTCGCCTTTTTCTCCTTTAGTTCCTGCACCTGTAGCGCCTTTTGAGCCCTTATCGCCCGTGGGGCCAACGGGCCCTATAGCGCCTTGAGAGCCTGTAGCACCTTTTGAGCCTGCGGGACCAATTGGTCCTGCCGAGCCCTGAGAGCCTTTAATCCCCTTTGCTCCTGTTGGACCTGCGTCACCCTGTGCGCCCTGAGGACCCACATTTCCCTTAGGGCCCGTAGCGCCTTTGTCACCCGTGGGGCCTGAATCACCTTTAGTGCCCGTTGGTCCCGTTGGACCTGTAGAACCCTTGGCTCCTTTTGGGCCCGACTCCCCTTTAGAGCCTGTAGCGCCTTGAGGGCCCGCAGGACCCTGAGGGCCTGTAATACCTTTAGCGCCCGTAGCGCCCTTGTCGCCCGTGGCACCCTGAGAGCCTGTATTTCCTTTGGCTCCTGCGGGACCTGTTGTTCCCTGAGCGCCTTGTGGGCCCGTTGGACCCGTGGCACCTTGAGCACCTTTTGCGCCCTTGGCTCCTTCGGTTCCTTTTTCGCCTTTAGAGCCCGCACTTGTAAAATCGGTTATGTTTTGGACATTACCATTGATGTCCTTGACTTTCATCAAGCCATCGGTACCATCTACAAATACCGCAAGCGTATTCCCCTGACGGGGACTTGGTGAATCCTGCTTGCCACTTCTTGTAACATTTCCCATAGGAAGCCTACTTTATCTTTTTAATTATCCTTCGGTTGTCCAAACATGATACATAATGGTTCGGTTTTCACCGATGGTACTGCTTGCTTGGAAAGAAATTTCACCATTCGCAGATAGCCCTGTAACCATTACATACTCTGCCGCAGACTGACTTAAAATGACTGCGACTACTTCAGCGTTCACACCAAGGGTTTTGCCTATCAATTCGCTGATTGGGTTTGTTGTTGCGGTGCCTTGTCCTGAGCCTAAAGCAACATCACCCCAAATCGCGGTTGCATCGACTTCCGTCTTTGGCCCCGTATTTCCATACATGGAAACAAGCGTAACGGAAGAGCCGCCACCACCTCCTGAGTCTCCTTTTTGGCCCTTTGAGCCTGCGGGTCCTGTAGAACCCTTTGGTCCTGTTGGGCCTGCGGGACCCTGTGGGCCTGCGGGGCCTTGGGCACCTGTATCTCCTTTAGAGCCTTTATCTCCACCGCGACCTTTCTCGCCTTTTTGACCTTGCTCTCCTTGGTCGCCTTTTGCACCCGTTGCACCTTTAGCGCCTGCTGCGCCTTCGCCACCTTCGGGACCCTGTGGGCCCGTGGGACCTGTTGGGCCTGTTGGGCCTGTGGCACCCTTAGCGCCCGTGTTGCCCTTGGCACCTGTTGCGCCTTTAGCGCCTGCTGCGCCTTCGCCACCTTCGGGACCCTGTGGGCCCGTGGGACCTGTTGGGCCTGTTGGGCCTGTGGCACCCTTAGCGCCCGTGTCACCTTTAGAGCCCGTTGGGCCCGTTGGGCCTGTTGGGCCTGTTGGGCCTGTTGGGCCCGTAGTGCCGACTTCGCCTTTTTGACCTTTATCGCCTTGTGGTCCCGCTGCACCTGTTGCGCCCTTGTCGCCTTTGCTTCCGTTTCCGTCAAGGCCTTTTTGGCCCTTGTCGCCTTGAGGGCCTGTAGGACCCGTTGGGCCTGTTGGGCCCGTTGGGCCTTCTGCTCCTGTAGCGCCCTTGTCGCCCTTGCTTCCGTTTCCGTCAAGACCTTTTTGGCCCTTGTCGCCTTGAGGGCCCGTGGGACCCGTTGGGCCTGTAGGACCCGTTGGGCCTTCGGCTCCTGTAGCGCCCTTGTCGCCCTTGCTTCCGTTTCCGTCAAGACCTTTTTGGCCCTTGTCGCCTTGAGGGCCCGTAGGACCCGTGGGGCCTAAATCGCCCTTATTTCCCTTGGGACCTGTATTGCCCAAATTTCCCTGTGGGCCCGTGGGACCCGCATTGCCCTGAACACCTTTGTCTCCCGTAGGGCCCGTAGGACCTGTTGCGCCTTGAGGGCCCGTGTTACCTTGCACGCCTTTTTGACCCTTGTCGCCTGCGGTGCCCTGTGCTCCCGTTGGGCCTGTTGGACCCGTGGGGCCTGTCGGACCCGTAGGGCCCGTTTCTCCTTTTGAACCCGCAACGCCTTTATCGCCCGTTGGGCCCGCAACACCTTGGGGTCCCGTTAAGCCCTTTTGGCCTTTGTCGCCCGTGGCTCCTTTGGTTCCTGTAGCGCCCACGGGTCCCGTTGGGCCCGTTGCACCACCTTCACCTTTAGAACCTTTGTCGCCCGTGTCGCCCTTAGTGCCCGTAGCGCCCGTGTTGCCCTTTGCGCCTGTGGCTCCTGCCGCTCCGATATTTCCTTTAGCACCCTGTGCGCCTTTTGGGCCCGCGGGGCCTGTGGCACCCTGTGCGCCTTTGTCGCCTTTTTCTCCATCGTGGGAGATATAGTCATTTATTGCCTCAACATTTCCATCAATGTCTTTAACCAACATTTGATTTGAGAAAGAGTCTACAAATACTACGAGGTTATTCCCCTGTCCGTTAGCGGGAGAGGGGCTATCTTGTTTATTTGATTTTTTAAGTGCCATCAGTTAAAATTTATACCAAGGATTTTCCGTGTAGAGTAATTGTTCGCGACCCGTAGTCCATCTCTACATGGAGGATTCCACAGGCTTTTAAATCATAAGTTGAAGTATATCCGTTATTTGGGGCGGGACTGCTATAAGCAAATTGGCGCGTTCCTGCACCATTTTCACCGACAACATAAACTATAAATTGGCCGCCACCATCGTTAGGCGTGACCAATGAAATACCCATATCCCAACCATTATCGGAATTTGAGTTTGTTCCTGTATTGATTACCACACAAGAGAAATCTTCATTCCAACTTGCGCCACCTGACTTACCTGTTGCAAATCCAAAACGAATGCTTTGAGCAGAATCTTGCGGCATATATATTAGGGTTCCATTGTTTAGTTCATCCATAGTTGGACTCGAGGAGCCATTTATAATCAAGGGGTCCGAGCCATTTACTGCGCGAACCACTTTTGCGGTTTCTAATCCCGCTTCACCCTTTTGACCTTTAGAGCCCGTGGAGCCCGTGGAGCCCGTGGAGCCTTGAGCCCCTTTTTGACCCTTGGGGCCTGTTGGGCCTTGTGGCCCCGTTGGACCCGAAAGACCTGATGGCCCTTGAGCGCCCGTAGACCCCTTTGGGCCCGTTGGTCCCTGAGAGCCTGTTAAACCTTGGGTTCCTGTATTTCCCTTAGAGCCTTGGTCGCCTTTTTGACCTTTCGTTCCGTTTCCATCAAGACCTTTTTGGCCCTTATCGCCTTGTGGCCCCGTAGAGCCAACTTCGCCTTTATTTCCTTTGTCGCCCTGTGGTCCTGCGGCTCCCGCGTCTCCTTTTGGCCCTGTGGGTCCTTGAGAGCCCGCGCTTCCCGCTTCACCTTTTTGACCTTTAACGCCTACGCCCGTATCGCCTTTTGCTCCTGCCGAGCCCTGTGGGCCTGTCGGGCCTGTTGGACCCGTTGGGCCTTGTGGGCCCGTGGCCCCTGTGGTTCCCGTATCACCCTTAGCGCCCGTAGCACCTTTGGTTCCCGTGTTGCCCTTAGTTCCTGTTGGTCCTTGCGCACCCGTTGGTCCCTGCGCTCCCGTTTGGCCTTTAGCGCCCGCAGAACCTTTTGGCCCCGTTGGCCCCTCGGCTCCGACTTCTCCCTTCGCTCCTTTGGAGCCTGAAGCGCCTGTGTCGCCCTTGGGTCCTGTTGGTCCCGTTGCGCCCTGTGCGCCTTTTGCGCCCGTATCGCCTTTGGCTCCTACGCTGATATAATCATTAACAGGCTCAATGTGTCCATTGATGTCTTTGACATACATGATGTTGTCTGTGCCGTCAATAAAAATCGAAAGCGCGTTTCCGTCTCTCGGTGTAGGGGTGGCGCTTTTACCCGAACGAGTTACTGCCATGGTTATACCTTATTTTATACTTTAATACAAAAATAATCCTTTACTTCAAGCCTTTGTAAAATTTATCTGCAATTTTTGTGCAATGTTTTTTGTTTCGGAAAATAAAAATGTATATATTTGACCTGTAATCAAAATTCATTGCGATATGGCAAAACAATTCGACAAAGCGGTTTTCATTGATGTTGAGAACCAAAGTATTAGCGAAGTTGAGGTTCCCAAAGAGGACCGCTTACAGGCTTTATACAAAATTCTCAATTGCAGCATAGTTGAAAAACTCACTATCGGTGGCAATAATGATTTAATTATTGACGAAGAAGGTCTTTTTAAGCAGGACAATAAGTCTTTTGCTATTGGCGGGGCCATGTTTGTTGGCAATGCCCTAATAATGGGCTACAACGATGACGGGGATTGGTGCAACCACAACATCGACATTCCTCGATTGGCAGAGGTTATCATTTTCCCCGATGAAGAAAAAACTCGAGACATTTTTGAAAAAAGTCAAGAGGCCCAAGATGATAACATAGTTGTAGACTGATATGAAAATTTCGGATTTGTATGGTTTGGTGAAGGGGGTTTTGTGTGAAGACCCGCGCACTCGTGATAATGACCATTTATTGTGTGTCGTAATTTGGCACAAGCAACTTCGCACAATGGGCTATGACATTACTCGTATGACCGCTTATGATTTAATGCTCAAGTATCGCGACAAAGAACTCGCTAATCATGATAGTATTACGCGAGCAAGACGCAAGGTTCAGGAGGACAACACGCTACTTCGGGGCGAAAGACACAAAGAGCGACAAGAAAAGCAGCAAGAGGTTAAAGACGACATTCGGAGCATAGAATAATTATTTTGTAAAATAATTTTACTGATATATTTTTTATTTTGGAAAATAAGAATATATTTGACGAGTAATTATCAAAATCCAATTTGTTATGGCACGAAGAAAGAGAAACAAAAGCATTAAAGCGGTCGATATGAAGAACTTCGTATTGAGCGTAATCAAAGGGGCTGAAGGCCACCATATCAAGTCTGCTGAAATTTGCAAGCGAGCAAAAGAACACTTTGAGTTGACAAGCAGTCCTAACGACTCAATGGTTAGAAGCATGGTAAACACGCTGCGCATGAAAGATGGACATTGGCAGTTGACCGCTACTACTTTTGGCTATGTGTGGAGCGATGACGATAGAGAATATCGAGCGTGGAAGTCAAGGTTTGAATCTCAAATTAACACTATGATTAGGTGCCTGCACACAATCGAATCTGCGTATGTGCGAGATGTAAACGAATACATAGTTAAAAAGGGCTTTAAGCCATCTGCTGAGTGTATGTTTAATTTCTTCCCCTTCGACTTAGATTGGTCAAACGCAACCGAGATTCATTTGAATTTAACAGGCAAGGATTTAGAAGACGCACCAAAGCCTTCTCAGCCATTAAAAAAAATAACCCCCAAGCGACCCGCTAAGAGAAAGTCTGCAAGCAAAAGACAGGGCTCATTTCTAAAATATGTTAAAACGATACGCAAAGAGGGAGAGCCTTGGAAAGATGCTATTGCTCGCGCCAAAAAGAATTGGGGTCCTACGCCTGTTAAAAATGCCCAAGGCAAAATACGCGGCTCTTTCTTTGCCTATGTTAATTCTATAAGAAAAGAGGGAGAGTCATGGCAAGACGCTATTCAACGCGCAAGAAAAAACATGGGGCGTGGGGGCTCTGCGCCAACCGCGAGCGATAAACCCAACCCACCAAACGATAAAGGCCCAAGTAGTTTATTTAAAAGAATCACAAAAAACTTTGGCCTAAGTAAAGACGAAGAATAACAAGAAACTTTGAGAAACAAGAAGAGCCCCTCACTTTTTAGTGGGGGCTTTCTTTTTATAGAAATGGCCTGCGCGGCTCGGTTTTTACGACTTCTTAATAGAAGCCCGCCGCATTTACTGAGGCAGACCAAGGCGAGTCTTGATAGCGCCAATCTCCTCCGTCTCCTGTGGAGTTGGAGAAATTACTTGAAGGGCATGGGCAATCTCTTCGAACACCATTACACAGGCATCGTCCGCCCGTTTTAGGAATAATCCCCGCCCCCCGTGGGCCACCTGAAGAATTCACAAAATTGGCGGATTCATCAACCAAACCCTCTTTGCGGCCTTTCATAACGCGAAAGACCACATAAACGCCTGCGGCAAGCAGGACGAGTTGCGTTAGAGGCTTCATTTTCTAATAAAATTACATTACAGGGGTTCCCATGTATGGCGATGCGCCCGACCAACCTCCACGGCTATCGGTCACAAGCACCCCACGGCTATCGCCTGCAAAATTGCTATCTTCTTGAGCGACCATTTCAGGGCCGATTGGTTGACGCGAAACAGGACCACCTAAGTCCATTGGTGCGGGGTCTGCAATAGGACCACCCGTAACAACTGATTCTACTGATTCAACTCCACCGACCACTTTGTCGCCAAGTTTAGATGATTTAGACGCTTTCCAAGCGCGACCCGCAACATAAACCGCAACACCAAGTGCTGCAAGGCTTAGTGCATAGCCCACTAATTCGTTTACTTTCATAATTTTTTTATTAAGCCTTTTGAGAGGACTTCCAAGCCACACCAACGACATAGATGGTCAAAGCCAAGCCTGCCAATCCCAACGCATAAGAAACTGCTTTACTCATAACAAAATTTATTTATTGTTTGAAACAAATATACCAACTTACTTAATGCCATGCTGATTTTTAATTGCAAAAAAAACCCCCGAACTTTTTGCAGAAC
>Ga0196905_1000818_pt1 | contig 12375 bp, 25 predicted proteins | sample CB_VirMetaG_3_FD_169098 | JGI IMG/M metagenome (GOLD analysis project Ga0196905, IMG submission 169098) | Freshwater to marine saline gradient viral communities from Chesapeake Bay - CB_1508_1S Viral MetaG (v3) (version 3) | ecosystem: Environmental > Aquatic > Marine > Coastal | place: USA... | reverse complement strand
TGAAAATATTGTAAAATGGTTAAACTCTCAAAATAACAAAAGTCAAGCAATCAAAAACATAATTACTGAATTTATTTCAAAATCAGAAGTAAAAGAAAATCCTAATGCAAAAATCGAGGTAGTGGTAAGAGAATGAAAAAACAAGTAACCTTGAAAATTCCTAAAGGAACTAAATGTAAAAATGGAATATGTGAACAAGATATTGAGCTAGATACAGAGATAGATATTCCAGAAACAAAACCAAGTTTTGAATTTCAACCTAATGCTAGCTTTGATTTTGGCCAAGCTCCACAACCACAACCACAACAACCAAAACAAGAAGCAAAGAAAGAACCTGAATTATCTCATGATGATTTAGCCGATTTAATGCCAAAGGGCGTTAATTTTGGTAAATGTGCTGATGGTTCATGCCATGACAAAATAAAAAACAAAAAGTTTGTTTCAAAATTTAAAACGTGTCCTAATTGTGATTCAAATTCCGTTCCAAAAGGTCATAATTTTTGTCCTACTTGTGGAATTGATGAAAAAAATGATGAAGATGATTTTTGGCAAGAATCCGAAGTCGAGTTAGAAAGTGATGAATAATGGGATATGATGATGATCAAACAGATAGATCCGAGGAAATTAATTTACTAGAATCACAAGAAACAAAAATTTCGCAAGAAACAAAAGAAGAAACCAAAAAAGAAGCTGCTGTAAAATTACAAGAATATCTTGCAGTTAATGACCAAAGAATAAACCAATTAGAATCGCAAATAGAACAAATACCAAACGTAATAGCTGCAACAATAGAACAAGCATTAGGAAACAAACCACAAGCAGAAAATCCCGTCCAAAGCGTCAATGATATGCCGCCCGAACTAAAAGCCCAAATGCTATCTCAACTTGTTCAATCTCTTTCTCAAGCTTATGCCGCAGTAAAAGGAAATCCAGCTCAAGGAGCTGGCGTTGACTTTCAAAGCATGATGGCAGAATGGGGAATGAGAATGTTCAATTATCATCTCGATAATATGGCACAATCAGTTTATCAAATCAAATTGCCGCCACCTGATAACTTGAGATTAAGAAACGTTCCTCAAGGTGTAGCAGAACAATCGCATATGCAACAAGGCCAACCACAACAACCACAACAACCACAACAAAATAGAGGGCATAGATTTGCATGAGAAAATTCAATATCTCAAAAAAAATTTCAAAGGAAATCAAAAAAGATCAGAGAATGATAAGAGGGATTAATCAACAAATTGCACGAAAAATCATTCACTCATGGTTCAAAAGTTAGAGAAATTTCTATCCAGATTTTTGATAGAGTTGATTCACTAGCTGCAAAATATATCAACCATTCTTCAATAATTTGGGTTTATCAAAAAGTTGTAAAGCCAAGATTAAACGATTTGATTAGAACAAAAATACCCGAAGATGAACTAAAAGGAATTTTGTTGGAATCGTATGGAGAAATTAAACCAATAGTAGAAGAATTGAAACTAGCAGAAGAACTAAAGCAATCTGAAAAAATCAATGATAAAAAACTCAATGACAAGGTTAAGGAAATTCTCAAAGTAGATGATTTGGTGGAGCTGTTCGAATAATGGTTGTATGCTCTACAAAAAAATCAATTCAAGGTTTTGAATGTACGGGTTCAGATGAATCACATATTTGGAAAAAATTTCATGATTCACATGGGAACATAGGATCTTTACTTGATGAATTTCATTGCGGCACTTGTCAAAGACACGCCCACAAGTTGTTTTTAGGCCTACATAGTTTAGTTAGTTTGGGAATCGGAAAAGATTTACAAAAACAATCCTGGCGAGATAATTTCCTAGATTTGGTTAAAGAAGTCAATACAGTTTTTACCATTGCAAGAAGTGAGGGCAGAGTATGAGCATTATTAACAGGATTAACAATCTTGCAAAAGACTTAGACGTGTCCATGAATATGGCCTTAATTCGTTGTATCGAGTGCGGTAAGCATATGCACATGAATCAAAACGGAATACAGCAACATTATCTAGAGTTTCACAATGCAGATTCAAAAAACAAGATAACAAAAGGTTGGAAATTTGATAAAACACTAATGCCAAAGAGGGTAAAATATTGATGAATCAAACCAAAAAAGAGCAGCTAGAAGAATTTGCAGTTAGGAATGATTTAGACGTAATTACTGATATGGAAATTAACAAGGGTATGATTATTTTGCGTCATGCAAATGGCAAAGAATCTCATATTTGGGTAGATATTCAACCATTACTCAAAAATGATAATTGTATTGTAGTCGATTATTCTCTAAGAGTTACAAAGCATGATTCGAGTTTAAATCAGATAGGGTTAAAATGAAAATCGAATTTAGTACGAAAAATATCGACAAAGCATTTTATGAAAAATGTATTTTGAATTATATCTATCAGCATTACCACTATTCAAAAGACAATCAGCAAAAATACGTTGATCAAGACAAATGGAATATCTACATTAAACCATTAGAAGAATTTTCATGGGGATTTTATGACAATTATCGCAAAGACGAATTAAGCTCAAACATGGCACACGGTGTCACGGGAATGAATGAAATAATTTGCTATATCCATGACATTAAAAATGACTTTTACACGTTGCAAAACTTGTCCGTAATTGGTCACGAATTGGCACACATGATCCTAAAGGTGTATTATCCGAACTTTATCACAAGACAAAGACATGATGATTTTTACACAAAAAAAGGCACACAAAGGCAATTATTCTCAAGTGAAGTTCATGACCGATTAACAGAGGGAAGAACAAGAAAAATAACAATAAAGCAAAGTTTGTTCAAAAAGTTCTCTTTTTACGCAGTAGATATTTCAGATTTGGCGGTATAACCTTTCCTTAAACCAAAGTAGAACAATTATCATTAAGAACATGGCAACTAAATCAGGTTGTAAAAAACGAGGAAAAGCAGCTCCAAGAACCCGTGGCGGTTCTTGTGGCAAGAAGCTTAAGAGGGGAAGATAAGTCATGCAACTATTATCATCTTTGAAAAAATCCGTTCCAACTTCAAAAGGTGTTGTTCAAACAGCAGTTACAGGAATTGGATTTGATCAAGTTCTCAAAGTATTTGATGGCTTTATCGGTAGCCCAATGCAGAAATTCGGTGTTTCTGTTCCTGTCGTTGGCAGACTATCTCTAGTTGATTTTGTCAATTATGTAGTTCACAACAACGGAAAAATAATGCCTAGCAAATCTGCTACAAAAGGAATAACTGCTGTAGCTTCTGCAAAACTCGTTCAAACAGGGTTTAACGTTCGTTCAATGGTTCAACCTAGAGCAACTAACACTAGTGAGGGTGGCGGTATCTAAAATGAAATACTATCTTTTAGAAGCTGACGACAATCCTAGCACAAGTGCAGAAGTAGATTCAAGAGATTTACCAAGAACCGAAACTATCAAAAGTTTGATTCTTGATATTACAGCTCAACAATCTAGCACAACGGCAGCAACTAGAACTAATTTGGCAGCACAAATCGACCAAATTAGAATCGGAGCTGCTGAATCTAACAGAGTTTCAGAAATTGATGGAGAAGATTTAGATGGATTCAACGTTTTAAACGGTAATCACACTAATTTTCATTCATCAACTACAAACAACGGTAGAGTTAATCTAGGTATGGTTTATCCATTTGACCCATTTTGTATGAGTCCAGAAGTTGACTTTAATCAACCATTTGGATTATCAGGCCAAGTTGCAAGAAAAGTAGAAATCGCTTACGCAGCTGATGGAACTAATATTGATGATAAGCGTCTAGCTTTAGGTATTGTTACAGCTCCAACAGCTTCAAACGGTTATGTGGCATTTCACAGAGATTCATTCACAGCAGCTAACAACGTGAATAATTTTACAGATATTCCACAACCAGGAAAATTATTAGGTGTATTCAACTTTGAAACAACTTCTGCTGATGATGTCACAACTGATGGAGCTCATAGAAGTGGACAGACAATCCAAGAACAAGCAGTAACCATAAACAGAAAAGACGTTTTAGGCACAATTTACACCACAACTGCGGCAGCTATGCAAGGCGGTTATGAAACTTCTTTAACTGATAGTGGTTATTCTTTCTGGAATCTAGGATTTACTAACAAAGTCGGTTCACTTGGTGTTCCAACTGGAAACAGTGAAATTCCTCAAAACATGGAAATCAGAACCAAAGGCGGATCAGCTGCTGACGCTTGTAGAGTGTACGCAGTAACCTTAAACACAAACGTATAGGGGTGGTTAATTTTGTCAATGCAAATTAAACCAATTTCCTTTTTTTCTTCTAATGGTGTAACATTAACAGGATTATCAGCTAATGATATTATTGTAAAATCTGACCAAATCCCACGAGGTCATATAGGAAAACTAACTGATTTGAATACCATTTTTACCACAAGTGGCGGCACGATAGCTTATGAAGTGGCACACAAATCAGGCGGTGTAACTAGATTTGCAGATAACAGAACTAGCAATGATAATGGTTCATTTAATATTATGATAGGCGAGGGCGATTCATTACAAATCAGATTAACAGCTACAGGATCAGGCGTTTTAGATATTGTATGGCATGGCGAGATCCAAGAGATTAGAGAGATTGATCAGAGCAAGGCCATGAAGATTAATGAATTTGACTTTATTGAGAATGGTGGAATTTAATGGTAGTTCAAAAAAAGATTCGTTCAACTGCAATAGGTGTAGGTGTAACAGCTGGCGTTTTATTGGGAGCTGCAATTATTTTTAAAAAATTTAATGTAGGTTCTCAAATTTTAGATTCGCTAAAAGGATTTGGTGTTACAGCTGGCAAAGGCATTCTAGCTCCTATTGAGGGATTAGTTGAGGGCGTTCAAGTTGGTGGAGCTGACTTGCAAGAACAAGTTACGGGAAATCGTGACGCTATTGGCGATTGGTGGAGTGGCGTTAATGATTGGATTAGCGGCTCTAGTGGTGGAATTATTCCAGAAGCCGCAGGAGCTTCTTTTGATTGGAAAAACATTCTAGGCGATATTGACAAAGTTCAAGCAAGGCCAACTAGCACAAGAAGTAGAAGCAAGAACCAAACTAGTTTATCATTATCTAACATATTTTCAGATAAATCAATTCAAGACAGATTAACAGGAGCTATTGAAGCTAATACGGGCGGCAGAACCGATTCTAGGGGAACAAGCCGAGATACATCAAAAGGCGGCTATGGTGGTTATGGTTCAGCAGATAAACAAGAAACTGCATTAAGAAAGGCAATCGAGGAATCAAAAAAGAAATATTCGCAATATTTTTCAAAGTGAGGTTTTCTAATTGGGTAGTTTTTCAGGCGGTTCAACAGGACTAACAATTAACTCAACTGAACCTATCTCTCCTAATGCAGGGGAAATTTGGAGTGATGATAGTACGGGTTCAGTTTATGTAAGAAATTCATCAAATACAGCTTGGGTTCAAGTTTCGCCAATAGACACAAATATTATCGATACTTATTCAACAACTATCGGGGATTATACAACGCCTACAAGTGCTTCAGGTTCGGTAACAACCCCGTTCCAAGCTACTCAAAGTGCGTCGCAAGCTTCTACCGTAATACAAAACGGAGCTAGTGATATTAGCAGAGCAGGGCTTAAAGCTGATACAGGAAGTGCCCTTTTAGGTATTGCAGTAACCAAATTAACTTTCTATTTTGGTAGAGTTGGCACGTTAGATGGAACAGTTTATTGCAGAATTAGGGATTCAAGCGACACAATAAGGGAAACTTCAACAACAACTTTGACAGCTTCAACCATAACAACAACCCAAGATACTGCACACGAATTCACTTTTGCGGGAACTACAAAACTACAAGCAGGGGATCGAATTCTTGTCGAGTATGATGGCACAGCAACTAGTTCTAATGGTATTCATTTTAGAAGATATAACTCAAATAATTATGATGGAACTACGACAGTATTTTCATATTTGACAAACCCTTCAACATATACCGAAACAAGCGGCGACGCAAAATTCATTTTAGATGGTAATGATGATTCAGCTCCAAACGTTTTTGATGATGATACGGGCACTAATCAATCAGATACTTCGACAAATCCGTTTATTTACATTGACGCTGGTTCAAGTCTTAATTTAACAGCTATTGCAATTCACTTAAACGCCGCAACTGATGAAACCGAAATTAAGATTCAAAGTTCATCAGACGCTTCAACATGGACAGATAAAAGAACCATAACGGTTTCAAACCTTACGGATTCTGCATGGAATTACATTCGCTTTAACGTTGTAAATGCCAGATATTTGCGTGTCTATGGAAATAGCGGATCGAGTGTTACATTGGCAATCAATGAGATAAAATATCTAACAAAAACAGCTTTAGAACTATCTGCAAACCATACACATTTAGAAATATCTGCAAGTGATACAACATTAGGATTGAACGGATCTTGAGTTTTGAATTTTCGCCTGAAACCTTAAAGGAAGAAATTTCAAGAGAAATTAAGAAACTTCAAGATTCAATAACAAAACAAGAAAAAGAAATTGAAAGCAAAAAAACGCAATTTCAAACCGTTCCCGAATATAGTATTCATTGGAATTATGGCAAAGTAGGAGATAATAGACACAAGCAAATAACAAACCAACCCCAAATTAATAGAGTAAATCAATTTAATGCCAGTATAACAAATTCGATAAAATCTATTCAAGATTCAATTAATTCATCAAAAAAGAAAATAACAAAACTAGAAGAACAATCACAATTATTTTCTAGAGAGATAGATGTTAGAAATAGAAAAACACAAGAATCTCAAAACACGCTAAACAAATCAACTTTAAACAATCTCAAAAATATCAGTAATGAATCAATAGGCCAAAGTATGCAAAACGAAGATTTAAGAAATAAACTCATTATTGGTGGATTAGTAGGCGTTTTGGCCATTGCAGTAATGAAAAAACGGTAAAACCATTCCTTAAACCAAACAACACAATTATCAAATCATGGTAAATCAAAAGGCTAAATTCAAAAAAGCAGTATCTAGTTGTAAAGGTCAAAAGAAATCTAAATTCATAGCTTGCATGAGGAAAAAGCTAAAGAAATCTTAGGGGAATTATTATGACTATATCATCTAGTGCATTATGGGAAGCATTTTACCAACTTCGTGAAACAATGGGCGATAAAACCATTTTAGAAGAATTGGCAAAATATATCGGAGATCATGAATTAAGGGAATTTCTACAAGACCATTTAGGAAGATATTACGAGTTTGATATTTCTGATGACGGTTCAATAATGTGGGATAACGAATAATGAAGTTTGATTTGGGAAATTTTCTAACTATTGTTTCAGGTATTGTAATTGCAAATCTAATTTTAATGAGGATTAAAAATGGACAAAGCAGTTAAGCAACATTTAGACGAGTGGAAAAATTACAAGGATAGTTTAGAATTTCAAATAAAGATAGAATCTGATTTGCAAAATAAACAATGGTATGAGTATAGATTAGATTCAGTTAATCGATTAATTGCAAAGTTTGATTGATATGATTTTTTTGATTACGGTAATTGGCAAAATTTCCAAAAATAATGAAAAAAGACGTATTGACGCCTAGATAACAAGCTCAAAAAAATTAGTTACTTGTTTGAAACTTGCGAATTTGACATCATTATATAGATAACTTGTTCAATATTAGCATGGATTATCTCAAAGAAACGCTAAATCTAGATGAATTAAGGGAAACCATATTCAGTAAATCAAATAGCCACGACACATTAAGGCTATTTAATGCCTCATATAGTGCATTTGATGATTTTTGCAAGGACTCGTACAAGTTAGACGCACAAAGGGTATTAGCCGATCTAATGGCAGAATACAAGGATAATCGAGATACAAAAAAACCACTAATGCTAATGCACAGCTTCAAAAAGTGGCTAGGTCAAGACCATACCCATATTATCATAACTTCAGGCAATGGCAGTAAAAGAAAAAGAAAGGCCGTAGGCAGTCAAGCAAAAAAATCATACTTGTCCAATATCAAAAAGTGGCTAAGGCTATGCGGCAATATCAGAATAGACAATGATGATTTTAGAGATTTGGTAGCAGTTAGAGTTTCAGAAGAAGAAGAAGAAACAGAAGCAGATCCATTAAACAGAGAAGAAATCAAAGAGATTTTGAGTTTTATTAAAGACCCGATAAAAAGAGCAAAATTCATGTTTATGAAATGTACGGCTTCACGACATTTAGAAGCATTACAAATCAAAAAGGAAAATATCGATTTTACCATAAACCCACCTAGAGTCACATTTCCTAAAAATATCGTTAAAGGCAAGGACAGGACTAGATACGCATACCTTGATGATGAAACTAAACCGTTAATCAAAATGTTATGCAGAACATTTGAGGATAACGAATACATTTTTAGAAGAAAATCCGAACAAAATGCCCAAGCATACAAGTTAAGAAATGTGGGAAATCAGTATTGGGCGTTTTTGATGAACAGCATTGCCAAAAAAAATCCAAGTTTTGCACATCTAAACGATAAGGGAAATAATGGCAGATTAATCAAAAGAATTCACAGTATCAGATCGTTTGCCATGAAGTGCATTGAAAAGGGGAATAATTCGGGGGAATTGGGCGATTCTTACGGTGGTCATAAGAAGTTTGTAGGTAAATATCTAGACAAAACCGAAGATGAAAGAATTGAGATTTTCAACAAAGGCAAACAGCACATGAGCATATTTTCTGAAATTGTTACGGTAGATAACGAGGAATTAAAGGAAAAGTACGAGCAAAAATTCCTAAAACAAGAAGAAGAGCTGCACTATGTTCGGGGTATGTTGGAATTTGTATTGCAACAAAACGGAATAAAGTTTGAGATAAAAGACAAAATTCAAGCCTAAGAAATGTCGTATTTTGAGGATTAGGGGAATTTTTCAGGGTGTTAAAGGGTGGAAATATGCCCTTTTACTTCTTACTTCTTACTTCTTACTTCCTTTTTTTATTTTATTTTACAGATAATAATAATTTCAAAAAAATATTTTTTTAATTATATCATATTAAGAAAAAAGAAAAAAAAGAAGAAGTAAAGTGAAGAAGTAAAGTGAAGAAGTAAAACACTATTTCGTAATGCGTTTTGTATATATTTCTAAAAAAACAACCTATTTTGTTTCATGTGGATTAGAGAACCTAACAAAAGCTGTTCACACAAATGAGAGGTATTCCCTAACCCACAATTATTTAGTACGGTAACTAATTGATATACCTTGGGCGTTTTTGACCGTTAATCAAAAGTGAAAAAGGTTTTACCATTCATCACACAAAAAACTAACCCAAATTATATTAAGGGATAGTTACCGTAATTTCTCCATGTTCACACAAATGGAGAGAAGTTCTAGTGTCACTTAGCTGCGATCTAGAACCTTGTAGAAACAAAGCGGAATTCAGAATCCTTGCAATTCCGAAAAATGAATACGTTAACTTTTGTAGAAAGCATACAAAAGTTTTGAAAAAAATGGGGTATATCCATGAGATTAGCAACTAAAGACACCGTTGCTAGTTTCATGGATCATATACCTGAAACTAGGGATATGGGCGACAAGCAGTTTTTGGCTAGCTACATTAGTCATAATTGCCCTATCGTATGCGTTTCTTGTTGCAAGTCAATACCACAACAAGACCTAGAACTGTGGCTAGAGAACAACGACATTGATGAAGTGCTAAGGGCAAAACGCCATCTAGCAAAAGAATATCCATTCCATTACGGTGTAAGGGATTACAAAGTTCTAGAGAGAAAATTAGCAAAGCAAAAAGAAAATCGTGAGGTTTTGGGATATGCCTAAAGACAACATTCAATCAAGTTATGCCAAACAGCAATTTAGAATCACTCAAATTCTAAAAACCGTTCAAAGTTATGGACAGATCCACAAGTTTGAATTAATGGAAAAAATGCAAATTCCATTAAGTGAATACTACAAAATAAAACCATTACTTGAGTATCATGGCTTAAAGGAATCTGTGATAATTAATGGGGATTTTTGGATCTGCACAAAAGAACCTGAACAAATCAAAAAAGAAAATCTGCAAGACGCAAAGCAAGAAGCAAAGGAAATCCTAAGCAAATTCAAAGGGGTTGAAGTTGATGATTGAAATTCCAGATAGATTTGATTCTATCGAACAAGCAAACAAAGTTTGGGAATTAATCCAAGACGAGAAAAATCAAAAAAAACTCAAAGCTATTGACGCAATGAACCTAGGCAAAAGAATCAAAGAAGTCAAAAAAACAGATGATAGAAAATATTTTGAGAATGTATTTTCTAGCATTTTGGAGAAGTTCTAAAATGACCGTTTGTCAAGCTTGCAAATCAAACTGTCATACGCAATGTGATTATCAAAAATGCGAATGTCAAAACGGTTACTGTGAGGTTAGATACGATTGAGCAAAAACGGAAAAATTGATGAAGCCTTTAGAAATGTCATTGCAGATATGCAATATTCTCCAAACGAGTATCAATGCTTTTGCAAAAACACAAAGCTAGACGAGTTTGAAAAGAGAGGCTATCTAACAGGGTATGACAAACAGAAACAAGAGTATCGAATCGTATTCTTGCAAAAACACACAAAGTGCAACAAAATCAGAATTCAAATTTCTGACAAGAAACCAAAGGAGAATAACCATGCCTAAAGATGGTTATCGTTCCATTACTTTATCTGAAATGGAATATGCCTTTATTTCTGAAATTGCCAGAAAAGAGAATCGATCAATAAGAAAGTCAATAATATCGAGGTATGGAATTTGATCTGTTATTCCTGTCATGAAGTCACTAGACATGGCATGAGAGCAGAAGATCAAATTTTCATCTGTTCTTATTGCCGACCATCAACCATTTTGAAAATTAAAAATGGCATTGGCAATTACGACTATACTTGTGTATATCAAGAACAGTTTGAAACGGATTCTTGCCATGAGAGAATGACTCCAGATGAAGCCCATGAGAAAAACGGGAAATACTATGCTCATTCTCTGATTTGTCCTAAAGGCCATACTAGAATCATAATCGGATATTGAATCTTTGGCATTATCTCATAAAGATGATTTTTTTGAAACCCCTTTTCCCTTATTTTATGAATTGCAAGAACTAACAGGATTAAAATTTGATTTGGATTTTAGTGCAAATCAGTTTAACAAAAAATGCCCTAACTTTGTTGATGAAAAAACCAATGCCTTGAATTTTGAGGTAAAAAGAGAACATACAATTTTTTGCAATCCACCAAGATCCATTAATGGTAAATTTGTAGAAAAACTATACAGTATTTGGGAAAATCATAACCTAGACATTGTAATGTTGCTTTGTTGGAATGATTTAGGAAACAAGTACGGGCAAAAAATCCTACAAGGAATTTTAGAAAAAAAAATCAAAGTCTATAATTTAGGAAAAATAAAATTTTTCAAAGATGGACTAGAATCGAAATATGTTTCAAGACAAACATATTTTGCGGCATGGTTCAAAAAATACTAAGTGGGTTTTATCTGTAATTAAATCTGCCATTATTCTTTATCTTTTTTTCAATCTCACGAGCTTTCTTATCGGTAGTGTATCTTACTAGAAATTTTTTGCATTTTACTTTACGCAATGGTTTTTTGGTTTTGTTTACTGTAAAATCATCTTTTTGATAATAGCTTTGCAATCTATGACGCAAGACCTTTGACCGACCAACATAGAGCAATTCATTATTACAGGAATAAATTTTGTAAATTCCAGATTTGTTTTTTATCTTTGATACGGATTCTTTGTCTAATTTTTTTTTCATTATGCTAATTTTCCCTCAACACGAGAGATACGTTCACACAAGTTATCTAATTTTTTGAAGATAAAAAGAGCAATAGGTATGCCTATTCCCGTATTAATTGCAATTAATCCCATCAATACGGTTTCTTCATTCATTTTGCTTCGGACATGAAAAGAAACGTACTAGCAGATCCTACAATTCCAGAACCTAAAGCGATAATTTCAGGTTGAATCGTACTGCTAGAAATATGATTAAAAATCAAATACATACCTGATAAAACAACAGATGAAGCCGTTAAGCGGCTTATAATTTTGGAATCTCTGATGAAATTTCCAAATTCCTTTAACATGAAATTCTAGTTATTACACAATGGTTTAAGGAAATGTCAAACCCGATAATTTCAGGGGTTTTACCAATCCTTAAACCCTAATCAAATTCAGTTTAACCATGTATGTAGCCTTTAAAACAACTGATGAAAATATTGTAAAATGGTTAAACTCTCAAAATAACAAATCCCAAGCAATCAAAAACGTAATTTCAGAATTTATTTCAAAATCAGAAGTAAAGGAAAATCCTAATGCCAAAATCGAGGTAGTGGTAAGAGAATG
>Ga0196905_1000817_pt1 | contig 12378 bp, 18 predicted proteins | sample CB_VirMetaG_3_FD_169098 | JGI IMG/M metagenome (GOLD analysis project Ga0196905, IMG submission 169098) | Freshwater to marine saline gradient viral communities from Chesapeake Bay - CB_1508_1S Viral MetaG (v3) (version 3) | ecosystem: Environmental > Aquatic > Marine > Coastal | place: USA... | reverse complement strand
GCTGTAGGCTCATCGGCGCCTCCTATTTCATTTTCAGTCTCTGGAATAATATCTGGTTGTGTTGTTGTTTGATCAATTTGATCTAACATATATTGATCAACATTTCTTAGATATCCTTTGTACATATCATACATCAAACTCTTAGGCATAGCAATGTTAACAATCCAGATTGGCAATTGATCTAATTTACCTTTTTTAGTACCAGGACGATAATCATCTGTGGATTCAATTTTTCTAGGCTGTACTAGGAAGTCCTTTTGATACGTAACTTTGCAGTTATAATCAAGCAGTCTACGTCCTGCTTGTGGGTTAGGCATTTTATCCCTAGGCCACATAAAACTGCACTCTACAGTGTGCCTGCTTACGTTAGGACCGCTTACAAGTTCACCTTCCGCCCAGTTCTCAAACACATATAGATCTAACTCGTCTAAAACACGCTCAAAATCCTTTAAAACACGGATATGATTGTTGGATTCATATATGGTTTTTACATTTTCTATAATTTTAACGATATCGTACATTTTACTATCTCCACATTTATTTATCGTAAATCGTTTCTTATAAAAAATTAACATATACGTTAATATTACATTATATCTCTTAAATACTATTGCAGTCGGACAAATAACTTCATAAAAAATAGGAGGACGATTTGTCAAGAGCAAAACGCAAAGAACGTGCTAGGGAGCGTTCAAATATGGGTAATATAACATATATTAATCCATTCCCTAATAAAAGAAGAAGGGTGGAGGTTCTACCACGGAACCTAAACCAAGAGACTTACCTTGAAACACTCAAAAATCCTAAGAAGCATATAGTATTTGCTATCGGGCCTGCGGGTACTGGTAAAACTCTTATTGGCGTACAAATGGCTATCAAAGCATTTCAAGAAGGACAAGTGGATAAAATCGTGATTACGAGACCTGCTGTAAGCGTGGACGAAAAACACGGTTTTCTTCCAGGAACACTTGAACAAAAAATGGAGCCATGGACCAAGCCAATATTTGATGTTTTTGCAGAATACTATCATTCAAAGGAAATCAGCGGTATGATACAAGAGGGGGTGATTGAAATATCTCCGCTAGCCTATATGAGGGGTAGGACATTTAAAAACGCATATATCATTGCAGACGAGATGCAGAACGCAACACCAAGCCAAATGAAGATGTTGCTTACACGTATCGGTGAACACAGTCGAATGGTAGTTACGGGTGACTTACAACAAGCAGATAGAATGAAGGACAACGGTTTGTTAGATTTCACTCACAAAATAGAATCTCGCACTGATTTAAAACACATTGGTGTTTGTAGGTTCGATAAAGGAGATGTTGAGAGACATGAAGCGGTAAAAGAAATACTAGATATCTACGGCGAAGACTAGTTAGGCTTTAGCCTTGAAAAGTTTGGTTTTGTCCGACTGCATACTAAACTTTTCATAGTCCGGCATAGGATCTTTTGCTTCTGTTATATTAGGCCAGTTTGCTTTGGTTGAAAAATACTCGTTGTGCTTGAACCACGGGTCATTTACATCATCTGTCTGATAAATTGCTTCTTCTGGGCATTCAGGAATACAAACTCCGCAATCAATACATTCTTCAGGATTAATTACCAGCATATTAGGACCTTCATAAAAACAGTCCACAGGACATACTGATACACAGGTTGTATGTTTACAATTTATACACTTATCGTCCACCAAATGGGTCATCTACTTCTCCGTCTATATAATTTTTAATTATTTCCCAGGCTTTTTTGTTGCTTGTTTCGTAAAATAGTAAAAGTGTTTTTTCCATAACATCATCTATTTTATTTTCGAATTTATTACAAAAAGCCTGTCCTAGTCTATAATCAGGATGTGCTAAAAACTCAATCATGTATTCTTTATAAAAAGTTTTCCACTCATCTGTTGTTATCTTATAAGCCAATTATATACACCTCTAATTGCTAGTAAGAGATACATCAATTCCATTAATGCCCTAGGAATATCTTTGTCCTTGTAACCCATGTAAATCCATATGCTACATGATATACAAGCAATACCCCAACCCATCCATTGTATGTTAGGATTACCGCCACTTAGCAAAAATGCACTGCACATCGCTAGTAAAAATCCTAACCATCTCCAACCATCTATTTTTTGATAGTATCGGATTTTCATTTTTTAGATTTTGCTTTAGAAACTTTTTTCTTAGCACCTTTTTTAAGTTCACGATACTGTTCACCGGTCATACCGTTAGGTATACGTTCAATTTTGCCGCCCTTGGCTAAAAACTCTTTAAGTAGTTGATCTAATTCTTCCTGACGTTTTTTTGCACCTGCAGGATCTGTTACGGCGTCATAATTTCTTTGTATATCTATTGGCATTTTACTCCTTTGTTAGTCGTGCTAGTTTTACCAAAGTAGCACTCATGTTTATTTCTGGATCAGCGACAAATGAATGATCTACCAATCCTTGTTTGATTATTAATATTGCTTGGTCCTGTTTGTCTTCGTCCGTTGCAAACACATCCAAATTGTCATACATCCAACGGAATATATCTTCCATTTCCTCTGGACGAGCCTGACTGCAAATTAGTTTACGTGCATCAGCAATTTTACCTGCTTTGAAAAGTTCAACCATTTCAACTTTATAGTCGCTTTGTCCAGTGTCACCTTTAGCAGGCGGCAATAGTTTGCCTGTTGTGCTATTCATTTGACACATATTGATACACTTACGCATATCAGGATATGTTGCTTTGACAAATGTATCTAACACATCTAGATCTGGTTCGACACCTTCTTCTAGTAGAATGGTTGCGATACGTGCTGTAAATTCTGTTTGATCCACGTTGGTAATATGAAAACCTTGGCAACGTGAATGAATTGCTGGAATAATTCTATTAGGATAGTTACAGGTTAAAATAAATCTGCTGGTAGTATGATATTCTTCCATCACACCACGTAGTGCGGCCTGTGCGTTTGGACTCAAATAGTCTGCCTCATCTAGTAGCACAACCTTAAAGTCGCCGAATGGAATCATCTGTACAAAGTTTACAATCTTGTCACGCACATCTTCTACACTGTTTGTACGTGATGCGTTGATCTCTAATACATCATATTCATTAACATCTAATTCGTTGAGCAATACTTTAGCAAGTGTTGTCTTACCGATACCTGCGTGTCCGCTGAATAACAAGTGTGGAATACTTTTGTCTTTTAACCATCCATTTACCTGATCTTTTTGTGCTTGATCTCTAAACACATAGTCCTTAACTGTTTTAGGACGATATTTTTCTACCCATAAGTCTTTAGCCATTTTTTACCTTCTGTGATGATGTATATATTTTGTCTAGTGTGTAAAACCATAAACCGTTTACTAATGGTTCTATTATAGCATCAATTGCCGCCAAGTCAAGATCTGCACCCGTAATTAATCTATTACAGATCATAGCAATTACAATATGGCCCACGGTATATATTCCCGCCCTAGCCAAACTACTATGTCCTACCAATCGTTTGATCAGATTGAAGATACCAATACGAAACTCAGTCATAGTATAATAATACTAGGCTTTGTCTTTATTGTCAAGTGTTTTATTGGTGTGTTTTACCGTTTCTGGCACCCTGTATTCTTGTGTATTTCTAAGATGAGGATATTGATATTCCTTTGGAACATAACCCCAACCTATTTCACGGTCCCAGTCACGTTGTGTATAATAATACTTATTTGGCATCTCAAAGGTATTTAGTTACTGTTTTTATTGAAGGTGTTAAATCTCTGTCGTTACCCATTTTTCACTATGTTGTATATTTCATGCCAATTATTTGCTCTTTGGACTTTTTCATTTTTGTAATCCAAATTCCAATTGTGTGATAGAATGATTGGTTTATGACCTGCACGTAGTCCTGCTTCGCAATTCGCAGGTTTGTCCTCAACCCACCAGTATCCTGGTTTGTATTCTTGTAACGCCTGGTCCTTATCAGCACCGGTTGCAAGGCATTGAATGCGATCAAATGTATTTTTACCGAATAGATTTTCTAGATTAATCTTACGTAATTCACCGGCCCAATGATCGGTGGACATACTTGTTATTGCGTCAAATCTGTAACCTTCGTCTGTAAGTTTTTTAACCCAAATAACACTATCTCGAAGTGGTTTTAGAAACCCCATCCAAGCACTATCGTTGAACTGTTTTACCAGGTCATCGCATTGTTTTTTTCTTTGAAATCCGTATCTAACGTATTGATTGTAAACGTCTAACTTTTTAATTCGAAAACCGCGTTCTAGCATCCAAGCATCAAACGCGGTTTCCCAGTCTAGTAGCACACCGTCTACATCTACTAGAATCTTTTTGTTCATGTTACTCTCTATTGCCTAATAGATTAAGTAACATTTGGAATAGATTGATAAAGTTAAGATATAAACTAAGTGAAGTTTCCATAGCAAACTTTGCCAACGCATCTGCGCCTAAAGCACCTGCTAGAAAAGTATTTTTTGCTCTTTGTGTATCATAAGCGGTTAATCCAGTAAAAATTAACACACCAATAATACTAATTGTAAATTGCAAAGCAGAACTGGCCATGAAAATATTCACAATGCTGGCAATGATAATACCAATCAAACCTATGAATAAAAATCCACCAAGTCCTGATAGATCACGCTTTGTTGTATAACCAACTAGGCTTGCTCCACCAAATGTTGCGGCAGTAATAAAAAATACCTGTGCAATACTTGCGGCGGTGTATACAGCAAAAATGGTACTTAAACTTACGCCCATCAAAGCCGTAAATGCATAATAAAAATTGCGTGTGCTTTCAAAACTCCAGTTGCGTCCCGCAAAACTGTAGTAAAGGATCATGCCCAATGGTGCGAATACAAACAGCCACATCAATGATCCCATGGCCATCATTAATCCACTTGCATATGTTAGATATGCAACCACTCCGCTGATTCCTAAACCAATTGCTGTATAGTTGTATAGATACAGCATAAATTGACGAAGATACTCGTCATAACCTTGTCTCGTCTCTGTTATAGTAGACATTATAGATCTCCTTGTTTTCTGTTTTCTGAATAGTGTACATCAAACTCGCCGCCGGGATATCTTGCTTTGAGTTTGTTTACATTTTCTGCTACGACTTCATTAGGATCGATACCCAATGCCCGGCAACTATTAATCCAATACCACATAATATCACCAAGTTCTCGTTTGCAATGAAAGACAGTTTCATCATCCATTGGTTTACCTTGGAATATGCATTTTTTAACAATTTCACTGAACTCTCCTCCTTCTGATGCAATACCAATTGCACCTGTTAGTAGTAATGCTACATTAACATTGGGATTGTTTGCCTCAATGTCTTTTGCTCTGTAAAACATTTCTGAAAGTTGATTGCTTTCTTTAGATGTTACTTGTTCTACAAAATCTTTATACTTGTTAAGATCTACCTGAGACAAATTAAACTCCTTATCTTGCTCCAAAATCTTCCGGCTTGTGTTCATCCGGTGCTGTGGAAAACTCTGCACCGATCTGATGATCACGTGGTCTTTCTTCACTTACACAAAGAATAGCGTCAATGTCTACCCTGTGTAAAGTAATTTCTTCACCATTAATATCGCAATCAATTTTACGTGTCCAACGACCGTGCTCAATTAAGATCCAGTCACCTTCTTTGTAATCATCTTTATTTTTTGGGCCTTTTGCATAAACTCTTGCCCAACGAGGATAAACGCCACGAGCAGTTCCATTATCATCCCGAATAATAATTCCACCTTTGGTTTTTTGTTCGCCAAAGTAAAGATCTGTAACTAGCACATGATCTTGGATGGGTCGTACTCCGTTTATTTTCATCCTGCTAATTGCCATTAATTATCTCCTGTAGCATCAGCAATTCCTTTACGTCTTGCACGTGCTTTTTGCACCGCTTCGACTCCCTTGTCCAAAACTTTTTCTTCTGCAATAGGTTCCGCGGTTTTTTCAGGTTCCACATCTTTAATAACAGCACTTACTGGAGTATCTTCTACTCTTAAAGGCTGTGATGGAGGATTTACCGGACCGGTTTTTGCTGTAGGTTGCACTTTAGGTGCATCAGCATCGGGCGTTGCATTTGGATTAGTTTCGTAATAGGTGCTCATTACCTGTTCACGAGTTCTCATAATTCTACCACCTCTACCGATTTCGTCACCCCTTGCATTGACTTTCATATTGCCCACTGCTGGAGTTAATTCATTTTGGCTACGCAATTTATCCATATCAATTACGCGACCTTGCATTGTTCTATATGTTCTTCCCATTATATTCTCCTTTGTACAGGTAGTTATCTCAAGAATTCAGTGGGATCTAAATTAAATTTTATAGAGTCCACTTTATGTACACCCATCAAATATAGCACATAACTTGCTACACTTGATCCACGTCCAACACCCCATACAATGTTGTTTTTACGCAGTGTATCCACCATGTATTTAAGGAATTGCAAAACATCCATCATTGCATGTGATTTGAACAGCGTAAGTTCTTGTTCAACACGTTGTTTTTGTTCTGGAGTTACAGCAAGTCCTAGTACATAGTTCTCAATATCAAATTGTTTATATTCTTCTGGCATATACCAGCATAAACGATTGCTTTGATCATATAAATCACGATCTATATCAAAATCTTGTGTGTCTAGTAATCTAAAGTTATCTTTATTGGATTGTACAAGTTTATTATATTTTACAGCAAAGTCTTTGTTAAGAATCTTACAGTTTTCAATATTGTTCCACTTGTTTTGATAGATTATTTCTAATAGATTATTTTCGGATAGCACAGGATGCCCGAAGTTGTTAGTCTCGACCTCCGTCGATAACTGTTGGATTGAACGATTTTGTTTTTTTGTCTGTGTCGTCATATCCTAATTCTTTCCAAGATACTGCACCTTGCCAATATGATTTTGCATCAAGCCTTTGATCAAATGTTGCTGTATCATCTCTATTCCACCACGGATTGATATCTGCATCAACCCACTCAGTAACTTCAAGATGTTTGTTCTCCAAACTTTCATTATCAATAGTATATTTTACATTATCTCCCAGGCGGCTGTCAACCGTTAAATGATCAAAAATGAAATATTTTCCTGCAATTGAGTTAATTTTTCTAAACAAACAAACTGCTAACAATTGATCATATGGTGATCCCGGAAGAAGTATTTTGTTTACAGGCATTTTGAACCAAAATGTTTGTGTTTTGTCTTTTGGAGAAAATACTATTGAGTTTTCGCAAAGTCTATTAAGTAGATATTTGATTTTTTCAAAACCAATATTTTGAAGTGCTATATTATCACTGCGAGGTACGAATCCAATGTTTATATCATATGTGTTTGGATAAACACAATCATCTATTACCACTGTTGATGAAAATGTTGTTTTCCAGGTAAAAAAGTTTATGTTATCATTATTAGTCGACATTTACTAAGCCATCCAGATCTTGGTCTTGATTTTTGTTTTTTGATTCTTCACGTATTTTTCTGTAGCGTCTTTGTTGTTCTTCTGTATACATAATTATCATACTCTGAACCTGACGCACTAGACTCTGATCCGGAAACCGACTAGCGGTGACATATTTTTTGTGTAGTTGAGAGATCTTTTCTTGTAATTCATCATTGCTGAGATTTGTAGGATCTTCTGCTAGAGGATGATACATTTTACTTGAATGCACCTAGGTAGTAAACAAATACGTTTGCACCTTGGTCTGGACTCCAAACTTGGAAAACATATTTTGCACTTGCATCTGTAAGGTCAAAACCACTTCCACTAAAATCTACGTTTGATGTATCTGTAAGAACAGATCCACTGCTTGAAATTACTTTGAAAAACTTTTGATTAGAGTTATTTGATCTAACTTCAAGGATCATATGCCCTGCTGATTCAGATGGTGCCCAATTTGTGATAACCACATTGTTTGAATCATTTTTTTCTGCTGTAAGAATTAATCTTCTATAGTGCCCTGCTGTATAATCAACGTTTGTTTCTGTGCTGATTGTTTCTGCACTAGGAGCACTCCATGCTGTATCTTCAAAAATTGCTTTCTTTAGTTTTTTATCAGTAAAATCATTTTCTGATGTTAAGGAAGGTGTATCTCCCTGCAAAGAAGTTATTTCTGTAGCCGCAGTATTAAGAGCGGTTTTAATGTTTTGAAAATTATCTCTAAATCCTTGAGAATCATTGTCCTGTCCAGCGACTGGATAATTTTCATCAATATTTGTATAGTTTATATTACTTGCCATATTATATTACCTTCCTTTTTGGAAACGCAATGTATTTATCGCCTGTTTCCGCTTCAACACTATCAATTGTGAGTCTGTCAACTTCAAACTCAATGTTCTTAAAATCGAACCCGCTGTCCTGAATATTTTCTAGTATTTCAGCACCAAAGCCTGGTTGAGTGTAGCATATAGGAACCGCTTTTGTATACCCAAGTGCTGTTCCTGTTGTTTCTTGTGTGCTACTCATCCATAGCGGTAAAAAGTTCTCATTGATATTTATCAGTGTGCTATCACCACTAGGAATTATTTCTCTTAGTCTTTGTTGCATATTTGTTACACTATTGGGATAGATAAATTTTTCTATTAACTGGTCTATAGTAATAATGCTGGTAGAAACTTTGAATTTTTTCGTATCTGCTGTAATCGCCTTATTAGCATTCGTAATATTGATTTGATCGGCAATACTAATACCATTTTTTTCAAATTCATCTAATAGTTCTACATATACAACTTCGTATATAATTTTATCATTTACATCGCTTGCTGTTGCTAATTTTATTTCGCCGAATCTAAAAGTTTTTCTATTAAAATTCTTTACTAGGAACGGAACATATTCTTCAATCTTTAGAGTTTCAATTCCATGTTGTAACAACATTTTAATTTCATTTTGTGTTCCAAAAGAAGGATCATTTGGTCTGTACAAATAACGTTGTGGAAATATAGTATTATCTGTGATGAAATTATAATAGTATTGTCTTTTTGTTTTTGGTAATAACGGAACAAAATACATATTACTGTATTGTGTAAGTGTATCTGCTGTTACTGCTACACGAAATTCTTTTTCTACTGCACTAGTTTGATAATAATCTCTTGCTTGTACAGTAAATCTAAATATTCTGTCTATGCTAGTTGTACCACCATCTAAACTAAAACTGTTTAATCCGAAGTTAGCAAGGTCAATTGTTAATAATCCATCGCCTGCTCCGGGTGTGCTTTCAAATTGATTTACCTTACCAATAAGTTCACCGCTACCTCCTAGAATTAATCCTGGTGGTATTGTTCCTGAAACATAACTGTATCTAATATCTGCGTTTGATAATATAGTCTCTGCTTCAATTTGCAATGTACTAATTTGATTAGGCGAAAGTGTTCCTAGCAGTGTAGGACTTGTAAATCTAATTGTGCTATCTACTTCACCCTGTATAGCAATAATAAATTGTCTACGATTGTAAACTTCTTCACGTGTATTAGGATCTGTTCTTTTAACCTGTACAGTAAAGGTATAACTTTGTGTTACAGCAGGTTGATAAGGAACCTTACCAAATAAAACACCGTTGGTAGTATCAAGTTGCATTCCTGGAGGTAATATACTTGCTGTAGAATCCTCGTTATCTATTAAACTGTAAAGAAGTGTTCCACTGTATTGATTTGGATCATAAACTTCTAATGGAATAGTTACAAAGTTGTTTGCTCTTTTGATTCCTAAGTTTCCTGTTGTTGTCCAAATAGGTGCCCTTAGATATGTAGCACTTGAAACAAACGTTTCTGTATCTGCACTGATAGATAATGTGTCTGCTCTAAACTGTTGTTCGTTTACAACAAAAATTCTAAATGTTCTTCTTGCTCTAGTTACACCATCTGTGGCATAAACAAAAAATTCGTAAAAACGAGATATGTATCTAGGCGCTCCGCTACCATCGTCACCTCCACCGTAGTCATATGGGAAGATATCATATTGTTGTCTATCATAATTGGTGCTGGCATTTTTGTAATCAAGTGTAAGTTCTGCTTCAATTACTCCCGATATTCTGCCGTCTTTGGAAAGTACAAGTCCGGGAGGTAATTGTCCAAACAAATCATCTAGATAATATTCAACAGTATCACCTGCGGATAAATCGTTGTCGCCGGCACTGAGTTGATAGTCTAATGGACTTCTATTTAAAATAAAATATTCTCCCTGAGGTCCTACAGGTAATGTGCCCTGTGGAGTTAACCAAAAAGGAGGATCTTCACCTTCAACGGTAATGGTAAATGTTCTATCAATAGCACCTTCGCTATTGCTTGCTCTTACCACAAATTCATAAATTCTAGTATCTGGAACTTCAAATGGTGTACCAACTATGGTGTTGTTTGTCAAACGTAGTCCACCAGGTAATCTTCCACTTATGATTGCATATCTATCGGCATTGGTAGCCGCTAGACTAATTGTAAGTGTTGTTTTTTCTTGAACGGTTCCTAGTGTTCCCGCTGGTGTTGTCCATACTGGTTTAGCCATTGTGTATCCTCTTACCAGTATTTACCTTAACTATCAACCTTGCCTATTACCCACCAACTGTTATTGTGCCAAACAAGTGTTACTGCACCATATTCACTATTTTCTGATACGTTTAGTGTACCTGCACCGCCGTTTATAGTTAAGTTTACTACTAGATATCTGTCTGTAAATGTTGCCCCACCGTTGGTACTAAATTCACCTCTGCTAACAACTTTGATAACTTTGGTTTGTCCTTCTGTGGTACCATTTGCTAGATTAGCATAAGCATAATCAGCACCAACACTTACCCAGTTTTGAGTGGTTACAAAACTTACATATTTGCCAGTAGATAACGTAGACGGAGTCGCTGTGCCTGCAATATTGATATCTTCATTGTTTGCATAACTGATTATTCCATTAACGTGAGTGTTACCATCTAATTCAATGTAACCAGTTCCTTGTGACGCTAATCTCAAAATTCCGTTTGAAGCAACTTCAATATTGTTGCTGTCTATTTCTATGCTACCAATTGTTGCTCTAGTAGCAGTAATGTTACCATTAAATGTTCCAGCGGTTAAAATGTTTGTGCTTGGGTTATAACTTAAATCTGTGTCAGTTTCAATTCCCTGAGCACCAGTAGCACCATCAACAAAAGTTAGGTATACAGTTTCATTTGTGGTGTTATTGGCTGTTGTTGTAACTTCTGTAGCCAAGTCTGCTGTACCGGTTAAATCTCCTGTAAACGTATCTGCATAAACATTTGAAAACGCAAAACTTGCTGTACCTAATGTAATTGTGCCATCTGAAATAGGAACCAAAGGTGCATTGGTTGTAAGTTGTCCTACAGCATCAAAGTTTATGTCACTGCCTGAACTAAATGAAGGTGCTCCACTGCCTATCAACACAAAATTATCTGCGGTAAGTGTTCCACCAATAGTTGTGTTACCTGTTACGGTTAAAGTTTTGGTATTTGTGGTATCAAGAACATTTAAACTGCTTTCAACGGTTAAGAAACTGTTCATCGTTACGCCAGGCGTAAATGTTACCGCACTTGAATCACTTGTATCAATAGTTGTAACAAATAAATTTGTTGTGGTTACATTGGTCGCACCAGTTACATTACCACTGTGTGTTCCACTGCTGTTACCTGATAAACTTCCGCTGAATGTTGTTGCTGTAATTGTTCCACCATTAGTAATATCGTTTGTCCCTAGGTTTAAATTACCTGACATAGTGCCACCGCCCTTAGGAAGGAATCCTGCGGCTTCAATATATGTTGCATCTACGATAGAACCAATGCTGGTAAATTCTAATCCATTACCTGCGGCATTAACCTGAACCATTTTGTCAGCATCTGCCGCCGCACCCGCATATGATGTTGGAGTATCAGCAAGTCCAACAAATGTTCCGCTTCCGCCACCTGCTGATCCAGTTATGAATCCGCCTGAAGTATATGCTGTAAACCCTGTACCATTTGTGGTTGTTGATAATGTATCATCATCATATAAACTAACTGTGGTACTGTTTGTAACATCAACATAGTAAGTATTACCGTTAAGTTCCACCATACCACCAACGTCTGTGATTGTAACTGCTTGTTGATCAACCAATCCGTGTGCTGTTGTGGTTGTAATTACCACAGGATTACCTTGCGTAGCACTGGCAATGGCTGAGGTAACTGCACCGCCGCCACCTGTTCCCCATTCTAATAACGTACCACTTGGACCTACCTTAAGAACTTCACCAGCGTTGCCGATTGTTCTTGGGAATTGATAAGCACCATAAAAATCTACGTAACCTGTTCCGTCAGCATTTAATTGTAGATTGCTGTTAGAAGCACCAAATGTTTCAATCAATCCTTCTTTGATTCTAATTTTAGGATCGCCTGCACCTAGTAAAAT
>Ga0196905_1000816_pt1 | contig 12378 bp, 38 predicted proteins | sample CB_VirMetaG_3_FD_169098 | JGI IMG/M metagenome (GOLD analysis project Ga0196905, IMG submission 169098) | Freshwater to marine saline gradient viral communities from Chesapeake Bay - CB_1508_1S Viral MetaG (v3) (version 3) | ecosystem: Environmental > Aquatic > Marine > Coastal | place: USA... | reverse complement strand
GATTAACACACTCACTTGCTATTGTTAAAGAATATGATGAAAACGTACTTAATGATGAACGTACTATAATTAAATTTCATTGTCTTGAAAAAGACTCTAAAAAACAAAAAGTATAGATTTTTTAAACGAATACTAGTATAAATTGTATCATGAACAAATCAGTATTAATTATATCTGACACTCATATACCTTATCATCATAAAGATTTAATACCTTTTTTAAAAGATTTAAAACAAATTATTAAACCTGATAGAGTTATCCATATTGGTGATGAATTAGATAAACACGCTATGTCTTTTCATGATAGCGATCCAGATTTACCTAGTGCTGGAGATGAATTAAAAATTTCTTTACCTATTATAAAAGAATTAGAAACTATATTTCCTGTTGTTGACTTATTAGATTCTAATCATGGTAGTTTAGTTTATCGAAGATCTTTAAAATATGGTATACCTAAAGCTTATCTTAAACACTACAATGATTTTTTAAATGTAGGTAAAGGTTGGCAATGGCATGATGATTTAACTATTAAAACTCCTACTGGCCCAGTTTACTTTTGCCATGGCAAAGTTGCAGATGTTCTTAAATTAGCCCAATCTATGGGAATGTCTTGCGTTCAAGGACATTATCACAGTTCATTTAATCTTAAATATTATGGCAATAGTTTAGGTCTATACTTTGGTTTACAAGTTGGCTGCTTAATTGACAAAGACTCACTTGCTTTTAGATATAACAAAACTCAACGTGCTAGACCTTTAATAGGATGTGGTGTTATAATTGATGGATTACCTAAACTTATACCAATGGTGTTAGATAAACATGGAAGATGGTGCGGAAAAATTTATTCCTAGAGGTATTAGAAATAATAATCCTGGAAATATAAAAAAAAACGATGTTGAATGGAATGGTCTTGTTTCTAAAGAAGAACAAAACGACAACACTTTTTTTATATTTAAATCTCCAGAATATGGAATAAGAGCATTAACAAAAATATTAATTACTTATCGTAAAACTTATGATTTGTATAACATATGGAGTATTATTAATCGATATGCTCCACCATCTGAAAACAATACTGAAGCTTATAAAGAATTTTTAGTTGATGAAACTAATTATGCTATGCTTCAAACAATTCCATTTACCATAGAAGGATATTTGCCAATTGTTAAAGCAATTATTAAAATGGAAAATGGTGAACAACCTTATAATGATGACACTATTTTAAAAGGTATGTCATTAGCATGGAGTTAATTATGAAAAAAAAAGGACTATACGCAAATATAAATGCTCGTAAGAAAAAAGGCATTTCAAGACCTAAATCTAAATCAACTATATCAGCTAAAGCATATAGAAATATGAAAGCTGGTTTTCCTAAACGAGGTAAATAATGACTAAAACAGCAGCGTGGCAACGTAAAGAAGGTAAGGATCCTAAAGGTGGATTGAATCGTAAAGGTATTGCATCTTATAGAAGACAAAACCCTGGCTCTAAATTAAGCATGGCAGTTACCACCAAACCATCTAAACTTAAAGCTGGATCTAAAGCAGCTAAACGCAGAAAATCTTTTTGTGCTAGAATGTCAGGTATGAAAAGAAGATTAACTTCTGCTAAAACAGCTAGAGATCCTAATAGCAGAATTAACAAAGCTTTAAGAAAATGGAATTGTTAAATGTGGTTATCTGCTATTAAATTAGCTTTTGATGCTGCTGGTCATATTTATAAAAATAGACAGCAAACTAAAATGCTTATGTCTGATGCACAAATGCGTCATGCAGAAGCTATGGCAAAAGGTGAAAAAGAATATCAAGGTCAATTGCTTGAAGCAAGACAATCTGACTGGAAAGATGAGTTTATTTTAATTTTGCTAAGTTTGCCAATAGGATTATTAGCCTGGGCAGTATTTAGTGATGATCCTGCTATTATGGATAAAATGAAATTATTTTTTCAATATTTTAGCGATCTTCCATTTTGGTATCAAACCATATTTGTAGGAGTAATTGCTAGTGTATATGGTTTAAAAGCAACTGATTTAATTAAAAGAAAATGAAACATTGTATCTATAAATTATACATTGGTTTTTGTTGCTTATTAAAAGATTGTAAATGCAAACTAAAACAAATAGTCAAAAACTATTATTAGTTGGACATTGCAATATATGCAATGATAAAATATTTACCAATAGTTCTTTTGTAGTATTAGCTAATAAAAAAAGATATTGTTTTGATTGTTATGAAGAACTTAATAATCCCGTTCTAAAATCATCTCCAAATAGTGTATAGCTTTTAATATATCTTCTTTACCATTTTTATTTTTGTGTCTACAGATATATTTAATTGCATTGCCTTCAGCAAATAACAATTTGTTTTTATTTATAAATGTAGCAGGTTGTATAGCCATGTCTTTATAGTGTGTTCCACCAACTTGTTTTTTAAATATGTTCATAAAAAATATAGGGTTTGTCATTTAAGTTTTATAATAATTCTTTTATTATTACTTGTGTAATACAATATATCATACTGTTCTTGTGTAAACTGATAATAACCAATTAACATTAAATTTTTAATTTTATCACTTATATATTGAGGATCATAACCAGCAAGTGATACTATATAACAAAAGTCTTCTGACATTGTGGTAAGCCACTCAATTGCTTCTTGTTTGTGCTTTAAATACTTTTTATCTAAACCTTTATAAGAAGCATCTTCTATTGCTTGAATTATAATAGAACAAAATAATCTTTTTTCTTTATCAATTTTATTCGATAAGTTTTGTAGCGTCTTTACAAATGACTTCATAAGTTGTTCTATATTTACCACTTGGATCAGTTCGCCACTTTAAATCTGATGTTTTTAATGTTTTAAATATTCTTTGTGCCTCATGTTCATCCTTTGCTTCAATTTCTACAGTTCCCATCATAGTTGTATAATGCCTAAAAATATATATCATATTTTGTTATTTCTACGACTGGCTTCTAATGTTCTCCATACATCTATAATTAATTGTTCTTTAGCACGTTTATTTTCCATAGTTCCAACTTTTTCTGCTAAAGCCGCTTTTTCTTCTATATGTTGTTTATATACATCAGAAGCATAAAATCTGTGTTCTTTTAAAGATATAGAATTATCTGTATTGTTATTAATAATATCTATAGCTTTATCTCTTTTAGATTTGTCTTTTAAATACTCTAATCCTGAAGATAACTTAGCATGTTCTTCATCAGTTTCTGATATAAACTTTAAAGCTTCTTCAAGTCTTTTTTCTGTTATCATTGCTGTCCTTTCTGTAATTTAATTCTAATTTAGTAACATTCCAAAATTTAAGCTTAATACAGTTATATACTTCTTTTTTCATTGCTTCAATTTCTTCTTTGTTACAATGTGTATTCCAAGTTAATATACAATTATAATTATTCACCAAAATTCTCCTCTCTTGGTGTAAATGGTAAATCTACTAATTTATATGGTTTTCCAAACTTAGAAGGAAATTCTTTATTGCCAGGTTTATATTTAGATAATTCTTCTGCTGTCATTGTCATAATGTCATCATTATGTCTTAACTCAATACCACCTTCTTTAATTGCTGCTCTATGTTCGTAATCTCTAATAGATGCATATTTTCCTTGCCATAACTTTTTAACTACTTTTACTAACATACTTTCTCCTATTGTTGTGTGCCTCTTAGAGGGGGAATCTAAAAGGCACTATATTAACTAACAAAAAATATACTTAAAAAGGTATATCTTCAGAAACAAACTCAGCAGATAAAATCTTTTTAGCAAGTTTATCTACTTCAGTAAATACAGTATCGTATTCACTAACTTCTTTATGTGGCAATACAGAAGATAGCAAATTTGACATTGTTAATCTGTATTTTTCTTTCCATTGGTCTGCACTACTTTGACCATTAGAAACTGGTTTAGATTTAACCATGGGTGCTGGTGCAGGACTACCTTCAGTAGCATCTTTCCAATCCATTGGTTCTATTTTGATACAAGATTGATTGTTAGATCCTGGTTTTTTTATTTTATAACCAGTAACCTTAACTCTATCTCCCTTGTTCATTTGTCTACAATTTTGAGGTACAAATAATTTTCTATCAGTCTGATCATCTAACTTTACAGATAACCAGTATTTAACAGGATTATCTTGATCATGAATGTCTTTTAACCCCTGTATTGTAGCTTCATACGACTCTACTGCATTTTCACTCATATTTTTCCTTTTGTTTATTTTGTTTATTATGGTTTTTAAATTTTCCATATTGTATTCCAAATATCAGTAGCAAACTTTTTAGCTTCTGTCATTCCTTTTCCCCAACGGAAATTATCCATTGTTAATGGAAACATTTTGACTACATCGTCTTTAGATTTAGCTACTGTACAAATATGTTCGATTGTTCGAAATACTTGTATTAAGTCTATATCTGGAATTCTGTCTATCATATCTACTGCTTCTTGATCTTTTGCAGACGCATACAATAACATAGTAGGTTTATTGTAAATGCGTTTGTATAAGTATTGTTGTCTTACATCTGATGCTTTTGGATACCAATTAGCATCTAATTTACCAGACTTTAATCTTTTAAGATAAGCGGTAGCTTTAGTATCTATAATTACATCTTCAAACTCAAAGTCAGTAATACATTTGATTGGTTTAATTAAACCTTCTTGATTTATAATCTTTTCATTTTGATAACTAATTACTTTACCAAATTCTTTTAATGAATTAGTAAACTTTACAGCTATTTCTTGACACCAATAAAGTTCATCACATTCAATTTCTTCAGCATTTGTTTTAGTATCATTAGCTTCTGCATACAATCTTCTAAATGCTGATTCTGCACCAGATCTAATAAGATCTTCTGTTTCTCCTTTTAGTCCTTCTTGTGCTGCTTCTTCAGCAGCTAGTCCCATTAACATTCTTGCATTAGCTGGTTCTTTGTAGTCAAATAATTCTGTAATAATCCAGTATGCTGGACTATCTACAAAAGAATTACCTCTACTAGCACTATGTCTATAGTCTTCTCTTAGTATCATTTTTTCTCCTTTTTTGTTTAAAACAAATCAATTATTTACACACTAGTGAAATAATTTGATTTGGCAATCATTTTATTGTAGTGTTTTTACATGCAAAAAACTAAAAAATTTCGTAGTAAAAAATATTTGATGTGGGTAGCAAATAAACCATGTTTACTTTGTATGACAGAACCTTGCCAAGCACATCATATTACCATAGCTGAACATAGAGGATTTGGACAAAAGGTTTCAGATAATTACACTTTACCTTTATGCTATCCTCATCATCATTTATTGCATATGACAGGTGAACGTAGGTTTTGGCAAAAATTAGGTATTAATCCTAAATTCTATTCTGAATTGTTATTTATTACATACAATCAAAATAAATTAGAATATGATCAGTATTTATGGGAAAATATGTATAAAAAGGTAACACCTTTAATTAAAGCTAATATTGATTTCCTTTGTTCAGTAAAATAGAATAGCTTATTCTTTACAATGGCTAAAATATATAAATTTACTGGCAAATCTAGATCTGAAAATTTTATTGATCAAATCAATCCAAATTCTATATCTGATTATTTAAGTGAACAACATCCTGAATTACCTCAAAGAATTCTTGATGCTTTATCTTTAGCCATGATCTATTCAACTTATCTTTCTATGGTATGTGAAGAAGAAAATTATTCTTGTAAAAACTTATTTGAACAACCTGTGGATTTTCTATCTTACTATGGTAAAGAAACGATCCACTAAAAAAATTAAATCTAAAGTAGATTTTCCTTATAAAAAAATATCTATTTCATGGTACGATGCTAATTCAGATTCTGGATGGCTTACTTTAGATGAAATGAATAAACACCAACCTGCTCTTTGTCATACTAACGCATGGGTGTTTGAAGATAACAATAAATTTATTAAACTATTTGGAACCTATTCAATAGATGAAGAAACTCAATCTATTGAATTTGGTGAAATTATTTGTATTCCTAAAAGCTGGATTGTTTAACCTTGGCTGTACAAGCGTTCGCAACTGATCGTTGTCATTTAACTTTACTAAACTAGTATTACGCACTAAGCACCAAGTATTATACTCTATAATTATCTAATATATTTTTCATATCCGATTTTAACGGATCTGTTGGTTCTGGATCTGCTGGTTCAAAACCTTCTATTGCAGCTATATCTTTTTTAGTTTCTTGTATAGCTTCTTTTACAATATCTTTTGCTTTTTCAAGTTCATTAGTTAATATTGGAAAGTTGCCTGGATAAATACCATAAATATATAAATCATTTATAGCAGCAGCAACTCTTGATAGTCCTTGATATCTGTGTCTAAGCCTTGCTATCTTGCTGTCCATCTTTTTTCTTTGTTTTTGGTTTGCTCAATTGTTCTTCCAACTCTTGAATTCGTTGTTTTAAAGATACAATTAATTTAACATTATCATGTTTTTCAGACAATAACTTATTTATATTTGCCTGTAATAATCTTTCTTTGCTCATATATTAAGATACTCCTTTTGTTTTTTGTTATAGGTTATTATATTACTCATTATATCTTTTAATGCAACTTGATCATTTACATCTAAATCTTGCAATAATAATAAGTTTTCTTCAACCATTTTGTATGCTGATATAAAAACATCTAATTGATTTGTTTTTTCTTGCACACGCTTGATCTGCAACTGTAGATTTTTACTCATATATTTATGCTACTTTCTGTTGTATTGTTGATACTAAAGTATTAAAAGCATTATAAATTTGCTGATTACTTTCTTTCCAGCACATTTGTTTATTATCTTTTAAACTTAATTGATGTATTACTGTGGCATGATGCCTTTTCACACAATATGCTATTTGTGATAAATTTAGCTTTGTTGTTGCACGTAATAAATTAATTAATACAGATCTTGGAATAGTATATTTTCTGCATCTATTGTCGCTTAATAATATATTTGCACTTATATTATAATAATTACATACTTCATTTAGTAGATTGTTTGCTATATTATCTATTTCTTCTTTTTTGTATTTATTAATTATATATGTATGTTTTACTGGATTTGTTTTTGATTTATGTTTGTTCTCTAAATGTTCTATTGCTAATCGATAACCAGCTTTAACTCCCATTTTATACATAAAGCTATCTATCTTAGAAACATTACTATACTGAATTGGATTTAAAACTTGTTTGACTTGTTTTTTATGATCTTTGTTCATACATCTCCTAGTTCATATATTTTAATAATTTTTTCTTCATTAGTTCAATCCAATAAAGAAAGTCTTTTATTGCACTAAATTGATGTGATTTGCAATTCATTTCTGCAATTGCTTCTTCACTCACTCTACGTATTATTTCTGTTTCTCGTTCTTCATTATCCATTATCTTTTTCTTTCATTATTATGTCTATTAAATCATCACTAGAAAACTTAGTTAGCAATTCTTTTATAGATTCTATAGCTTGTTTTCTTTTTTCATAAAGTTTACCTTTATTATTTTCTTGAACATGTTTTATAGAATCTAATGTTTGATCAACCATTATTTTACCTCCTTTGATAATTTTTTGGCTTTGTACATAAACATTTGAGGTTTTATGTGCATAAGCCAATCTGACATCGATGGTATATATCCACAGTCTTCAATTAAGTGTTGTTCTGCAATAAGCTTTATTGGAACTTTTTTATTATTATTTAGTTCAATATAATCGCCATATCGCTTTATACACTCTTGAACACCTTGTGAATGATGTCTAATTGCTCTATGCCTAAAGTCTGGATGATATGCTTTAGTTTCATCAAACCAATTATGTATAAATAAATAATCGTCTATTGTTCCACCCCATCTAGCTACACTAGATTGGGCATGATGTACTGGTGTTGCCATTATGCTATCTCCATTTCTTCATATATTTCATCGTATTCTTCTACTGTTTGAGAACCATCTAATACGCATTTTTTGGTATTAATATCTAATTTAATGTAACCACTTACGCTGTATTCACCAGCAAATGATCCAAATTGATCTAAGGCACCTGTTTGCCACATTAATGATTCTAATTGTGAAGCATCATTTAAATCTACATTAGCGGCATATTCTTGATAAAAATATGTTCTTTGTTTATCATTATCATGTTTAAACAATTTATATTGATTAACCCAATGTGTTTTTAATGATTCTGGTTTAATTTCATTATCATTTTTATCAGTAAATTTAATTTCATCAAATCCACCTTCATCATGTCCACCAGAAAAATTACCTACAATATAAGCAATTTTACTTTTATCAAATTGATCTTTTAAAGCATCAATTATGTTAGATATATTTTTATTACCATACATTTTTTCTATTCTACTTTCTTCACTTAACCAATTATAATTTTCATCTTTTGTAATAGTTTTAATTGGTTCTATTGTATATGTATGCATGTTATTTATCCTTTCTGTTTATATATTTTTCTAAATGTTCTCTAATTAAAGCATTGATTACTCCAGTATGAGTAACATTATATTTAATACACCAATCTTTAAAGTCTTGGCATATATCTTCGTTAAGATATACGCATACTAGATTAGGTCTATTACCTTTTTTTCTTTTTTTAGGTAGTTTATTTATATCAATCATATATCCTTTCTTTGTAACTAGTTTTATTAAGCTGCCATTGCTAACCAGTAATTACTGTTTAACATGTCAACTACTTGTTGTTCTCGTTTTCTTTTTACAAGTTCAACAGATCCTCTCGTAATTGGGTGAGAAGACCATTCAGTAGCTGCTTGATATACTGCAAACAAGTTATTACCATAGCTACTAGAATATTTACTCCATAAATTACCCAATAAAACAAGTGTCCTATCATTGTAAGTATTGGTATTAAAAACTTGCTCAGTTTTGGCAAGTGTTTTTCTAAATAAATGCTCAACTTCAACATTTGTTACCTTTCTTTGTATTTGTTTAAACAGTTCTTCTCCCAAATCTTTTTGGGCATTTAAACCATCTTTAAACATTTGTACTGTATAGTTTGTTGTTTTGTTTTTGCTATGCCTGTTATAGACATTGAATGACCATGTAGGTCTAACCATACCATTCATACACAATACATACACAGAACCAAATATAATTTGTTCTGCCCATGTAGAATCGTAACTTGCGTAGATTCTTAAATGGGGTATTGTTTTTTCTTTGTAATTATCTTTGACTGGTATTCCTCTATCCCAAAAATAAACATCACGTTTAAATTTGGATCCACTAGGATTAATCCAATCTTTGAAAGTTACATTTTCAGACATGTTGCCATCAAAGTTTTCATACATAGCTTCGTTAACTTGGTTAACTAAATCTACATATTTTCTTACATTATATTTTGGAGATACAACTCCTAAACATTCTTCACTATCTGTTCTAACTAATGCATATCTATTAGTTATTTCTGCAACATCTTGATTATCTTGTTTGTAATAAATTGGTCTTTTAACAACATCAAAATTTGCCATTTCACTCAATTTTAACATGTTGCTAATTGGTACTGCATTTGTTAATGTCATATTATCCTTTCAAGTTAGGGTGATGGTTACCGATAGGGACAACACATCACCCTATTTATTATTTATACTTGTGCTACTTTCTCAATAGCTTCTGAGTACTTATTGGAAATATCCATAAGTTTTTCAGGTGTTAATGATTTAGATTTTTCTGAATCATCCATTCTGTTACACACTCTAATAAATAAAGTGGTAGCAGAAGTTTTTTGACCCATTGGATCTAATTTGCTTAAGTATTCATTTCTACTTACAGCATAATGACATCTAGCTAAAACATTAGCATAGTAGTCAATCATATTACCAAACTTCTCATCTGCTCTTTCTTTTTGAGATTTTTTAATTGGTGTTTGTTCCATTTTCGTTCTCCTTTCTTTTTAATTCAAATGGCACTTCTAGTCTTTCTGGCATATTAACGTCAATTGCTTTGACTATTCCTATACCAATTCTGATAGGCAATGTTATTATCTTAATTGCCACATCACTTATTTTGTTTATACGCATCATACTTCCTCCTTAATCGTTGATATTTTGCATAAGTTTTTCTATATTCTTGTGCAAATTCTTTTGTACCTGGAACAGGATCTACATCTTCTGTTAACCAGTTATAACTGGCTCTTAACACATAGCCACCTACTGTATATCCAATAAATCTAACTACGTTCCACATTATCCTCTCTTTCTTTAATTACATCGTTAATTGCATCTTTAATTTGTTGTGTGGTCAGCTCACTTGGGAGCTGAACATCAACAAATAAATTATCCAACTCAGCAAACTTAATATTAAGAACTTTAAATAAATAGATTAGTTTAGGGAATGGCAATCTATTTTTTCCTTTCTCATATTTTTGTATTTGCTGAAATGAAACATTTAATTTTTTGCCAACTTCTGATTGGCTATACCCTAAATGTTTTCTTTTGTTCCTTAACATCCACCCAATTTTGTTTGAGCAATCTCTTTCTTTCATATATTTCTTCCTCTTTTCCATATAATTTATTTAACACAAGCAACTCACGCTTGTCTGAGTTTGCTTGTTGTCTTGTCAGCACTCTAATTGTATTAGGATGTTTATGAGTATCATTTAATCTGACTAATGACAAATAACCTTTTTGAGGCCATTCTATTTCAACATAGGTGGTGTACTCTATGTAGTTTCGCCACCACCACATCCTCTCTATTTGCACAAACCCTGTAAACTCAAGGTTGTATATCATTTCTAAACCTCGTTTAATCCCTATTTTCTTTTTCGAAAATTTGTCTTTGAATATTAGCAATCGCATTTTCTTCTACCCATTCTTTCATTTTTACGTATATTTTTAATCTGATGATTGGATCATCTATTTTTTCTACCATATCTAGTAGACTTGTCAGTTTATCTATGCTACATTTATTCATTCTACATCCTTTCTTTTAGTTACTCACCCTGCTCAATCGAAGCGGGGTGAAGTAACAGTTGGTTTACTTCTTTTCTTAGTTGTCTTATACCCATTTTATTAAAGTTCATAAACCTAGGTCTAATACCATAGACTGATTTAAACTCATCCCATATATAATTGATCAAGTTATCTCTCACTAAATCTTTTAGTGTAAATATGCCATACTCTACCCAATGGCTCTCATCTTCAATCATAAGGCTTTTCCAATTGCCTTTAGATTTGTTTTCTTCGTTATATTTACGAGCCTTGTCGTTATATTTTTTAATATAATTAATTAAATTTTGTGATAACTGTTTATTTTCCATATTATCTTTTCAATGCCTATCCCCCCCTATTTTGGGGGGGAATTAGCAATCTATTGTTATTTACTTAATGAATTAACTATCTTAGATAGAACTTCTTCTATTGTAGTTAACTTCTGCTCAACTCTTTGATTAACTAAATACTGAGCATATGGTACATGTTTCGTTGCATCATAGTTTTGTTTTAACCATGTTGCTCTCTCACTCAACTTTACCACTTGTTTGTTTTCTGACATGCTTTCCTCCTTTTGTTAGTTTAATTAGCAATCAGCTTACTTGTCAGCTTGATTGCGTAATTCTTTTATGATAATATATCCAGCAATTATTCCAGCACTAGCTGCTAGAATACCTATCTGAGTATTGCCAAAAATTGCTACGACAATACCCAGAATAGTAATTAACAATGAAATTACTAGTTGTATAACATCAAGTTCTGTCATTGTTCTTATCAGACTTTAGTTCTTTAGCTACTAAATAACCAAACACCAAGGTAAATACGAAGCTACCTATCTGGATAGTTAAATAAATCGCCATTAACCACATTAAAATTGTCATCATTGCAGACCTCCTTTATATTATATTCATTACACTTATTAACAGTACTAACTCTATTATTAATACATAAGCCATAAGACTATTTACCTTTCTTACAGTTAGTTAAATAGTTATTAATAATGTTCCTCTTTAGTTCTTTTCTTATATCATGAGGATGTTTCTTTTTAGTTGGTACTGGTTGTATAGGCATATCACTTAAGTCAAATAGTGAGTATTGTGCCTCATTTATGTGTACTACTTTATACATAGATTTATCCTTTCTTATTATGTTATGGGGATAACAATCATATGTGGATATCATTATATCAATATAATTAATAACACATTGACCGCGTCCTTACCAGTAAGGATCGCGGGCAAAGTGAAACCTTATGAATGTTAAAGCAACGAGCAACAGCGAGTTACAACGATAACAACAATATGACATTTGCAACAGCAAATGACGGGTTTGTAAGTTACCCCAAGCGATAATAGATACAAGGTATAAATTATATATAGGGGAGGTATCTACATCTCATAAATAAATAGGGGGGG
>Ga0196905_1000811_pt1 | contig 12415 bp, 13 predicted proteins | sample CB_VirMetaG_3_FD_169098 | JGI IMG/M metagenome (GOLD analysis project Ga0196905, IMG submission 169098) | Freshwater to marine saline gradient viral communities from Chesapeake Bay - CB_1508_1S Viral MetaG (v3) (version 3) | ecosystem: Environmental > Aquatic > Marine > Coastal | place: USA... | reverse complement strand
CCTCGTATGTCCTTCGAGATGACAGGATTGCAATATTCACCAGAGAGAAAGTTGAATACTCTCAATAGATACACCAAGGCCGATCCAAACAACCCAAACAAAAAATTCAATTCGTACAACCCTGTACCGTATGATATTTTGTTTGACCTAAATATCTACACAAGATATGCAGAAGATGCAACAGCCATACTGGAGCAAATTCTACCATTCTTCACGCCAGAGTGGACGGGCACAATAAACCTGATTCCAGAGCTGGATACAAAAGTTGACGTTCCTATTGTAATACAGGGACTATCATCACAAGATACGTATGAAGGCGATTTCGAAACAAGAAGAGCTTTGATATGGAGTATACAGTTTGTAATGAAAGGTTATTTATTTGGTCCGATTAGAAACACGGGTGTTATTAAGAAAGCTAACACAAGATTCTTCACCTCTAATACATCTGGTGGATGGGCAACTGAACCTGCTGTTGCTGCTATGATTAAGCCTGGCCTTGATCAATTTAGGCAGCCAACGAGCAACGGTCAGATTACCATCTCAGTGGACGAAATAAAAGCCACAGACGATTATGGATTGATCGTCGACTTTGAGGACTATTTTAATGCAAACACATGATGACGATATTATAGCAAACTCTTTAGGTCTTGAGCCATTATCACAACAAGAGCTTCTACCAGCAAAAGTAGAAAAGAAATCGAATGATGATATAGAGCTTCAAAACGACTTTCAGTATGCTCGCGAAAACCTATACAATATTATAGAAAGAGGGACTGATGCTTTGAACGGCATTGTTGATCTTGCACAGCAAAGTCAACATCCAAGGTCTTTCGAAGTAGTAGCGGACCTGATCAGAACGTTATCTACAGCGAACAAGGATCTACTTGATCTACAGAAAAAAATGAAAGACATGCAACCAGAAGAGAAAGGTCCATCAAAAGTCACTAATAATCTGTTCGTAGGGTCCACTAAAGATCTAACAGCATTGTTAAAGGGCAATGCAAGATCGATTGGAGGCGATGACGATGGCTGATCATTATCTTGGTAATCCCAAGCTAAAAAAAGCCAACATTGAAATTGACTTTACCCAAGAAGAAATTCAAGAGGTAGTCAGATGCAGTGAGGATATTGAATACTTCTGTACAGAGTACATGAAGATCGTCAATATTGACGAAGGTTTGGTGCCATATATCCCTTACGACTATCAAAAGAACATTATGTACAAGGTGCAGGGCAATCGATTTGTCATATGTAAGATGCCTCGCCAGACCGGTAAGACAACCACGATGGCTGCCATTATTCTACACTTTGCTATCTTCAATCCAGATTTCAACATAGCAATCCTTGCTAACAAAGCAGCAACAGCTAGAGAGATCCTCTCTCGTATACAGCTGGCTTATGAAAACCTACCTTGGTTTTTACAGCAAGGGATTGTAGAATGGAACAAGGGTAACATAGAGCTAGAAAATGGCTCGAAGATTTTTGCTTCATCGACGTCAGCTTCTTCAGTTCGTGGTATGTCCATCAACCTTGTATATCTCGATGAGTTTGCGTTCGTTCCTCATACAGTACAGGAAGAATTCTTTGCATCAGTATACCCCACCATTTCGTCTGGTAAGACATCAAGAGTATTGATCACTTCAACACCAAACGGAATGAATATGTTTTACAAGTTGTGGCATGATGCTGAGAAAGGGTTTAATGACTACAAAACTGTTTCTGTAAACTGGTGGGACGTTCCGGGTAGAGATGAGAAGTGGAAAGAAGAAACAATTCGGAACACTTCGGAAAAGCAATTTGCGGTTGAGTTTGAGTGTGAATTCTTAGGGAGTAGCAACACATTAATTGATCCTAACAAGCTCAGGATGTTGACTTTTACTAACCCAATAAGGTATAATGACACTCTTAAAATATTTGAAGACCCTAAACCTGGACATATCTATTCTATTGCAGTCGATACAAGCAGAGGCGTAGGAAATGATTTTAGCGCGTTTGTTGTATTTGACGTTACGCAGGTTCCATACAAGATCGTTGCAACGTTCCGTAATAACACGATCGCACCTATGCTTTATCCTAAATACATATACAACGCAGCCAAAACATATAACGATGCTCACGTGCTGGTTGAGGTGAACGACATAGGACAGTCAGTAGCAGAAGCATTGCATCACCAGTTTGAGTACGACGGTTTAGTCAAAGCTCAATGGAAAGGCCGAGCAGGTCAGATAGTAGGTGGTGGTTTTGGCGGAGGAGATTCGCAGTTAGGCGTTCGAACAACATCGTCGCTTAAAAGAATTGGTTGTTCTTCCTTGAAGACAATCATAGAAAATGACAGATTATTGATATCTGACTTTGATGTGCTCTCTGAGTTGACAACATTTGTTGCCAACAAAAGAGGAACTAATTATGAAGCGGAAGAAGGTATGACGGACGATCTTGCAATGTGCTTAGTGCTATTTGCATGGTTAACTGGTCAAGACTTCTTCAAAGAACTAACAGACATAGATATAAGAAAAAACTTATTTGAGTTAAACGAAAAAGCGATAGAGGAAGATCTAGTACCATTTGGTTTCATAGAAGATGGAGTCAATGGAAGTTGGGATGAACAAGATGAATTTGCAGGTGGAGAACTGGTAATGTCGTGGGATTTAGACTACGACAGAGGTAGCCCCTTCTAAATGCGATTTTTATAAATATACTAGAGCTTTATAATCTACCAATTAAAAAAGGAGAATTGAGATGCCATTTCAGGTCAGCCCAGGTGTAAATGTATCGGAAATTGATTTAACTACAGTTGTTCCTGCTGTCTCCACAACTGAGGGCGTCCTTGCCGGCGTCTTTAGCTGGGGTCCCGTCAACACAAGAGTGTTGGTCGACAGCGAGGAAACATTAGTTAGACGTTTTGCAAAACTAGACGGAGATCTAAACCCCGAGACATTTTTAACCGCCGCAAGTTTCCTAACATACGGAAACAAACTATACGTCACTCGCGTAATTGATGCATCAGCTAAGAATGCCGTTTCTAACGGAAGTTCTGCAGCGGTGGTCATTGAGAACGAGGACAAACTATCAAGTGTATCGCTAACATCAGCGGATCACTTCGTAGCCAAATATCCAGGAGCACTCGGCAACTCTATTAGAGTTTCCGTATGCCGTACAGCAGATGACTACAGCAAGTCGTCTGATGCAGGTACCCTATCGATTGCTCTAGGAGCAAATACTGGTACCGCTTCAGCAGACTTCACACCTACTGGTACAGACCTAATTCAGGTTGGCGATAAGGTTACGATTGGAAACAGCAGCACTGGCGTACATACGCTAACTGTTTCTGCTGCTAACTCATCCGTCATTTCTTTCAAAGAAAGATACACTGGTGCAATTGCAATTACAACACAGACTTTCACAAGAAAGTGGGGACACTATGAGCAAGTAAGATCTGCTCCAGGCACTTCTGCATACACATCTGAGAAAGGTGGCGTTGGCGACGAACTTCACGTTGTAGTGATGGACGAAGACGGAGACATTACAGGTGTAAGAGGTACCGTCCTAGAAGTGTTTGAAGGTGTATCGAGAGCAACCGATGCTAAGACAGAATCTGGAGAAACCAATTTCTGGATTGACGTGATCAACAACAGATCAGGTTACGTTTGGGCAAAAGGCGCTTGGAACCTCAGTGCAAACACGACCGGAGCTACTTCTACAGCGCTAGCTACAGACAAGCCAGCGTACGATTCACTCAAGCTAGGTGCAGACAGCTCAGCAGAAGATACAATTTCTGTAGCTTCCCTAGTCAACGGTTACGATCTCTACAGATCTGCCGAAGATGTTGATATCAGCTTGGTTTTACAAGGAAAAGCAAGAGGTACTACTCTCGCAACATGGTTGATCGACAACATTGCTGGAACTCGTAGAGACTGCGTAGTGTTTGTTTCACCCGAGAAAGCAGACGTTGTTGACAACGCAGGCGACGAAGCAACGGACATTATTGAATTTAGAAACGGCCTTCCTGCTTCTTCATACGCAGTGCTCGATTCTGGATACAAGTATATGTACGACAAGTACAGCGACGTATACAGATGGGTTCCTCTGAATGGAGACGTTGCTGGTCTAGCAGTAAGAACAGATCAGTTAAGAGATGCATGGTGGTCTCCTGCTGGATACAACAGAGGCAAAGTAGCAAACGTTGTTAAACTTGCCTACAACCCACGCAAAGCTGATAGAGACGTTCTCTATCAAGCAGATGTAAACCCCGTAATCACACAGCCCGGTCAAGGAACTGTGTTGTTCGGTGATAAAACTCTACTCGGTAAACCAAGTGCGTTTGATCGAATTAATGTTAGAAGATTGTTCATTGTTCTTGAGAAAGCAATTGCAACAGCTTCCAAGTTTACATTGTTCGAGTTCAACGACGAATTTACCAGAGCTCAGTTTAGAAACCTCGTTGAGCCTTTCTTGAGAGATGTCCAAGGAAGACGTGGAATTTACGACTTCAGAGTTGTTTGTGATGAAACGAACAACACTGGTGAAGTAATTGACAGAAACGAATTTATTGGAGATATTTACGTGAAACCAGCAAAATCGATCAACTTCATTCAGTTGAACTTTGTTGCGGTTAGAACTGGTGTTGAATTCTCTGAGATCGTTGGGAAATTTTAACTAAATACCTGAGTATAGGAGAATAACAAATGGCCTTTAATATCAACGAAATTAGATCTCAGTTAACGCTAGGTGGAGCACGTCCAACTCTATTCCAAGCAACGATCACCAACCCTGCTAACTCGGCTGGTGATATTAAGACTCCTTTCATGTGTAGAGCAGCGCAGGTGCCTGCTTCTACACTTGGAACGATCGAGGTTCCATACTTCGGTCGTAAAGTCAAGATTGCTGGAGACAGAACTTTTGCAGAGTGGACTGTAACGATCATCAACGACGAAGACTTTCTAATTCGAAACGCAATGGAAGAGTGGATGCAAACAATTAATTCGCATCTAGGTAACGTAAGAGGATTTGGTTCTGCTAGCGATTTGTCATACAAGTCTACTGCAGAAGTAACCCAGTTCTCCAAAACTGGTGTACCAATTAGAACATACAAGTTCAACGGTCTATACCCAGTTAACATTACCGAGATGGAAGTTGACTGGAACGCCACTGACACGCTTCAAGAATTCCAGGTTACGTTCCAATATGACTGGTGGGAAGTCACCGGTGGAACTACTGGTAACGCAGGCGGAAATTAATGGAGCGAATGAGGGCTTAATCGCCCTCATTCTGCCTTCATAAATATATTATGAGGAGAAAATAGAACGTGGCAGAATTGTTTGGCTTTGAAATTAAGCGAAAGAACCAAGAGGACCTTGGTTCTTTTGTCGCTAAATCTGATGACGACGGAGCAGTCGTTGTAGCAGAGGGTGGCGTCTATGGTCATTACGTAGACCTAGAGCAGACAGCAAAATCCGAAGGGGAGCTTGTTACCCGATATCGTAAAATGGCTATGCAGCCAGAATGCGAAAACGCAATCGACGATGTGGTCAATGAATCAATAGTATACGATCCAGACAGTCACGTAGTTGAAATCAACCTCGATCGAGTCAATATCTCAGACTCAATAAAAGATAAAGTATACGAAGAATTCAATAACATTAAAGATATAATGGACTTTGAAAGACAAGCGTATGAGATCTTTAGACATTGGTACATCGATGGTAGACTTTACTTTCACGTCATTATTGACGAGAAGGATGTCAAATCAGGCATCCAAGAATTAAGGTATATTGATCCACGTAAAATTAGAAAAGTAAGAGTGCAGGAAAAGAAGCCTGCCGGTAGTGGACCAAATCAAATCAATCTTACTAGAACAAAACAAGAATACTATTTGTATAACGACAAGGGGTTCAAAGGTGGCCCTGGAACTGTCAATCCCGCTCAAGGAACTACTCAAGGCTTAAAAATCGCCAAAGATAGTATCCTACATTGCACTTCAGGGTTGATGGACGAAGCAAATAAAATGGTGCTTTCGCACCTCCACAAAGCAATCAAACCCTTGAATCAACTACGAGTGCTTGAAGATGCGACCGTGATTTATCGCATTTCCAGAGCACCAGAAAGAAGAATTTTCTACATCGACGTAGGTAACCTACCCAAGCTCAAAGCAGAGCAGTATCTCAGAGATATGATGGCGAAACACAAGAATAGAATTGTGTATGACGCGAATACGGGTGAGCTTAAAGATGATCGAAAGTTCATGACTATGTTGGAAGATTATTGGTTGCCTCGAAGAGAAGGCGGTAAAGGAACAGAAATCACGACGTTGAATGGTGGACAAAACCTAGGCGAGATGGACGATGTTCTTTATTTCCAGAAGAAGTTGTACAGAGCATTGAATGTTCCTGTGTCACGATTGGAACCAGAAGCAGGGTTCTCTTTGGGTAGAGCTTCAGAAATCAGCAGAGATGAAATTAAGTTTCAAAAGTTTATTGCAAGACTGAGACTAAAATTCGCTCGATTATTTGAACTTGCGTTAGAAAAACAGCTTGTATTGAAAGGCATAATCACACCAGAAGATTGGCCTGCTATTAGAAGAGAGATGAAATTTGACTTCGTTACCGACAGTCACTTCTCCGAACTTAAAGAGCTAGAAATATTTAGAGAGCAATTAAGTGCTGTCAACGACGTGGATCCTTACCTTGGTAAATACTTCAGTCTCAACTGGGTCAAGAAAAATATCCTCAAGCAGACAGATAAAGATATAGAAAATATGCATGCCGAAATGATGGCAGATGCAGAAGCAGATCAAGAATTACAGGATGAGATGGGTGACGAACAGCAGCAAAACGGTGATTCGTTCCCTGAAGCTCCTCCTGAGTGATTGAACAATTATAAATAAAGTTGGAGTGAGATTATGAGTGAAAGAGTAAGAGATATTGTTACGTTGGCTATCAACGATAAGCCAAACAAAGCAAGTAATCTATTTAACGACGAAATGGTTGATAGAATTGCACCAGTAATTGATACAGCGAAGGCTGTAGTTTCAAATCAATTATTCGGTCAGGACTATGAAGGACCAGACGTCGAAGTTGAAGCCGATGAGGAAGAATACGCAAACTCTCAAGAGCTTGTAGATGCTGATCTAGAAGATGACGTTGAAGAAGACGCGGAAGAAGATTCGGTCGAATACAGATAATTCAATAGAGGAAAAGATGAAGAAACTAAGACAAATTGTTGAACTCAAGAAGATAGATTTGGTGCCTGATCCCGATCTACAGGGCGGCGATGTTTCCGATTTTGCTAATCCTAAATCGGATGCTGAACGAGCGTTCGTAGACAAGCACGTTGTTCAACAGTCGCTTCATCCTGCGTTCAAAACATCAGCTGAACAGGATGCTGTTTTTAAAGCATCAAACATTAAAAAAGACAAAACCAAAAACGCAGGATACCACGATGGTATGGATGCAGAAGTTTACGAACAAGCTATTCAATTCGTAAAAGACAACTTAACAGAAACAAACCTTGCAAAATTTGAAACTCTATTAGAAGAAGATAGAGAGTCAGCAATTAAATTCGCTTTAGATGTAGCGACGGAGATTGTTGACGATGAGTAGGATTATTAAACTCAAAGGTGACGAAGTCACTGGAGCAACTAGCTTAGGAGCTGCTAACAGCTTATCTAATGCTACATTGGTCAAAGTTTATCATACAGCAGCTGTTACGATTACAGTAACAGATAGTGCGAATACTCAGATCGGTAATACTACCCTTGAGGCTGGTTCGCACTTCATTGCAAAGAGTCCTACAGATAAAATCTTTACTACAGCAGGTTTGTTTACACCAGTGGGGTATGCAGACTAATGAAACTAATAGCAGAATCAAATTTTGAAACCATTGCACCTATCGTTGAAGCGAAAGAGGGCGGTGGTAAAGACTACTTCATCGAAGGAGTATTCATGCAGGCAGATCGTGTAAATAGAAACGGTCGCTTGTACAGATCAGACGTTCTCGACAAAGAAGTCGAGAGATATAATAACGAATTTGTCAAAACAAATAGAGCGTATGGAGAATTGGGACATCCCGATGGACCTACGATCAATTTGGAACGTGTATCGCATATGATCAAAAGCCTCAAGAAAGAAGGCAGCGATTATGTTGGTAGAGCTAAAATAATGGATACCCCTTATGGTAAGATTGTAAAAAGTCTTATTGATGAGGGAGCTCAGCTGGGCGTTTCATCGCGCGGCATGGGTACTCTCAAACAAACGAGAGAAGGTATCAATGAAGTACAAGGTGACTTCCTATTAGCTACAGCAGGCGATATCGTAGCAGACCCATCCGCACCAAACGCATTTGTTAATGGCGTTATGGAAGGAGTTGATTGGATTTACGACGCAGCTTCACATTCATGGCGAGCACAAAATGTCGTTGAACAAATCAAGCAAATGGGCAATAAGGACTTCAAGCAATTGCAGGAAAATAAGATCGCGGCTTTTGCTGCCTTCTTGAAATCACTGTAAATGAAGAATTTATAAATAGTATACAGTAATAATTATTGACTCAATTAATTTAAAAGGAGCAAACAAATGGCCAATGAACTAGAACAGTTCGTTAATGACGAAATCGAGAATACTGAAGCCGTGGCCGAAGAGCGTGTTGAACTTGATGAGTTCAAGGCCAGTGGTGAAAATTCTGAGGTAGCTGAGCCAGTAGCAAAAGGCAGCAATAAGAGACCAGCAGATAAAACCGCTGGATTCGTTGCCCCCGCACCTGGTGGCGCCAAGGAAAAATCAGGTTCAGAATCAAAAGGCGAAGATCTTATCACGGCAAAAGGATCTAAGTCACCAGCTCGCAAGGCTGACAAATCTGCATCTGACGCACCAAAAGCACCTTCAGTAGCAACTCCAGGACAGGGTGGATCAATGAAAGAAGACATCGACGCAATTTTCGGTGATGGTGAACTTTCAGAAGAACTAAGAGAAAGAGCTGAAACCATTTTCGAAGCTGCTGTTAATGCAAGAGTAGCTGAAATTGAGCAGCAGTTCTCTGAAGCCTTCGATGTTCAACTTGCAGAAGCAACTCAACAACTTACAGAAGAACTCACGACAAAAGTAGACGACTATATGTCGTATATTGCTGAAGAGTGGATGAAAGAAAACGCAGTTGCCGTTGAATCGTCTCTCAAAGTTGAAGTCGCTGAGTCTTTCATGAATGGTCTAAAGGGCTTGATGGAAGCGCATAACATTGCGATCCCAGAAGAAGTCTCTTCAGACATCGTAGCAGATCTCAAATCACAAATCGAACAGCTTGAAGGTCAACTCGAAGAGCAGACAGTTTCCAAAGTGGAACTTTCTAAGCAGCTTCAAGAATCCCAAGCTAAAGTTATTTTTGGCGAAGTCACGGAAGACCTAGCTGAAACACAAATTGAAAAAATCCGTGCTCTATCGGAAGGTCTTGATTATGAGAACATCGAAGATTACTCTAAGAAACTTAACATGCTCAAAGAGTCGTACTTCGGAATTAAGCCAGCTCCTTCATCTGTTGAAGATGAAGAGCCCGTTGAACTTGACGAAGAAGTTGTCAAGCAGCCTCGGGGTGAGATGGCCCACTACGCAGCCGCAATTTCGCGAACTGTTAGAAAATAAATAATTATCAGGTATTTCACAAGGAGAACCAAAAATGTACCTTTACGAAGAACTACAATCCAAGTGGCAGCCTATTATTGAGCATAGTGACCTTCCTACAATTTCGGATAGTCACAAACGCGCAGTAACTGCCGTATGTTTGGAAAACACAGAGCGGTCTTTGAAAGAGAACAGAGGCTTTGCCCCTGCTTCACTTCTTTCTGAGGCTCCCACAAACGCTACCGGTGCTAACATTGATAACTACGATCCCGTTCTTATCTCTCTAGTCCGTAGAGCAATGCCTAACTTGGTCGCTTACGATCTAGTTGGTGTTCAGCCCATGACTGGTCCTACTGGTCTTATCTTCGCGATGAGAAGCAGATACACCAATCAGACTGGCGGCGAGGCATTCTACAACGAAGCTAACACAGAATTCTCAACAGTTGTTGCAGGTTCTGGTAACAATACTCTTGGCCAATCTCAGGAAGGCGTGCTACCTACTGGTAACTCTTCTACCTACAACTTCGCCGAAGGTATGTCTACAGCTCAATCTGAAGCTCTTGGCGCATCTGGCAATGCTGCTTTCGCCGAGATGGCATTCAGCATCGAGAAGATCGCTGTAACCGCTAAGTCCAGAGCACTCAAAGCTGAGTACTCAATGGAACTCGCACAAGACCTTAAAGCAATTCATGGTCTTGACGCTGAGACAGAACTTTCTAACATCCTCTCTACTGAGATCCTTGCTGAGATCAACAGAGAAATCGTTAGAACAGTTAACCTAGTAGCTGTTCCTGGTGCTCAACAGCACACAACTGCTACTGGTACTTTCGACCTTGACACCGACTCTAACGGTCGTTGGATGGTTGAGAAGTTCAAAGGTCTCATGTTCCAAATCGAGCGTGAAGCTAACGAGATTGCCAAAGGCACACGTCGCGGCAAAGGTAACATCATGCTTTGCTCTTCTGACGTAGCTTCTGCTCTTCAGATGGCTGGCGTGTTGGATTACACTCCTGCTCTTAACAGCAACAACCTAAATGTTGATGACACTGGTCAGACATTCGTTGGTGTTCTTAACGGCAGAATCAAGGTGTACATCGATCCTTACTTCGCAGCTGTTAACGGTAACCACTACATGACTGTTGGTTACAAAGGTTCTAGCGCATTTGACGCTGGTCTCTTCTACTGCCCTTACGTTCCTCTACAGATGGTTCGTGCGGTTGGTGAGGACACCTTCCAGCCCAAGATTGGATTCAAGACTCGTTACGGCGTTGTCGAGAACCCCTTCGCACGTGGCACAACTGCACTAGCATCTGACGGCACAATCGTGCACAATGCTAACAAGTACTACAGAAGAGTTACAATTTCTAACTTGATGTAATAACTAAAAGATCCGGTTCACGGACACTTTGAGGAGCTCCTTCGGGAGCTCCTTTTTTTTGTGTTGACTTTTTGGTTGAGATGTGGTATTATAAATAGTATTATGACACAACCTACGAACACAAACTTTCTATCTCCAGTTGGCTATCGATTCGAAGTCAAGCGTCTACCTAAGACCAACTTCTTTATACAGTCGGTAGTGTTGCCTTCTGTATCAATTGGTGAGATAATGTCGCCTACGCCGTTCAGCAACCTCCAAATTCCTGGAGACAAATTGCAGTTCGGCGACCTCACTGTTACCTTTAGAGTCGATGAGGATTTAGGAAACTACAAAGAGCTGTACAACTGGATGAGATCTGTTACAAGGACAGACGACTTCAATGAGGCTGATGCGTGGAGAAATGAGCTGACCCCATGGGTAGAGAATAGAGTATACAGTGACGCTACTCTAATGATCCTCAACAGCGCAATGAATCCTAACATCCAAGTGAAGTTTACTGATTGCTATTGTTCTGGTCTCACAGATCTACAATTCAACAGCCAATCGATGGACATAGATTACCTAGAGTGTACAGCAACATTTAAGTATCGCAAATTTGATTTTATTTAATGATGGAGTTATATTATGGAAATCCAAAAGTTTTTGGAAGCAGCTCGCGCAGGCATAGTTACTGTTGAGTTCAACAAGATTGATACTGGTGAACTTCGTGTAATGCCTTGCACGCTGAACCCCGATCTACTACCCACTAGCACTGAAGTTAAATCACAACGTGAACTTTCAGAACACATTGTTGTATGGGCTACTGACAAAGAAGCATGGCGTTCGTTCAGAGTCAATACAGTCGTGAGGTGGTACGAAGGAACAGATGCACCTCAAAGTTAAACGCGCTCTTCGCGAATCTATTACAGACACACTACTAGGTACCGTAATCAATTTCCCCATCAATTACGCAATTCTTTTAGTGTGTCTGCAGTTGTCTTTTACGACGTTAGAGACTACAATAGCCCTTACGGTATTAATGTTCTTTATGGCAGTCTTACGTAAGGCTGCTATTCGGCTTTGGTTTGAGAGGAAGTATGAAATTAGAAGAGATTCAACAGCACTGGCACAACGACAGTCAGATTGATCGTACAGAGCTGGGTGAAGAAGCCATGAAAATTCCCCAGCTACATAGTAAGTACTTTAAGATGTATTCGGAAGAACGTCTACTTCTTAGAAAGATGGAGCTTGATAGCAAACAGCTGTTTAAAGATCTGTGGGACTACTATCAAGGTAACATGGATTACGAAGATCTTGAAGAGCGTGGATGGAAACAGAATCCCCTCAAGATCTTAAAGCAAGACTTAAACATCTACATTGACTCTAACGAACAATGGATCAACAATAATCTAAAGATCTCTTATCAGAAAGAGAAAGTCGATTTCTTAGA
>Ga0196905_1000809_pt1 | contig 12423 bp, 12 predicted proteins | sample CB_VirMetaG_3_FD_169098 | JGI IMG/M metagenome (GOLD analysis project Ga0196905, IMG submission 169098) | Freshwater to marine saline gradient viral communities from Chesapeake Bay - CB_1508_1S Viral MetaG (v3) (version 3) | ecosystem: Environmental > Aquatic > Marine > Coastal | place: USA... | reverse complement strand
GAAACAGGAACAACGGCAGCTGCTTTATATGTTGACACAGCAAGATACGGTATTGTTGTAATTGGAGATGGGACAAGTAATAGTCAATATTTACTTAATTTACAAGGTAGCGGAGGTTCTACTAACGCAATGGTTGTTCAATCTTCAGGCAATGTTGGGATCGGAACGATTAATCCAATAGTACCGCTTCATGTTATTGGTGACACTGTGATAGAAGATACTTCGGCTGTTCTAACACTTAAGAGCACGCAAGTTGGGTCAACCTCATCAATACAGTTTGAGTCATTAGCCAATGCTGCTATTACAGGTGGAGGTTCAGCGGATTATTTAAGTTTCATGACAGCTAGTAACCATAGAATGCGTATACTGGCAAATGGTAATATTGGGATTGGCACGACTAGTCCTCAAGAAAAACTTCATGTTGATGGGGGTAATATCCAATTAACCGGCGGTGGAAATGTGTACTTTAATGTAGATCACGGCAATGTAGGATTTATAAAATTTACAGACACTTCTATATCTGCACCAAATACTTTCTTAATTCAGCATAACTACGCCCAGGATAACGATTTTAGGATAGCTAGAGTCACAGGGGGGGTAGATTTTGTAATTGATAGCGGTGGTAAAACAGGTTTAGGTACTGCCGATCCTAGCCAAAAGCTACACGTAGTTGGTAGCACATACAGTACAGGAGGATTTTTTACGCCAAACAGCGCTACAGGTTACTTTACAAATCTAAGCAGCACGGCTGGGATGTTACTTTCATCATTAAATGCTGTTGAATTAGTATCTGGTGGAAATAGCACAATGTTTTTAAACCCAAGTGGCAATGTTGGTATTGGAACAACTAGTCCTACTCAAAGCCTACACGTTAATGGAAGCGTAAGAATAACTGGTGTCATATATGACTCAAGTAACTCTGCGGGTACAGCTGGGCAGGTCCTGTCTAAGCCAACAAATGATACAATAGCTTGGGTTAACAAAGATAGTATAACAAGTATACCAACATCTATAACAGCAACGCCAGGTGGTAGTTCAAGCCTAGCGAGTAATATAGATTTTGTTTATTTTACTTGGTCTGGAGGTAGTGGCACGTATACTTTAAACCTTCCTGTTGCTTCAACACACGCATATAAAATAATAAGATTTGTGTGTGACTCTACAATAACGGCAAGCGATAAAATACATATACAAGGGTCTCTTGGGGACACCGTAGATGGCTCTTTATTTTACGAACTTAATAAACCATATAACGGAGTTCAAGTTTGGTCTGATGGATCAGAGTGGATAGTAATACAAGCAAAAGCAACATAATTTTTTAAAAAAAACAAAATGACAACAATTAATTGGAACTGTAAAACAGTAGATGTATACCCTGCGGAAGGAGAATACACAGACGTGGTATACAACGTGCACTGGATTGTAACAGGAACTTCAGATCAGGTAGATGCTGAAGGTAATCCTTACACAGGGCGTGTAATCGGGACAGAAATGCTTGATACAAGTACTATTGTAGACTTTGTGCCATTTGCTGATCTTACAAATGAGATTGCAGTACAGTGGACAAAAGACGCTATGGGTCCAGAGAAAGTTGCTGAAATTGAAGCAAATATACAATCGCAGATTGATGCTTTGATTACACCTACTTCTGTAACAATGACAATTAGCGTGTAATTAATAATATAAGATAAAACTAAATAAAATGGGACAATTTTCAAATCAACCTGACTTTGGCACAGCTGTAGAAACTATTTCTGCATTCCCTGCAAATCCAACAGCAGCTTCTGCTATTTATATTGGTATTGCAACTGTACCTGCTACAATTACTGTAAAATGTGTGGATGGGACAAGTGCTACTTTTACAGGTATTACTGGAGGAAGTTTTTTACCGGTTATGGTAAAAGAAATAACATCAGCGGTGAATATTCAGCCGGTTGATGTATTATTTATTCGATAATTAAGTTATGGCTATAGGTAATGGTATAGGCGTAGGATGGGGTCCTACAGCAATTGATGATTCTGGTGTTTACAAGGTAAGTGGTTTATTATATAATTTATATGGTAGATCGACTTATTTTGAGAATGGCTATACCACATATTTGTTGTTAGTAGACTTGCAAACTTGTTGATATGAATTTACTAGATAAAGCCAAAGTTATTACCACACCAACCGCATATTCGGATGGTATTTTACATAGTGTTAAGCCGAATGTATTAGAGAATCTTTTATTGCAGAGTAATCAATTTGATACAACTTGGATAAATAGTAATACAGCTGAGATAAGCGGGCAGAGCGGTTATGATGGGTCAAGCGATGCTTGGTTAATTTCAAAATCCGCAACTGGCGGAAGAATATTACAAATTATATCTTCAAGTGGAGTTCAGACTTCAAGTGTTTACGCAAAAGCAAATACTGCTAATTGGATTATATTAGAAATGGCTGGAATTGGTTATACTTCTTTTGATTTAGTTAATGGTTCTTTAGGAAATAATGTTGGTAGCATTATAGATAGTGATATTGTATCTATTGGTAATGGGTGGTATAGAGTTTCTATTTCATTTAACGGAGCAACATCTGGATTTCGTATTTATCCAGCAGAAGGCGATAATGTAACAAGCGGTACAAGTGGTTCTATCTACATACAAGACGCCCAACTAAACAAAGGATATTCAGCAGACCAATATATTGAAACCACAACAGAAACAAGTCCAAGAGCAGATTTCACATTTACAAGAAATTCATCAGCGACAAGAGTAGGAGAAGATGGTTATATTCAAGACGTACAAATCATAGGTGGAGAACTTGTATCTAATGGTGACTTTGAGGAGATAGGTCCTGAACTTGTTACTAATGGTTCTTTTGATAATGGAGGCGCAAATTGGACCAGCGGTGGTTTAGTAACATTTGCAGATGGAAAAGCATCTTTTGTAGACAACGGCACAAATACATATTCATTTATTGCTCAAACGGTTTTTACTGCATTAAAGACATATAAGATTGAAATTAATATCTCAAGATTAGATGGCGGTCAAGTAGAAGTGTTAGCAAGTGGTGGAACTATTGGTTTGTTTTCAGATGAAGGAATAAAAACTATATATCATACCGCATCCGCTGGTGACATATTAATAAAAAGATATTCAGCATCGCCAAATTTTGATTTTGACATCGACAATGTATCGGTAAAAGAAGTTGGTCAGAATTGGACGTTTTCTGGAGAGGCAGAACTTACAGAGCAAGGAGCAAGGATTTATTCAAGTGCTGGTGCTTTATCTATAGTATCTCAAGTAAATATTTTAGTTGTATCTAAAAAATACAGAGTTAGTTTTGATGTTGTAGAAACAGATGGGAGTGACATAATAGATAATTTCGGTAATTCTTGGCAAACATCTACTCTTGGCAGAAAGACAATAGAATATATTGCTCCTGCTAATTCATTACAATTTAAAAGAAGCGGTATAAACGATGTGACAATAGACAACATATCAGTCAAAGAAGTAACCGATGACACAAATCTTCCAAGAATAAACTACGAAGGTTTTAGTTATGAGAATGGTTTACCTATTTACGGAAGTGGTAAAGGGCATTTCTTGCTTGAGGGGCAGTCAACGAATCTTGTAACTTATAGTGAGGATTTTAGTCAAACAAATTGGACTAAATTAAATTCAAGTGTTTTATTAAATCAAATATTATCACCAGATAATTCTTTAACTGGAAGTATAATAAAAGAAAACAATGCTAATAATTATCACGAAATATATAATGTAAATTCTATTGCTTCTGGAACTTATACGTTAAGTTTATTTGCAAAAAATTATTCTGATAATAGATTTTTAAATTTATCGGTAAGTTCTTCTCCAAGTAATTATATTTCTATTCGTTTTAATCCTTTTAATGAAGAATTAAGTTCAATAGTTAACTTTGGTACTGTTTATACTAATGTTAGTGCTTTATATGAACAATATGCTAATGGTTGGTATAGATTAATTTTATCTTTTACATCAAGTTCTAATAATTATATACAAGTTGGATTAGGAACAACATCAAGCGATGCGGCTATTGGTTCTTATGGGTTAGAATCATATTTAGGAGATAATACATCTGGTATGTATATATGGGGTGCAATGATTGAGGCAAATTCATACGCCACATCCTATATCCCCACAAATGGTAGTGCAGTTACTCGTTCGGCTGAAACTTGTAATAATGCTGGTAATGCTGATTTGTTTGATTCAGAGGGTGTACTTTATGCAGACATCGCTGCACTTGCTAATGATGGGACAAATAGATTTATTTCTATAAGTGATGCTGGGACAAATGTAGTTAGATTGTATTATTCCACAGTCGACAATGAAATTAAATGCTGGGTAAAATCAGAAGGAGTTACATCGGCAGTGATTACCGCAAGTGGTTTAAATATTTTAGACTTTAATAAAATTGCCGTTAGATACAAAGAAAACGATTTCTCATTATGGGTTAATGGTATTCAAATAGGCACAGATACAAGTGGTTCTGCGCCAATTGGATTAAGCGGTTTAGAATTTGACGATGGCACTGGGGCTAATGATTTCTACGGCAAAACAAAAATGGTAGGCGTATTCCCATACCTATCTAATGAAGAAATGGAATGTTTAACTGGTGAGGGTTATGGTACTTTTCAAGCGATGGCATTAGCAAATAATTATACTGTAATATGATTAATTTAGGAGATAAAAACTGGGGCGTTAAGGATAGCGGTCTTTTAGCATACAAACAAGTAGGAAGTAAGTATTTCAACAAGGACTTTGATTTTACAAGGGCGAGTAATGGTACTTATGTAGATAAGAATGGTGTGTTACAGACTGCGGAACTTTATAATCTTTTGGATTACTCAAATAATTTTGGTTTATGGAATGTTCAAAATGTAACTGGTGGACAGATTGGTTACGATGGTACAAATAATGCTTGGATACAAGAAGGGGCATCAAGATTACAACGAAATATTTCTTTAAGTTCTGGAGTATATACTGGAAGTGTTTATGTAAAGGCGGATTTTTCAAATTATGTGCTATTTTATATTGTTGGTACAACCCCAGCGAGAGTAGTATTTGAATTAATTGGTGATGGCTCTATTGTATATAATGTATCGGTTGCATCGAGCATTGAAAAGGTTTCAAGTGATGGTTGGTATCGATTATCTATTACGTTAAATAGCGATATATCTACTTTTAGAATTTATCCGTTAGACGATGCAAGTGAAACACAAACCACAAATTCAAGCATATATGTACAAGACGCACAATTAGTAGAAGGCACAGAGCCATTAGATTACCAATACACAAATGGTCGTGTAGGAATACCAAGAATAGATTTTAGTGATGGTGTAGGGGCATTGCTTTTAGAGCCACAGAGAACGAATTTATTATTGAATTCAAATTCTTTTGATAATTGGGGTGGTAGCAAGGTAAGTGTAACAAGTGGGCAAGAAGGAATTTATGGCACTAATGATGCTTTTAAATTAATACAAACTATTGATAGCGGATTTCATTATATATCACAAATTGTTAATTTAACTGGCGATTATATTTATTCTATTTGTGCGAAAAAAGCCGAATATGAAGGTATTTCTTTTTATATTCCAAGTCCTACAAGTGGAGCAGCATCAAGCACAACATTTAATCTTTCTACTGGCACGTTTACACTTAATACTCACGAAGCAACAAGTGAGTATTTAGGCGATGGGTGGTATAGAATAGCGTTAAAAACAAAATTAAGTGGTTCTACTGGAATCAATACTTACGTTAATCAATCTATACAACAATCTGAATCTGGCGATGGCACAAGCGGTATTTACATACAACACGCACAATTAGAACTTGGGGCTTATCCTACATCGATAATAGAAACAACAACATCAGCCGTTACAAGAATTGCAGATGTAGCAAACAACTGCGGTAGTGAACAAGATTTTAATTCAGAGGAAGGTGTGCTTTATGCGGAGATAACTGCTTTAGCTAATGATGGAACATCAAGGGTGATTTCCTTAAATGATGGTAGTAATTCAAATAGAATACATTTATTTTATTTTGTTGGATCTAATACAATTTATGTTAATTATCGAGTAAGTGGTACATCTTATGCAATAATGGATGCGCCTTTAGATAATTTACTTGATTTTAATAAAATAGCATATAAATTTTCAAGCGGCGATTTTGCTCTTTGGGTAAATGGAGTTAAAGTTGATACAGATGGAAATACAACAATGATGCCAAGCGGAACAATTGACAGACTTGATTTTGATGCCGGTGGTGGGGGCGCTCCTTTCTACGGAAAAGTAAGAAACGTTAAATATTTCCCAGAAGCATTGGGTGACACAAAGCTCATGACACTGACTGGCGGTGATGGATCATTACAAGGATTATTCAATACATTCCAAGCTAGAGTGCTTGCAGATGGCGGTTATATTGAGTCACAGGACTGTATAATTAACGAAATAAAAGAATTATTATGAACCTATACGACAAATCAAGTTTAATTTTAGTACCAGGAGCTGTAAAAGATGGTAAGGTATATAGCCAGCGCCCAGAGAATGGGAGTGGTGATTTCACATTTACAAGAGCAAGTTCAGCCACAAGGGTTAATTCTGATGGGTTAATTGAAAAGGAAACGCAGAATTTATTATTGCAGAGTAATAGTTTTGATACGACTTGGGGGAATAGCAATTCAACCGAAACAAGCGGACAAGCGGGTTATGATGGGTCAAGTGATGCTTGGTTATTGACTGCTACAAGTTCTACAGATGCATATATAAGTCAATCATTATCTTTAAATTTTCTTCAGACTTTTAGTGTTTATGCCAAAGCGAATACTGCGGATTTTGTAGAATTAGTTGCAATTGGTGGGGCGAATCCAAGAGCGTGGTTTAATCTTTCTACTGGTTCGGTTGGGACAAGTTATAATGTTGTTGGTACAAACATTGAGTCAATAGGTAGCGGTTGGTATCGTTGTTCAATTATTCTTAACGCTAGTATTACAAGTTGTCGTATTTATGCAAGTGATAGTGATAATTCTACTGCGGTAACTATTGGAAATTCTATTTACATCCAAGATGCCCAACTTAACCAAGGGTTAGTCGCAGACTCATATTTAGAAACAACCACAACGGCAGTTTATGGAGGTATTACAGACAATATCCCAAGACTTGACTACACAGATGCTTCTTGTCCTTCTTTGCTTTTAGAGCCGCAGAGAACAAATCTTGTGCCTTATAGTGAATTAATAAATACATCAACCTATTTTATTACTAATAGCACTCAAGAGGAATTTGCTGGAACAAGTCCAGATGGCTCAAATACTGCTACAAAAATAACATCAACTGGGTATACTATTTTTAGACCATTTGGTGCATTAACGTTAGCAACGAACACCACATATACTTTTTCGTTTTACGCAAAAAATATAGATGCAACTGGTGCTTGGTTTAGAGTATACAATTCAAGTGCTGCTAATAATTTAGTAAATACGACAAGTTACTTTAATCAATTAATTTTAGGTGAATGGGTGAGGGTTGAATATACATTTACAACTACGGCAACAGATACTCAATATTATCCGTACTTACAAGATGGCAATCAAGGTGGTAGTATTTTATATTGGGGTGTTCAACTTGAGTCTGGAAGTTATCCAAAAAGTTACATCCCTACCTATGGGGCTAGTGTGACACGAGTGGTTGATTGGTGTAGAAATAACTCTGCAACTAGTTTAATCGGTCAAACAGAAGGTACTTTGTTTCTTGATTTAAACGTAACGACTATTGACGAAAATAGTTTTCTTTTTGGTATTTATGGAGGTGGTAATGAAATTTACTTTAGAGGTTTAGCTTTAAATAAAATTGGTTTTGTTCATTATTTTGGTGGGGCTATAGCATATATCTTTACTACAACTCTTTCAGAAGGCAGATATAAATTAGCCGCTTGTTATAAAAATAATGATTGGGTTTTATATTTAAATGGTTCTCTTGTTAACACTGATACGTCTGGAACATTTAGTGGTGGCTCAATAAACAACGTTACATTTGGATATTCATCTATTGGGGCTTATCCTCCATTTGAATCTGTAAACAAAGCCATACTATTCAAGACTCGACTATCAAATGAAGAACTCGCAGATTTAACAACAATATAATTATGAAAGTATTTAGAAAATATCAGTTTGGCTCTAAAAGTGCCGCAAATGAAAAAATCAATGCATTAGGTATTGATGAGGAAGGTAACCCAACACACAACAACGCTATTGTCCATTTAGGCAATCTTGTAGTTACCCCAGCAGAGATAGACGCAGAAGGCAATGTTATTACCGAAGCCGTTTTAACAGATACCTATCACGTTGATGTTTTATGGGATGGTGAGCCAAACCCAGACTGGGATGCTCAAATGGTGTGGTGTGCGCCAATGGGTGTGCATACATTCGGCTCGTCAAGTGCCATCGCAGAGTGGACTGCCAAGTGTAAGGAGTTACATCCAGAATATTTCCCAGAACCTGAATTAGAAATAATATAAAAATGAAAATAGCTAAATACGAATTCCCTGACGCTGCGGTAGCGCAAGCAAACATCGATGCCCTAGGTATGGCTACAGATGAAGATGGAAACACATACCCAACACACAACCACTCAATAGTGAAGCTGGGTAGTATAGTCCTGACCCCTGGAGAATATGATGAAGAAGGTAATGAGACTGTAGCGCCTGTGCTCTCTACAAAATATCACGTAGACGTATTGTGGCAGATCAGTGACACATATAATGAAGAAGGTAACCTAGTTCCAGCAACACATCCTGGTGATTGGGGTAATTTTGTTGTAGACATTGAAGATAACGGTGTACACGCTTTTATGGGATTAGACTACACAAAGCATAAGTTTATTACAGAATAAGTAATTATTGAATAAAAAGTGTAATATTATAATTATAAATCAATTAAATTTAATAAAATGAAGATTACAGAAGAGCAGTTAAAGAAAGTTAACGAGCAACAAAATCAATTAGCAGAAATTATAACTAAAATTGGTTTGGTTGAAGCAGACAAGCACAGCTTACTTCATTTACTTGCAGAGGTAAACAAAGAAGTAGAAGAATATAAGAATGAGCTTGAAAAAGAATACGGTAAAGTATCCATCGACTTACAGACTGGAGAATATACTAAAATAGAAGAAGATGAGTCTAATACGGAAGATTAGCATTGGCAAAGACTATAAAAATGACGCCATGCACTATTCCGTAGGACAAGAAGTATATGGCGGGCATATCATAGTTAATATTATAGAAGAAGAAGATAAGTACTCTATATATATTGAAAAAAACAACGAAATAATGCCCTGGAAGGATTTTAATAAAAATATGGGTATCTCGGTTGAATACAACTTAGATTACTAATGAAAGCACTACACGATTTTATTGTAACACCTAGAGACGGGCGTACTACAAGTAAAACAGAAGTAGACGGCAAAGAATTACTTTTAAATACTGAATTACAGAATTACCAGTATGTAAACAGAGTTGGTACGGTAATTGCAACACCAATTATAAGTGACACAGAAATACAACCAGGTGATCAAGTGGTTGTTCATCATAATGTATTTAGAAGATTCTACGATGTACGCGGTACAGAAAAGAATAGCCGCAGCTTTTTTAAAGAAGATATGTACTTCACACAACCGGATCAGATATATGCGTATAAAAGACCCGGTGATATTTGGAAACCAGTACACGAATTTTATTTTGTAAAGCCGCTTAAGAACAATGATATGTTTGCGGCTAATAAAGAAATACCACTAAAGGGTGTAATTAAATATGGTGATGATGAATTACCAGTTGGTACACTTGTGGGATTTACACCAAGAGCAGAATACGAATTTGTTATAGACGGAGAGCGGCTCTACAGGGTTTCAAAACATTTTATTACAATTAAATATGAATATCAAGGAGACGAAGAAGAGTATAATCCAAGCTGGACATCGAGCAGTTGAAGAACTGATCAAGGTTGCTGAAGAAAAAATCATCACTAACACAGAGGATGATGTTTCTGCAGACAGATTAAAAAACGCAGCGGCCACTAAGAAGCTTGCAATATTTGATGCGTTTGAAATACTAAACCGCATCCAAGAGGAAGAACGTATTTTAGAGAACAAACCTAAAGAAGACGATACTCAAAAAGCTTTTTCTGGGTTTGCCGAAAGAAGATCTAAATAATGTACGAGCAAACGTTATATAAAATCATAGAACCAATAAAGCTTACCACAATAAATAGATTAAATAAATCTAAGAAGTGGGAATATGGTTATAATAGAGAGCACGACATTGTTGTTATAAGTAAGACAGGTCAGATAGGTGACATCGTAGAAATACAAAATCTGCGCATAGCGTTGCCGAAAGAGCCGAAGTGTATAGCAAAAGGCGAAAACAAATGGACGCCACAGGAGTATCCTAAGGAGCTTAAAAATATCAAGACTATATTCGACTGGGAAACATATCCTGACGAGTTTAAGGACACCTGGGGAGCTTATATTGATGAAGAGTTTACACGTCGCGATGAAGGATATTGGTTTTACAGTAATAATATACCAACTTATATAACCGGGACGCATTATATGTACTTGCAGTGGAGCAAGATTGATGTGGGTAAACCGGATTATCGTGAAGCAAACAGATTGTTTTTTATATTTTGGGAAGCTTGTAAAGCAGATATTAGATGTTACGGCATGTGTTATCTTAAAAACCGTCGTTCTGGTTTTTCATTTATGGCTTCTGGTGAAGTTGTAAATCAAGCTACAATTACAAGTGATGCTCGTTTTGGTATATTATCTAAGTCCGGGGCCGATGCTAAAAAGATGTTTACTGACAAGGTTGTACCAATATCTGTAAACTATCCTTTTTTCTTTAAGCCAATACAAGACGGTATGGACCGTCCAAAAACAGAATTAGCATATCGTGTACCAGCTTCAAAGCTAACACGTAAATCAATACAGTCAAAAGAACAAAGACAGCAGCTAGAAGGTCTTGATACAACAATTGACTGGAAGAATACAGGTGACAACAGTTATGATGGTGAAAAGCTAAGACTATTAGTACATGATGAAAGTGGTAAGTGGGAAAGGCCAGACAATATATTAAATAACTGGCGTGTAACAAAAACAACACTTAGACTAGGGTCTCGTATTATTGGTAAGTGTATGATGGGTTCAACCAGTAATTCGCTTGATAAAGGTGGTGACAATTTTAAAAAGTTGTATTATGATTCAGATGTTACCAAACGAAACGCCAATGGACAGACTCGCTCGGGATTATATTCTTTGTTCATACCTATGGAATGGAACTACGAGGGATTCATTGATACTTATGGAGTACCTGTATTCAGCACACCGGAAGAGCCAGCCGAAGCGCCCGATGGAACATTAATCGAAGTAGGTGTAATTGATTACTGGCAAAACGAGGTAAGTGGATTAAAATCTGATCCTGATGCGCAGAACGAATTTTACCGCCAGTTCCCACGCACAGAAGAACACGCGTTCCGTGACGAAGCAAAAAATAGTATATTTAACTTAGTTAAAATACATCAACAAATAGATTATAACGGTGATATAAGATATAATGCACCTACAACTCGCGGTAGTTTTCAATGGAAAAATGGTATTAAAGATTCTGAAGTAATATTTACACCAAACCCGCAAGGAAGATTTAATATAAGTTGGGTGCCGCAAAGAGCATTACAAAATAAACAGATTGTAAAAAACGGCATTAAATGCCCTGGTAATGAGCATATTGGCGCATTTGGATGTGACAGTTATGATATATCAGGCACGGTTGGTGGCAATGGATCAAAGGGATCACTGCACGGGCTTACTGTATTTAGCATGGAAGATGCACCGCCAAATACATTCTTTTTAGAATATATTGCAAGGCCGCAAACAGCGGAAATGTTTTTTGAGGACGTGCTTATGGCATTGGTGTTTTACGGTATGCCGTTACTTGCTGAAAACAACAAACCTAGATTATTATATTATTTAAAGCGCAGAGGTTACCGTGGTTATTCAATGAATAGGCCAGATAAAGTTTGGAATAAATTATCTGCCGCCGAAAAAGAAATAGGCGGTATTCCAAACTCCAGTGAAGATATTAAGCAAGCGCATGCTGCTGCAATAGAATCGTATATTGAAAAACACGTAGGATTAAAAGAAGATGGTACATATGGTACTATGTATTTTAATGATACATTAAATGATTGGGCAAGGTTTGATATAAATAATCGAACAAAATTTGATGCTGCAATCAGTTCAGGGTTGGCAATAATGGCTTGTAATAGACATTTATACCGACCAGTTGGTGAAATACAAACGCAAAAGTTAAATATAAATATAGGCCGGTATAATAATAACGGTGGAAGATCAAAAA
>Ga0196905_1000807_pt1 | contig 12469 bp, 18 predicted proteins | sample CB_VirMetaG_3_FD_169098 | JGI IMG/M metagenome (GOLD analysis project Ga0196905, IMG submission 169098) | Freshwater to marine saline gradient viral communities from Chesapeake Bay - CB_1508_1S Viral MetaG (v3) (version 3) | ecosystem: Environmental > Aquatic > Marine > Coastal | place: USA... | reverse complement strand
CTGAAGCCTGAGCCTTGGGAAGAAGTGTCTGACGGTAAGTACAAAGTTAAGTTTAGTTGGAATGAAGAAACACGTCCGCCCGTGGTGGATACAGAAGGGACACCGATCACTGATGACACCACCCCACTCTATAGTGGAAGCACCGTTAAGCTTGCCTTCCGTCAGAAGCCATACATCCTCCGTGATGGTGTCACCTACGGTACAAGTCTTAAGCTTGTCGGAATCCAGGTTGTCTCGGTTGGTTCCTCTGCAGGTGTTGACACAGGCGATCTTGGTGAAACTGAAGTGGCAGCTCTCTTTGGTCAAACAAAGGGCTACAAGACTTCTGAACCCAACATCACTCCTACCCAAGAGATTGAAGACGACTTCTGATGCCTAGATACCGTTCAGGTTTGGAAGAGAAGGTTGCTGATCTTCTCTCCAGCTTGAAGGTAGAATTTGAATATGAGTCAACCAAAGTTCCTTACGTTCTTCAATGCAACTACACACCCGACTTCCTTTTACCGAATGGTGTCTTCTTAGAAACAAAGGGACAACTGACGGAGGAAGACCGCAGGAAGATGATCGCAGTGAAGAAAGCGAATCCCGACTTAGACATTCGGTTCGTCTTTCAAGCTCCTTACAATAAGATCTACAAAGGATCTAAAACAACCTATGCAAAGTGGTGCGAAAAGCACGGCTTTCAATACTGTTCATTCCACTCCATCCCGATTGAATGGCTAACATGACTTACGGAACTCCTGAGTATTACTGTGAGCAGTTTCAAGACTTTATGGCTGATGCACAAGCTGATCAACCTGAGTATGGTAACAACCTTGTTGAAGGGTTTCTAATGTCTATCGCTGACTGGCGTAAATACCACCAACTTCAAGTAGATGAATACACCCGAATCGAGCAGCGAGTTCGTGAGGCATTTACCGTGTGATAATTGTGGCAGTAGTGATGCAAATAGTCTCTACACTGACGGGCATACCTACTGCTTTTCTTGTAACGCTTACGGGCACACTGAAGAAGATGTTATTCACACTCACAATAAAATGTCAATCACCTTACAAGGTGTAGCCACTAGACTACAGAAACGAAACATCTCTGAGAAAGTATGTCAACAGTATAAGATTTATCGTGATGGTGACCTACTTAGGTTTTATTACCACGATGAAAATGGTATTCTGATTGGATGCAAGACCAAGACCAAAGACAAAGACTTTCGTTATGAAGGACAACCACCTACCTGTCTCTTTGGACAACATTTGTTTCCCGCCACTGGAAAACGAGTCGTTATCACCGAAGGAGAACTTGATGCGGCTTCATGTCAAGAGGCTATGCCGGGGTGGCAGATGGTATCTCTACCTAGCGGTGCCGCAGCGGCCAGGAAGTCGATTCAACGGGCTATCCCATGGCTCCAGGGTTATGAGGAGATTGTCTTGTTCTTCGACAATGACGACGCAGGCCGTAAGGCAGCGGAGGAGGCGGCAGGGATCTTACCACCTGGCAAGACAAAGATCGCCCGTCTGGAGGCGTACAAGGATGCCTCAGATGCCTTACAAGCCAATGACACGGAGTCAATACGCAGAGCAATCTGGGACGCGAAACCTTACCGTCCAGATGGGATTGTAGATGGCAAATCCCTTCTAGAGTTAGTTACAACACCAACACTATCCGCTGATCATGAGTATCCATTTCAAGGAATCCAAAGCAAACTACACGGGATCCGGTATGGAGAACTTGTTACAATCACTGCTGGATCTGGTATCGGCAAGTCCAGCTTCTGTCGTGAACTCGCAACTCACCTGTTACGTGACGGCGAACGGGTCGGTTACTTGGCTCTTGAGGAATCCAACCGTCGTACAGCTCTCGGACTGATGTCCGCTGCTGTTGGCAAATCATTACACATTGGAGAACATGACCGATCTACTCTCACCCAAGCATATCAAGACACTCTTGCTAAGTGGAATCTTTTTCTTTTCGACGGCTTTGGGTCTTTTGATCCTGATCTCATCTACAACCGAATTGAGTACCTGGCAACGGGTCTTGATACAAGGGTAATCTTTCTCGATCACTTGAGTATCCTGCTTAGTGGTTTGGATGGTGATGAACGCCGTATGATTGACACAACCATGACAAGGTTGCGCTCACTGGTAGAACGTACTGGTGTTGCAATGTTCCTTGTCTCTCATCTACGGAGAACATCAAGTGACCAAAACCACGAAGAGGGTGCTCGCGTCACTTTGGGACAGCTGCGAGGATCTGCGGCCATTGCACAACTCTCTGACGGAGTTATTGCACTCGAAAGAAACCAGCAGAGCACATCTGGTGGAAGTGACACAACTGTGCGAGTCCTTAAGAATCGCTATTCTGGCGAGGTTGGCATCGCATGCCGACTGAGCTATGATCTGAACACCTGTAAATTCAAAGAGACTGAAGCAAATGACGACTTCGACCCAACAACAGACTTCTGAGAAGTACGTGTTGTATATGCCTTCTGGGTTGTATGCAAAGAAGCCAAATCCTCCTACACCTGAAGCAATCAAGCGAGCACAGTTCGTTGACAAAACATATGTCTGGAAAGAAGCTGCTCCAAAGGCTCAACCTTCTTGAGTTCATGATTTTCATCACAAACTTATTTATTGTTGCTGGAGTAATACGTCACTGGAATGACGCTTATCTTTGACTTAGAAACAAACGGTTTACTGCATGATGTTACCTGCATCCACTGCCTTGGCATCTATGATACAGAAACCAATCAGACCCTTGTCTACAATGATGAGGGCAATACAGAACCAATCACAAAAGGCATTCAACGTCTTGAAGACGCAAGCCTTATTGTGGGTCATAACATTATTAACTACGATATTCCTGTTATCCGTAAGCTCTATCCTTGGTTTCAAAACGTGGGTAGGGTTCTGGATACTCTGGTGCTTAGCCGTGTTTGTCACGCTGATATTCTGAAGACAGATCAAAAGCGTAAGTGGAAACAGATGCCACTACAACTTTATGGTCGTCACTCACTTGAAGCATATGGGTACAGATTAGGCGAGTACAAAGGTTCCTTCGGTAAGGATACCGATTGGAAAGAGTGGAGCCAAGAGATGCAGGATTATATGGTACAAGACGTTGTTGTTACTACTAAACTTTGGAAACACTTTCAACCATTCCTGAATGGATCACGTTAGAACATCGTGTCGCAGAAATCCTCACTGAACAGGAACTACATGGATGGTACTTTAACGAACCTGCTGCATGGGAACTTGAATCAACTCTCCGAAGAGAGCTTGAGGATCTTAATCAGCTATTACGCAACAGGTATCCTTACGTTAAAGGGTCGGAGTTTACTCCTAAACGACCTAATAAAAACCAAGGATATGTCGCCGGAGCTACTTTCACTAGACTAAAAGAGTTCAACCCAACAAGTCGTGATCACATCGCATGGATCATGACTACACATCACGGATGGAAACCAGACAAGGTAACTGCAAGCGGTAAGACTGCCATTGATGAGGTTGTTCTTAAGGACATCGGTACAGAGGAAGCTCTGCAATTCTTCCGTTGCCTTGAACTAACCAAGCAACTTGGTATGTTATCTGAAGGCATCAACGGTTGGCTAAAGCTTGTCCGCGATCATCGCATCCACCACCACTGCTCAGTAGCCACTAACACCTTTAGATGTGCTCATCGTAAACCAAACCTTGCTCAAGTTCCGAGTAATGAAGAATTTAGAAAACTATTCACAGCGTCACCTGATTACATCATGGTGGGCGCAGACTTGTCTGGTATTGAGCTTCGTATGCTCGCTCACTATCTTGCTAGGTATGACGGTGGGCGGTATGCAGACATCCTCCTCAACGGAGACATCCACCAAGTCAACGCAGACAAAATAGGAATCTCTCGTCGTCTAGTTAAGACTGTAACCTATGCCTTTTTGTACGGAGCCGGTGATCAAAAGATCGGACTATCTTACGACCAACAACTATCGGAGAAAGATGCAAAAAAGAAAGGCGCTGAGATACGCCAGGCTTACATGGATGCAATTCCAGGACTTGAGAAACTGGTTGCTGCGGTTAAGTCCAAGGCGGAATCTGGTTACATCAGTTTGTGTGACGGTCGCCGCTGTTCTGTTGATGGTAGCCACAAAGCCCTTAACTACCTTCTCCAAGGGAGCGCAGGTGTTATAGCTAAGCAATGGATGGTTCACACTCATAATGTAATCAGCCAATGTGAAATCAAAGCTCATCAACTAGCATTCGTACACGACGAATTGCAGTTTGAATGTTCACCTGACTATGCTGATACACTATCATCAGCTCTAACTATTTCAGCTCTCACAGCAGGAGAGCATTATAATCTCAGGATTCCTATTGCAGCCGAAGCTAAGGTAGGTCAAACCTGGGCAGATGTACACTAACCACCACTATGGCAGTCAAATCTAAAACCGCACTGGGACGTGTTGAATTTCAGTCCCGTGCAAAATATAAACACACCCGACAAGGCAATGGCACTCGCAGTCTTCCTTCGCATGGGCGTAAGCTCAAGCGAGGACAAGGTAAGTGAGCCTTCTAATCGACTGTGATTACATTGTCTACAAATGCTGCGCCGCCACTGAAACCGAGATTGACTTCGGAGAAGATCTTATCGTCGTTACCTCCAGATTCAGTGAGGCATACGATTATGTTGAAAGAGAACTCTATAACATCGCTAATGACCTTGGATGTTTTGATGACTCTATTCTGTTCTTTTCTGATAGTATCAACTTTCGTAAATCTCTTGACCCAGCGTATAAAGGACACCGTAATCGAAAGAAACCGTGTGGCTACAAAAGGGTCATCAATAAACTCAAGGAAGAGTACAACGTTGTTGTAATGCCTACCCTTGAGGCTGATGATGCAATGGGTATCTACGCCACCAAAGAACCTGGACACATTATTTGCAGTCCCGATAAGGACATGAGACAAATTCCTGGTGAGTTGTATGACCTATCTGATGGTATCGTAACGATTACACCAGAAGAAGGTTATCGTTGGCATTTAATCCAGACGATGGCTGGTGATCAAACAGACGGTTATGCAGGCGTACCTGGTATTGGTATCAAACGTGCTGCTGCCCTTCTTGATGAACACGGTGCTAACTGGAAGACCGTTGTAGATGCTTTTGCTGAGAAGGATCTCGATGAGTCAGTTGCATTGCTTAATGCACGATTAGCAAAGATCCTTCAAGCAGAAGACTATGACTTTTCAACTCAAGAAATCCGACACTGGGTTCCCACCTCCGCCAGTGTTGGAATTAACAATGGAACAGCAGTTCAAGATGCGTCAGATTGAAGATGCCTTGAATAGTTCTAAGAGTGAGATTGATGCTATCATCACTCTATACCTTGCTCTTCAACGACAATGCTTTGTGTTGAGCAACAACGTATCTAACTTAGTTTCAAAATGGCCACCACCGACCAGTACGGACCAAGCTACTATCGACGAGGTAGCATCCCAGTTTGGGATTTCATTCGAGATCAAGGACTAAACTTCCATCTCGGTAACGCAATTAAATACATTTGTCGCGCAGGGCATAAAGACAGCAAACGTGAAGACCTGCGAAAAGCTATCCACTACTTGCAAAACGAACTCGAAAATGACATCATCAACCCTTCTCCAGCAAGCCGTCGAATTCCGGAACGCTTTCCAGGTGAAGAACAGTACAACGCCAGCTTCACGGACTATGCAACGGAGTTTGATCGTTGAAGAGTTCAAAGAGTTTTTGGATGCAGAAAATCAATTGATCATGGGACTTACAGTTAATGCAACTGATTGTCTCAAAGAACTAGCTGATCTTGTTTATGTTTGCTATCAATATGCTGCTAACCTTGGTTGGGATCTTGATGAAGCACTAGACCGTGTGCACAAGAGTAACCTATCTAAGCTTGGTGAAGACGGTAAGCCTATTTACCGTGAAGATGGCAAGGTCTTGAAGGGACCAAACTACCAACCCCCTAACCTTACTGATCTTGTGTAATCATGTCTAAACCACCTAAAGAACTTATTGCCCGTACTGGCCGTGTACAATCCTGGATTGATGACCCAACCTCTCGCTTGCCTGTCTCCTGTACCGTCTTCGTTGTGGAAGACACGATGGAAGGAGAAAATGGAATCGAAGCCTCGTGGCGTTTCGTTAGCCATGCACTCCGATACGGTGCAGGCGTTGCTGTTCACCTTAGCAAATTGCGACCCAAAGGAGCTGAGAATGGTAAAGGACTCGTAGCAAGTGGTCCTGTATCCTTCGCTAAGATCTACTCAACCCTCAACGAAATCCTCCGTCGTGGAGGTGTCTATAAGAATGGCGCTGTCGTTTGTCATTTGGATCTCAGTCATCCAGATGTGCTTGAGTTTATTACTGCTAGTAGGTCTGATCTACCTTGGATCAAGCGTTGTGTCAACATTAACCAACTTTGGTGGAATGCAGCGTCAAGGGAAATCAAAGAAGCGCTCCTAGAAGGCATCCGCAAGGGTGATATTTGGCTTAACAAAACTAAGGTCGATAAAAATGGAAATCGAATCCGGGGTAACGTTTGCCTGGAAGTGTATCTGCCCTCAAGGGGTACCTGTCTACTTCAACATGTTAACCTCGGCCAGTGCGAACTCAATGACATTCAAGGTGCGTTTGTTCACGGAATGTCCGAATTGTGCGCACTACACGGCAAAACAGATGTTGGAGCAAGCGGAGAATACCTCCCTCCAGAGACTGATCGCCAAGTCGGTCTCGGAATGTTGGGGCTCGCCAACCTTCTCCGACAAAACGGTGTAACCTACAAGCAGTTTGGTGAAGCACTGACTCAGATCAATACAAACTTGAGTTATGAGCACACACCTGCTACTATTCTTGCAGAAGAACTTGCTGCTGGTATCAAAGCAGCTGCTCAGGTAGCACGATTCAATGATATGGATCGAGCCTTCGCTATTGCTCCTACAGCGTCCTGTAGCTACCGTTATACTGATCTTGATGGGTACACCACCTGCCCTGAGATCGCCCCTCCCATTGCCCGTCAGGTAGACCGTGATAGCGGTACATTTGGCGTCCAGAGCTTTGACTACGGTCCTGTTGAGATCGCGTCAGAAGTTGGCTGGGAGGATTACAAAGCAGTGTGTGATGGTATCATTACCCTGCTTGATAAGACTGGACTGTTGCATGGTTATTCATTTAACAGCTGGTCAGATGTGGTTACCTATGATGAGCAATTCATCGAAGATTGGTTGGCAAGTCCACAGACTTCTCTTTACTATTCGCTTCAGGTAATGGGCGACGTTCAAGATAAGTCTGATGCTTATGCAGCGTTGGATGAAGGTGACGTTGACGCATACCTGGAGTCTCTTCTTAATGATCCTGCTCCTGATTGTAATTGCGGCGAATGAACCCTTATCAAAAACTATTGAATCGTAAACGCAAGTGGTCACCAGTTCAGACCACTGCTGGTAAACTTGCAGAAGGCGCGGAAGAAACTATCTACCGTGCCTTGGCTATTCGTCATATGGAACTTCCTGTTGGCGACTTCATCAAGGATGCTATCAAAAATGAAATTCCGGAAGTGGCAAGGGATCTCCTTTTGTCCAATATCAAGGACGAAGAGAACCACGACCTTGCTCTCGGTTACATCGCCAACGCTATCGGCACTGATGAAAAAGCTGAAGCCGAAGCCAAGAAACTACGCGATGCCTGGGTTGCTCATCCAGATCACACAATCCTCAAAGCACTTGTTGCCGAACGTGCAATTTTCTTCGTGCTCCTCCCATTCTTCAGATTTAACGGTGATGCTGGTCTCCGAACAGTAAGTGCTGACATTAGTCGTGATGAACAAGTCCATGTTGCAGCAAATAGCCTGGTGGCTACTGAGCTTGGTCTCAATTGGAGTCCTTCTCTCGATAAGCTCAGGAAGGCAACCATTAATTGGGTGCTTGAGCCACTAGGTAAAAATACCTCCAATAAATATTTAGACAAAAAATTTTGGCTGGATTCCAGCGATAGTCTGATGTATCAAGGTAAGGCACCTGAACTTTCTGACACACGTCGAGCACGAATGCCTGCTTTCTTTGAACATGCAAACCCCAATCTCCCTCAATATGCTTGAGGTCTCCGGACTTCAGCTTAACGTTCTTCTCCAACAACTGGAGGAGAATTTTCCATCCACCACACCCACTCCCGATGATTCCATCGAAAAAATAATGTACCGCTCTGGCCAACGTTCTGTGGTCGAGTGGATCCAACATCAACTCAACGAAGAAAACAATGGCTAAGGACAAGAAAAAGAAAAAAGATGGCGGTGGTGTAAGATCCCAACTTCGTGACGCCGCTGAAGGTGGTATTTCCAAATCTGAATTGCTTAGTATTACTGAGTCAACTGGTAAATCCATGGCTCAAGTCGTCAAACAACTTGATAAGCTAAACGAAAATCTTAAAAACCAAGGTCAAGAAGGTGTTAGTTTAAATTCTGGTGCTGCTAACCAAATAATTAAGCAACTAGGGAAAGCTACTCCTCAGATGCTTGGTTATCAACAACCTGATTTTGGTGGTGGTAAGATTGGCCAGACCATTCAAAGCATGTTGGGTACTCCCGATACTCCTGGCCGGATGCTTAAGGGACAAATGGTTGGTGGGTCAGCAGGTGTACCCGGTACTGGACTAATGATGGGTGGTACACGGATTAAACCTGGTGGTCGGCTTGCTGTGCAACCTATGGTCGCTCCTGCTGCTATTGGTGATACCACTGCTGTTACCGCTGGAGATGGAACCACCACCCCTACCACTACTGCTGCTGCTGGTGATGCTTTTGACTTCCAATCCATGATGGATGCTTTGACTGCAATGCAGCAACCAGCATTTGATATGACTGGTTTGGAAGATATGTTGCAAACAGAGTTCGACCAACTGAGTTCACAGTTTGATCAAATGGGTCCGCTGCAACTTAAATCACTCGGTATAGCAACAAATCCGAATGCTATCCGAGCGCGTAAAGGCTTTAGAAAGATGCGTAGAGATTATCGTCGTGGTCTCCCTGCTATGGCTCTCGGTAATACGCTTGCTAGGATCCCACGTCTTGCTCCGACATTTGATGGAGGCTTGACAATCTAATGTCTGCTAAAGAACGTTATGATTTATTGTACGGTGATCGCACTCAATATCTCAACGTAGCACAAAGAGCGGCTGAACTTACGCTGCCTTACCTAATCCGTGATGATGAAGAGTCCTACAAAACAGCCAAATCTTTGCCATCTCCTTGGCAGAGTGTTGGTGCTAAAGGTGTAGTCACTCTTTCTGCTAAACTGATGCTTGCACTGCTTCCTCCACAAACTAGCTTCTTTAAGCTTCAAGTGGATGAAACAATGCTTGGTCAAGAATACGGACCTGGTATTAAATCAGAACTTGATCTTGCATTTGCTAAGATCGAGCGCACCATTATGGAATCCATTGCTGCTAGTGATGATCGTGTCGTCGTACACCAAGCACTGAAGCATCTGGTTGTTGCTGGTAATGCTCTGATTTATATGGGCAAAGATGGGCTTCGGTTGTATCCTCTTAACCGCTACGTTGTAGACCGAGATGGCGATGGTAACGTCATTGAAATTGTAACCAAAGAACGAGTATCTAAGAAACTTCTTGAAGGCATTCTTCCTGAACCTAAACCTAATGATGTTGCAAGAGACAAGCGTGGTGATCGTGATGAAGTAGACATCTACACACACGTACGTCGTGACAACAATCGTTATGTGTGGCATCAAGAAGTTGATGACATCGTTATTCCTAAGTCCTTTGGTAAGGCACCTGTTGATGCAAGTCCCTGGCTAGCTCTTCGCTTCAACTCTGTTGATGGAGAGATGTATGGTCGGGGTCGTGTAGAAGAATTTATGGGAGATCTGCGTTCACTTGAAGCACTCTCTCAGGCACTCGTAGAAGGCTCTGCAGCAGCCGCTAAGGTCGTCTTCGTAGTGTCACCCTCAAGCACCACCAAACCGCAGACGCTGGCCGCTGCAGGCAACGGTGCGATCGTTCAAGGAAGACCTGATGACATTGGTGTTGTTCAGGTTGGTAAGACAGCTGACTTCAGAACTGCCTATGAGATGGCACTTCAACTTGAACGTCGCTTGTCTGATGCCTTCCTTATTCTCAATGTTCGCCAGTCAGAACGTACAACTGCTGAAGAAGTACGGATGACTCAACTAGAACTTGAGCAACAACTTGGTGGTCTATTTAGTATGCTCACTGTAGACTTCCTTGTTCCATATCTTAACCGTAAACTTTCTGTATTCCAGAAGACTGGTGAGATTCCTCGTATCCCTAAAGGTATTGTCAAGCCTACTATTGTGGCTGGTATCAATGCACTTGGTCGAGGACAAGATCGAGAAAGTCTTGGTTCTTTCTTGACAACTATTGCACAAACAATGGGTCCGGAAGCGATCCAAACGTTCGTTAATCCTGAAGAGGTTATCAAGCGTCTGGCTGCTGCACAAGGTATTGATGTACTCAACCTTGTGAAATCCATGCAGGATATTCAAGCAGAACAACAAGCAGCTATGCAACAACAGCAACAAATGGAGCTGGTGAAGCAAGCTGGTCAGTTAGCATCTGCTCCTGTAAACGATCCATCTAAATATCCACAACCTAATGAGCAACCAAACCAGCCGCAACAGCCGGCGTAAATCCTCACAAGTTGAACCCGAAAGGGATGTCCGCACAGTAGAACATCCACCTACTGAAAAACCTGTACTTAAGGTAGAGACTGCTAAACCAAATAAGTACGAACCCAAGGATAAGATTGGTACACCCACTCTTGGCCGTTCACCCAACTACGTAACAAAAGTTGGTCTTGGAAATCTTAAAGTAACTACTGCACATGGCAACTCTGACGTATGATCCCACCCCTGCGGATCAACCTGAGTTCAATGAAGCTGAGCAAGAAGCTCTTGCCATTGGAGAGGCTGCTGCTGCTGAAGAGCAACAGCTTCTCGCTGGTAAGTTTAAAGATGCTGAAGCATTAGAAAAAGCTTACATCGAACTCCAATCTAAACTTGGTTCTCGTCAAGATGAATCCTCCGACGAGGATACCACCGATGATGAATCAGAATATGTTGAAGAAGATTCAACAAGTATTCTGGATGCTCTTTGGCAAGATGCTCAAAATGGTGAGCTATCCAACGAGACAAAGGAACAACTGGCTAAGATGAATCCTGCTGAAGTTGCAGTAGAGTATCTTAAATACCGGAAACAGATCGAAGATAATCAGCCTATTGCTGAAGACATCAGTGACTCTGAAGTTGCTGAACTTCGTGGTATTGCTGGTGGTGATGAAGGTTACCAAGAAATGATTGCTTGGGCATCTGAAAACCTGTCACCTCAAGACATCCAGCGTTATGATAATGTTATCGCTAGTGGAAACTACGATGCTATTTCATTCGCTGTTGAAGCACTCAAATCTAAATACACTGAAGCTATGGGAGTTGAAGGACAACTGTTTAAAGGCAAGCCTGCTGGTAGCAGTAAGGATGTCTTCCGTTCACAAGCTGAGGTGGTTGCAGCTATGTCAGATCCTCGCTATGATCGTGACCCTGCATACCGACAAGATGTGTTTGCTAAACTTGAACGATCTGATCTAAACTACTAATGAACGACACTAACATTTGGGCTAAGGAACCACCTATGTACACCGACAAAGATTACATCGTGCCTCATAACGAACGTGCTGAGCTTCTTAATGGTCGTCTGGCTATGCTGGGCTTCATTGCTGCTGTTGGCGCTTATGCAGTAACTGGTCAAATTATCCCTGGAGTATTCTAATGTCTTGCGGAAAGAAAGGTCACAAAGGCGGCGGTAAGAAAAAGTAACCGCACAGCCCGTTGATTCTGCGAGTGAGTTAACGGGTAGTAGGAGTAATCAATATTAAAGTTCTTCGCTTTATTATTATGATTCCTCTTCTAACTACTCTGTCAGTCATCAGTAGCTGGTATGGTCCTGGCTTCCATGGAAACCTTACCGCTAATGGTGAACGATATAATCAGAATGCCCTTACTGCAGCGCACAAGACACTCCCGTTTGGTACACGACTAAAGGTCTGCTATCAACGGTGTGCCATTGTACGGGTTAATGACCGTGGACCTTTTATTCCTGGTCGTGAAATTGATCTCAGTAAAGGTGCGGCTGATGCTATCGGCTTCACTGGCACCGGAGTTGGACGAGTCAAAGTAACACGACTTGACTAACTACTTATGACTGCTATTGCAGCTTCACGCTCTCAGAACTCCTGGGAGCGTTTTTGTGACTGGGTAACCAGTACTAATAATCGTCTTTATGTTGGCTGGTTTGGAACACTGATGATTCCGTGTCTCCTTGCTGCAGCCATTTGTTTCATCATTGCATTCGTAGCGGCACCACCAGTCGATATTGATGGCATCCGCGAACCTGTAGCTGGAAGCCTTCTTTATGGAAACAACATTATATC
>Ga0196905_1000804_pt1 | contig 12511 bp, 12 predicted proteins | sample CB_VirMetaG_3_FD_169098 | JGI IMG/M metagenome (GOLD analysis project Ga0196905, IMG submission 169098) | Freshwater to marine saline gradient viral communities from Chesapeake Bay - CB_1508_1S Viral MetaG (v3) (version 3) | ecosystem: Environmental > Aquatic > Marine > Coastal | place: USA... | reverse complement strand
GTGTGAGCAATTGTCTTACTCAGATGATCAACGTGACTCCTGTTTATGAAAACACAGGTGCCGATCAAATTGCTAATGAGGTCTCAATTGAGTTGACCGGCATTGTACATGGATTTGGAGAAAGAACCCCAGGTCCACTTGGCAATTATGCTATGGGGCTCAGTGGCTATGGAACGAGTCAGTTTGGTGTATTGGACACTGCTGACGAAGCCGAGAAGGGAAGAGCCACAGCGAGAGCGGATCGGTTACTAGGCAACCTTGAAAAGGTTCTTGCAGCCTTGTCTCAGCCTCGCGGGCATTTGCAATATTCAATTAACGACACCATTGTTTACAACATTGCTCCAAGGACTGATGCAGCTGGATACGACGAACATCGAGATCCCGCTGGCGATGTTGAGTACACAGGTTTGGCTATCGACCAAACGCCAAAGATTGAAGCTTCGGTTGTTAAGGTCATAAGCGATACTTCAGCCCATATAAAAATTAAAGCCACGTTCATTTATCAATCATGCAACATTGAAAATATCAGCGACGTAGAGAAAGCATCTGAGAGGAAGCAGGTAAAAAGCTTGAGGTGGTGGTATGCCGATGACATTGACGGCAACACTTGGGCTACGAGAAGGATGATAAGGGGACGACTTGAGATCTACGACAGAGAAGACCTTAATGTAATGACTTTGCGTCGTCTGGTCTTACCTCCTATTGAATGGGGATACCGCAGAGATCATATAGCGATACAGGAGCAGAATGATGGCATGGCCATGGATTTTGAGATCATAGATGTAGAAGCGTATGCTCATGCCCCATTCCCTGCCTCTAACTGGGATGGCAGCACCCGAATGACATTTTCGCCCAATCTGATTGGGCCTATTGATATAGCTGCTCAGATAATGCTTGAAGCACCGATCCCTAGACAGACTAACGTCCCAGGGTTCAATAAGCACCCTGTCCTGTTTCCAACTAAAGAGCATCTGATTCATCTTTTAATCAACATGCTAGACGCCAAGCTGCATTGGCATAAAAAGATCACTGGCGGAAATGTATTTACTAAGCAACTGAACATATCGGAGTCAATGAAGAAAAACAAAGTAGAAGCATCTCTTGGCTTGCAAGTGACGGTTGAGTCTGAGACTGTTCGCAATACTGCTGCGGAGGCGGAGGGTGCAAGTAATTTTAGGAAAGTGATTAGGGCGGTCTTTGCTAATGACATGTCTTATTCAGAAGACCGTCGAATTGGTTATCCAAACGCAGGTGGAACTCCAGTTAAGGACACCGAATGGGGTCTGCTTGGGAAAGGGCAGACACTGGGCCATACAAACGGAATATCGTGGTACGACAGAAGGCTTGCATCATACTGGCAGCCGCACGACGGGTCGCTAAAAGGTATTCTGAAATGTGCCCTGCAAAACCCATGCAGTTACGATCCCAAAAATCCAAACGATTTTACGAGAGAAGACAGATCGCAAGTTGCAGAGAATAACAATCAAAATCAAGAATTTAACTACGATGAGTCAGGTGTTACGGACACCGGGGCCAAGATACCGTCTTTTTATCAACAATCTCCCAGAGGGTTTGGTTCAATCATCGAACCCGGAACAGAACAGGACCAGAGGAATGACTCAGTCTACCGGAGCTTGTCAGGTGAAACCATACTTTCCAAGCTAACAGCATCCAATAACAAACCATACTTTAATTACGAATTGGCAACGACATACAAGATGGACAATGGCCTTACGGCGTTTCCATCCAAAGGGCCAACAGTAGGCGTTCCGAACGGATCTCAAGGCAATGGGGCACTGGCCACAACGATTGCACATTACACTCGCGGAGCGACCGCCGAAGTTACAATTGAGTTGAACGCATCTCGAATGGGTGAATGGCCGACGACACCTACAGAGCAAAGCTGGATAGACCCGGAAACCGGGATTATGTATATGTGCAAAAATTTGCAGGTAACCTCAACTAGTGTAGAGTTAGACGCCACAGGTAATCATAAGATGTATCATTGTGGTGCTAGGGTGACTTATTGTTTATCGAGGCCGCCTAAATGGTTTGAGCCATTACGGATCGGCGCAGCACCTTTTATCTCCTTGGAAACAAAGGTTGATCCTCGCATCGACTATTATGTAAAAACGCTTTCGAGGAAATCTGGAGCCAGATACGTACCGGCCACAAATAATATTGGTGATTAGGAAATTACAAAATGGCGATCAACTTTACGACATTCTTCACCAAGTTTGGCCATGCTGTTTACAGTGCCAAGAACATCTTGCAAAACTTGGGGCCTGACCAAGATACAGTCATTCAGTCATTTATTGACGACTTCGATTCAGAGACCCTTGATGTCAAGCAAACTATCGATGGCACGGTCGCTCGCCTTCGTGGTATTCAAAGTCAATCGGGCGGATTTGTGTCAAACTTGATCTCCGCTCCAATGCAAGCTTTCATGCTTCAGGAAGTCAAGGATGATCTCGGCAAGAATGTTTCGTTTGACGAGGCCATCACTGAATTCCTTGATCAGCTCGATGCGGCAGGCAGCACGGTTGAAAGCAGCACGGTCTCCGCGACAGTCACTTATGGAGGTGGGAACACTGGAACCGGGGAACTTTTTGTCGACACCAAGAACGCTCGTGGTGAGGTCAGCCAATTCTTGATCGACGAGACATTGCTGCTGACATGCACAAGCGTTAACGAGTTGAGCGATTCTGCTATCTTGACTGGAAAGGGTGACATTGCTTATGGCAAACTGGATGGCAATTACCCTGGCGGAACTGGCTTGAACTTGGCCTTATCGCCTATCGATCCAGCAATTTCTTCTTCCCTGTCTAATGCATCATTTCTGAATGCTGACTCCGACGCTACGACGCAACCTGCGAATTGGATTGCCTATGATGCTGACGCGACAGGTTCGCTCACTGCCCCTGTAAGTCAAACCCTGGGGATTTCTGGAACGCCAACGGGCGGATACTACGAGATCGTACTTAAGCAGGCAGATGGCACTTCCGAACTGATCACTTCCAAACTTGCATACAACGCAACAGCCTCACAGGTGCAGAGTGCAATTCGTGCTGTCGAAGGCTACGCTAATGTTGAAGTCAGCTCAACTGGGACATCCCCCAACTACACGCACACAATCACCCATACGAATACCAATAGAAATTTCAGCATCGCTGTTCGAGACTTCACTACAGGTGGAACCCCCCTATTTACGATTTCCGCTCTGATTACTGATGGAGATTTTATTACTGCTGGCCGAGGCCTGGAAATTGCTGGAGATGGATCTGAAGGCACAACATACTCCCAGGAAGTCTTCCTTTCCCCTGACTCAGTCTACTTTGCCCATGCAATGGTCAAAGCACAGTCATCCATATTTTCAGGAGTATTGCAGTTAAGTTTGACCGACGCTCCCGATGGAACAATCTTGCAAGATCGGGCAGGGACAAATAATGCAATCAGTGTTGATTTGACGACCATCGGTACCACTGACTGGTATCATCTCGGTGGATTCTTCAGGACTGGCAAGACATTGCCAGCCCATCAATTCTTTAGGATGGACTGCTCAACTCCAATTGATGCCGCAGGCACAATCATGGTTGATTCATTGCATCTAAGTGGAGCCGGCCAGCTATATGCTGGCGGCCCATACTATGCATTAGTAAAGGGCGAAACACAGTTCGCCTTGGATGATACAATTACATTGACCGTGGCAAATAATTACTCTGGCGAATTGCAGCAATGGTTTGACAGGATTTATGGACTCGCTAGTCGAGGGCGGCAGATTGCACATTCTGGATCACCCACTTTTGCTGACACTCTCATTACAAGTAGCTAATCATGGCAGTGTTTCAATATTCTAAAATGGGCGACATTCTTTTGGCGATCAAGGATCGTCTTATTGAATGCATCCCCGATGCGACAGAATCAACGTGCAAGATCACTCACGATCCATCTTACAGGATCACATCGTCGGACATTCGTTGTTTCAATATTACGCCATCACCACAGTCGCAAGTAGATCAGGCGGCCTGGGATGGCGGTGGGAATTCTCAGCTCACGGTCAGAACGAGAATTATCGTAACGGTCTTTATTCCAAACTCGCTCGATGATCCCAGGGAGTCAGAGTATTTCCATACGAGCAACAATAGCATCCATGCTGCCAAGGTTGATGTTCTAAAAGCCTTAAGCTTTTACAATCCAATCAATGAACAACATAACACAAGACTGTTGAATGACCCGATCAGCCCTGCTGAATGGCATTTCACAAAAGACAAGTCTAGCGGTGATATTCAAATTGCTTTCGACATTGAATATGACGAAGACTTGGACGGCAATTGCTAGAGAGGATGAGACATGGCCATTCCACCAACTGGCGGCGGACCTTCGCAGATCGCTTACGAATATGATCGAGAGCGATACATCTCACCGATTGTCTTCAGGTGGTATGACAGTACGGGACAGCATCAGATTGTGGCTCGTGTTCTTGAGCCGCCAGCAGGATTTGAAGATTGGTTTTTTAGGACGCACAATATAACGAAGTACGACTGCGGTGGTGTGAGCGAAGGCGATATTAACATCATCACCAAGAGACATGGATTTGAAATACCAGAAAGCAAGCAATTTAAATTCAATGAGACCTTGCAACCCAAGATGAATCAATTCGCCTTTCCCTGCCAAATGCAAAGGCATTCAGATTCATTTTTCCTCGTTCACTTTGACACGGTATTTGAGGCAAGGAATGCGTTGCCAAGAGGGCTCTTTTCAGCTGCTATTGGAAATGGGATAGGAGTGCTTCCAGATCATCGCAGCGAGAGTTTTGTTAACATCCGATGGCCTATAGGAAATCAGAATGCAAGCGTTCTGTCTTGTCGGCATTTTTGGGCATTGGAAGACATGACTCGAAATTTCTTTTGGCCTGGGTCGTATGACCCATTCCTTGCCGAAGCCTATGTGCAATCTTCACATCCCAGTCCTGACCACAACGTCCCTACGCTTTCAGGCCCCATAGGCCAGATAAATCAGGAAGACGGAAGCTTCCGGTCTTATGTCGGCATTATGAGAATCACCGACTTCAGGTACGACCGTAATGCTAAAGAAATCGGCGGAAGCCGTTTGATTTATCAAGAGGAATACAATGATCATCACATAGCATACAAAAACAATCATTCCATTTATTCATTTGCAAGACGAGTTGACCCTGATGTACCCGGCGACCCTGCATCTCCCGAAGATAAAGCTGACGCACCCGAGTTTAGCCAGATTTCTAATTATGGGATGGAGCTGACGGTTTGCCCGAATGTTGCTCCGAGGATGAATAGGGGGCAACTCGAAGACATGCAGTCTTACGCCAATGGATTCATTGGCATGCCACGCATGTTCTTTGATGCTCATGACTTCTATGGGCTTGCACATTTTCCGACAAGCGGAGGTATTGCCAGATCTTCTCAATTTGAAAGGCAATTCCTGTTAGGGTTCGGAGATCCGCTGGACATCTCGCCGGGCCTGCAAAGGCAGCCGGGCCAATTTGGACATGACTTCATTCTAGAGACTCTTCCTCACAAGAATGCAAATGATGATCTCAATCGATTCAGTGCAAGCTTTCAAGGTTACCAGCGATACAGAAACCTCCTGACATCAACTGGAGGTTCGGCTAAGGCGTCCATGCTTGCCGGCATTAATTACACGCTAACAAACAGGCTGGAAAGAATCAGGAATCGAAGCCGAAATGTATCTTTTAAATTCAAAACTTTACTTGGCCCTGTAAAGAATTCTTCGACAAGCGTCTTTTGGTTTCCCAACGATGAAACATCTCCATCGCCCGGCACTGCAATGGGCAGCATTCGAAAAAGCACCCAGTGGGGCAGGTACATTTCAACGAGATTCTCTTTTCTTAATTTCTATTTGAATACGACCAAGAGCTGCAACTACAGATACTTTACTCGTGTACAAAGGGGCAGCTCAGTTTTTTCGGGGAGCAATGCAACTGGAGGAACAACTGGTGGTCCGGTGGCCCTCATGGCTGATGGCTCCTCATCTGCCAACCTTTCCGTGAGAGACCCATGGTACCGTTTGATTCATACGGAAGTCCGGGCTGGTAGGCTGCCCATGCCTGAGACATTGTATTTGGACTTTAGTGGGTATTCGCTCTATGGGATATTGGGTGTAACCCCAAGCCAAACAGGAACCGGAGACCAGCCAACAACGGCTACCAGCCCTGCGACTCCCTTTGCGTTTGGCGATCCCAATTTCACTCCATCATCGTATTCGGTTCCGCTCAATTCATTTGACTCACCGGAAGCAATTCAGTCTTGGCGAAATGTCAATGACGAGAGAATTGATGACAGCATATACAACCTGACAGATCAGCCTGCACGACTCTTGGCCCCAGGTAGTAATGGGAGCGACCTTCCAGAGGGAACATCTCCGCCTCCACCACAGCCCCCCACTGATCCAACTGACCCAACTGTTGACCCACCACTGCCACCGACAGATGACCCAACAGTCCAGCCTCCGGATCCTCCTCAGCCTCCCGATCCTCCTCAGCCTCCTGATCCTCCTCCGATTCCGAGCGAGACGGTTACTGATTTAGAACATGTTTGGGTTCGGGTTCATCATATAGCTTACCTGCCTGACGCTCTCCCACTTGCCGTCCCCTTTGTCTTGGATCTGGATTATTATCCCGCTTCGGACGATGGCGATGCTTACATACAAAGTGGGAAACTCACTCAGGATGAGACCAGACGAGCAACAGCTACAACTTTCACCTACGACAATGGATTCAACCTATTTGGATTCGGGGTTAATTACGATCATGCAACTGACAGAATGGCCTTTGTTTCGGATGGCACTGTACTTGGAACAAAAATACCGTTCTATCTGACTGATCATTGGTGGTACATGAATTCAGCAAACAGGGCGTTCTATAATAGATATCTGAAAGTGAACTTTCAAAGAAAGCTAGGCTCACATCAATTTTTTCCTATTAGCTTAGATATGGGCCCCTATGGAATGGGAGGATGGTGGTTCTGGGGCTACAATTATGGAAACTGCGGATGTGCCAAACCTACTTAAAGGACTAATTTCATGGCAGACATGAGCGTGACAATTGTAGGAGCGGGCTTCCCTACAAACGCATTGGAACCGGGCTGTCTGAATGGCCTTGGGGCGCTCCTTAACCAATCTTACACCGTCGTGATTCCTGGGAACGATTGCGCAGAAGAGTATGCAATTCATACGGATGCTGGATGGAGTGCCAGTTGTGACAACACTTGGCTACTTCCAGCCAAGCACATAACTGAATTTGGATATAGCGATTGGACTTGCGCAAGCCTTAGCACATGCATCATTAAAAACATAGTCGAGCCAACCATCACGATTAAATTTGGCCCCGCTGATCCTTTTCAGGATGCATCGAATCCGGGGGCAACCAGTATAACTGTGACTTATACTATTCCGGTACTGCGTGAGCTGGAAAGATTCAAGACAAGAGCAAATCCACAAACCATCATCTACGTTGTTGACGACCGAATCCAGATAACAGCGAGAAACGATACAATCAGTGCTGTCAACTGCACAACCATATCGAGCCAATCGCTTACACTCCAAGAACCCTACTCGCCACCGGGGATAAGTATCGATATCACCGGAGCCTCAGTTGAAGTATCGGGTATAACGACATGACGACATTTGATAATGACGATGTGCAGGTTTGGACATGCCCTGAGTGCCACAGAGCCTTTCGAGTTCTTAAGGCAAACTTCAGTGGGAGAGTCCTGCATCACTGTGGAGCTGAAACAACGCCCACAGGCATGCGAGGAGCTGGTGATTTATTGGCAACAGTCATCAAGGTTGCCAGCGGTGGAATGATCAGGCCATGCACTGAATGTGAAAAGAGGCAGTCCGCATTGAACCGCCTCTTCCCATTCAAGATTGACAAGACTAATCCCGAGAACTGAACTCTCTCAGTTTATCCAATGGCACTCGATACAATCTTTCATACCAATCAATATCATCCTTTGGCATGTACTTTAGAGTTTTAGGTGGATGATATCCCTCTTCATACACGAACAATGCATATGCTTGATTGGCAGTGCGTTTTGAATTGCGGCATCGATAGTAGCACCGAATCCACTTTTGCTCTGTATCGTTTTTAATCTTGGTCTTGATCTTTGTAATGGGTGGACCTGCGAGGACTCGCAGCTCCCCATTTTTTTGAATAACCATGCGGCGATTGCTGTCATGCGTATGACCACACTTAGGACACTTCGGGCCGCTTCTTCTAACAAGGTTGCAACTGGGACAGACAATTGGATTTTCAACAGTTCCTTTCTCGATCTTCTTTTTTCGGATCTCAGACGCCTGGGCATGAGTCATCTCAAAATACTCATCCCATGGGCGATCTTCCATCGGACTGCCATGTCTCCAGAAATTTCCTGCATGATCTTGGATGATGACATGATTAATTGATTCATGATTTCGCAGGACTCTTCCAACCACCTGAACATAGCTGGCCAGATTGCCGATAGGCGTGGCGAGTATGATGCTGTACAGCGACGGAATATCAATGCCTTCTCGCATCACAAACCGATTGCAGATGATTTTGATCTCACCTGACTCAAGACGATTGATGACATCCTCTCGCTTCTTAGGATCAGATTGGTACTCCTTGCCATCCACATAGACGGTTTCCCCATCAACATGGGCTGCCGGGATTCCAGAGTGATTCAGCTGATCGCAGATCCACATGGATTCCTTGACGCCTGGGGCAAAAAGAAGAGTCGGTTTCTGATCCGGGTTTAACCTTCGCCAATGCTCTTCAATGTGCCCAAAAATCTGCGGGCTCCAAACTTCTTTGACCACTTGCTGAGTTGAATACTCTCCGGTCTTCAGCGGCTTCAGGCCTTCTGTGTCCAATTCTGGGCAACCGTAGACCGTGCATGGCAAATGGGCCGGGAAATCCAGCTCAGGGCTCCTCAGATCGCTCGTGTTGGCCGCTACGACGCATCGGTCATAAATATGTGCTAGTTCAACTGGAGTGGCTGAGAAGCCAATCAGGGCTGCCCCGTGATTGGTATGCAGGCTGAAGATCTTCTGTGCCTTCTCCTGCTTCTGCTGGTGGGCCTCATCGATGACCACGATATCGAATTTGGCGACATTCTCGAAATCCTTTCGACGGACAGCAGCGTAGACGGTATCGAGTGAGCATAGCTGGGCCTTGGCCGACATCCTTTTATCTTTTCGATATTGGGCTGCCATGATGCCAAAGTCCACGCCAGCTCGCTCAAGCCCTGCCTTGAGTTGTTGAAGCAAAAGATTTCGGCAGCAGTAGATCCCGATCTTTAGATCGTTTTCCAAGGCCCACCGGATGAGTCCGATGAAAATGATTGACTTACCAGCTCCTGTCGGAGCGGCGATCACAATCTTCTCGCCATTGAGGCTTGCCTGTATTGCAGTTTGCAATGCAGTTATCTGCCATGGCCATGGATTGTCAACGCCTAGCCAGTGGCTCACATCTTGCCCGTTATCCGCTTCAACAAATCCTTGCATCGCTCAATGTCCTTTCGATCAGTATCATCTGCTGTTGAGACTAGATCGCTCAACATGCGGTAGCTTTCACCAAAACTGCGCCGCGCCCGATAGGCTGTCTGGTAATCAACTACCACGGCGCTTTCTCTAAAAAACCGTTCTTGCCACCATCTCCCATGATTCGTTCAAAGAAGTCAGGATATTCTTCTGCCACAAAACCTGCGATGACGGCGAGACGAAACTTGCCCATCTCGTCTTCGGGTGGATTGTCCTTGTTCTGATTGAGAAACCATTTGAAATAGTTCGGATTTTCATCGAACAATGCGGCGAGTGTTTTGCCCTTGTGCTTGCCGAAATCGATAACCCATCCCCCTGGATCACTGTCGATGATAATTTCAGCTGTCTCTTGCAGCTCGCTCTTGTCAGACTTTTCATCCTTTGGCTTCCCGTTGTCTGATGGCTTTGCCTTCGCCACAGGAGCCGGTTCATCCTCTTGGAAATACTCGGCAGGGTATTTGTACTTGTCCCCATCAAACATGCCGAGGTAGATGTCAGCAGCCAAGCCAAGGTGGCTTAGTGCTTTACCCAGGCCATCGGTCTCACTGCACTTAATGGCCTCATCAATGTTCTGGCTTGTGACTTTAGTTCCACCAGTGTGATATCCGGTGAAACCGATGTCGCCATTATCATCTTTGAACCATGCACGAACGCGAACGAAAACGCATTCAGTGTTGCCGACAGTTTTCCAAAATGGCTCCTGAGTTTCGTAACCCCAGCCAATACCACATGGCCCCCAAACTTCAGTCGCCTTTGCGATGCGAGCCATGCTATCAATGGATGACAGTCTGGCACCATGCGTTTGCTTTTTGATGTACTGCTCATCGAGTCGACGAACCTTATTGAACCAACGCAGATTTTCTTTTGCTTCACTCATTTCCAAACCCTCCCCAAAAACTTCTCAGCCAGTAAACGCAACGACTCGACATCTTCTAACAGATATTCCCTGGCGGCCTCAGGATTAGTTGCCAACATTGTATGAAACTGGTCGCCTCGGAAACCTTGCGACTTTGCCTTGATACCGAACACTCGACAAAGCTCCTCGAACTTTGGCATGTCGTAGCTTCGGTTGTACCGACTGCCAAATAACATCCATTCCTTCGCAATGTCGATGAAAGATTCAGGCGTCTTTCCGAACTTATCGAACGGTTTGATCTTGAGATAAGATCCCATATCAATGCCCAAAACTTTGCATCGCAATACAAGAAAAGGCCAATCGAATGCATCGCCGTTGTAGGTGATCACCTGACCGCCACGATCAACAACATGGCCAATCTCTGACAACAGACATTCAATCAAATCCTTCTCCGCCGCCGGACCATTGCTCATATGAATTTGAGTATCGCCAAACGCATCGCTATACCAACCCACCCCAATGACTCGGCCCACCAGTGGATTCAGTGCAGCCTTGTTGATCTGCTTGCTGTACCACTCGGCCTCACGCAACGGAGCATCTGCCTGCCATTCTTCATGCTGTTTGGCAACCGTCTCACGCTTCTTCGTGTTTCCTCTCGGTTTGAACTCCTCCTCTTTGTAAATCAAGACTTCCTTGATAGCCGCATTGCTTTGCGGCCCTGTTTCGATATCAAAGTAAATTCGCATCATGCCCTCCTTCCTAAAACACTCCGTACTAAATCCAAGTCAACTCCTAATTCATTTGCAATATTCATCGCACTCTGGCCAGCGAAATCCAAACGATAGATCCGATCAATCTGCTGCAAAGATAGCGACGAGTCTGACCAACCTAATATGACATGGCGGCATGATTTTCCGCCCGGAGCAACATCGTTGCCGTGGAGATCGTACCCGCTCTTGATCTTTGCTTTTCTCGTTTCCACCCAGATTTCAACCAACTGCTCTTGCAATGCATGCAGCTCGCCACGGCGTGCGTTGAGCAGTTCGCTCACATAGGCCTCGACCTTTCCAGTGAACACAGGCAGGCCATGCCTGTCATGCCCGACAACAATCATGTCCCGATCTGTGATCTCATCGTGTTTAATCCACATCGGAATCATCTGCCTGCTGCCAGTATTTGTCGACGAGTTTTGTTGCTGCCTCTCGGTAGTCTTGTGCTGCCTCGCTGTTTCGATCCTGCCTCCGTCCGCGATCATGAATAAACTTCTTGCCAAACTCCAGCAGATCCTTGCGATACTCATAGCAGATATCGAGCAGGTTATCCGGCAGTCGAATCTTGCTGCCGGTCTGCATTCTCAGGCGGATGTAATTGATCAGATCTTCCTTGTAGATCCGCACTTCCACTCGGCCCAGGCAAAACTCTCCCCATCTCGATTCCTGAATCTTCATTCTTCTGTTCCTCCCATTGCTGTTGCATGTTCATTAGTAGCAGTTGTTGATCGTCCGTGTTCATCCAGTTCATCCCTTAAAATTTTGACATGATTTGCTGCATTGAAACCCAGCTTGATACTTCCATCCTTTAGTTTCAGCACTGCAATCCGAACGGTCTCATCACCAACTCGAATCCGCACTGCCTGCCCTAACTTCCGTGTCAGAACTAGCATGTTAAAACCCCCAGGCAGTAATAAGTTGAGCAATACCCATCGACACAGCAGTCGTCGACGACGCAAAAACAAGTGCGACCGCTCCCCAAAACCACTCTTCCTTTGTAATCCTCATTGCGATTCCCTCCGTTAAACGAAAAAGTCCGAAAATATGATGCCGTACAACAATGCAGCCAACACGAGCAGGGTGCCCTTGATTGCGTCCTTCTTCCCAATCATTGCTGATCTCCTCAATCAAAATTCAAAAACACGAACCTCTGTATCAATGTGAAAACTGACATAGCTGCCGCACTGCGGATCTGATGTTGGCCGGCAGCCACGATGATTGCCACTGATGAATTCATCTACTCGCCAAATTAATCCGCCATGCCAGAACGTATCGCCAGCCGCCAGCTCATAGAGTCTCTTCATCT
>Ga0196905_1000802_pt1 | contig 12529 bp, 27 predicted proteins | sample CB_VirMetaG_3_FD_169098 | JGI IMG/M metagenome (GOLD analysis project Ga0196905, IMG submission 169098) | Freshwater to marine saline gradient viral communities from Chesapeake Bay - CB_1508_1S Viral MetaG (v3) (version 3) | ecosystem: Environmental > Aquatic > Marine > Coastal | place: USA... | reverse complement strand
CAATACAATACTACCGACCACATCAATAAATTGAGTCATATAGCGTTTACCGCAAAGCGAAACGGAAACATTAAGGTTTATTTAAATGGTTCGGAAGTTGCAACGTCCGCGTGTGCTGATTACGATTTAATAAGAATATCAAACATTAATGTACACAACGAAAGCGTAACGGGTGGAAGTGGTTTCCGTGGATATATTGCAGACCTTGCGGTTTATGGTCGTGAATTAAACGCTACCGAAATAAGCAACCTTTATAATTTAACGAATCCAACAACAATAAGTAACTGCGAATTATACGCTACAAATGCGGGCGGTTTTATTGATAAAACTGGAAACGCAAGTGTTGCAATAAGTGGCTCTCCTATTCAAGCACTTTTCCCCCAAGGTTTAACAAGTGGCCGCGACATTACGGGCGTGAATCTATTTGAAAACGTGCGTAAACAAGGTGCGCTCAATCTTGATGGGAATAGTTGGGCAGAGGTTCACGATAATGCGAGTTTGGATTTTGGGACGGGTGGTATATCTATGGAGTTGTGGTCAAACATAGACGATTTAGCAAACTATAATTTAATGGGCAAATGGAACTACTCCGCATCTAAAAGAGAATATAACATTTTCTATTCTGCCACAAACAATCGTTTTGAATGTGCGATTGGTAATGGCGCGAATGTTACTTTTTTAACGGCTAATTATACCGCGGATGGAGATTGGTTTCATATTGTCTTAACGGCTGATAATACTAATATAAAAGTTTTTATTGACGGCTCGCAATCAGCAACAACCGCGCAAACATATTCATTAGGCGCGTCCGATATTCCGTTAATGATTGGCACCGAGGATTCTTTACCAGCGGATAAAACATTGGGCCAAATCGCCCAACCGCGCATCTATAACCGCGCATTGACCGCCGAGGAGGTGGCTAGAAATTATAACAGCGGAAAGGCCATATACACTAACAGCTAAAAAAAAATAACTTAAGATTATGAGAGGTAATTTATATATATCGGTACCGGCAGGGGACAGCTCTAAAGCTATCCCTGCCTCTATTACTCGCTACGATTGGGTAGAGAATACTTACGACGAAGAAGGAGCTGTAGAAAGCTCTACTACGGTGCATCCGACTTGGGCCCAGTACGGCGAGAAGTACGCCGGTCAGTTTGGAGCTCCAGTAACTGTAACCGTAGGTACAAAGGACTACGTAGTATATGAGCTATTAGCCAGCTGGAAAGAGTCGGAAGTAAGCGCATTGGTAGGGCTAGGAGCTGGCAAGGCGGAGCCTAACTATACGGTAATGACTGCCGAGGAAGCCAGAGCCTTTATAACGGCTAACAGCACCCCACAGCTTTAATAGGTGGACCGTCTAACTAAAAGAGCGCAAGAGATTAAAGCGGAGCTAAAAGCCCGCTTTGATTCTCTGCGTACTATATGGCAATACAGCGACAGCCAACCGACAGAGATAACTTTAGCCGCTGCGCTTGTTATACTCTACCCTACTGCTACCTACCTAGAGCTCGGTTATTCTCCTATAATGCAGGTATTAGGTCCCTTCGCCGGGCTATACCAGCTCTACTGCGTAAGTGGAAAGTGTTTAAGCTGTAGGGTAAGAGCGAGCTGGGTAACCTTCAGCTTTTACCTTTTAGCTTCTGTAATGTATTTGTATTGTGGCCTCTTGTTTAAGGGTCCTAGTTATTGGGGCTGGGTATTGCTTACCGTAAGCAGCTTCGGAAGTTTAAAGAGAATAAAGAAAGAAGAGCTACACCGTAAGTAATGGATAATAACACCCAGATAATATTAGCTATAGTAACCTTGTTAGGTTCTGCCGGTATTTGGAAATATGCCGAGGCAAGGTTAAGAGTAAAGGCCGAGCTAAAAAGAGAAGAGAAGAGCGACAGCGATACGGTCCTATACCGCGACGATTTAAAGAAGCGGGTAGAGGAGATGGACGCAGCACTTAAGGAAGCTCATAAAGAGCTTTTAGAGCTCACTCAAAAGGTAGCGAAGCTAGAGACAGAAAACACTTTTTTAAGAAGAGAAATAGACATACTAAAAAGCAGATAATGAGCGACGATAGCTTTAACGATTTTGTAAAGGAATTAGAACAAGCAGAGCAGCCAGAAGCTTGCACTATTGATAACCCAGAGTGCGAAGCCTGCGGCAGCTAAAAACTAAAATATGTTTGATAGAATTTTTACCAATTGGAAGACTAGCGTACTAGGTGCAATACTTATGTGCGCTAGCTTTGCTTTTGTGTTTTGGGAAAAGGCTACACTAACGGAGGCGGGAGCCTTTCTAGGTGTGGCCTTTACCCTTTTCTTTGTGAAGGACCCTAAGCCCTCGAAGTAATGCAGGTAGAAGCTGGAACCTTACACCTCGAGTACAACGGTATACAAGTAGAGGCTGGTATTGTCTGGGACTTGGAGCCCGGAGGGCCTATATACTTGCTCAAGGATAACAAGATATTCGCCAGCTTCACGGTAGAGGAGTTTAAAGCCATAGCGGTAATACTCCGAGACCTAGAGCTAAAAGATAGTACGAATGACTGCTAAAGTAAATAGAGCCCATTTAAGAGCGTTTCTTTTAGTCTTCTATATGTTACCCTTACTGACGGGGTGTAAAGCTCTTAGAAACGCTGTAACACCCCTTAAAACGAAAGTAACGCTTACAGATACTATCTACGTACCCGAGGTAAAGGTAGATACAGTTAAGGTAACCCTCCCAGTAGATACTATCGTAATTGAGACCGAGCGCGTGAGCGCCAAGGTTATTAGAAGCTTTGATACTATCGCCGTATCGGTGGAATGTAAAGCCGACACGGTTATAGTTACCAATACGGTAACACTTCCTACAAAGGTTAAGACTATTACCCGGGTGCCTTGGTGGTTTAAGCCAACGCTAGTTATAGGCGGGCTTGTATTCGCGCTGGCTGTTAGCCGCGCTCTACTGCACCGCCCTTAAGCCTTCCCTTTTTTTCTTTTCTTGGTTTTCTTTTTTTCTTAAGCTCCGCTAATTAAGCTTAAGGTAACTAGCGTTACTTGTAGCAGGAGCTACCGTAGCTTTAGCTAAAGGTAGCTATCGCTACAAGTAACTTAAGCTTAAGACTACTACGTAGTAGTTACTTACGGAGTAAAAAAAAGTAAATAATCTACAAGCTCCAACATTACCAGCTCTAAACTTATTAACGGGGTTACTAACTAGCTGTTAGAGCTTTTTGGGTATGGGGTAAGGGGCGCGTGAGCGCATAATAGTAAACTTTTTTTGGAGTGCGAAGCCCAGTATTTATAAGGGCTGGGGCGTATGACGTGAAAATATTTTAACTTTTTTTTCTTTTCGATTTGGAAGTATGAAAAGAAAGCCCTTATATTTGTCTCAACAAACAACAAAACAACTAAATACTACTACAATGAAAACTAAAATGTCAATCAAACTCGCAAAAGCACTAGTAAGCCCAAGTATGCTATTCGTTTGGAACAAAGAAACAGAGGGTAAAGACGTAGTCGTAGAAACTGCGAAACTAGTAAAAGACTGTTACTTTGGTGGAGATAACGCACCTTACAACCAATGGGCTAGGCTAACTATGGAAATTATGGAAGCTTGCCAAGTGTTAAACGAAGAAGGCCTAAAAGGAGAATACGGAGAGTTTGGCTGGTAACAGCTAACCCCCCAACACCAACGCCCCGCCCTGCAACAAAGGCGGGGTTAAGGTGGTAGAAACAACAACTTAAAAACTTACTACAATGAAAGCAAACGAAACAACTTACGGAGTTTTTTACACAGCAACCAGAGAAGCTAAAGTATTTGCGGGTATGCAAGATGAGCTAATTGCAACCTTTAACAATTTCGAAGACGCTATTTTTATGGCAAATTCAGAAACTCAACTAGATGAAATGCACGACGGTTACGTCGTAAGAGCGATATAGCTTACACTCACTCCCCCGGCTTTGGCCCTTTAGGTATTTGGTTTGGTTAATTAGAATGCTGGGCCGGGGGTTTTTTTAGAACTGTTTAACTAAATATATATATTCAAATGCAAAAAGCAACAGTAACGGCAGCCCAGCCTACGGGCCAATGGGAGAGCAGCTACGGCACGCTCTATACCTTCAATGTAACCCTAAGCGACGGCGCTACGGGAGAAGTAAATAGTAAGAGCCCTACCTTACGCTTTAACATCGGCGACGATGTAGAGTATGAAGTACCAAAGCAAGGAAAGCTAAAGCTGAATAAGCCTAACCCAATGGGCGGAAGCTACAGCAATAACACCGGAGGCGCTAAAGCTTCTTACGGTGGAGGTAGTAAAGACTACAGCAAGCAGCACGGACTAGCGGCAGCTTGTACTTACCTCAACGGGACCCAAGCTACCAAAGAGCAGATAGTACACCTAGCGGACTACTTCGCGACTTGGTTAAAGGGCAGCGCCCCTGCACAAGTACAGCAAGCACACCACGCAGAGGTGCCTAACGCGCCAGCTCCCGCAGCACCAGCTACAACACCGGGAGCGGATACTTGGAATACTAATGACGGGTTACCCTTCTAGGTTATGTATCTAACGAACTACACAGCCGATAAGGTTAAAGTAGCTTACACTTTCGCAGAGCATTTACGCCATAACTGGCGTATGCTCTCGGAAGAGAAGAAGCTAGAGCTGGTAGATGAGATTACTAGCTTACTGAACGTACAATTTATAGAACAACGCTACGAGAGCAAAATAAACGTAAGCAATGAGCAAGCAGATAAAACTATTAGACGGTCAAAGCTGGGAGTCTAGAGAGCTTCTAGAGAAGATGCTAGACGACGCCTTTTACTACGGCTACCTAGGTAAGGCCGCCTTAAGCTCGAGCAGCTTAAAGAAGCTCCTACAGAGCCCTAAGCTGTACGCTTCTAGCTTGACCGAGGACCAAGAAGAGACCAAAGCATTAAGAGAGGGAAAGCTTATACACCTGCTCCTACTGGAGCCCCATAAAGAGGAGAGCCTTAAAGTAGTAGATGTAAAAGCTAGAACGGCCAAAGCTTATAAAGATGCGGCGCTAGAGTTTGGACCAGAGAACACCTTTACGGCGGTGGAGATAGCCACAGCCAAGAAGGTAGCTAGAGCGGTAAAGGACTGCCCCGAAGCTTGGGAGATGATTTACGGAGCTGCTACGGAGGTACCGGCGATAGGCACTATATTAGGCCTTCCCTTTAGAGCCAAAGCAGATATATTACACAAGGGCCAGCGTATCGTAGACTTAAAGACTACGGCTAACGATTTAAGTAAGTTTAAGTACAACGCTTACGACTTCGGATATGATGCTCAAGCAGCAATCTATACGCACCTCTTCGGCCTTACAGAGTTTACCTTTTTGGTAGTAAGTAAGAGCACGTACGATATAGGAATATTTACCACTACAGAAGCTTTTATAAATAGCGGAAGGCGTAAGGTAGCAGAAGCTATAGCTGTATATGTGGAATATTTCGAAGAGGGCAAGCCTTTAAGCAGCCACGTAATACGAGGCGAGCTATAAGTATTGGGGCCGGGTTTTCTGTTACCTTTCTGGTAAAGTAGTAGTAAGTTTTTTGTTGTTATCCCCGGCCCCTTTTTTTACTTTCTTTATGGATGAAGAACAGCTAGCGCTCATTAAAAAAAGAAGCGCTACCCTAAACAAAGACTATAAGCTTTTAGGGGTTACGCTCCGACCCGGAAAGCGTAAACCTAAAAAGCGAAAAATTAAAAGAATAAAGCAATGAAAAAGCTAATAAGAAAGCACAAGCATTTAAGGTATGTAAATAAGTACCTAGCCGATATACGCTGGGAGATTATAAACACGGTTATAGCAGCCAGCGCTACGGAGTATAACGATAGTGTAACGAGGCACCTAGATAACCTAGGCGGCCTAGTGAGAAAGTACGAACGCAGACGCCGCTGGCTTACCTTCTAGCATTATGAGTAAGTACAACGTATTTAAGGAAGGCGTAAAGCTGGTGGCTTTACTTCAAGCCAGCCTCGAGCAGATGGACACCCTAAAAGGTACAGCACTCTACCGCCAGAAGATTAAGCAACTAATGAAGCAGCTAGAGCAGGAACTAGAGAAACGCCTAGAGCGTCCTTTAATGAGCCTAGATAAAGAAGACCCAGAGCTATTAACCAGAATACAGAGTAACGTAGAGCTGGTACTGGGTATGGACCTAGAAGAGCTGGCAATGTTAAGGCAAGAGGTAGACGAGTATAGAGCGAGTAAAGAAGAGGCTAACGCTTCTTAATTCGCGAATCGCAAATCATCACAACGATGAGCCTTAAATCGTCACAAAATGAGCCACAATTTGTTACAAAGTAAGGGTAAATACTGACGAAAGCTGTAATAAAGTAAGGGTAAAACCTTACAATATGCCAAAGCATATAAAAAACGGAAAAACATTTAGATTGTATGCAGAGGCATATAACCTTTAACACCAAAGAGCAATGACACCAAAAGAGAAAGCACAAGATTTATGGTTACGCTATTATGAATTAATAGATGATGACTATTCAAATGAAGCCGCTAAAAAGATGGCTAAAGAGTATGCACAAATTGCAGTTGATGAGATACTAAAAGTAGCAGAACCAAGTACCGAACAAGTACAATACACTAATGGTGAATGGGCAAGAGAATATCGTGAGATACCAAATAGGTATTGGACTGAAGTTAAACAAGAAATAGAAAACCTTTAACACCAAAGAGAGATGAAGTGGCTAAAACGATTCTTCACCAAATCAGAGATTAGAGAGGTATCTTTCTATACTGGAACTGATGGAATGAAGAAGCATAGTGAGTTTATAGATTGGGTAAATGAAAACGATGTTGAAATAATCAACTCATACATCACCTACCACAAGTACGACTATTCACATATACCACGCTGCATAAATTATGTAATTAAAATCAAACAAAAATGACACTACAAGAAGCAGTAACACTACTTGAGAATCACAACAAGTGGCGCAGAGGTGATGATACTTTAGAGATGGCAGAGCCTAAAGATTTAGGAATGGCGATTGAGTTGATTGTAGAACATTTTAACACCAAAGAGAAATGAAAGACCAACTACTCAACCTAATGAACCGCGACCTAGAAGAGAACGGTATAGAAAATAACTAGCTTATGGACCTAAAAGAATTTGAGCAGCTACTAAAGGCTCACGATTGGCTTTACCAATACCAAGACAATTACAGAAAGTGGGAGTACGGAAGTAACCAACGCCGCCACATATTGCAAGTGGTAGAGGAGCTAGGAGAACCCGCTAAAGAATTATACGAAAGCTATAGCGCCAAGTATAGCAGATGAGAAAAAAAGAAATAGTACTAAACTTGGGGAAGGTCCCCAGCTTAAATAGTTTTTATGCCGGCTCCCATTGGACAAAAAGAAAGCGCGCTAAAGATGCAACGCTTCAAGAGATTAAAGAGCAACTGGTCCCTAATACGGGAGCTCCTTACAATAGCTTTAGACTTGTGGCGTATGTCCGTTACCGTTACGACTTGGATAATAGTATTATCGCTGTTAAATTCACTAGCGACGCTCTTAAAGCGCTGGGGTACATTATCGACGATAGCCCTAAATACTTTCGAGAGTGTTTTTTGGTATGGTCGCAACAAATACCAAAGGACACGGCAAAAATTATAATAAGCCTAACGGATGAACACCCGGAATAAAGGAGCCCTAGCCGAGTATAGATTTATAAGCACAGCCATAAGCTTAAACCTGCGCGTCCTAGCTCCCGCAGTTGAGGGTTACCCTTACGACGTAGTTATAGATAATGGTAGCCGCTTTTACCGTATCCAAGTTAAGTACGCAGCTAGAGACAAAAGACTAGAGAAAGGCTTTAGCGTAATGACCCAGCGAAGGGTAAGCAGCACTAAAGCAATTTATAAGAGATACACAGCAGAAGAGGTAGACTTTTTCGCGGTCTACATTTGGTACATAGATACCTTTTTTATTATACCGTTCGAAGCGGTAAAGGGGAACAGCATAGGCTTAAACCTAGCAAACGATAACAACAAATACACAGCCTATAAAAATAACTGGAGCTTACTACTACGAAAATGACAACACAAACCGCAGCACAGAAATACTTAGAATATGGCTATAGCCCTATTCCTTTAGTAAGTGGCCAGAAGAGGCCCCTACTTAAGGACTGGACCAAATACAAAGACCAACCTATAGAAGACCTTAACCTATTCAGTACGGACAGCTTAGGCCTAGTATGTGGGTACAACGGTCTAGAGGTATTAGATATAGACGCAAAGCACTTCGAAGGGGACGAGTTTAAAGAGTACATAGAGCTACTAGAGACTAATGGCCCCGGCATACTCCAAAAGCTGGTAATACAGCAAACCCCTAGCGGAGGCTTCCATTTCCTTTACCGGTGTGAGGTAATAGAGGGTAACCAGAAGCTAGCAAAGAACAAAGCTAAAGAGGTAACCTTTGAGACTCGAGGCGTAGGGGGTCAAGTGGCAGCTTGGCCTACTCCCGGCTATAAGCTAGAGACTAAAGCTAGCGCTATACAGTACATTACTCCAGAGGAGCGCGATATATTATTAAGCTGCGCTAGAGAGCTCGATAAGACACCTATAGTAGAGGTAACTTATTCGTTACCTAAGCAAGCTTTAGAACATAACGAGGAGCTTACCCCGTGGGCCGATTATAACGCCCGTATGGACTGCCTAACGCTCTTACAGAGCCACGGCTGGACCATAGTAAGAGAGGACTCTAAATATATCTATGTAAAGCGCCCGGGAAATACAGACGCTAGAGACAGCGGTAAAATATTTAAAGACAGCGGTAAGCTTTGGGTATGGTCTACCAGTACAGAGCTCGAGGCAGAAGTATTATATAATCCCTTTGCCCTGCTTACAGCCCTAGAGTATGGTAACGACTTTAAAGCAGCTGGCAGAGCTCTAAAAGAAGAGGGCTACGGTTACCAAGCTCCAAAGAAATTAAACGAGGTAGAGAAGTACGAGGAGGCACTAAGCGAACCAACAGAGAGCGAAGAGCCTACCGAGGACTTACTAGCTAAATACTTGCTAGACCCTACAGAAGAAATAAAGAACCCCCCAAGCGTATTAGAGCTACGTATAGGCATTGCAAGCCATATAATAGGCACAGCGGGCAATATTAGCCTAATCCAAGGGAAAGCTAAGAGCCGTAAGAGTTACTTCGTTAGCGCCCTCGCTAGCGCTTGTATTAACGAAGGCTATAGCGACAGTATTATAAAGGCCGGTATAGTAAAGGGTAAGGTGGCTTACTTCGATACAGAGCAGGGCGATTACCACGCCCAGAAGGTAAACCAGCGTATACTTAGTAGGGCCGGCATACCAGTAGAGAAAGGCCAAGAGTATTTAAAGTATTTCGCACTACGTAGAGCAGATACTAACGCGGACCGTCTCGCTATTGTGGAGTACGCAATAAAAAAGCTAGAGGGCTTAAGCCTTGTTATTATCGATGGTGTAGTAGATATAGCCAACGGGGTAAACGAAGAGCCCGAAGCCATAGCTTTAGTAGCTCGCTTAATGAAGATAAGCGCAGAGAAAAATATACACCTCGTTACAGTACTCCACGAGAACAAAGCAGACCGAAGCGCTAAAGGGCACCTAGGTAGCTACCTCGTACAAAAGAGCGAGACCGTTTACGGTGTAAGCAGAAGCGAAGACGGAGCTACAACAACTATAGAAGGACTCTACACACGTAACGCACCTTTCCCGGACCTCGAGCTTATGGTAGAGGGTCAAGAGATAACCTTAAGCGTAAAAGAGCCAGAAGGGTTAGCGGGTAAAGAATGGAGCCCGACAGACCTAGACCGACTAGCTAAAGCGGTAGTAGGAAAGACAATAAACGGAGCGAAAACCTATATACGAGATGTTGAGCGCTGTAAGATGCAAGAGGCTTCTAAAGCTGTTAGCTTAATGGAAGCAGCAAAAATAATAACCTACACGGCAGAAAAATACCCAAAAATTTGCTTAGCTTTAGACAATGATATATATATTACAGAGGACCCGCCCTTTTAGATATGTGGATAGAAATAGCTAAAAATACTTACGCCCAAGCCAAAGACGAGCAAGACGCCGAGCGTATCCGCGCGAAGTATAAAGACTATAAAAAGAAGCAGGGCGACCTTACCAGCCGCCATTATATTGTAAACTACATAGAAGAGACAAACTTTATAAAATGAAACTAAGCGAACACTTAACCCTAAAAGAAGTAACCTATAGTACCACAGCTATAAAGCACGGTATAAATAACGAGCCAGTAATAGGACAGCTTGAGGTATTAAAGCAAATGGCCGGCACAATCTTTGAGCCTTGCCGGGAGTTTTGCGGTGGACCTTTAAAGGTTACCAGCGGTTACAGAGGACCAGATTTAAACAAGCGTATAGGAGGCGCTTTAAGCTCGGACCATTGCATAAGCGACCACGCTACCGCTGCACTAGATTTAGACTGCGACGTATATAATAACAGCACGAACGCAGACCTCTTTTACTTCATTAAGGAGAACCTACCCTTTAAGCAGCTTATCTGGGAGTTTGGAGACGAGGACCAGCCTAACTGGGTGCACGTAAGCTGGAGTAAAAATATGTACTTAAATAAGCGCGAGGTACTCGTAGCTAAGAGAGTAAGCGGGCGCACTGTCTATGAGCATTGGAAGAAAAAATAAAATAATAGAATACGTAATAAGTATGGAGGTCGGAGCTATTGCCCCAATAAGCGACCCGACCGCAATACAATTACTAGAGGAAGTAAATAACGGTAAAGCATTAGGAAAATGTCTACTAATAACGAATACACATATAAAGAAGCTGTGCGCCTCAGCGCTAGAAAAAAAGTTAAAGGGATTAATCTAGAAGCCTTCGAGGAGTTTGCTAGACTATGGGACGCTAGAGAGTATACGCTAGCCAATGAGGTAAGGACCGACGCTAAAGACGAGGGCTTTTACTTGGCCGTCAGCTTTATGAATCAATATACGGACGTATGACAGAGCCCGACCTTTTTTACGCATTTAAGAAGGCTTACCTGCCAGACCTAAAGGTAGCTGTAGATAGTTACAGCCCCTTCGATGCTATTTGCCATACGGCTAAAGTAGTAGTGGAGTTTAAGTGTAGACGTATGCACTACCACAACCTTCTACTAGAGTGGCCTAAATACGAAGCACTACTAAACCGAGCAGCTAACAGAGGCTATACACCGGTATACATTTGCAGTACTCCTTTAGGCGTCTGGGCTTGGAACCTTACACACCTAGACCTTAAATGGTATAAGAGAGAGCTACCAAAGCAGACAGACTTTAGTAATAACACACCAGTAATAAAACAAGTAGCTTACCTAGATATAGAAGACGGTAGCTACTTAAGTAGAATAAAGGTATGAGTATTAACCTACATTTAGGAGACTGTTTAGAGGCTATGCGAGCTATGCCCGATAATGCCTACGAGCTTGCTATAGTAGACCCGCCTTATGGTATTGGGTTTAGTGCTTATGAGCGCGGAGGCTCTAGTCAAAAAACTAGAGAAAGATTTACCAAGTCCGGTAAGAAAGATTGGGACAGCGATATACCTACAGACAATTATTTTACAGAGCTTGAAAGAATAGCTAAAAATTATATAGTTTGGGGAGGTAATTACTTTCCTCAACTATGGAAAAATGGGTGTAAGGGTTTTATTTTTTGGTACAAAGGAAACCCAGTACCAAACTTTGCAGACGGCGAATTAGCTTATACTAGTTTTAATAAAGTAGCTAGGCAGTTTGATTATCGTTATTATGGAGGTTTAGAGGGTAATACCTCTGCTAGCGAGAAATTCCACCCTACCCAAAAGCCCGTAAAGCTTTACGAATGGCTATTAGATAACTACGCTAAAGAAGGCGACCGTATACTAGATACGCACTTAGGTAGTGGCTCTATAGCTATAGCTTGCCATAACCGAGGCTATAGCCTAGACGCTTACGAGATAGACGAAGAATATTATAACGCAGCTAAGGAGCGCTTACGCGTACACCAAAGCCAACTAACTATATTTTAAAAATGAGAATAAAAGAAATAGACGAGGTACTGCACCGCAACGCACAGCTATTCCAGCAGCTAGGAATAGACAGCACAAAGACAGAGAAGGCAGCAGCTAAAGTACAAGAGCGTAAGAACCTACGCAGCGTACGCCACTACGCGCCGGAGCTAATAGATAGACTACTTAACGACGGAGATAAGTAATGCCTTATATACCGAAGAAAGGAACGCCTAAGCCTTGGATGGCCAAGCGCAAGACCTTTGCCGGTAATAAAGGCGAAGACTCCGACTTCTACAATAGTAGAGACTGGCGCAAGCTCCGGGCTTACGTATTAGCTGGGGAGCCGCTATGCAGAGAATGTAACGCAGTAGCTACAGTAGTAGACCACATAGAGCCAATACGATTAGGCGGTAGTAAGTGGAGCCACAATAACCTACAACCTTTGTGCGCCAGCTGCCATAATAAGAAGAGCCGAAGCGAGCGAGGTAAATAATATACCTAGGGGGGCCTTAAATGTCCTCTCTTTTTT
>Ga0196905_1000799_pt1 | contig 12544 bp, 28 predicted proteins | sample CB_VirMetaG_3_FD_169098 | JGI IMG/M metagenome (GOLD analysis project Ga0196905, IMG submission 169098) | Freshwater to marine saline gradient viral communities from Chesapeake Bay - CB_1508_1S Viral MetaG (v3) (version 3) | ecosystem: Environmental > Aquatic > Marine > Coastal | place: USA... | reverse complement strand
GTTTATCTTTCTCAGCGGAGTGCTCAGGGGCTCTGTAGCCGCTTGTGATGACAAAGGGGAAACCACACTCTTCTCTTAACCTGTCAATCATGATGAGGAAGTTGTTGGACATCTTGTTCTGTCCAGTTTCCTTACAATCAAACTCATCAAGTGTAAAGTATTTAAGAGTCAATGATTTCTCCTTCAATGTAGTCTTCTTCAGGTTCTTCCTGTGAGGAGCTAGAGATTGATGTAGCTCCAACACCAGTGATGTTAATGCTGATACTGTTCTTTCCACCAGACTTGATGACGTCCTTCTCAAAGGCTGCAACAGGTAGTATTCTGTCCATGACAAGCTTCCATGCTGCTGCTTGATTCTTATGATCGTCATTTAGAGCTGCATCAAAAATACTGTCAAGGACTTTCTTTGACTTAGGGGAGGCTAGCATACGAGCTTTGTAGTCGTTAATGATAGCAGCGTCACCCTTGGGCCGCCCTCGGACCCCTCTGGACCCTCTTTTGTTTGACACAATATCAGTCTTTTTGGGCCTACCGCGCTTTGGTTTAGCCGAGGGCTCTTCATTTTGTGACAATGAATCATCACTTTGGTCTGACATAGCTTTCCCCTTAGTATACTTAGGTATCCTTAGGCAGCCATTTACTACTTTAGTTATTAACCTTTAAATTATTCTTAAAAGTTATTCATTAAAGCTTACTAAAGAGGCTAAATGCCGCCAAGGGATACTTAAGGAGCTATTTTAAGTTAATTACTCTAAATTACCTATATATTATATCATATTTTTAAGCAAAAGTCAAGTTAAATTTTAGTTAATTATTACCAAAGTTACTTATAAGCTTATTGTGTCAGCTAACAGTCAGCTAAAGCTAACAATGTTAACCACTTTTGACCTCTTTTGGTTAACCTTTTTATTCTTTTGTATACTTGACTGTTTTACTAGGGTATTCAAATGGTTACTTTTGGTTCTAAAGGATATTTTTTTATTACTTTTTGTTCTAATTTTACTCTTTTTTGTACCTGAGGTGCTACCTCAAGTATTCTCGTGTGTCAATCCCCTCCCCCGCCCCTAAGTTATCCACAGGTTATCCACAGGTTTATCCACAGGCCCTAAGGAAACTTGGCACGATTCTTGCATACTTGAATATCCTGTGGATAACTTTAGGTTACCTGTGGATAACTTTAGTACCAGGATGGGGATAACTTGTGGATAACATGAGGAGTGAGGGAGACATAAGGACCCTCTGGAACCCTCAAGCACCCTCAGTTATCCACAGCTAAACAGTTACCCAAGGTAACACAGGTAACACATTTGTTACCCAAGGTAACATAAAGGTAACACATTTTTCATGGGTTAAAATTAGTAAGTGTTTGATTGTAAAGGTAAAACCAAAGTTGGCACGGTTAATGCTTTATACCTAGGGCAAACACATTAACACACGAGGACACACACATGAAAGCAACCACACGAGCACAACGCGCATATAAGGAGCTACAGGCCATGGGCGCACCTGTAATGCACTTTGGTTATGGTGCTTTTGACGGGGAGAGCCTGTTCGCTATCTCAGGCGAGCGCAACGAGTACCCACGATACAATCGCACCACGGGCGAATTCGAAGGTGAGACAATCATCTGGGCGGACTACTACGGTGAGTTTGGCAGTGAGTACCCCGAGGTCGATCCTCGCATCGAGAAGGTACTGGAAAAGCACGGTCTAGTTTATGAGTGGTACGATCCATCAGTCATAACGGTTTACGGATATTAAGGAGATACAAAGCATGAACACACTTTTGAACAAACACGTTTGGATGGTCTACACGCGCCCAAGCGAAGAGGAAAGGGAGAAAATGAAACAGGCAGGTATCCTAGACGCAGACGAGTGGACACCCGCCCTCAAGCGTCCTGTGTGGTACACTCGGGCCAGTTGGTTGGCTCGGGATAAACAAAACAAATTCACCGAAACGAAAATCGAACGGGTCGCCTAGCGGCCCTCAGGGAGACACAGCATGACTTACTACGAATCAGCAAAGGGTCAGACCATAACCCACGAACGTGCACTACAGGAACTCAAGCGCCATGGTGTGCTTGAGGACCTCGAGACATTCTACGCGGACCTTGGGAAGCGTAGCACATACAAGGCCACCAAAGTGCTTGAGTGGCTAGGATACTAGGGAGAAACAGCATGACACTATACACAGAAAACTTTGAGATCGGCCTACACGCACCTGAGCAGGACGGAACACAGCAGGGTTGGTTTGAACATAACGAACTCGGCGATGAATACGCAGGTGGCCTATGGTTCCTAGGTAACGAGCTTATAGATTATGACGGGATCGGCTGTTGGTTACCAAAAGAGATACTGGATGCGCTCGAGGCCATAGGGTTCAATGTAGACGACATGAGACCCTGCGAGGACTATTAGTGCTCTACAGTAGCCCCTTGTTTCAGGGGGCTACTTTGGATACACTACGCGAAACACAACACACAACGGAGATACACCATGTCATTACACACAGAAAATTTTGAGATAGAATTATACGCGCCTGAGGATGACGGGTCACAATATGGTTGGTTCAAGCGAGACAACGCAGTTGTAGGTCTATGGTTTTATGATGGAAAATTAAGAGACTATGACGAGATAGGCGACGATATACCGAAAGAGGTACTCGATGCATTTGAGGCCATTGGGTTCAACGTAGACGAAATGAGACCATATCAAGTGGAGGAGAAACAATGAAAACAGAAGCACTACTTTCGGAAGCAGTCGCTTTGGCTGAAAAGATCAACAAAGCACGGTTTGAGGGTGATGTACCTTCAGACCACGATACGGTGAGACTTTGTGAGGTCTTAAGCTGTCTCTATGTCAGCGGTAAGACCCTGAGCGACTCAATCCTACAGAAAATACAATAGGAGATACACTATGCACACAGACGATTTCAGATTAGTTACAGCATACCGTTCAGGATATGAGGACATGGAACACACTATAAAAACGCAGGGCTTTTCATGTGCTCAGTCGATGTTTAACGATTATTATCCCGCAGGTAAAAGGCACACTGGGTCGGACCTTGGGTACTACTACATGAAGGGCGAGTTTGCCGCCTTATTTAAAGCGTCTAAAACAAAGTAAAACAGAGGAGCTACACCATGAAAAATTACAACGATTTTGTAGACTACATCAACATGCTAGCGGCTGACTTCAAAGAATCAGGCCACGAGGACTGCACGGACTACGCACACGAAGCGGCAGACGGTAGCGAGTACGTCATCTACTACGGCAAGGCGTGGGACTTGATCGACACCGTGCGCTCTTACAATAGCGACCTGTTTTGTGATGGTGAGTCGTGGGCGCTTGATCTAGGCGAGAAGCACGAGAGTTTAGATAGTATGGTCACTAGCATTGCATACGGCATCATATACACTGCGTTAGTTGAGCAGATTTTACACAACGCACTGACAGAGGAGGAGGCGGCCTAATGCAATACACTGACAGGGACATGAATAACAACCCTTGGCCCAAAACGTGGGTAGACGTCTACAACGACCTTACGGTGTTGATAGAGAACACGTACAACCCCAAGGTACGAGAGACATACTTAAACGACCGCCACAGGTTCTATTTAATGTGCTGTGAGCTAGCTATGGATATACACGAGGACGAGGAGTGAGTACAATGTTAAGCAAAGCGGAAAACACAATACAGGCCACCTTGGAAACCTTAGAGATACTCAGGGACCTAAACCTACGGGACTATGACGACACGAAGGACGTGTACTTTAAAGGTAAAGCGGACGCATACCTCATAGCAATCAGACATATTAAAGGGATGCAGGGGGAATGATGCAACTAGGCACAAAGGTTTTCGTTTACTATAACCTACACAAAAAAACATGGTCCATTCGTGACTGTAAAACCCGTAGAGTGATAGGCCACTCCGACCGAGTGGTGTTAAACTTTGTCACTCCGAAGGTATCACAGGCGGGGCGTGAGCGTGTCCTCAGGGAGAAACGCAAGAACGTACACGCAGGGCTCGAGGGCTATTTACTGGACCCTAACAACATGTGGGAAAGCCCTAGGCTAGCCAAAGGGATCACATACAACCCATACAAATACACTGGGTTCGTTTACAAGGACACGGAAAAGCCATACACTGGGTCAGTGTTTGCCATATTAAACAACAGGAGCGTGACGGTATAATGGAAAAATTAATAACGGACCTTGAAATTGACGTAGCGTGTCTATTAGACTACTTTGAGGACATAACAGAGCACGACATAGAGAAAATTCAGGATAAACTAACGGAGTTACGTAATGAATATATTCTACTTAGCACACAATCCAAAAAGTAGCGCACAAATGCAATGTGATAAGCACGTTGTCAAAATGATCCTAGAGACTGCTCAGCTCCTTAGTACAGCACACTGGGAGCTAGGCGGTGAGGGTCCTTACAAAGTGACACACAAAAATCACCCTAGTGCAGTCTGGGCTAGATCAAACAAAAAACACTATGTGTGGCTCTATGCTCATTTTAGAGCCCTCTCGCAGGAATACACCAAAAGGTATGGTAAGGTACACAAAACATGGCAAAAGTGCTCACAAGCCCTCTCAGAGCTTCCTAGGGGCATTCCTGACACTGACTGGTCAGATCCACCCCAGTGTATGCCGGACAATTGCAAACACAAAAGCACCGTGATAGCATACCGAAGGTACTACACACAAAAGGGCCAAGAGTGGTCAGAACGTGGTATGCCTATGAAATGGTTTGGAAAGGAGAGGGTAGCGTGAAATATTTACTTTGGGCCGTAGGTGTTCTTTTGATTGTCACAGGGCTATGGCCTTTGGTTGTTCTCTTAGCTATTCCTGTGCTTTTCTTTACCTTTGGTGCTGTAGTGTTTGGTATGGCACTACACGATGAGGAGGAATACCTAAGAGAAAAATTTGACATAGAGGAGAAACAAGAGGATGATTGAAAGGGAAGTGTTATTTTGGGTTATGATAGTGTCAATATCAATTTTATGGGTGATTGTAGATGAGTTACGATTGGAGAGTAGAGAAGATGACGAGTAAGGAGCTTTTTGAGGTGTTTTTGGACAGCGAACGTAAGGACATAGAGAGCAGATCAGGGCGTGAGCAGTACATGGGGGCCGAGTTGTTTACTGAGGGCCTTGTAGGGGCTCAGTACAGGACACCGGACGAGTACAGGGAGTACGTTATGGACCTTATCGACCTAGTGGACAGAGCAGGGCGCACAGGGGACTTTACAGCCCTAGGATCTAAACTGTATACCTCACTGTACAATGATTTTCAAAAAATGGTTAAACAAGGCATATGGGAGCTTGAAAATGAAGATTAAGGATGCGTTTATCACTGGCCATGAGCAGGAGCTAGAGCTGCAGGAAGCCGAGAGGACCTTTAAAGCGTACATGGTGCGTGATCTGGTAGAGCGTGACCTAGAGCTAATGAGTCTAGGGGAAATTTACCAGAAGGCTTCCACGGCCCTTTATAACGAGTTTATGCGAATGAGTGACGATGAGTTAAAAATCAGGTTCAATGATGCTTTTAGAGGAGAGTTTGACGATGAGATGTAAAGCGTGTAATGTCATTTTGGACGACTATGAGCTAATGCAATATGACAAAGTAACAAAATTACCACTTGACATGTGCTTAAGTTGTCTATATGTTAGCGATAAGACCCTGAGCGACATTGAGGCAGTGGTTGACACATACGTAGAAAGGGAGTATAATGATATGGATTTACAATTTGAACAATATGACGAAAATTTAATTTGACAGGAAGGAGTAATTTGAGTATAATATTAAGTATACCTAGGTTAATAACCTTAATGTATATACATAAAGGTATATACCTAGGTAATCTAAAGTAAACTAAAGTAGTTAAACTAAGCTAAGGAGCTTTTTATGTCAGTTTTACAAGGTACAGTCGCTTTTGCTAATTTGGATCAGCATGAAGTGTTTAACGGTCAGTCAACGGGTAAATATTCTTTGGTATTGACCTTGGATGATCCAGAGGCTGAGGTTCTAGCCAAGAATGGTGTCAAGCTACGTGAGTACGAAGGTTTGAAACAACGTAAGTTTAGCACCAAGTATCCCGTGGACATTATTGACACGGACGATGAGCCATTCCGTGGTCGCTTGACCCGAGGATCTAAAGTAAAGATCCTGTACGCTGAGGGTAAGCCACATCCTGTACACGGCACACCTACCTATCTAAACAAGGTACGTGTCATTGAAGTGGCCGAAGGTGGCGAAGGCTCAGAGGACTTCTAAAGTGGAGCTACGTGCTGAGAGTGAATCAAAGTTTGTCAGACATGAGCCATGCCCTAAGTGTGGCTCTAAGGACAACTTAGCACGTTACTCCGATGGACATGCCGTCTGTTTCTCAGGCGGCTGTTCACACTACGAACGTGGTGATGGTGAAGTTGTCGAGTTTAAACGTAAGGAGTCAAAACCTTTGAATGAATTAACTGGTGTACATGCCGCTATCAGTGACCGTAGAATCTCACAGGAGACGTGTAAAAAGTTTAACGTCACTGTGGAGTACGGCAACGATGGTCATATTGTAAAACACCACTACCCCTACTTTGATAAGGACTCAGGTGAGCTGAGAGGATCAAAGACACGCCTTGTGGACAACAAGCAGTTCTTTGCCCAAGGGTCCTTTGACAACGTGGGTCTCTTTGGTCAACAAGCCTTTAAGGAAGGTGGAAAGTACATCACAATTGTCGAGGGTGAGCTTGACGCTCTTGCGGTGAGTGAGATGTTTGACGGTAAATGGCCCGTGGTGTCAGTACGCTCAGGGGCCGCAGGTGCTGCAAAGGACATCAAGGCTAACCTAGAGTGGCTTGAGAGCTTTGAGAACGTTGTGCTGTGCTTTGACAACGACAAGGTGGGTCAGGATGCCGCTAGGCAGTGCCTTGATCTATTCAGCCCTAACAAGGCTAAGAACGTAGCGTTGTCCATGAAGGACGCAGGGGACATGCTCAAGGAAGGCAAGGTACGTCAATTTGTACAGGAGTGGTGGAATGCTAAAACTTATCGTCCTGATGGTATTGTTGCAGGTGTTGATACGTGGGATATGGTCATTGAGCAGGAAAACATTGTCAGTGTTCCGTACCCGTGGCAGTGCCTTAATGAACTCACTCATGGCTTCCGTAAAAAGGAGTTAGTAACGATTACGTCAGGCTCAGGGATGGGTAAGTCACAAATGGTGCGTGAGTTACAGTACCACTTGTTACACGCCACCGAGGACAACATAGGCATCCTAGCCCTTGAGGAGGACATCCCCAAGACTACTTTGGGCCTTATGTCCCTTGCGGCTGAGCAACCCCTGCACCTTGACAAGACAATCACAAGGGAGGAAAAACGTAAGTACTGGGACGCAACCTTAGGCACTGGTAGGTTCTACCTACTGGACCACTGGGGTTCAACCCATGAGGAGAACCTGTTGTCTCGGGTTCGTTATATGGCTAAAGGTCTCGATTGTAAGTGGATTATACTCGATCACCTAAGTATTGTTGTCAGTGACCAAGAGCAGGGTGACGAGAGGAAAGCCATTGATAGTATCATGACCAAGCTACGTAGCCTTGTACAGGAGACTGGTGTTGGTTTGTTCCTTGTGAGCCACCTTAGAAGGCCCTCAGGGAGCAAAGGACACGAGGACGGTGCTCAGGTATCCCTAGCGGACCTACGTGGCTCAGCGGCCATTGCACAGCTCTCGGACATGGTTATTGGCCTTGAGCGCAATCAGCAACACAAGGATGAGGAAGTACGTAACACAACAACGGTACGTGTGTTAAAAAACCGCTTTGCGGGGTTGACAGGACCTGCGTGTTACCTGTATTATGATAAGGACACTGGTAGAATGACCGAGACCAACTGCCCTATTGATCCTGACCAAGAGACTGAGTTTTGAAACAAATAGTATTTGACATTGAAGCTGATGGCCTGAAGCCTACCCAAGTCTGGGTAATTGTGGCCCATGAGCTTTGCACTGGTGAGACTAAGGTGTTCAAAGAGGACAACCTTGGGGACTTCGCACAGTACGTTAAAACTGAAGTAGAGGAGGTGATTGGACACAACATCATAGGCTACGACATACCTGTGTGCGAGAGACTGCTTGGGGTTGACTTTAGTCGCTGCAAGATCACGGACACTTTGGTGCTGTCAAGGCTAGCTAACCCACAACGTGAAGGAGGACATTCACTTGACAATTGGGGAAAAATTTGCGGATCATCCAAGATGGAACACAACGATTGGTCTGTTCTGTCTGAGGATATGGTGGTTTATTGTAAGCAGGACGTTAAACTTAATGTCTTGGTGTATAAGAGACTGCTCATTGAACTTGATGATTTTGGCAAGCAAAGCATACGTCTTGAACATGAAGTACAGACTATTATTGCAAAACAGATTGAAAACGGGTGGCTTTTAGATCAAGAGAAATGCTTCCTGTTACTAGCTGAACTAAAGGAGAAGAAATATGAGCTTGAAGAGCAAGTACAAAAGAAATTTATACCTGTTGCAACGTTCGTTAAGACAGTTGAACCGAAAGTTAAAAAGGATGGTGAGTTCTCCACGGTCGGTCTCAAGTTCCTAGGGGACAACTGGACGACAGTTAAGGGAACATTTAGCCGCATAGACTGGCCTGAGTTTAACTTAGGGTCTCGACAACAGATTGGTAAGTACCTCCAACGTTTTGGATGGAAGCCAACGCAGTTCACCGAGACCGGTCAGCCCATCGTGGACGAGAAGGTATTGTCAACCGTAACGGACATACCTGAGGCCATGTTGATCGCTGAGTACCTTTTGGTACAGAAAAGAATAGCTCAGGTACAGTCTTGGCTTGACGCTGTGGACGAGGACACTGGAAGGGTACACGGTTACGTCAACTCCAATGGAGCAGTGACAGGACGTATGACCCACAGTAGTCCAAATCTGGCTCAAGTCCCTGCGGTTTACTCACCCTACGGTAAGGAGTGCAGATCCTGTTGGACAGTCCCTAAGGGCTACAAGCTCGTAGGTTGTGACGCAAGTGGTCTTGAGCTACGGATGCTAGCGCACTACATGGATGATGAGGCGTATACTAATGAAATTATCAACGGAGATATTCACACGGCAAACCAAATTGCTGCAGGGCTACCAACAAGAGATAAGGCAAAAACTTTTATCTACGCTTTTCTTTACGGGGCCGGAGACGCTAAAATCGGAACAATCGTGGATGGAACTAAGCGAGACGGTGCGAAACTTAAGGCAGAGTTCCTTAGAAATACGCCATCTCTTGGAGCTTTACGAGACCGAGTTGAAGTTGCTTCTGGAAGAGGCCACCTTTTTGGACTTGATGGAAGAAAACTATTCATTAGATCGTCACATGCCGCACTGAACACACTCTTGCAATCCGCAGGTGCTATTATTATGAAAAAAGCCTTGCAAATATTGGATGAGTATGCTACAATATGGGGTATAGAATATAAATTTGTAGGTAACATACATGATGAGATACAAGCACAGGTCCGCAGTGACCAATCAGAGAGCTTCGGTAGACTGGCTGTTGCGTCAATTGAAGCCGCAGGGAAATACTTCGAACTCAGATGCCCTTTGGCAGGTCAGTACAAAATTGGAGACAACTGGGCAGACACACACTAATGGATCAGCTTAGCTTCCTAGAGGACGACCACTACGACCTAGGGGACGGAGTCAAGGAATGCAGCAAGTGTAAATACATACTACCCTTAGCGGCATTCTCAAGACACTCAGGAGGCAACTACTTAAGACCAGAGTGTAAGAAGTGTAACAACGAGTTAAGCAAAGTACGTGATAGACTGAAGCAAAAGTACGGAATAGCCCCTGACAACTACACTTGCCCTATATGCTTGGGAAGTGAAGAGGAAGTCAACGGGAGAGGTAATACAAAGAACGGTTCGTGGGTTTTGGATCATTGTCACGAGACTGAGGAATTTAGAGGTTGGCTCTGTCATAAATGTAACAGATCACTGGGTGGTTTTGATGACAGCGTTGATATGTTACAAAGAGCGATAGACTACCTGAGGGAACACAATGAAAAACATACACACATTAGTTGATGACATTTACAAGCTCATGGAGACCAAGCGGCCTGACCCTACGGTAGACCCTGAGGCTGAGATTGAGAAGTTTGGAGAGGCTGTCAAGGACCTAATGCGTAAGGAGTTCACCAGTCGTGGTTTTGACGGACGTAAGCTACGCTTGTCAAACATAGGCCGCGATGACCGTTACCTTTGGAATCACTTCAATGGGACTTCCAAAGAGAAACTACAGCCACATAACCTAATCAAGTTCATGTATGGACATTTGATCGAGGAGATGTTGTTGTTCCTAGTACGCATGTCTGGACATGAGGTTACTGATGAGCAGAAAGTTTGTGAAGTGGAAGGCATTGTCGGTCACATGGATTGTAAGATTGATGGTATTGTCACTGACGTTAAGTCCACAAGCAGTTATGGCTTTAAAAAGTTCAAGGACGGTACACTGGCCTTTGACGACCCCTTTGGTTATATAGATCAGATCAAAGCCTATGCACACTCTGAGAATGCAACACAGATCGGTTGGTTGGCTATGGACAAGCAGAATGGACACCTGACGTATCTTAAGTACGATCTGGAGGACACCAATGCCCCAGTGTACGAAGTGCTTAAGGACTCCATTGTGGAGCGAGTACAACACGTAAAAAAGCTAGTGGAGCAGCCACAGCCCCCAGTTTTATGCAACAAGCCTATTCCCGATGGAAAATCAGGAAACTTAAAACTCGCTGTAGGTTGCTCGTATTGTCAATTCAAGCAAAGCTGTTATCCCGAGCTAAGAGTCTTTTTGTACTCTACAGGACCAAAGTTCTTGACAAAGGTGGAAAATGAGCCTAAAGTACAGGAGATAAGTCTTGAGCAAATCGACTAAAAACTACGGGATCTATCGGTCAGGGCTTGAGAAGAAGTTTGCTGAGTTAGCACCAAGGGGAATGTTTAAGTTTGAACCGTACACAGTCCCCTACACGATACACAGAAACTACAAGCCTGACTTTGTTTGTGAACATTTTCTAATTGAGTGCAAGGGGTACTTTAGGGTAGGAGACACACAGAAATACACGTCCATCAGGGACAGTTTAGGAGCTGAGGAGTTGATCTTTGTGTTGTCAGACCCAAATAAGAAACTAAGGAAAGGAGCAAAAATGACTATGGGACAGTGGTGTGAAAAGGAAGGCTTTCAGTACTACACTTTAAAAACCATTGATGAATTGTTTAAATACATTGAGACGGCTATGAATTATGACATGGACTTTTGATGAGCTTAAGGACAAAGTGTCCAGAGCGTATGACGTAACTCTTCTTTGTGAGATACTTGAGATTACCGAGGAAGAGCTTTTGGACAGGTTTGAGGATAAGTTTTTAAACAACATAGACATTTTTGAGGAAGAGATTGACAATGAGACTTAATGACGCAACACCCGCAGAATGGGACGCAGTGACTAAACCTAAGCACTACAATACAGGCGGTATCGAAGCCATTGATTATATCAAGCAACAGTTGGGTGACGGATTTATTGAGTACTGTGAAGGTAACACACTTAAGTATCTTCACAGGTGGCGCTACAAGGAGCATCCAGTGCAGGACTTGAAGAAGGCTAAGTGGTATCTGGACAAAATGATTGAAGCAGTAGATGAGGTGGAAAATGGAATTTAATGATTATCAAAAGCTAGCACAGGAGACAGCAATCTACACAGACCCTATGTATCCTGTAACGTCACTGATGATTGAATCTGCTGAGGCCGCTGACTTGTTTGTCAAGCCTCTCCTACGTGGTGACGCTGTAGACATTGACCGTACTAAGGTGGTGTCGGAGTTAGGTGATGTGCTTTGGAATCTAGCTAACATGGCAGCTGATCAAGGCATCAAGCTAGAGGACATTGCCATCTTCAACATTGAAAAGCTGAAGTCTCGTATGGCGCGTGGCGTTATACAAGGTAGTGGTGGTGATCGCTAATGACCGATAAAGTATACAAAGTTATATATTTATAGCTATATGTATACATTTACACAGAAAAGTATACATTCATATGCACATTGTGCAGAAAAGTATGGATATATCTACATATTTACGCAGAAAAGCTACATTTATGATGTATAACTGTGTAGCAATCTCCGCATTTAGCGCGGCTGATTCGGAATGAGTGTGCGTATAATTCGGAAAGGGAGAGTGAGTGATGGACGACATAATTGAATACTGCTTCTATCAATCTGGACTAACAGCACAAGGGTGTTGGGATGAGCTTGATGACTATGCGAAAGAAGCCATTTTGAGATTTGGTGAGTTGCTTTTACGTGAGATTGCACTGCAAGAGTTGGCTGATCAAGCTCAAGAATTGGGGCTAGAGTGATGAACGTAGTTGAGCGTTTTGTTACTAGACTAAAAAGCATTGGCATCACAATCGAATTAATCAGCAACGCACCGTGGATATACTTACATAAAGTCAATGGAGTCAAAGTAACAGAACACTACATGGG
>Ga0196905_1000798_pt1 | contig 12555 bp, 25 predicted proteins | sample CB_VirMetaG_3_FD_169098 | JGI IMG/M metagenome (GOLD analysis project Ga0196905, IMG submission 169098) | Freshwater to marine saline gradient viral communities from Chesapeake Bay - CB_1508_1S Viral MetaG (v3) (version 3) | ecosystem: Environmental > Aquatic > Marine > Coastal | place: USA... | reverse complement strand
GGGGGGGGCCTGCGCTGCGCTGCGGCGTCAGGATGCTGCGCTGCGGCGATGAAAGCGCATGGCGTTTAACAATTATAGCGCATAATGGTGACTATGTTGGCATGATGCTGCGCGTAATCGCTGCAATATCAACGTGTTAGCGATGCAACGCCGCAGATCGCCCTGTTTCTGCGCTGCGGCTATCGCTCAGGTTGCGAAATGCTGCGTGTGCATTGCTGCACAGCAGCGACGAATGCTGCGGTGCAGCGTGCAACCGCGCACGCCCGCGTCGCCCCGCCAGTGTGCGGCGACGCGCCTTTCACGCTTCCTCGCTGCCATCCCCATCGCCATCCTCGACGACGCTATACTCAGCATCGACGATCTCGCGCTCAAGCTCACCGCTCATCAGGGCGGCAGCTTGTGCGTGCAGGTCGTTGACGCTGATGTTGACGGTCACGTCACGCTGCCTTGTGTCATAGGTGTCTGGCAGCAGCTTTGCTGCATACCAACGGTCAACGTCGGTCTGTAGCCTAGCCACGCCAACCGTCTCTGGCGTTGCGGCCTGAGCCGTGTCCACGGCTCTCGCAGCGATAGCGTGTGCCGCATTGCGTAGCACCTGATTGTAGCGCTCACGCCTGCCCTCTACGGCGTCCAGCCACATATACCACGACGACCAAGACAGGCACCCGTTGGGTGCGTCCTGCGAGGCGCTAAACATAATCGTCCGCACCGTCTCGCCTGAGAGGATGCGCTCGAACATTGCCTCTTCGCCGTATTCCTCCAGCCACTTGGCTCTGGCGTTAGTCAGCTTGCCCATCGCCCTGCTCCTTCGTTGCCATCTCGCCGCCCAGAGCGGCGTATCCGCAGATGTCGACCCAGCTATCCGCGTGGTCAATGGTCTCCAAGAGACGCGCCACCTTCGTCCAGATCATAATCAGCGCATAATGCTCCTTGGTCACCCTGCCATGCGTCCGCATCGCCTCCTCGGCGATCAGGTTTACGCCGACCGAGATGCGCCGGAAATTGTCCTCGACCGGCCCGTAGTCGGCCTGCCTCTGGCCGTCGATCAGGCCGAGCGCGGCCCCCAGTATGTCGCTCCTGTTCACCGCTTGTCTCCCGCTGGCATGACCTGCAATATCTTGCGTATCGTGTTGAGTTGAATGATGCGCCCAGTGCGCTTGGCGCAGTAGTGGAACCGCCGCCAGTCTTCCTCGTGAGCCGCCGGACGGTCGGCCTTGATGAATAGCACGAACGCGCCCTCATCCGCCAGACGCCGCATGGCGCCGCCAAGCCAGCGATCTGGGTCGTGATCCCAGCCAAGATTGGCGCGGTAGGCGTAGCGCACCACGTCGCCACGCTTCATCGCCCACAGTATCTCCGCCGCCTCCTCTGGGTGCAGCGCGTCTATCTCAAAATGGTATCTCATCCCCGTCCCCTAAATCCTGCTCGCTGATCCTCGTTATCCTTGCGCTCGGGAAGCTCCGCAGCGCGGCCTCCACAATCTCGTTGGACGCCGCCGCGATGATCCGCGCCGCGTCCTCCGCGCTATACACCGCCCACGTCGGGTTTTCCCGCCTCACCGTGGCCACGTCGGCCCTCGGCCCGCAGATCGCGACACACTGGCCGCGCCCCTCGCCCAGCACCACCGCGAAGGCTCCGCGCTCAGGCAGCGGGCTATGCCCCGCGTCCATCGCGGCCTCCTCCAAGATGTCCCACGCCTTGATGAGCCGCGTGGCGATCTCGGCGCACTTCACCGCATTCTCGGCCAGCATGGCCTCGTGCAAATCCTCGTGGACCTGCTCGAACCGCAGGGCCATTGGAGGCGATACGAGGCTTCGCAGGCGGTCACCCCACTTCGCCTGCATCTCCCTCGCCTTGCGGTCCAGAGGCGCCACAGCACCGCTCACAGCGGCTGCGTATGGCTTCCCGTAGTCCGTAGATCGCGGGTCGTATTTCTTCGCGTCCTCGATCTGCTTCTTCGTTGGCTTTCTCACTGAAACCTCCTCTGGCACAGACGTCGCCAAAGCTCTGGCATTTCGAGCAGGCTATCCTGTGACATGACAAAGCACGGGCCTCTACCGAGGTCCACTTTCTCCGCACTGCTCTGGAATGCGGCCCGCCCTATGCCGCCGACGACGTTCATCACGTCCTCATCGCCCGTCTTGGTGACGAGGATAGCCACGTCTGCGGAGAATGCATCCAGCGACTTGAAGAGCAGCCTGCCCGATTGGTGGAACGTGGCCTTCACGTCAATAGACGTGTCGCCGTGCCACATATCCACGCCATCGTCGATGCCCATCGCAGCGGCGCTGTAGTCAGCGCCAATAAGCTTGGCAGTGGCCATCTCTGCGCGGATGCCGAGGTAGTCCAGATCGTTGTCGCTCTCCGCCGCACGCTTCTGATTGGCAACGCCAGCGGCTCTGGCAAGCTGCCACCGCAGGGCAGAGGACTGCCTTGCGAGCGCCATTTCCTTCTTGCTTAACCTGACAAGCACGACCGCACCTCTCTCGCTGCTTTTGCCAGCCTACGCTCGCCCCCGCCCCTGCGTCCAGCAAAAAGCGACACGCCGACCCCCTGCTGATTGCCAGAGGATCGGCGTTGCGTCTTTGTATCTCTGTGGTGCCTTGAGCTTCCCACTTATTTTCGGTGCCTAGCTTCGCTCCCCGCCAAGGCTCCCCACCTGTTAAGCTCCTCCAGAGCTTAAAACAGGGGTGGGGAACTTGTCAAGGGGGTAGCGGCTTGCGGTATTTCCCCACTTTCCCAAGTTTTCCCACCTCTAAATTTTGGGTGGGAAGCCGTGCTTTCACCGAGTCCGGTCGTGATTGGGGTGATACCCATGCTCGATCTCAGCGCGTTCTCTGGCCGCGACTGCGTCTTCGAATCGCTCAAATATGCCGAGGTAAGTGCCATTAATAGAGGCCACCCACTTGCCGCACCGCCCCTGCCAGTAGACGCCGGTCCTGCCGCTTGTGTTGCGTTTCATCCGCGCCCTGTTTCTGGCGTTCTCAGCGCGGGTCACGCACCGCAGGTTGACGAGCCTGTTGTCGTCGCGTTGGCCATTGATGTGGTCGATCTCACCCTTGGGCCACTCCCCGTGAACCATCGCCCAGATCACGCGATGCGCTTTAAGGCGATTATAGTTGACCGTGCCGAACGGGTAGCCATGCCCGTTGTCAGCCGTTAACGCCTCCCTGCCAGCAAATCGCGTATTCCAAGACTTGCCCAGCCACTCATCGCTGAACATCTCAAGCGGGCGCTCCAGCCAATACAGCTTGCCGGTCTCCGGCTCGTAGCGCAGGAGATTGCGAAGCTCCTCGGGTGTCGGTAGCTCTCTCTTTGCCATGCCTCAATCCCCCAGCGTCGTGTAGCTCGTGACGATGTTCGTCGCCACGACGCTGACCAGCCAGTGCGCCTCTTTCACGTCTCCGGTGCTGGACGCGAAGTAGATCGACCCGTCCGGCCTTCGACCTATGACGATGGCCACGGACAGCTTGGCGTCGAGCGCGGCCCCCACGACACGCTCCGGCGGGATGTCATCTGTCGTGGCCTCGTTGATGTAGATCACGTTGTCGTCGCTCATGCCTTGCACTCCTTCTGCTTGGCGTTCCTGACGGCGGCGCCCTTCGCGCCGCCTATTTTGTATCTCGCGTTTGCCATCGACGTTTCCATGCGGTTGCCGAAGCGCTTCCGCATGATCGCGCTCTCACGCTTGGCGGCCTTGGCCAGCGCCTCGGCGTATTGCTCCTCGTGGGTCTGGCCCACCTCAAGGATTAGTTCGGTCATGGCCGTGCCTCCGGTCTGATCGTGCTGGTCAGCGCCCGCGTCTGCTCGCAGCCGATGTAAACGCCGCCATCCTCGGGGAACAGGTCGGCGTATGCGATCCGCATCCCAGCCTCGCAGAGGGCGCGGTTCTCGACCGCGTAGGTGAGGCAAGTGCGCGGCTCGTCGCGAAGCGCGGCGCAGACCACTAGCAGGTGCAGGAAGGTTGTCATGTGACAACCTCCCCAAGCCCGAACCCCTCTGCCTGCCGCAGCAGGTCTTCCCGCAACTCGGGGAAGCCGCCATCGTGCAGCGCCTCGGGGCAGTGCTTGGCCACCCAGCGGTAGGCGTCCAGCCGGTCGCAGAAGCCCACCTGCGCGGCCCACTCCGGCGGGCAGCTAGGCAGGCCCATCTGCGCCCGCACCTCGGCCTCACGGGCCTCGTAGAGCCGCCGTAGCTCGGCGCTCCACAACGCCTTCTCGGGGCTGGGTATGTCGCCCATGACGGCCTCGTGGTCGTCGTGGCTGGCGGCGTAGTCGATGGCCGCCTGCGGCACGCTGTGGAACAGGCTCGTGAGTAGCTCCAGCACGCGCCACTGGTGTCGCAGGATCGTATCGCCGCTATTCCGCAGCCTGCTGTGCGGGCTGGAGTGCCAGCGGTTCACGTCGTGTGTCATTGATCACCCTCCACAACGCTTGCGCCGAAATATTCCAGCATCCGCTTTGCCGCCAAAACATCCGCTTCAAGCTCCGCATAATCTTCCAACATTGCGGCCGTAATCTTCGCGCGGTCCTTGATTTCCCGCATTTCCTCCAGCGACCATTCGACCACCTGACGTAGCCGGACTATGCACACGCTGTCGTATAGGTCGAGCAAGGCATCGCCCTTCCGAGACATCTCCTCGAATATGTCGGCCCACATTTTGTTTGCCAAGTTATTCTCTATCTGGGGGCCTTCGCTATTAACGGATGCGCCTTCATACTTTAATAGCCTTGCCTCAAGCTCCTGAATGCGGTCAGCCGCCTCAAGGTATAGGCTACCCTCCGGCTTGCCTTCGTCGCAGGGGAATACTCTCTCCCACGCCAGAAGGCGCTCTACCAGTGTGTCGCTCATTGTCCAACCCCATGCGCCATGATGATCAGCAGGAACGGCAGCGCGACTGTGCAGACGCCGCCGATGATTTCGCCTAGTGTGGGTTTCATGTTTCTCTCTCCTATGTTGCGGGCCATTGCGGCCCTTGTGGTGGGGTGGCCGCCTTACGCGACCACCTCCGGCTTCGTCGGGCGCTTGAAGAACCCGAATTTCGGATCATCGTCCGACACCGTGATCGCGGCGTCGAAACGGATGCGGTCACCGACCGTGGCCTCGACGGTCGACGGCTCAGTGCCGTAGACCTTCCAGCCATCGTCGGCCTTGACGACGATCTTGATGGCGTCGCCATAGAAACCCGTGACGAGCTTGCGGCTGATGACGACACCCTCGACCGTGACGCGGCCAGCGAAGCTGGGGATCGGCAGGGCTGCGGCGGCCTCGGCCTCGCGCTGCGCGGCGATCTCGGCTTTCCGGTCGATGTCGCCGACCAGCTTGGCGATCAGGGCGATTTGCTTGTCGCTGACGCTGCCGTAGCGAACCAGCTTGCCGACGATGTCGGAGATGATCTCCTCCTCGCGGCCCCAGTTGTCGTAGTCCCTCTGGAGCCAGACATCGTAGGCGAAGGACAGGCCAGCCTCGGTCAGGATGCGCTCGGCCTTGGCCTTGCCAGCGGCGGCCTCGACGCCAGCGGCGACCTTGGCGCGGAAGCTGGCGAAGTCGGCACGCTCGCCGTTCCAGAGCTTTCCGGCGCAGGTCTCACCAACCTCGATGTAGCGGTTCGTCGGCTCGTGCCAGAAGCGGGCCACGGTCTGGGCGTGGGCGTTGCCGCAGACGTGGCAAACGCCGCCGTGATCGTGGTCGCTAAATTTGCCGCCCGTGCGCTCGCGGTGTGCGCGGAACGCCTGCTGCTCGGCGATCTGGGCGCCCGCCGCCTGTGGGCGGTGGTCGTGGAACGACACAAACTGGTATTCGGTCGGGTCAATCGCGCTCGGGCGGTGGGTGTCAGTGCGGGTCATTTTAGTCTCTCCTATCTGCGGGACGCCGTGTCCCTGTATCCCCTACATAAGGGCAGTTGCCCCAGATTGCAAGGGGGGGCAGTGCAATTTATTCATCCTCCGCATACACATCGACGACCAGCTTGGCCGCGTATTCCATGACGGTCATGCCGCGAGGTGTCTCGTGGCATAGGCGCACGACAGTCCTCTGATCGACGAGACCTTGGAAAAACTCGTTCATGCTGCCCTTCCGCTTGCCCGTGGCCTCCACGGCCTTCGACGCGATGTAGGGCAGGCTTTTGGGCTGCCGATAGCGCAGGACGCTTTTGTCTCGGTCCTTTGGGTTTGCCCGCATTGACCGGATGTGATGGTGGACAGCGTGCTTTGAGATGCCCATAGAGTCGGCGATTTGCTGCGGCGTTTTGCCCTCGAGCAGGTGCTGGTAGACCTCCTCGCGCTTGGCACCCCAGCGTCGCGCAAGCCGGTCGTGGTCCTCGGGTATTTCGCCCAGCGACCGCGCCATGAAGACGTGCTGGCGGACGTGTTCGCGAGGAACGCCTACCACCTTGGCGATCTTGTCGTAGCTCACGCCCTCGTTGAAGAGCCGGACCACCTCGGGTCGGACTGTTGGATGCGCCCCCATTATGCGCCCTCCGGCCAGTCGGCGGGCCGATACCCGTCGAGGTAGGCGGTCACCAGCCGCACCATGCGCGGCGCGGGCTGGCGGGCCGTGCTATTGTGCGGGGCCATCTCCAGACGCCGCGTCGTTGTCGGGTCGGTGTCCAGCACCGTCGCGAATTGCGACAGCGACAGGCCGAGTGCCTGCCGCGCCGCTCTGATCTCAGTGTGATTCATGTTCGTTCTCCATTTTGTTTGCCCTCGGCTCAGGCATCTTGAACACCGCGATGGCGTCCCATAGCGGGCCTTGTGTGCCTGCCCGCGCCCGTGTCAGCGCCTGATCGGCTGTCTGGCCGTAATAAAACCACATCTGCCCGTGCTGCTTTACCTGCGCGACGTAGGCTCTGGCGTTTGTCATGTGTCTCTCCTTGGTTGGTTGTGGTGGGGGCCGAAGCCCCCGCTTGTTATGCGCCGACGATCTGGGCGAGTTTGGCTGCGGCGATACGCTTGCCGTTAAGCTCCCAATTCCGGCGGAAGTGTGGGCGCATCCAAGTCGTCGCGCCCTGCGCGATCTGGATGCCGCACCAAACGCGGCCAACACCGTCAATGTCGAAGGTTTTACCGCAATGCCAAATTTCACGCTTGGGTTCTGCGGCCTGAAGCTCTGCGCGGCGGGCGATGGTGGCTTCAAGCATCTCGGTCATGGTCATCTCAGTCTCTCCTCTTGGGACACCGTGTCCCTGTATCCCCTACATAAGGGCAGTCGCCCCACATTGCAAGGGGGTAAATGCAAAAAAATGAGGGGGCCGAGGCCCACACCCGTCAAGCCTCATTGTTGCTTTTTGTTTTATTCTATGCAAACCTTCGCAAAATCAAAGGGATGCGCCATGCACCTTAATCACGCGACAGGCCGTCAGGGTGAATTTCTCGCCAGCTTCATCCTTGAGCAGCACGGCATTGAGGTCCACCATGTGAACCGCAACGGCGCTGATCTGTGGTGCAAGCTGCCGTCCGGCAAGATCGTGCCGATTGAGGTTAAGACCGCCGCTCGGCCCATTCTGGATAACAGCAAGAGCGTCCCTCGCTATCACTTCAACACGCCTCGGCGCGGCGGCATTGACGCGCACTTCTACTGCTTCGTTGCCTTGGACAGGCAGTTGATCTGGGTCAGGCCAGCAGCCGACATCACGATGGGGACATTGAGCGTCCGCGAGATCGAGTTCACCCCCGAATTGCAGGCGGACAGCGTTGCGGCCCTGCTGGCTCACTAACCTCGGCAGGTCGCGCCCGCGGGGCCGCCAATTTCACCGTCCCGCCTCGTCGCCCGTGATCCACTGCCCGACGACGACGATCTGCACCTCGCGGCCCTTTGCGCGGTCCTCGGTGATCTCGACGCGCAGCACGTCGGTCTCGACCCACTTCCGTACCATCGCCGCCACGCGGCCCTTACCCGCCTTGTCCTGCGTGTCAATGCCCAGCACCGCGCCCACCGTGTGGCCGACCCAGTTCCTCGCCTGAACGCTCTGGCGGCACGGGTCGTCGTCCTGCGCCGCCTTGCCCACCGCCTGCTGGACGCGCATCGTGTCTCGTGTCGTCACGCCATCGAAGAGGTCCGGCATCTTGAACACCTCGGCCACGCCGACCCACTCGCCATTGCCGATCTGGACGCCGGTCATCTTGCGGTAGACCGCCACCGCAGCGGGCGGCGCGAGGTTGGCCTTGCCGTCGTCGACGCGGAAGATGCCGCGAGCGTCCTCGCCCTGCACGCCGAGGCGCATCATGTCCTCCTCGCTGACCTTGTTGATGATGCGAGCGGCACGCGCCGCGCCGATCAGCGAGCCAGCGCCACGGACGCTGTCGATAGTGGCCTCGTCGCCATTGCCCTTGCGGATGTGGTGGACCAGCACGATGGACGCGCCCGTCTCGTCGGCGATCTGGCGCACAGCCGCAACGGCCTTGTTCATGGCGGTGTTGTCGTTCTCGTTGATGTCGATGGCCCCGACCCACGGGTCGATGATCACGACGCCAATGCCCTCCGCCTCGATGCGCTCGCGCATATACTCAATCAGTGCGTCGTTGATGACCACGCCGTCCCGCGTCTGCGTCACGAACTTGGCTTGGAAGTCGCGTCCGGCGTCGAGGAACAGCCGCCCCTCGACCTCACCGCGCTTGACGTTGTGGTGCTGCATGGCGGCGATGAAGCGGCGCTGCATCTCCTCCAGCGGGTCTTCGAGGTTCATCACCCAGACCTTGGCCTGTTCGTGGACCTCCTCGCCCAGCAGCGGGCGGCCAGTGCAGATCGCCAGCGCCTCGACGCTGATCATGGATGTCTTGCCGACGCCGCCTGCCGAGGCCAGCACCGATACGAATGAGTGCAGGTAGTGCCTGCCGTAGACCCACTTGCGCGGCGGCAGGGCGGCCCCGTCCCACATATCGAAGGGCGTCGGCCCACGGAAGCCCTCGCGCACCTCCTGCGCCCTCTGTTCGGCCACCGGCTTGGCGGCGGCCAGAGCATTCCGCAGCGCCTCGACGCCATGCTCGCGCAGGTAGTCGTTGGCGTCCTTGGTCTGCGCGTCGATGTCGACGAAGCGAACGACGCTCACGCGGATCGACCCGTCATAGTTCAGCGCGTCCGCGACCCGCTCAATGTCGAGGTCGGGGTCGGCGCAGATCGTCACGTCGCTGGCTCTTGGCGGGACATAGGTGGCCATGCCCGCCTTGCCAAATGTGCAGATCACCGTGGCCGCGCCGCCAGCGGCCTGCGAGATACTCAGCGCGTCCTCCGGCCCCTCGCAGATCACGATGGGGGCGCTCTCGCGATCCGACGCGATGACCATCGCGCTGTTGGCGATCACGCCACGCGAGTATTTGCTGATGCCGTTATGCTCGCGCTTCTTTCCGTTCTCGTCAATCAGCACGGCCTGTATGCCGGTGATCTCGCCGCTCGTGTCGGTCGCGGGGAAGATGATCGCGGGGCCGCCGTAAACGTCCGGCGAGAAGCGGGCCACGCCGACGGCGCTCTTCGCCGCGATGTTGCGCCCGTTCAGGTAGCGCAGCGCTGGGCGCACCGCGTCGTGCGTGTCCTTGTTGATGGCGACGCCGCGCTCCCACGCCATACGCGCCTTCTGGACCTTCTCGGCCCGCTGCTCGTCGTCACGCGCCATCAGGCCGTCAGCGGCCAAGCGGCCAATCAGGCGGTCAAGCTCGCTGGGCTGGAACGGCAGGTCGGTCTCGTCGAGCGTCTTGGGGTTCTCTGCGCCCCGCTTGAAGCCGCTGCCGACCGTGGCCATGATCTCGTGCTTAGGCAGGCCGATGGCCTCTGCCGCCGTGTTCAGGGCGAAGATCGCCGTGTCGACATTCGCGCCCGTTAGGTGCGCGTGGCGGCCCAGTGCGAAGGCCGCCTTGTTCAGCGTCTGATTGCGCTGGCCCGCTGCGGCGTGCTGCACGTCCGCAATCGCCGTCTCCGTGACCCTCTGAAAATATGCGCTCATGCCTCTCCCTCTCCAAGGTTCGGGGGCGACCTGCGCCGCCCCCGTTTTACTCAGAAGCCGAAGGCGTCGATGTCAGCCGACGCCGGAGCCGCGGCGGGTGCCGGTGCCGGAGTGACGGCGGCCATGACGCTGGGTTTCGCGATCCACTTCGCAATGGTGAAGCCCAAGTCGTAGCTGGTCCCCTTGCCCACCGCAACGGGTGTCGAGGATGTCACCTGCACGATTGGCACCATTCCCATGCCAAACTCGGGTGCCTTCTCGGCGGCGTTGTAGAGCTTGGCGATGAACTGCCCCTGCCCGTAGCTGTTGCCGCTGAACTCGGCCTCGCGACCGTCAGCGAGCCAGCACTTCACGAGGAAGCCCTGCTTATATTCATCTGACGGCTTTTCAGTGCGCTCGCTCGGCGAGGGCCACTTTATCCAGTCCCGTTGGCCCGTGGCTAGTAGCAGCCACCCGAACTCGACGTTTTTGATGTCGATTGCGATACCCCGCGTCATGTCGAGGCTCTCCTCGCCGTTGTCGCCGATAAAGCGCCAGCGGTTTTGCGGCATATTCACTCGAATGTAGGCGGCACCGCCGCCCGACGATTCACCGAAAGAAATTGGCATATCTGGAATCCTTTCCTCTGCTAGCCATTCGGGTTTGAGTAGCGGAAGGCCCAGCGCGGGATTTGCAGCGTCTGCAACGCCCCGTATCCCGTGCTGAACTCCCCGCTGGTTTCTGCCCGCTGGATCATCTCCAGCGCGGCCTTCACTGCCGCCACGCCCTCGTCGCGCGACGCCCAGTCAAGCTCGTATACGCCGCAGGCGAAGGGTGGCTCCTTCTCGACGGCGATGAAAACAAATCGGTCAATGTCGTGGCCATCAATAGCCATGACGCGGCGATAGAACGCCTCCTGAATGTGGTAGCCAAGGTTCGCGCACTGCTTGGCGAAGCCCTCGGGGCTGGCGTCCACCGTCGTCTTCACGTCGATGATCGCGTCAATGTCGCGACGCCACCCGTCTGGGCGGCAGCGCAGGTCGAGGCCATACAGTGCATCGTGCGCGAAGATACTGGCCTCGCAGACCAGATCGCCGCTCAGAAGCTGCGCGGCCTCTGCGTTGGCCCTGACGGCCTCTGCCATGTCCCTCGCCTGCCGATACTCACCCTCGGGCAGCAGGATCGCACCCTCCGCGTCGGCGGCGGCCTTCTTGGCGCGCCAGTCATTGCCCCGCCGCGTCTCGGGGCCGCACCAGATCATCTTCGCCATGTGCGGCTCGAGGATCAGCGTGTGGACGGCGGTGCCGAGATCGAAGGCGGCGCTCTCCTTGCGCTCGCCGTATTTCCAGTGCGCCAGAGATTTCTGCGCGACGGTCTTGACCGCCGATGCGCTGATGCTCGGCAGCTTGTGGTAGTCCTCGTTGCTCATGCTGTAGCTGATGGTCATGCCTTGCCTCTCCCGTAAAGCGCGATCAGCAGAGCCTCCGCGCGGTGTTCGTCTTTTTTGCGCTTCAGCTTCTCGCTGAGATGCGGGAACCACTGTATCGCCAAGCGTCTGGCGCTGTCCTTGTCTTTCGGCAGGTTCATGCTGCGCTTCCACGTCGGCGGCGTCACCAGCGTGAACGGCACCCGCGTCAGCGCAACTGTCGCCGTGATCTGCCCGAAGGCATAGCCCAGCTTGAACGTGCTGCTGACCCCTTGATTGGGCATCGCGCCCTGCTTCTCGATGTAGACGTGTTCGGGGTCGGCGAAGGTGCGGATCAGCCGCTCCAACTCCGCCACGTCAACGCCGCCCTCGTCGAACACCGGCAGGTCGTGGACCTCGGCGTGGTCATCGCCGATCAGCGCCACGCCGCCAGTGCGGTAGCCGCAGTCAATGCCGACAATCATGCGCGACCCGCCGTCTTCTGCTCGTGCTTGGCCTGCTCGGCCATGTCCATCACGGCCAGAGCCAAGGTGGCGACTGGCAGGCCGCAGTTGACCAGCGCGGCAATCGTGACCTCCATCGACCCGTAGAGGACGGTCGTGATGTCGCTCATGTCCATGCGCTCGTCGATCAGGTCGGCAACGTAGCGGCCCATCATGTTGGCCCCGCGCCGCGCCAGCGCCATGTCCTTCGGCGTCACCTCAATCGGCTCGTCGTCGTCCCAACCGTCCATGTCATCATCGCTGATCATCGTAGTCCCTCGGCTGCTCGTCGTTGAAACCCAATGCCCGCGCGTGGTTCAGCGCGGCCATTCTGATGTATGCGCTGACCGTCAGGCCCATCTTATTCGCCGCCAGTAGTATGGCGGCGTATTGGGCCTCGGTCATGCGGGTCTGTTGGATGCGATCCATGCGCCTGCTCCCTGTCATGTGCGAAGCATTACACACCTTGCAGGATGCTGGCAAGCGGTTTATCGTGGCGGCAGGTTCAGGAGGATTTCACATGACCGGCGACGTGCAAGACATGATCCAGCGGCTGCGCTTGGCGCACCGCATCCACAATCCCGTGGCCACCCTCAGAATGTGCGACGAGGCCGCTGACATGATCAGCGACCTTGCGGGTAGGCTTGAGGCGGCAGAGGCGAAGAAGGCTACTGCGCGGAAGACAGTTGGCTGAGTAGTCCGCCTGCGGCCTGCGGGATGGCAGACATCATGCC
>Ga0196905_1000791_pt1 | contig 12606 bp, 15 predicted proteins | sample CB_VirMetaG_3_FD_169098 | JGI IMG/M metagenome (GOLD analysis project Ga0196905, IMG submission 169098) | Freshwater to marine saline gradient viral communities from Chesapeake Bay - CB_1508_1S Viral MetaG (v3) (version 3) | ecosystem: Environmental > Aquatic > Marine > Coastal | place: USA... | reverse complement strand
TTCCAGATTGGTAAACATAATACTCTATTCTTCACATCAAAATAGGCAGTATCAACTTTTCTGTGTTGAACTGTGATATTCTCAGTGGCAAGTAATTTCGCAAGATTTGATTTTTGTAAATTTTCTATTGTCATTTATATTGTTATGCTATCAGGTTGTTTTTCATTTGTAAACAAAAAAAGTGAGGGGTGGGACAAAAATGCCCAACCCTCAGAGTTAGAAAGGAGTTAAAATGAAATAACATATAAGTATATGCTACCAGGTATTTGGTGATTTGTCAAATTTTATTTTGATGAAATAATGTAGTAAATTCAGTGGTTTATTTAACTGCGACAGAAATGCCCACATTGAGGACACGTATTTTCATCAGATTTTACAATACTTTCACAGTTTTCACAGGTTTTAACCATTTCTTCTCTTTCGAAAGAACCATCTCCATAGAGATGAACGTATCATTCCAACGGCAGTAAATATCAACGCAATTCCCATACTATCTAGTATTGTCGGATATAAACCAAATAAAGGAAAGACTAATAACTGAATAATAATGGCAAGAATTAAACCACTACCAACATCAATGATACCTTCAAATAGATCAGATTTAATCATTTATTTTAAAGCAATAATTCCTATAAAATTAAAGTTTTGCCAGAACACATGTGTTTCAAAACCGGCATCATGGCACATTTGAAATATCTCTGTCTTTGTGTTTGGTTTCATCATGTGTCTTAGTTGTACTTCTTTATCTAAGATTTCTTTTTCTGTGAAACTTTTCTTTTTGTGATCGTAAAACATAAAGGTCATCATGTCTTGTATTCTTGGATTACATGAGAATACTTTCTCTGAGAATACAAATGCACCACCTGTGTTTAAACCGTCATAAACTTTTTGTATAACTTCTTGTCTATTCTTTGGTGGCATGAATTGTAGAGTAAATAAAGATGTGACATAACTACAGTTTTCAAATTCATAATCTCTTACATCACCCTTAAAATATTTTAATCGGTTATATAATGATTCATCTCTTGCATATTCACTATAGAAGTCTTCTTCAATTTCAATTCCTGTGTATTGTGCTTTTGGTATATGTTCATGGTATGCCTCAATCATTGACTTTTGAAGTTTACCTGTTGAACAACCAATATCAACAACATTAGTTTCATCTTCAATAAAGTATTTGCCTATTTGTACAACATCATGCCATAAGTCACTATAACCACGAATGGAGTTGTCTATGTGTTTATCAAAACCTTCTTTTGATTGTGCGAATGTAAATTTCATATTATCTCCTAAAATAAAGTATTTGTAGATTGTTTATTGTTTGCCCAATCTCTACAAATATCCATAACTCTTTTTCTATTCTTAAAGTTTATTACTCTATTATTTAGCAACGTTTCAAATAGGTCATCAATCTCAGCACATAACTGGTAATTGATATGGGGTTTTACTTTTATCTTATCAAACTCTTTAAATTGTTTTTTGATTAGATGTTTTTGATATGGTTTGTTGATTTCTTCCCAAGACTTATCATAGAAATAATCATAAACTTCTTTCTCAAAATAAGGAACACTTAGTGTTTTATTATATTCTGTACAGAATTGTCTAAGTTGTTCTAACGCACCAGGATTCTTTTGTCCATAAAAATAGTTATATCTAAACTCATTCATTTTCTCTACTGTGTGTTTATAATGCATCATTCCTTTTTTACTTAAAACATAATGAGAGTCAGCACCAACACCAGTTAGTACATATTTTTCTTTTATCATTGGAAACAAATATAAAAATGGAAAGATACATTCAAACTGAGTTTTCTTTTTACAGTTATATTTGTTTGCAAGTGTTTTAAAATCTTCTTCTAAATTGTCTTCTGGTAATGGAACAGGAACAAATGGAACATTAAATATCTTACATATTTCTTCAGCCTTTAATGAATCATAAGACGGTTTATCTTTACGAAAGAATGAATATCCTACAGGTTTCTTATTTAAACGTAAACAAGTAAATAAAAGTGTTGCACTGTCAGTTCCGCCACCCATAAAGATAGCAACATCATCACCTTTAATATCTCTATCAATTATATCATATAAAATTTTATCTATCATTAAATGGTTTAATCACTTTCTCATATATGTTACTTGATAATGCTTTCATCATCAAAGGGGCAACCATACGACCAACTCTTTCTGCTTGTTGATCAAAATCCCCTTGTAATTTGAAATCATCTGGCAAACCCATTACTCTTTTTAATTCTTTAATTGTTAATTTACGATTACTATCATAATGAAATACACCAGATAATCCTTTCTTTTGACCTGCCTGTGTTACAGTAGGACAAGGTAGATTAGGTGCTGGTCGTATCATATTAAACATTGATTGTTTTGGATTGATATCAATAAACTCTGGATCACTTGGTTTACGATGTTTGTCTGGACTGAATGGTAATAACTCAATCCATTTCTTTTGAAAAGAACCTTGTACAAAATCTAGTAACATTTGAACTTCTTCTTCATCATTTTCAATATCACTAATTGCTTCTTTTAAAGTTGGTTGTGGACCATATGGTTCTGGATATAATGTGTTTTCCATAGTCATAAAATTTAATCCAACTTTTTCCATAACATCATTTCGTACTGCAACAAAGAAACATCTCTTTCTTGCCTGTGGCGTTCCAAAGTCTGCGGCGTTCATTACTTTACCAATTGCATCATAACCACACTTCTCAAACTCATTAATAATCTCATTATATTTTTTGATTGCTTCACCCATTAGAATACCAGCAACATTCTCACCAATAATTACTTTCGGTTGTATATCGTTTGCAATACGAATATACTCAAAGAATAAATCTTCGATATTTTCTACTTGTTTTCCGTCTGAGTATTTCTTTGTTTTATCCCAACCCTTTTCTCTTTTACCTGCAACACTAAACGCACTACAAGGTGGAGATCCGTCTAAAATATCTAATTCGCCTTTTGATATACCTGCCGTGCGAAGTAAATCTTCACCTGTAAGTTTCTTAATATCATCAGGTAATATTGGTGTGTCTGGATAATTTGATTTATATGTTTCTTGTGCTGATTCAACAAACTCATTTACTGCAAGTATCTTGGCACCTGCTAGTCGATAACCCGTTGAACTGCCACCACCACCTGCAAAGGTAGAGATAACAGTAAAGAGTTCTTTTGAGGATGCTTCTAACACATCTTTCATATTATAAGGTTGATACACTATTCCTCCCAAGATGTTTTGGTATCAATGTCGTAACCACCCTTGTCAGCAGTCCACCACCATTCATCAGTTTCATAATCACCATCATAAACATAACTTTGTGCTTCATCATCACCTTCGTCAAATAATTCTTGAAACTTTTCAACTGAACCAAAAGTTGCAATAACATCTTCTTCATCAAGTTGATAAGTCTTTTTTAAATGCACTTGATGATATTCTGTATCTTCTACCCACAAATCACTCATTTGTTATACTCCTCTGTGACATCTGTTACTTTAAGTTCACCATGAAAAACTTTCCAGAAGTCATCAGGTTCACCACCATAATCTTCTTCTAATAAATCCCAACCACGATCTTCATACTGTTCGTCTAATTCTTCACTGGTGATACCAACACATTCTTCAAAATATAAAGAACACTGATCATCAACTTCAGCATCTTCATAAACACTAATTTCAAATTCATTATTGGAATCATTTGCATCACCAATATAATCTTCAATAGTTTCACCAATCTCATCATCAACTTTAATTATGACATGACCCCAACGATACATTTCTTCCATTGTAAATGTTTTTGATTTGTCTTCATTTGACCATGTTGAATATTCGTAGATTGATTTTTTCCACTTAGGTTCTACTTTATAATACTTCATAATATACTCCTGGTGCCGGCGGAGAGGCTCGAACTCCCGACCTGATGATTACAAATCAACTGCGCTACCAACTGTGCCACGCCGGCATATAATTCTTCTATTATATCAGGTTTTGACTGATTTGTCAATTACTGATTAATTCTTGTAAAATTCTTATGCTTCTCAACACGTATTTGGTTTGCAAACTTATCAACTAACATATCTGTCTTATGTGATATAATGAATACATTTTCATCTTGTAGTGTATGAATGATCTTTAAAAAGTCATCTGTACCATTGACATCTAATGAACTATCAAATATCTCGTCAAGGATTAAGAGATTAGTGGATACACTATTTTTCATCTTGGCGATTGCTCTCCAAGTAAATAATAATGCCAAATCTATTCTCATTTTTTCACCTTCAGAGAATGATGCATAAGAAAAGTCATCTCTATATCTGGACTTGATTGTTTCGTTAAATTCTTCATCTAATTTAAAGTTAACAAAGAAATCCATTGACTGTAAATACTTGTTAATTAACTGATTCATTACAGGTAGATACATTTTAATAATCTTTGTTTTAATACCACTATCTAATAACATTTGTTTAGCAGCATTGATATAATCCATTTCTTCTAATGTAGAAATCTTTTTACTATCTTTATCTTGTAGATTTTCATTATATATTTTGAGAACACCTTGTGCCTCTGATACATTCTTTGAACTGTTTACAATCTTTTCTATATCTAAATTAATCTTAGTATTGAAGTTGTTTAGTTCAGTGATTGATTGATTATATTTGGCAATCTGTATTTCTTTGAGTTTAATCTTTTCATATTCAGTGGTAATTTCTTCTAGTCTTCTTTGTTTGCCTGTTACTTCTTTGTTGAGTTGTTCTAATGCAGTTTCTAATTCAGTAAGTTTCTTTGTACCTTCGTCTATCATTGATGTTTTAAATTGTTCGTCAATATCTTGTTTACAAGTTGGACATTCATCTTTCTCTGAATAAAATTTGATGTCTTTCTTTTTCTTTGACACTTTATTCTCAATGGTCAATTCAAAGTTTTCTAGTTTCTTTAAATTCTTTTTAACTGAATCTTCATCTGAGATTGTATTTTTTTGTATATCAATATTCGATTGTATTTCAGTTATCTTATCATTGTATTCTTTTATTGTGGTGTTATTCTTTTCAATCTTATCTTTATATTCATCAATGGTTGATTGTTGTTGTTTCTCTGCTTCAGTGATATGTTTTTCTTGTATGGCAATCTTTTCTTTTAAATGATTCACTTCAGTTTCTAAATCTTTAATTTCTGTTTCTAATTCTTTTTGTTTTTGTTTTGCCAATAGATTCATTGTAGAGAATACTTTAATGTCTAAAATATCTTCCACAACTTCTTTTCGGTGTGCAGTTTTCAATTGCATAAAAGGTACAAAAGACGAACTACCTAAAATCACCACTTGTGTAAATGAACGATAATTAATTTTGAGAATATTCTGTTCTAAGTATTTCTGATAATCCATTGTGGTTGCATCTTGGCTAACTAGATTATCATTCTGATAGATTTCAAATAGATTGGGTTTGATACCTCGTCTAATCAGATATTCATTTTTACCAATAGTAAATTCCACTTCAACTTCAGTACCACCCATATTGATTGTATTAATCAATTGTTCTTTCTTAATATCTCTAAATGGTTTATTAAATAAGGCAAAACACAATGCATCTAACAATGTTGATTTTCCAGAACCATTCTCACCAATAATCAGTGTTGTATGATTCTTATTTAAATCAACTTCGATAAATGTATTACCAGTTGAAAGAAAATTCTTCCATCTAACTTTTTTAAAAAATATCACGATTTAACCTTGGTAAAATATTATTTACAAATAACTCTTGTCCTTTTTCACAATTCTTTTCCCAATCACTTGGATCACCAGAATCACTAATATATTTGAACACACGATACTTCACATTAAAGAAACGACACACTTTCGCAATCGCATAAGCTTCCATATCATAACAATCAAACTGTCTAGTAATGTTTGAAACAAACCTATCGGATGTACTACAAATATAATATGATTGACCATTTGACAACATTCGATCATCAAAAGGTGTTTGATATTGTTCGAATCCTAATTCAGTTGCGTCCATATCTGTTTGCAAAATATTACCAACTTCAATAATCTTTCCTTGTTCGTGTATAACAGAACCGGCAGTGCCATAATTAATTACAAGTTTGGGTCTGTGTTCCATAATGTACTTTGTTAGTTTAAGTGTTGCATTAATTTTTCCAACACCTGTTAAAAGAATAGGTTGATTTATTTTACTGACTTCTTCTTTTAATGCTGATACTATAATCATAAATCAATATCGTTTGCTTCTGTGTACAAACTTCTCATCAATGTTTTTAATCTACCCTTATCTAACTTTGTATTTAATTGTTCGACATAGTTATCTAAGAGTGTGGTTGTATCTTCAGCCTTTTCTGCAATATCATCTTCGACAGATGAAGCATCTAAGTCTGAGTAGTCTTCTATGACTTTTAAATCGTGTATATTAGTCATCTTATAGAAACCATCTAAGAAACGATCAAACATATAATAATCTTTCTTTTTCTCTACAATAACCTTAATATATGAATCTCTGTACTCTGAGTAGTCAAACTCATTATATCCCCTTGTATCGTCATTATAATAGATTTTTCGGTGGATTCTATATGGGTTTGCAATACGTTCTAATTCTCTTGTTTCTGTATCAAAGATATGAAAACCCTTGGGGCATTTATAATCAGACCAAACCATTTCATATGGTGAACCAAGATAGTAAATATGGCCATCATCTGACTTCTTGTGAAAGTGGCCTGTGAATACTTTCTCAAATCTTTTTAAATACTTCTTATCTAAACCATGTGTATTAGTCATACCATTTAACATCTCAAATCCTGCAATCTCTAAATGACCACAAACAACATCAGCACTTTCTTGTTCTAGCATTGTTTTAGTTTGAGATGCATTATCAGGACAGATCCATGGTAACATTAAGAATCGAACATCATCTAATGTCATTATCTTAGGTCTATCATAAATGAAAGGTTCGTGTACACCGTCATAAGTTGTAAACAACTCTATGGGTGCATTAATATCATTTGTATTTTTGTAATACGTATCGTGGTTGCCGATAATGATGTGTGTATCAATTTTCATATCCCACAAAGGTAACATAAACTTATTTCTAAAATCACTTAATGTTTTGAAGTTCACAAACTTTCGTCTATCAACAACATCACCTAAATGTATTAGATGTTTAATGTTATTCTTTTGTAGATATGGAAAAAATATATCTTCTAAAAATTTATATTGATACTCAGCAAAGGCAGGACTATCTGACCGAACACCAAAGTGGGTATCAGCAATTATCGCTATTTTCATAAATTACATAAACAATTCAAGTTTAGATTTAGTTTTCTTTTTAATTTTCTTTTCTTTTTTTGGTTTTTCTTCCGTCATATTCTTTTGCATATAATCAATGTAAGAATTATGATAGGTTAAATCATCGCCATCGATAGTTTCATATTCTTGTATATCGACACGACTTAATAATTTCTGTTTAATTTCTGCTTGTTTCTTTTCTTTTTGGATTCTACGTATGAACGCATAGTAAATAATTTGTGTAAAATATGCAAAAGGATTATTTGATTTATCAGGATTGAAATTCGTAACATACTGTAAACAGTTTTCAATACCATCAGATATCATATCATCTTTAAATGTATAGTTTATAAAATTTGGTCTATAAGATAAATGATTTGCAATCTTTAAAAAACATTCGCCCATATAGTTTGTAATAGGAGGTTGTCTTCTACCACGTTTTTCTGCACTCGCACACTTCTCTTTGTACTTAACCATTTCAGCAAGAAACTCTTTATTATTAACATAATGTTCTTTTGGTTTTTGTGATTTCATAATATTCTCAATTTCTATGTTTATTATATCAGGTTTTTAATAATATTTCAACCTTATTTTTTCCTTGACAATTGTTTTTTCGCCTGATATAATCTGGTATGTCCAGCCTTTGGAGATTAGTGTTTGGTTATCTTACCAGAGATTATATCATAAAGTTCTTTCCTTGTCAACTTCTTATTCTCAGTTTTATAAGAATCTTCTAACATTTGAAGGGACTTTTCTGTCTTTCTTTCTTCTTCTTTTATCTTTTTAATATTGTCATATTTTTTTTTTGTAGTTACATAATAATCTTGTAAGGAATTATCTGGACTTGCAATTGTCACTATTCTATCTTTATGAATGGAAAATACATTATCGTTTGAGTGATGTACCCAATCAGTTAAACAGATTGTTTCATCAACAGCACCATAGTCATTTACACTAGAATGAATTTTAAGTTCCATTGGTTCAACTAATCGAACAAAAGCGGAACCATCTTCGTGTGTCACATAACAAACTATTTGCTCACCACCTGACAACTTGATTATTTTTAAATCTTTTGGTGTCATATTACTATTTATTTGAGATTAATATTATGGATTACATACTCAAACTCTTCCTCATTGTAAATATTAACTCTTTCAGAAAAATGATTTAATGTAAAATTTTTATAAGAACCAATCGACAAATCATCTGCAATATCATAAAGTTTTGCATCTGTTTTTGTTTCTGATTGTCTTAGACTTCGACCGATGGATTGTAAACTTCTTATCCGAGATTTGGTTGGACTAGAGAATATAACATTGTGAAGATTACGAATATTAATTCCAGTGCTAAAAGTTCCGTAAGAGGCAACAATAATAGCGTTGCTTTCATTTTCGACAATCGACCTGATGTTCTCCCGATCCACAGTTTCAGTACCACCATACACAAAAAAGACTTTGCGGCCTTGTTCAGCTTTTTCTTTAATGTTTTCATATAAAGGAATGCCATGTTTCTCTACATACTGAAAAAGAACCAGAGTATTACCAGCACAAAGGAGAGAAAGTTGACGAATAAAGTTATTTCGCCCTTTGTGTCCTGTGAGATATTCCATTTCTTCTTGGTAAGTTGCATTTCGTATTTGTCTTCTATTTGCTTCATTGTGTTTTAGTACCAAACATTTAATTTTTAATTTACTTAATTGATTTTTATTAATCAGTTTCTTTGTAGAAGTTGCCTGATATACTGTACCAAACAAACCTTCTAAAACTAGTTTATGTGTCTTTGTGCCATCTAAAGTACCTGTTGTACCAATACGATATTTGGCATTGTTCAACGCTGTCATTATAGTCGTCAATGACTTTGCTTTAAAATTGTGTGCTTCGTCACCGATGACACAATCAAATTGTGAAAAATAGTTTTTATCTAAAGTTGCAAGAGATTGCCATGTCGATATCACTACATCTTTGACAACATCTTTATCATAACCATGATAGATTCTATGACAGTATTTATCGACATTCCAACCATAGTCTGCAAAATCTGAATACATTTGTTCCACTAAACTTGTCGTTGGTACAATGATCAATGTTCTACGATTGGCCATTTGATGAAATCGAACAATCGAATAAATGATTAATGATTTACCAGATGCCGTTGGTGATAGTAATAATAACTTATGTCGTTTCAGTGATTGATAGATTGCCTGTATTTGATAATCTCTAACTTCAATATCTTTACCTTGCGATTTGGGTTTTAAAGATTTACAGAAACCTTCCACATCTTTAATGTCAATCTTTGTAGATGAATATACATCTTTACCTTGTACTACTTCTAAATCATTCTGTTTTGCAAACTCACGTACATAGGCAAGTAAACCACCATATAATTTACCGTTCCTCTTATCGTACAGACGTATTTTGCCATCCCATACTCTATTTCTATATGCTGGTGAAAAGCGTGCTCCAGGTACTTCAAAAGTGAAAAATTCTGATAGTTCTGCAGCTACATGAGGTTCACATCTGACTTTGATGTAAACTTCATCAACTTTCTCTATATTGATCCTTGAGTGAATTTCTTCCATTCGATTGCGTTCTTTATATTAAATGTACGATTATTAATATTTCTTATCACACCTTCTATATAATTTATAACTGTTCTAAGATAGGTTATTTTTTGTGATAGTTTAATTAACTCTGCATCTGCTTTAATATACTTGTCAATGTCTTGTCGAAGAATTTTAATATCAAATGGTTTCTCTCTGTAAACAGATTCAGGTGCTTTACCTGTATAGTATTCCCATTTGTCTTTGGCAAGAATATCATAATCGTCTTCCGCTTTCTTTAGAAGTAATGAAAATTTAGAAAGATATTTAAGATATTTGTTGTGAATGATAGGTGTACGAACTGATTCCATATCAAGTTCAGTATCGTCTATTCTTAAATCTTTAGTGGCTTCTTCTTGTAGTTTTTCTAAATCCATAATATATTATATCACAAAATTGTATAAATGTCAACTATAATGATGCAAATTCATAATATTTGTAGCCAAAAGTCACATCAGCAACTAGATAATTAACCTCTGCATCTTGCGTTGTTAATTGTACAGCACTAATACTTTTAGGATAAACATCTCTAAATCGTACTTCTAAAGTAGGATTATTTTTAGATGTAAGTATTGTTAATGTTGCATCTGAATAAATGGCTGCATCAGGTGTTGCTGGTAATGTTTTACCAGATTCAGTTTGTACACCACGACTTTGAGAATTTGGCATACGATCAGATCCTTCACTTAATAGATTCCTAAACTGTGTATGATTTTCTGGAAAAGATAATCCCTTTAACCAATCATGCACTTCTCTATAATTTCTATACTTTTCATCAATCAAAAATGTTGCAGTTAAATCTTCATAGGTTATATCTGAACCAGCAATTGTTACTAATTGTAATGGTGTGGGTTGTGATAACTCAGTGATAGAGATACCTGGAATATTAATTGTCTGACAAAAAAACTGTACTTCTGGAAGTTTCTGTATTTGAAATCGAAACTGTGTAGGAGATGCGAAATCTAATTCGTTTCCTGCTGGTTGTCGAACTGTTGCATTTGTAGTTGTCATACTATTATTTATGCAAATAAAAAAGGGGAGATTCCGAAGAACCTCCCCTTGTGGTGTGGTTGTGGTAAACTAAGTTACCAACAATCTAACACAAATTACATAATGTTTGTAACTTGTACTTTTCTGTAATAAACGTTGCTGTTATTAGTACCAGTAGTATCGGCACCAGATACAGCAGCAGAACTCTCAGCGAATGGGTTTCTTACAAGACCGTATCTTGTTTTGAATCCAATCTTAGGCTGGAAGTTGTTTTCGCCAACTGCTCTCACCATTTGTAGTGGAACATATGGACAGTAGAATAGACCAGCATCATAAGGTGAAGTACCTTTGTAACCGATTGTGTAGAATTGCTTTGCAACTGCGTTAGCAGAATACGGGTCAATGTACACTTTGTATCTACCGTTTAAAACACCAGCAAAAGTATTGCCTGTATCATCTACGTTTAGATTGTTGTTTAAAGCAGGTGTGTAATCAAGTACGCCAGCCATTTGTAAAGCAGAAGCAACATCTGAAGAACAGATAACTACGTTACCTTTTCCTCTACGTGTTTCTTGTGCAATAACATTCGCATCTCTTTCGAGTTGGAACATTAGGCCTTTGAACTTCTCAACTGACCATCTACCGTTAGAATCTGTGTCTAAGTCAAAGATTCCTGCGTTAGTTGTGTTAGTTTGAGCACCTTGTTTAGCTTTGATGTAAATTGTTCTTACAACTTCTCTGTTGATCTCAGCAAGAATTTCAGCAGATAGAATGTTTGCTAATTCTGTTTCTGCATCTAAACCGTGAATTGCTTTAAGGTCTTGTGCGAGTTCCATTGTGTACTCAGCTTTTAATGCACGTGATCTTGCAGTTACAGTTGTCTTCTCGATTGAGAAAGCCATTTCTGCAAAAGCATTACCATCGGCATCGCCTAAAGCTTCACCGTATGCTGTTGTCATACCTCTACCTCTGAAGTAGTTACCTGGTGAGGAATCGTTTAATACTGCTGGGTTTGTTCCTGTGTGAACTGTGTTCGCAGTAAGATCAGCAGTAGATGAACCAGCTGCATTTCTTGATGAAAAGTCTGTGTCTGCCTCGTTAAATAACGCTTCAGTACCAGCTTGAGATGCATATCTGCTCTTCATAGCGAAGATAAGACCGGTAGGACCAGTCATTGGTTGTACACCACAGATGTCATATGCAATCAAGTTAGGCATAGAACGTCTAACGAGAGAAATTAGAATTGGATCCCAATTCGCAATAGAAGCACCAGTTGCGTTTGTTGGTGCTGCTTCACCTAGAAAAGCTCTATCTTCTCTTAAAGCTTTTTCTTGGTTTTCGAGGATGACAGTTGTTACAGCTCTTTTATAAGCATCTTTAATCTCTGGAAGATCGGCGTGCTCAAGAACTGGTTGCCACTTCTCTTGTAATGTTTCAGATAAAAACATTTGTTCTCTCCTTGTATTATCCTTTTTTTAATATAGTTTCTTTGCTTTTGTCCTTGAGATAGCGGCTGTATATGCTGACATTGGACCAGTCATATCAATCTGTCCGCCCTCGGCGTCATTGGTTTCAGTAACGTTATTCTGAGCTTTTTCTTTTACAAAATAAGATCCTTTAATAGTTTCTAATTTTGCTTTGTAAGAATCAGCATCTTCATAATCGATACTTTCTACCAAACCCTTGAACTTCTCCTTCTCAGAATCAGCAAGTGAATC
>Ga0196905_1000790_pt1 | contig 12609 bp, 7 predicted proteins | sample CB_VirMetaG_3_FD_169098 | JGI IMG/M metagenome (GOLD analysis project Ga0196905, IMG submission 169098) | Freshwater to marine saline gradient viral communities from Chesapeake Bay - CB_1508_1S Viral MetaG (v3) (version 3) | ecosystem: Environmental > Aquatic > Marine > Coastal | place: USA... | reverse complement strand
CTCTTGAGATCGTCCCCGACTGGGATCAGGTTGCCATATTAGAGCAGGCTTGTGACCACTTAGATGAAGGTGCCTCCTATCGTCAGGTGGCAGAGTGGGCCAGTAGTAAGCTACCCCGTGCCATCTCTCACCAAGGTATGGCAAATCTCTGGAAGCGTAAGCGTAATAGCAAACGCCAGAGGGAGCTAAAGAGAGAGCAGAAGGCTAAGGCCCCAAAGACAAAAGAAGAGAAGGAAATTGCAGCCGCTAAGCGTAAGCAGCAGACGGCCAAGATGCTTCTCACTAAATCCTCGAAGAAGATTGCTGAGCTTGAAGGGAAGAACGAACCAGAAGAGCAAAAGGAAGAAGTCCACTTACTCCCACAGAGAATGGAGTTCTCCGACACACTGGACTTCAATGCAAAGCCGGCTAAAGACCCTCGGCCAATCATCTTCTCACCGAATCCGGGGCCACAGACAGAGTTTCTGGCGGCATCAGAAAGAGAAGTCCTCTATGGGGGCGCAGCAGGTGGTGGTAAATCCATAGGCCTGCTTGCAGACCCAATGCGTTACTTTGCTAACGCTAATTTTAATGGACTGATCTTACGTCGTACGAACGACGAACTCCGTGAGCTTATATGGAAGTCTCAGGAGCTGTATCCAAAGGCCTACCCGGGTGCGAAGTGGCAAGAGAAGAAGAGCCAGTGGGTGTTCCCTTCCGGAGCTCGTTTATGGATGACTTACCTAGAACGTGAGGAAGACGTTCTACGCTACCAAGGTCAGGCATTCAGCTATATCGGGTTCGATGAGTTAACGCAGCACTCTACGCCTTTTGCGTGGAACTACATGCGTTCTCGTTTAAGAACGACAGACCCCGGTCTACCCATCTTCATGAGAGCCACTACCAACCCCGGTGGCCCCGGACACCAATGGGTGAAGCAGATGTTCATTGATCCTGCTCCACCGAATAAGGCGTTTGCTGCAAGGGATCTAGAGACGGGTGATCCTCTCGTATATCCTGAAGGGCATGAGAAGGAGGGGCAATCTCTCTTCTCTCGTAAGTTCATTCCAGCTACGCTCAAAGATAACCCGTACCTGTTTGAAGACGGTGCGTATGAAGCTAACTTGCTCTCTCTACCGGAGATGCAGCGTAGGCAGCTTCTTGAAGGGGATTGGGCTGTAGCCGATGGTGCAGCCTTCCCTGAGTTCAGACAGTCTGTGCATGTGGTAGATCCATTTGATATTCCACCAGACTGGCGTAGATTCCGCTCCTGTGACTTCGGTTACAGTAGCTACAGTGCCGTACATTGGTATGCGATAGATCCTGCTTTTGAGACTCTTATCGTGTACCGTGAGTTGTATGTCAGTAGGCAGACTGGACGAGATCTTGCTAAACTGATCTTAGATGCAGAGCGTGGTGAGAACATCTCATACGGGATGCTAGACAGTAGCTGCTGGCATAACCGTGGTCAGATTGGCCCTAGCATTGCTGAAGAGATGATCAGTATGGGATGCAGATGGCGTCCTAGTGATCGTAGTGCAGGTGCCCGTGTAGCAGGTAAGAACAGGCTACATGAGCTCTTGAAGGTAGATGAGAGTACGGAAGTACCCGGTATTATCTTCTTCAATAACTGCCGTCAGATTATTGCTGACTTACCTGTCATCCCAAGTGACCCGAAGGGCGGTGATGACATTGATGTGCGGTACAAGAGTGACCACGCATACGACTCTATCCGGTACGGAATTATGTCTCGACCTAGAGCGGTATCGCCGTTTGAGGATTGGGGTAAAACAAATCCGCAAGGCTACCGCCCTGCTAGTTCAAGATTTGGATATTAAACTATGGCAATTATGGATCGCCCTGAAGACATGAATCCTGCAGAGGATAATGTACTTCAGCTCGAAGAAAACGGTAACATCGAAGAACAGAACCTAGAGTACTCTGGTCTTGTTTCTTGGGTGAATGGCCGCTTTGAGGCGTCTAAGACTTGGCGTATGACGGATGAGGAGCGTTGGCTTAAGGCCTATCGCAACTACCGTGGTATCTATGGCCCTGAAGTACAGTTCACTGAGACTGAGAAGTCACAGGCCTTCATTAAGATTACCAAGACTAAGGTACTGGCTGCGTATGCACAGATCGTAGATGTTCTGTTTGCAGGCGGTAAGTTCCCTGTAGGTGTTGAAGCACCTACCAAAGCTGTAGGCGTAGATGATGCAGTCTACTTTGATCCTGAAGAGGTTACCGAAGAGAAGATTAATGAGAAGAAGGGAGAGCTCGGTGCTGCTCCTTCTAAGATTAAGAAACCTTCCGCTAGACCTGAGCTTTCCCTTGGTGTGCACAAGGATCAGTTGGAACGCATCATTGATGAAGTTAAACCGGGTGTAGGTGTTACCCCGACTGCCTTCACTTGGGAGCCTGCTAAAGAGGCTGCTCGTCGTATGGAGAAGACCATGCACGATCAGCTTGATGAGACAGATGCAGGTACCCATCTCCGCAATGTAGCGTTTGAGATGAGCCTGTTCGGTACGGGTATCCTGAAGGGCCCGTTTGGCTTTGATAAGGAATACGCTCGTTGGAATGAAGATGGCGAGTATGATCCTGAGTACCGTACTATTCCTCGTGTAGAAGCTACCTCCGTATGGAACTTCTACCCTGATCCAGATTCACATAGCATGGCTGATGCAGAGTACGTCATTGAGCGTCACCGCATGAGCCGTACGCAATTACGTTCGCTTAAGAACCGCCCATACTTCCGTGAAGAAAGCATTGAGCTTGCCATTGAGTATGGTGCTAACTACGCTCCTGAGTACTGGGAGAATGCCCTAGAAGATAGTCAGAATACCACTGATATCAATCGCTATGAAGTACTGGAATACTGGGGTGTAATTGACTCTGATCTTGCAGAGCAAGCTGACCTAGACCTGCCAGATGACTTCCTTGATAACGACCAAGTACAGGTCAACGCTTGGATTTGTAATGGGCAGATTCTCCGTCTGGTACTTAACCCGTTCACTCCGAACCGGGTTCCGTTCATGGCAGTGCCGTACGAAGTTAATCCTTATAGCTTCTTTGGTGTGGGCGTTGCAGAGAACATGGAAGATACGCAGGAGATCATGAATGGCTTCATGCGTATGGCTGTTGATAACGCAGCCCTGTCTTCTAATCTCCTGATTGAGATTGATGAGACTAACCTCGTGCCCGGTCAGGACATGAAGGTTTATCCGGGTAAGATCTTCCGTCGTCAGGCTGGTGCTCCGGGTCAGGCTATCTTTGGTACTAAGTTCCCAAATGTCACTAACGAATGTTTGATGATGTTCGATAAGGCTCGCCAGCTAGCTGATGAATCTACGGGTATGCCTAGCTACGCACACGGTATGAGTGGTGTGGTAGGTGTAGGTCGTACCGCTTCTGGTATGTCCATGCTCATGGGCGCTGCTGCACAAAACATTAAAGCAGTTGTCCGTAACGTAGATGACTACCTCCTGTCTCCGCTAGGCCGTGCCTTGTTTGCATTCAACATGCAATTCAATTTCGATAAGGATGTAGCCAAGGGCTCCCTTGAAGTGGTCGCTAAGGGTACGGAGAGCCTGATGCGTAATGAGATCCGTAGCCAGCGTCTCCTGCAGTTCATGCAGATGACTGCTAACCCTGCAATGGCTCCGTTCGTTAAGTACGACTACATCCTTCGTGAGATGGCTGCTTCTATGGATCTGGATGAGGAGAAGATTCTCAATGATCCTCGTGAGGCTGCAATCCAAGCGAAGATGATGGCAGAGATTGCTGCATTGATGCCACCTCCTCCTCCTCAGGGCATGGCTCCTCCACAAGGTGGTGAGGGTGTACCGGCTCCGTCTGATCCTACTCAGACAGGTGGTGGCAATATCGCACCGGGTGCTGCACCAGCCCCGGGAGCTGAGGGTTTCACTGGCGCAGGGGGCGGCAATAATGGGGGCCAACAAGGAGCACCCGTTTAATGGATAAAGACACTGCTAGATCCATTCTCCCTTTAGTTAATGATGTTGACCGCTATGACCTTCTACAATCGTATGTGCGAGCTCGTATCGAAGTACTACGAGGCTACCTTGAGAGTACTAAAGAACTCAATAAAGTTCTTGAGATCCAAGGTTCAATTGCTGAGCTCCGCCGTTTCCAAACTCTTCGTGAACAAGCTGTAGAGGGCTCTAAGTAGTGGGTAAAGGATTCCAAGAATATGTAGAGCTTCGTCCTGAGCTCCGTGAGGCTACCGACTGGCGTATGTACAGTGGGCATGATGCCATTGCTGAGGATGTTGATAAGCTTAAAGAGCAGTACCCGGAAGGGTTCGATTACATGCTCGATCAGAATACGCAAGCTCAGACAGAATTATTGGATCGCCTACAATTCGATAATGAAGACGTTGTAGGTTCTACTCCAGAGCCTTTGAAAGAGTTAGATAGCTATCTGTTAGATCGAGCTCCGTACTCTGTAGGCGTAGCGCTGGGTGACGAGAACTCTTATACCATCGGCAATGATCCTGCCGTAGGTGTGGTTACTCCAAACACTCTCTTTGGTACGCCTAAGATGGGGCGCTTAGCTGGGGAGTTCCGTAGCGATAGAGGTCGTGTTGATACGGCTATGCATGAGACCGGGCACTATCACGGTCTGATGGCAGACAACCCAACAGAAGTGTGGGGTGAGTTTGCAGATATGGCGTTCGATAAAGACAATACCTATGAAGCTGCTACGACTGGCCTAGATCTGTATCGCTCTCTGTCCCGTAAGGATGACCTCTCTATGGAGCAGGCTATCCGTTACCTAGCTGCACAGGGCGTTAATCTATACGACCCTAAAGAGGTTGAAGGCCTCAAGAATAACATCATCCGTGGTGTTGAGCGTATCTACAACAAGAGCAACGGAGCCATTGAATTCAATGATGAAAAGAAGGCTGCTCTAACCGAAGACCTTAATCTTCAGTTCGAGAAGATTCCGGATGCTCTCTACTACGTTCAGTATGAATCTGATGCTCGTTCTGCTCGTATAGATAACCTGACGAAGCATCACCTGCAGAATCTAGCCAATGGCACTTCACTAGACCGTGGCAATGGTGACGTATCTACGATCTTCACTTCCCAGTTTGAGCAGGACGGTAATACATACATCATTCCTACGATCTGGGACGGTAAGGAATTAGATTTTGAAGAGGCTAAGAAGAGAGCCTTTGATGAAGGTGTCTTTGAGGTGTTTGACTCTCGTGAAGCAGCAGATGCCTTTGACTACATGATTCATAATGAGAACCCAGTGTTCCAACAAGAGTTTGGTGGGCGGATGGAGATCATCGATCCTGACAGAGCCCAACAGTATTTAGATAAATATGATATTCGACGTAAGCCTATGGGCTTCGCAAAAGGAGGCACTCCCATGCCGTGTGGTGATCCCATGAGCCTTATGTTCCCAGAAACCTTTGAAGTAAGTGTCGGTACCGATCCTATCTCCGGTAACGACGTACCTCCGGGCAGTTCGCCGGAAAATGTACGTGACGATATCCCTGCTGTGATTAGTTCAGGTGAGTACGTAGTTCCGGCGGATGTAGTCCGTTATCACGGTCTGAAGACCTTCATGCAGCTTCGTGATGAGGCCAAGATGGGCCTGATGGCTATGCATATGGAAGGCCAGATCCAGACTATTGATGAAGAAGATTTAGAAGAAGAAGAAATGCCTGAAGATGAAGAGTCTGAAGGTGAAGCACACGAAACCGCTGAAGGTAACGAAGTTGAAGCGGCTGAGCACGAGATTGAAGTTGAGACGATGGACGTCGAAGACGATGAGGAAGAAGACGAAGATGTCTACGCCTCAGATCCGGGCCAGTTCGCATACAAGCCGTCTGTACGCTTTGCCGTAATGAAAAAATAAGACGGCCGCTCTATTTGCGGCACGGGCTACCCGCAGAACCACCGGTCTATCCGGTCTACTTTTCGGCCCCCAAGGAGTTAATCTATGGCTAAGTATCAAGGCGCGTACCGCGAGGACGTGTATAAGGAAGAATTGCCTGCACAACAGCAGGATATGGAACCTGAAGAGCTGGAAACCGGTGATCCGGAAGAAGGTACCTTCAAGAAGCGCTACGGTGACCTGCGTCGTCACATGCAGCAGATGATGCAGCAGAAAGAGTCTGAGATGGCTAAGATGCGTGATCAGCTCGATAGTGCAACCCGTCAGCAGATCCGTTTCCCGAAGACAGATGCAGAAGTAGCAGAATGGGCTAAGAAGTACCCAGACGTTGCTAAGATCGTAGACACCATTGCTCAGAAGCGTGTTCAAGAAGCTCTAGCAATCGGTGAGAAGAAGCTGGCTGGTATCCAGAAGCTGGAGCAGAAGATTGAGCGTGAGAAGGCAGAAGCTGACCTACGCCGCATGCACCCAGACTTCGATGAGATCCGTTCTGACGCTAAGTTCCATCAGTGGGTATCTGAGCAGCCTCAGTGGGTGCAGGACTCCCTCTACAAGAACAATACGGATGCTCGTGCAGCAGCCCGTGCTATCGACCTCTACAAGGCAGATGTCGGTATGAAGAAAAAGCGTTCTGGCTCTAGCGCAGATGCCGCTAAGACTGTCGGACGTGGTTCCGGTGCCTCTGTCAGCAATGGCAAAGCCCGCTTCAAGGAAAGCCAAGTGGCTAAGATGAATGCAGCAGAATTCGAGAGGAATGAGGCTGCTATTACGGAAGCAATGCGGAACGGCCTATTCGAGTACGATTTAAGCGGCAAAGCTGCATAAATCCACTTGTAATAGCATTAGTTAAAGTGATATAATGTCACCAACTAATGCCTTAAGGGGGGAGGGAATTCTTTCTCCCCCCGTTTCCTCAGAAATTTATTTAGGTGCCCCTTTTTTAGGCAACCACCCATCATAATTCCTGAGTCCACCGTGTGGTTATTCTGACCACATATAACGAACAACAAGCAGCGGACTACCCAACCGTGACCGGCCCATCTTCGGATGTCACCCGGACAATGATGTTGGCCTCTTGAAGCAAGTGTTCGTTTTGAACCCCTAAGCAGCTCTCGCTGTTTTCGATGCCAAAACGACCTTAACAGGAGGAATATACAATGGCATTTTCAGTCGCTTCAGGTTATACCAACCTGCCTAACGGGAACTTCTCTCCCGTCATTTATAGCCAGAAGGTTCAAAAGGCCTTCCGTAAGTCTTCAGTAGTTGAAGACATCACCAACACCGATTACTTTGGTGAGATCGCTAACTTCGGTGACAGCGTTCGCATCATCAAAGAACCGGAAATCACTGTAAATTCTTATGCTCGTGGCACCACTGTCACTGCACAGGATTTGAGTGATGCTGACTTCAGCCTCGTTGTCGATCAGGCGAACTACTTCATGTTCAAGATCGATGATATCGAAGCTGCACACAGCCACGTTAACTTCATGGATCTGGCAACGGATCGTGCTGCTTACCGTCTGCGTGATACCTTCGACGGCGAAGTACTCGGCTACCTCGCTGGCTGGGAGCTGGATGCGTCTGGTGACTGGGTACGCCGCTCTGCGGTTAACGGCACCAAGGCAGACTCTACTGCTGGTAGCGACGAACTGCTCGCTGCTAACAAGCTGGACATCACCGACTTCGGTGGTTCTGACTTGGGTGTAGCTGGTGAAGTAACCTCTATCCCGGTTGCTGCTGGTGGTGGTGCTTCTGGTGTCACCTCTCCGCTTGCTATCCTGAACCGTATTGCACGTCAGATGGATCAGGCAAACGTTGATACCGATGGTCGCTGGTTCGTAGCTGATCCTGTGTTCTATGAAATCCTGATGGATGAAAACAGCAAGTTCGTTAACAACGACTACGCTGGTGGTCAGGATGCAGGTGATATTCTGCGTAACGGTCGTGTAAGCTCTGGTACCATCCGTGGTTTCCGTGTCTACAAGTCCAACAACCTGCCGTTCGTTGGTACTGGCGCTGGTACTTCTTTGGGTACCGGTTCTGAAACCAACTTCGGTGTACTGGTTGCTGGTCACGACAGCGCAGTAGCTACCGCACAACAGCTCAGCAAGACTGAGTCATACCGCGATACCAACAGCTTTGCTGATATCGTACGTGGTATGCAGCTCTACGGCCGCAAGATCCTGCGTCCGGAAGCTCTGTTCACTGCGAACTACAACCTCGCCTAAGTGAGCTAGTGGTGGTGGCCCCCCGCAAGGGGGGTCGCCTTTTCCACGTTTGTAAGAGATTGTTCTAATGCCATCCACGTTTATCGATCTTACCAATCAGCTATTGCGCCGCCTCAATGAGGTAGAGATTTCGCAGGCAGATTTTCCAAGTGTTCGTGGCGTTCAGGCACTAGCTAAGGATGCCATTAAGGCTTCTGTCGCTAAGATCAATCAGGCTGAATATGAGTGGCCGTTCAATGCATCGGAGCATACTCAGGTTTTAGCCATAGGACAGGAAGAGTATTCTTGGCCTGTCTATTTTAAGGTTTCCGATTGGAACTCTTTCCAGATTCAAGCGAACTCCGGTCTCGGTGTTGGCTATCAAACATTAAAATATATGGATCGTGACGAATGGTATGCTAACCATCGTGACGATGACATGGATGCAGGTGCTGTTGGACGTGGTGTACCTGAGTACGTCTTCCCAACGCACGGCAATGGCTATGGTGTAACTCCGTCTCCAGACGCAGCCTACACGGTCAAGTTTCGCTACTACATGAACCACACGGATCTGGCAGCTTATGATGATCAGACCCGCATCCCCGCTACGTATGACAATGTGATCATCAACGGTGCGTTGTATCACTTCTATATGTTCAGGGACAACGTAGAAGCGGCAGGAGTCACTGCACAGATCTTCCAGCAGGGTCTCAAGGAAATGCAGAGCATCCTCATCAATAAGTACGAGTATCTCACAGACACTCGCATTATTCGGAAGGTTAGAGCGGGTGCCTGATGCCTGATCGCATTCAATCGTTTAAGGTAGTATGTGGCGGAGGACTTGATTCAACTGAGAACCATCTAGATATCTCAGAGAACAAGCCGGGATGTGCCACACGCCTCGTTAACTATGAAGTCAGCCTCTACGGGGGCTATCGTCGTATTGAGGGCTTTCAGCCGTACGATGAGAACTATGCAGAAGTAGACCCAGACAACTGTCAGGGTAAGGTGCTTGCAGTAGCGATCTATAAGGATCGAACAGCCCATGAGACTGTTATCATTGCAGCACGTAAGATTAAGGCTTTCTACTTCACTGCTACTTCCGGTCAGACCGTCTTCACAGGTTCGGACAATAATGCCCGAACTTTAGAGATTAATAATACTGCAGCTCGCATCTCAGTAACCCAGAACGGTAATCCTCTCTACGCTAGCGGATATACTGTGCCAGATTCTGCTACGTTCCAGCTCAATGTTGGAGCAACTGCAGGGGATGAGATTGTAGTCGATGTGAATGAGTATGCGATCTATCGTCATACTCCCACTGGCTGGTCTCGTTACACACTAGATCACGGAGCCTACCGCTCTACTACAGACGGCTTTGGTACTGAGGTACACAAGTTACGCCACATCGAGTTTAACTTCGGTGCAGGCACTCAGATGGTATTTGTGGATGGTGTGAATCCAGCCCTGCTATTTGATGGCTCTCACTGGGATGAGCTACTCTCTACCGGTGACGGCTCTCATGAACAGAGTGGCTCTCATGCCCCGGGTGGAGAGAACTGCCTAGATGCTCCTGCCATCGTGCAGGTGTTTGAGAACCACCTCCTATTGGGTGGTGATAACTCTCTTGCATCAACTGTAGCGTATTCTGCCCCTAACGATCCTTATAACTTCGTTACTGCAGATGGCTCAGGGCAGTTGTCTATCGGCTTTGATGTCGTACAGTTTAAGCCCTTCCGTGATGACTTCTTCGTATTCGGTAACAATGCGATTAAGAAGGTTGCCCCAGACGTTACCTACGGTTTCGTTATTGATAACGTAACAGCAAACGTAGGCTGTATCGCTCGTGATAGCGTACTTGAAATTGGTGGTGACCTCGTATTCCTAGCCCCTGATGGCCTTCGCCCTGTGGCAGGTACTAGCCGCATTGGTGACGTTGAGCTTGAGACGATCTCTAAAGACGTACAACAGCTCCTCACCAGCCTACCGCAGGACTACGATCTAGATACCCTGAACGGTGTTGTTATCCGTTCTAAGTCCCAGCTCCGCTTCTTTATCGGAGATGACTCTGTAAGTACTACTGACAGCTTCGGATTGATTGGTGGCTTACGTAGTGCAGACCAACGACTAGGCTGGGAGTTTGGTGAGCTTGTCGGTATCCGTGCAAGCTGCTGTGTATCTGAATATATTAACCGTGAGGAGATTGTCCTGCACGGTGACTATGACGGTTGTGTCTATCGCCAAGAGCGGGGCACTAACTTCAACGGAAATGATATTTTGGCAATCTATGCCACCCCGTATTACGACTTCGGTGATACGGAAGTCCGTAAGACTATGCGTAAGGTGAATACCTTTATCCGAGCAGAAGGCCCTTTGACCATGAATATGTCAATGACCTTCGACTGGGATGATCCGAATACAGTACGCCCTTCTTCTTACACTGCTGCCTCTCGTGGCGCACCGGTACGATACAAGGGACGTAACATTAACTACGCAGGTACGGACATTAACTACGGCGGTAATGAGAAACCAATCATTACTACGTCCGTACAGGGTTCTGGGTTCTCTGCCCAGCTTACGTACGTGACCTTGGGAGACTTTAATCCGTACTCCATCCAAGGGATCGTCTTTGAATTCTCGATTGCAGGAAGACGCTAAATGGCAGGTTACACTCGTCAATCAGTCGCTGACATTGTTAATGGTGCCAACATCACGGCTCCTCCGATCAATGCTGAACTTAACCAATTGGCGGCAGCTTTTGATGCTTCTACTGGTCACAGCCACGATGGATCAAGCGGTAACTCCCCTAAGATTAATCTAGGTACCTCTGTATCTGGATACTTGCTGCCAGCTAACGGCGGTAGCGGTGGCCTCAACAACGTAACAGCTACCTCTGTTCCTACAACTAGTGACGACGCTTCGGCCGGCTACGCACCGGGATCTATCTGGATCAACGGTACTACCGGCCGTTTGTACGTCTGCGTTGCTAATACTTTAAGCAATGCCTTCTGGGTGGAAGCGCTGGGCGTTACTCCGTCCAATGACGTTATCCCATCCGCCAATAACCTTGTAGACCTCGGTACCAGCACGTACCAGTTCAAGGACATCTACATTGATGGCACTGGCTACATTGATGCCGTAAGCGGTGATACTCTTACCCTGACCAGCAACGCCTCTGTCGGTGGTAATCTTACCCTGACTGGTAATGCGGTTATCTCAGGTAATGTCACTACTACTGGTACCGGTTACTTTGGTGGTAACCTGACTACGAATTCTAACGCTACTGTTGTAGGCACTGCCTACCTGAACGGTGACGTTATCCTTGGTAATGCTGCTACGGACAATGTAACCTTCTATGGTCGAGTCAATACAAGCGTTCTTCCTATCACTGATGCAACCTATAATCTGGGTGCTGCAGCTAATCGTTGGGCTAATCTTTATCTCAGCGGTACTGGTACTATTCCTGTTCTTAGCACTACTACAGGTACTATCGGTACCCTTACGTCTACTACGGCAACGATTGGTACCCTAGGAGTCACTGGTAACCAGACTGTAGGCGGTAACCAAAGTGTTACTGGTACGAGCTCAGTCACTAGCCATCAGACGGTAGGCGGCAACCTTACTGTAACGGGTGGCACTACACTCAACGGCAATACTACTGTAGGCAACGCTACAAGCGATACTGTCACAGTAAATGCTGAAGTAGCCTCTAACCTGACGCCTAGTACTGACGACGTACGTGATCTGGGTAGCTCTACTAAGCAGTGGCGTAATCTCTATATCGATGGCACTGCAAACATTGATAACCTAGCTGCGGATGTAGCTACTCTAGGTAATGCTACTGTCACTGGCTCAGCCTCACTAGGCTCTGCCGTAGACATCAATGGCGGTACCATCGACGGTACTCCGATTGGCTCTAACAGTACCTCCAGTGGTGCCTTCACTACTGTGTCTGCCTCTAGCGGCTTCACAGGTAACGTAACAGGCAATGTCACTGGTGACGTAACCGGTAACCTGACAGGCAACGTAACGGGCAATGTAACCGGTAATATCACAGGTAATATCGTAGGTAACGTAACCGGTAATGTAACCGCATCCTCGGGCACTTCTACGTTCAATGATGTCACTATTAATGGCACATTGAATATGGATGCAGGTACTACTGCTACCATTACCAACCTGACTAATCCTACTAATGCTCAGGATGCTGCCACTAAGAGCTATGTAGATACCAGCATTACCAACCTGATCGGTGGTGCTCCTACTGCCCTCGATACTCTGAATGAGCTGGCTGCTGCATTGAATGACGATGCAAACGCCTACACGACCCTAGATAATAAGATTAATACTAAGGTCAGCAAGGCTGGCGATACTATGACCGGTACCCTGAGTATGGGTGCTAACAAGGTTACCAGTACTGCAACTCCTTCTGCTACCAGTGATCTGACCAATAAGAGCTACGTAGATACTCAGAGAGATACTCGTGTAGCCAAGT
>Ga0196905_1000777_pt1 | contig 12720 bp, 13 predicted proteins | sample CB_VirMetaG_3_FD_169098 | JGI IMG/M metagenome (GOLD analysis project Ga0196905, IMG submission 169098) | Freshwater to marine saline gradient viral communities from Chesapeake Bay - CB_1508_1S Viral MetaG (v3) (version 3) | ecosystem: Environmental > Aquatic > Marine > Coastal | place: USA... | reverse complement strand
TAAACCTTTAGATACTCCATCAACTACGGAAGTAAGAGCTTTTTCTGTCCCAAACAATTTACCAAAAAAACTCATATAATCACCTTGAGGTCTGATTCAGCAGCGAGTCTTATTTCATCGAGTTTTGACATTACCCTATGCGCCAGTTTGTTCCGTCACAGTACACAGGGACAATATTTGCGCCACCACCAGAAACTATAGAGGCAAACGTGGTTGCCGATGCATCATTTACCAATAATCTGTTTCCTCGATTTGCCGCTGCTGGAGTTGGTAATTCTGAAACTGTAAACTGACGGATATAAATATCACCATCGTTCTGCACATTATCATTTCCGACGATATTTGTTGCGCCAATTTCTGTAAATGCATTAAGAACGCCGTTACATGAGTCTTTGAAGTTGTTACCAGAAATAATATTATATCCGCACTCTGTCGTATTCATATCTAAACAAATCGACGGCGGAGTAGTTGTTAGCTCCCATTTAGCATTATTATTACTCAACGATCCGTTGTTGAAAAACCGTATATCAAGCACTTTCGACGCATCAACGCCGCAGTTTATAAATGTATTATTATCTATTGACACCCACTCACAACCAATTGCTCTAATGGCTTGATCTGGCGCATTTATAATAGTATTGCCTGTTATTTTTGTGCGAAGCCCGCTGATTAAAATACCTTCTCCATCAGATATTCCGATATCACCAACGAGAAGATTATTTGAAACAATTGAATCATCTAAATTTTGAAGATTAAAGTTAACCCCTACTCCATTATTGTTTCTAACAATATTCCCATCAATAATGTACCCACTAGCGCCAAAGGTATAAATTCCATTTCCGGTAGTGTTTTCAATTACATTGCCTGATACAACCACGCTGCTGCAATAATGCGGGTTTTGTCTCGCTATTTGCACTGGCAATGTCCCTGTGGTTGTTATATCAACAAGAACATCATCATAATAGGTGTACAGTTGTAGTTCCGTTGATGATACAACATTAACTCTATAATGAGTTGTTGTTGATAAGCCGCCTGGCAATACACCAGCCGAGTTACCTGTTGATACGTCATCATCTAACGCTCTAGCTTGAACCTTTACTAAATCACCTTTTTTATATCCATGTGGCTTTGCTGTTGTTATTGTATCTGTTGATGCATCAACTGACGCAACAGTGTTAGTTAGTACTTGCCCATCAACAGCATTAAATGTAAACCCGTTTAAGCAGTTATGAACAGTATTCCCGGTGATTGTTATATTGTAGCCGGTAGCGTTATATATAGCCGCTTGGTCTGCAATATTGTAAAAATTGTTTCCAGTGATTGTGATGCTATGAACTTGATCGCATCGCCTTACTGCTAACTCAAGAGTCCCAACATCACTAAAGGTTATGGTCGAAGAGTTATCCCAAGAACCAACGGTAAACGTAGTTTCTGATTCAACTGTTTTTACTCTATATTCCTGGTTTTCAGATAACCCTGTGGGAATTACCCCGCCAACTCCAACTCTAAAACTGATTGGATCACCAACGATTAAATTATGGTTGTTGGTTGTGGTGATTATATTTGTTCCAGAATCTACGTTTGAAATTTGCAGAAATCTTGCATTGCCTTCTAGGTCTATCCCACCTTCTGGTGACTCTCCATCTGAGTTTAGGAAAAAGTTATTAGTAATTGAAATATCTCTTCCATGAATAACGCCAATACCTAATCGTCTAGGTGCGTTAAACTCATTTCCATTTATTCGGATATGGTAGTTCTCTCTGTTTGGGAATTCTTCACTCCTTCCAATATAAATAGCATCTTCTGGAGCATCGTAAAACCTTATTCCGTCTATATCTACATCATGAGAGCCAAATATAATAACTGTGTGTTGATTACTATTAACCGACCTATCATGAACAATCTTGCACTTGTTACCATGCAATGAAACACTCTCTGTATCCTTCACTAGAAATACAGCTAAAGCATTTGTTGCTGTTATTAGAACATCACTTTCAAAATCAATTGCAATGGAGGAAGTTATATCAAACCTTTTTGCATCAAGGTCGTAAGTTCCGCCTTTCCACAAAAGTTCGGAAGAACTATCTATAGCTTTTTGTATAGCAATAGCGTCTTCGTTTGTAACACCACTTCCTTTAGCGCCAAACATTGCGGTAGTAACCACTTCTGACAATCTAACCCAGCAACCAGTTCCTGTTGCAGAAGTAAACCACGCTGCCACTTGGGTTTGGTTGGTCCAGTCTGATGGAAATGTAACGTCAGGATCAATGATTGTACCCCCATTGTGGTTGGCCTTGTCTTGCGTGGCATCCCAATAAAACTCACCCCCGCCCCCATCTCCAGCGGTGTGGTAGCCTAATGTAGTGTATTGCCCACTCTGGCTTGCAGACAAAAGAGCCTCAATATTATCAAGAACACTTCCGTCTACACTACCTTTTACTTTTGTAATAGCCATATCAATCTACCAATTCAAAATGAGGCATGTCTTCAAAGCTTTTCCAAAGACCTCCCCATTGTATTTTAATCTGAAACTCATTAGCTGCTTGTAAGAATGCAGCAGCTACTTGAGCCAAGTATTCTTTTTCCCATGATGCAGCACCATGAACCCAAGCATAGAAATCCAAGGCTTTGCCTTCTTGATGCTTTGATCTTTTCTCGTAACCATCAGCCTTTGATCTACCTTCCTTGAAGAGTTTGTTCTGGGCTTTATCAGAACGAATGCCCCCTGTGTTCGGAATCCCAAAATCAATCTTGGTAATCTGTATGGCTCTGTGTGCAATACGAATTAGTCTTTCGTCTACACAACACATATTGGCTTTTGATTTCTCACTAAGTACAAACATCAGTTTTTACCTATGTGGTCTACCATCCAGTCCCATACGAAGTAGAACATAGCAGCAAACCCACCAATACCTGCAAACCATTTACCGGCTCTACCAAGTCTTGAACCTAATCTACCAAGACCTGCAAGATCGTGCATGAGGGACAACAGACCCTCAAGAGATTCCTCTAAGCGTTCAACGATCAACCAATACTTAGCCTCTTCTCGAACATGGGTACTCAAAGCTGTATGAAGCCTCTCGGTATTCTCTACTAGCTTCTTCACATCTTGCTTGTTTTGCTCAATACTCTCTGAATGTTTATTCAGCGTATTGATGATCTCAGCTAGATGTGGGTCTTGTTGACGACGGTCGTTCATTAAACAGTACCGTCGTGTAAAAGTTTATATGTCGTGCCGTTTATGTTTAGCTCTACATACTGATTTCCAGCGCCAGCACTACCTGTTCCACCAGCTCCTCCACCTACGTATACTGAAGCATTCTCCCAACCTGTATTAACTCCATCAGTAGTTTTGACATAAAATCCAAAACCACCACCGCTGCCATTATCTCGGATAGCAATAGACCCACGATTGGCTGTAATAGCTCCTTCAGGGTTACCCGACACAAGAACAATCTGGGTGTCCCCAGAACCAAATTTAATTTCTTTACCTACTGTTACAATGTCGCCAAGTTGGATTTGTCCAAAACGGTTTACCCTGCCAGTTGCCCAGAACTTTATTCTACCGCTGAAATCTTCTGGTTCAGGGGTCGTAAAAAACGTACTCCAGTTTCCCCCGTGTATTTGCGCTACGCCCAGCAAAAATACATTCTTCAGCATAATATCTGAAGTAACTGTGGTCTGGGTAGTGTTCTGATATAACAATGATACCCCTGTGGCGGTGGAAAACTGAAGACCAATATTTTCCATTACCAGCCCGATACCACTAGCAGGGATTGCGTTCGGCCCTTTGCTATCGAGTATCTCTACAATCGCCTTAACCCCTGTCATATCCAAAGAAGTCATCTCAATTCGAGCATTTCTCAGTACAAGGGAAATATTAGCTGCACCAGTCATATCAAACTGGAACAAAGATTCAGGTTGGTCAGAATGACTAAAAGCCGAATTATGGAGATCGACAGTCCAATCTTCGATAGACATTACACGGTTGGCAGATGCACCTGTAGGGACATCAACCTTCACGAGATGTTTCGCATATTGGAATCGAATATCCCGCATATATAGGTTTGTAAAATCAGGTAGATTCAGATGTGCTGACCCTGATGTTCCTGAACAGTCATCGAAAAATAGATCCCAAAAAGAATCCCCCCAATCCATTGTAGTAATAGGTAACGAATCTGGATTCCATGTACAATCTACCCAATGAAGAGGACGGTTTGTCGGGTGGTTTGAGGAAGACAATCTAAAACCTGAAATCTTTTTATGGAACACAGGTTGGTATCTGATTAGAGTGCCATCAACATCTCCGCCCCATACCAAGGTACAACCAAAAGCCCCAGACCCTACAAGGTTCGCCTTTTTTAAATCAAGCCCTGTGCTATCACCTGTAGAACCAATCAGATATTTACCACCTGGAAATGTTAATTCAGGAGTGCCTTGAGGAGATATTATTAAGCTTTCTACATAATCAATTCCAGCTTGGATATAAGCTTTTAAATCAGTTGTGTTAGTTCCGGCGCGTATCCCGTTGTGAAGCCCTGTCGGGATAAAATCTAATACTGAAATATTTTGCTGAAGCTTATCCTGAACATTGGTAGCTACAGCACCTGTACCTGCTGGAGTATAGCTAATGAAGTCTGCTGTAGGAGCACTGCCAAGAACCTCACCAACAGTAAAGTCTACTACATCCCCGTCTTCAAGAGCAGAACTAAATGTAATAGTAACACCATCAGAGAACTCTGTATACGTATCTGGATTTTGATAAACCCCGTTTATGTGAACCTGAATACTGCCTAAGTCTTTTACATACTGAATAGTCAGTAGCGTAAAAGTAGTTTGACCTGCAATAGCTATTTGTGACTCAGTTGATGTGCGGGTATAAGAACCACTAGCATTAAACGCTTGACGAATCCAACGCCCCGTAGCTGGGGCTGTAACTGGAGTTAACACTTCCAGACCATCATCAGCAGCAGTTGCATCAGGGTCAAAGTAATACTGGTTAGCTGTAGTATTAGACTCTACTTGGACATGAAGAAATTGAGTGTAGTCAACTAAACGTACTGCATCAATAGATGCTACAAAGTGTAGCATATTGATCTTAGTTATCTCTCGAGTGCCAGAGTACCGCTCTTGTTCTTCAGTACCTGAACCTAATAGCAGATCCTCTAGACCTGCAAGTTGCTTATTGACAACGCGTGCTACCATGATCTAAATCCGCCACCATCGTAATATGTTTGGTTTTCGCTTTGCTGAGTGTTATCCTTACCAGTCAACTTTTTAAACTCTCGCATCTCAACTTCAAAGAAACCTAACTCCTCATTGCCTACCTGGCGGTTCTGAGTGTCTTTATCATCTCTCAACGCCATACCAACTATATAGTGCTTAAGAGCCTTTACATGGGTTTCATCTAAAGCAAAGTCAGCGTCTTCAGTATTAATATCAAAGACAGTAGGAGGAGTGCGAATGTAATGAACTAGTACTTGAGCTGCAACTTCTGACTGGGAAACTAATACACCAAAGTCTCCACTCATATTAGTAGTATTAACTGCTGATTCAGTTATCTCAGAAACTATTCCGAAGTCAGAAGTGAATGAATCGCCTGTTGAGGAGGTAACAACTCCAAAATCGGAAACTATGGAATCGAATTCAATCCCATCAGTTGCTGTGGGGATAGGGTATATGCGAATGCGACGAGGTTTTAGTTTGTCTGTAACTAAATATTCAGGGTCGGCGCCTGTTTCAATTTCCCATTTAGCGTCATACTCGTCCATCCAAGCACGAGTACGTAAAGGCAATTTACCATTCTCAGAGTGTATTGCTCTGGTTATAGCATAGCAGTCAGCAGGCATGTCGTATTCCGCAACACTAGCCCGTAGTGAAATAGATGCTACTTCCCTTAGGATCCTGGCGTGACGAGCTATTACTTTTTGGCCCTCATCTAAAAGACGAAGGAGACGAGCATCTGAATGCCTGTCTCCATTAGGATCAGTTAATGAATCTCGTACAGCTAATATGGTATTGGCTACTAAGCCCATAGCTACCTCTTAAAAAGAAGCCCCTCCGAAGAGGGGCATCCGAGGGGAGAGTTAGTTGGTGTACTCTCCAGTGACTTTGTCAAGCTCGATATACTCAACCACCAGCTTGCCAACCAAGGTGCCTGCTGCCGGAGTAACCGCTCCAGCCAGGACTACCACATCACCACCAGTCGCACTGTATGCAGCATCCTCAACTACAGTACCAACCTTCATGCCAGTGTCGTCAACGTCGATTTCGTTGGCAACAACCGTACCATTATAGGTTACGTCCAGAGTGGAACTTACAGTGCCAGAGGCAGTAGTAACCAGAACAGCTACAGACATAATGACTGTATTGTCCGGCAAAGTGGCGTAAATGGAACCAGTAGTCAGGATGTCGGCTTCAGCCAAATCCGCTACCAGTACGCTTACACCACGCTTCTGGTTGTTCAGACCAGTACGTTTTTTGTCAGCCATGATTACCTCCTATTAGACCAATTTAACGTCAAGAGCAATGACGCCGGCGTCCATAGAAGCTACCTTAGCTTGCTTGTAGTCGGAGTTCTCAGCAGTCATGTTTGTCTTCTGAGTTTCCATCCATACTTCAAGCGCAGACTCGGACTTGATACCAAAGTCTTGAGAAGGTTGCCACTTGTAATCGGGCATCTTACCGAACGCAGATTGCAGAGCAGAAGCTCCCAGGATAAGGTTCCGAGAGTATTCAGCAGTTGCAAAACCGGCTTGTCCAGACCAGGCACTGTTAGTAGCATCGTATTGACGCAGACCGGCAATCTCAATCTCAGACTGGTTGAGGCCCAATGCAGTCGCATCAGTACCTTCAGTCTCACCAAAGAATGCTTCAGCCTCTACAATCACCAACTGACCGATCTGACCCAGCAAGCCGCGGAATACGCGATTCTCAGAGCCACGCAGATCAGCATGCTGTGCAAGCGTCATGATGCCTCCAGCAGCAGTATTGCCTTTGATATTAGCAGCAGTGTGCGGATCGATAACCATGATCCAGATGCTACGACCATCGGACAGACGATACGGCTTCAGAGGGGCACGAGAGCCGGCAGCGGTAACCACATCAGGCAAACCAGTTACAAAGCCAGTGCCAGTGCGCAGAGACTTCTCAATAGCTACCAGGTTGGCATAAGACAGCGCTGTTGCCGATGCATCGATGTTGATCTTGTGAGTAGGTGAAACTGCACCTTTAACTCCTTGAGCCGCATCGAACAGTGCTTGATCCTTGAAACGAACGAACAGATCACCCAGCTTTTGACGTGAGTCCATGTGCTGAGCAATGTTAAGGTCACCGATGTTAACCGCATCAAACTCATCGCCGTTGTCAACGACCAGACGATAACGCTCAACAGTGATCTTGTCAGAGAATTTCTTCTTCTGTTCACCAGTACCATACGCAGTCTCTTTGCCTTTTTTGGCTTTACCTGAAAGGTTACCATCAAAGTCAAAAACTACAGTATGTCCTTCAGCTGCAGACTGGTTATTCACTTGGTATACAACTGAATCGAAAGAGTTGCCCGTGTAGGGAGCCCAGAAGGACTTGGATGCAGCCTGAATGAGGCCCTCTCGCATCCACTTTTTGCGAACCAAATCGCTGTTAATGTCAACTACACCAGTAGCCATGATAAATCCTCTTAATAGAGCTCATTTTGATAAGAGGTTACAATGTCCTCAGAGACCGCAGTCTTAGAGGCATTACTACCTCCTCCTGTGCTACTCAGATTTACCTCTTTAGTCTCTTCGCCAGGCACTGAACCTGCTACTTTACGCGACGTAGTAAGGTATCCTTTCACCTCGTCTAAGAACTTTTCAAATGTAATATCGCCATTCTCAAGTTGCTTAGTGATCCGCGGAGGAACGTCATTAGCAATGACATCATCATCAATCTTCAGCCCTGGATTATCTTCAAGGAACTGGTCAAGAATCAGTTGTCTACGAGCAAGTTCACCTTCTGAACTTGCAGAGGTTGATACTTCTTCGAGCTCCTGGTTTAATCGTTGATTAGCAGCCTGCTCGTATTCATTAAGCTTAGCTCTCCAAGCATCAGGATCCTCTGACTTCAACTCCTCAAGCTCATCTTTCTGCTCGGCAGTCAGTTGGATAGGATTGCGCTTAGACAGCAAATCTTTCAACCTTTTATTTTCTGCTTCAAGGGACTTAGCCTTTTGTGAAGTTTGGGTGAACGCTGCCTGAGTATCTCGACGTCGAAGCTCTGCACGAGTAGCAGTCTTAAGCTCAACGCTAGCATCCTCAGGAAACTGGTATTTACCGTCATCTCCACGAGTTACAGTAGAAGCCAGTTGGGCGACCTGTTGGTCAAATGACAAAGCTTCTCCTGTGTTGGCTCCAGGAGTAGCATCAGTAGATGGATTACTCATTATTTAGTACCTAATATCAGCCAAATTTAATTTTATCAAAAATCGTTTACTTTGTACATAGCCTGTGATAATATTAAATTTATTAAATTTTATTCCTTATTATATAGGCCCAGTATGCTACGATATTCATTCTCAGTAAAGCCAGGAGAGGCTACTCATCAAGAGCTAATAACTAAAATTAAAGATTATTGCTTCTCAACAGGCACCTCCTTTAGCTATCTAGTCCTTGTAGCTCTTAAAGAAAGCCCAACTATAGCTAAACTAATAGCTAATGGTGAACCGCATGGCCAAAAGTAAATACGAGGACAAGAAATACCCTGCAATGGGACTAATCAAAGCCGGTGAAACTAACGCTGCCATAGCTCAGAAGCTAGAAGTACCTGTCTCAACTATAACAAAGTGGCGTAAATCAGTAGAGAGCATTGAAACTAAAGAGGATTTAGCAGGTTTTCTCAATGTAGACAAAGAAATTCTGCATCGTATTGCTGATCATGTCAAGGAAGAGCTAACTGAGGAGTTAGATACCCCTGTTGCGGGAGAATTGGTAGACGATATAGTCACCCAAATGGATGAAATGCAAGAGCTAAACCTTGAACTGATCCAAGTAGGACGTAAACTAACAGATAAAATCAGGTCCATGACTAGAAGTATCCAGAATGAGTCAGAGCTAATGGTGCTTGTAGAGGCTCTAACTAAGCTGCAGAACGCTTTCTTTGCTAAGGGAGCTAATGTTAACGTCCTAAATGTGAACGGCCAGACCTCAGACACTGGCTTATCCGCCTTCAAGTCCTTACAGAGAAGCGCATGAACATAACTAATAAGATGAGTGTGTCTAAAGCAGAGCTAGAGCGACTGTTCCCTGGCTGTGACTCTAGTATCTTCTTCCGCGACCCTACCTCCGATGTGGAGTTTATGGAGCGCTTCTTACCCAACAAACTATGGAGGATGAACAACCTCTATACAATCGTTAATAAGTTCGGTGAGCGTGTACCCTTTGTTATGAACAGGTCACAACTGCGTGTGTACTCAGCATCACTGGAGCACCCTCGTCTGCTGATTCTCAAGTCTCGCCAGCAAGGCATCTCGACCTTCTGGCTACTGTGCTTCCTAGATGACGGCATGTTCATTGACGACCTAAGTATTGGTCTTATGGCACAAGGTAAAGATGAAGCTGGTACTCTTCTAACTAGAGCTAAATTAGGGTGGAACACCTTTAATGGAGACATTAAGAAGTTCTTATCTCTCTCAATCAATAAGGATAATTCAGATGAAATCGGTCTTACTAATGGCAGCACTATCTTTATACGCACTTCCTTCCGTTCCGCAACCTTGCAGCGTTTGCACATTTCAGAGTACGGAAAAATTTGTAACAAATTCCCAGAACGGGCCAAAGAGACGAAGACGGGAACGCTCCAAGCGATCGCGCCTGGCAACCCAACGATTATCGAGAGTACTGCGGAGGGAATCAATGACTTCAAAAGAATGTGGGACGCCACAGAAGGTAGAGACCCTAAATCATTGGGCCCTAAAGAGTTCTACGGTATCTTTCTTTCCTGGCTTGATGACCCTGATTGTGTGTCTGACACTGATAGGATACCTACTCTAGATCAACAGAAGTACTTCGCTGATCTAGAAGCTCAACTAAAGCGGAAGATCTCTAGACAGCAGCGTAACTTCTGGATCGATCAATACCAGGAGTTAGGTGAAGCTACTTTCCAGGAATACCCCGCTACACCTGAAGAGGCCTTCAAAGCTATACGTGATGGCTCCTTCTATGACGCGCTGTACAAGCGCAAGGTACTGGCTCGTAACCGTCGCTTACCTAAGCTATATGATGAGAATCTGCCTGTGGAGGTCTTTATGGACCTAGGTATGAACGATGACTTTGTTATGGGGTATGTGCAGATCTTTGGTAAGGAGGTACGCCTTATCAATGAGTACGTCAATAGTGGCGAAGGCCTTGAGCACTATGTCAACCATATGAACGCACAGTCTTACCCTATAGCTAAAGTGTATGGCCCACACGACATTGAAGTGCGTGAACTAAGTACTGGCAAGTCACGTAAAGCTAGATTGCGTGAACTGGGTGTGCGTAATGTAGTAACGTTGCCTCGTATGCCAGTGCAGACTGGTATTGAGCTAGTTAGAGCTATGTTAGACAACTTTTGGATAGACTCGCAGTGTACCTATATACACGACTGTTTCCAAAACTATAGTAAGGAGTGGGATGCTAAACTAGAGGTGTGGAAGGATAAGCCTCTGCACAACGAATGGTCACATGGCGCTGACATGGTGCGCATGATAGCCCTAAGCAGAAGTGCTGGGCTGACTAAACAGAAACAGGAGCGTTTAAAGAACCGGGCAAATGCCGCTGTAGGGATTGCTGGTGGTATTGCCTTTTAACTAATGAGAGAAAGTAATGTTTAAACCAATTGACACAGAAGTAACTTTTATCGGAACTAAGCTAATTAAAGCTAAAACTATGACTCGTGCGCAGTACAACGAGTATCGTAATTGGGAACTGCCTGCTGATGAAGATGGCTCCGATCCTGGTTACCTTGTAGAGTACGTTGATGGCGGTCCCAGTAATCACCCTGATCATGAAGGGTACATCTCTTGGTCACCAGCTAATGTATTTGAGGAAGCTTATGAGCCTGTGCAGAACATGTCTTTTGCACATGCTATGCACTTGGTCCAGCGTGGATATAGAGTAGCAAGATCTGGATGGAATGGTAAAGGTATGTTTATCTTCCTGGTGCCTGGTTCACGTTTTGAAGTCAACCGCCCTCCTTTGCTAGGTATCTATCCTGAAGGCACTGCTATCACTTATGGCAGTCATATCGATATTAAAGCAGCTGATGGCAGAGTCTTTCCTTGGCTTGCATCGCAGGATGACATGAACAGCAATGACTGGAATTTAGTTTAGTCCCCTTAGCCCAAGGATGGGCTTTTCTTTACTAGTAATTTATTAAATTTATCACACTGAAACTCTTCCTATTTTCACACTGCTAATAATTTATTAAATTTATTACACTGAAAACCAGTTACTTTCACCCCACCATGATGTGTGATTCCGACTGGGCCTGGGACCTTCCCTACCCGCCCTCCAGTGAGAATGATAATCATTTACACCTGCAAGTGAGAATGATAATCATTTACACCTGCAAGTGAGAATGATAATCATTTACACCTGCAAGTGAGAATGCCTATCATTTAGTTTTACATTTGCGTTTGTATGGCCATAGATTTTGCTTATGTCAGTATAAGAACAATTGATTGTACTTTTGCCTGGAATTGTGATAAGCCTGGCCATAAGTAAAATCGATGCCAGTATAAGAACAATTGATTGTACTTTTGCCTGGAATTGTGATAAGCCTGGCCATAAGTAAAATCGATGCCAGTATAAAAACAATTGATTGTACTTTTGCCTAGAATTGTAGTATAAGACCTGGATAAGTTTTACCTATAAGCTATAGAAACATTTGATTGTACTTTTAAGTGAAACTAAACTATAGCCTATTTAAACTAATAAGTGGAATTTATTAGGCCTATAAAAAACTTCTAGTAGAAATAACTAAAAAATATATTTACTTTTATAAAAAAGAGCGTATAATATATTACATAAAGTGAATAAACAAATGTTCACTTTCACTGAGGGCGTTCCCCTCAGATTGTTCTTTAACAATTTATTGTATTGTACTCACTGTTGTGAGTACACAACAGTGAGACATACAATCTACTTATTAACTTCTACACTATAGGTGATTATTATGTCTAATACAGTTGAAATCAAAAAAGCATTTGTTGATGTTGTCAAGTTCTTAGAAGACAACAAAAACAAGAAAGTTGAAACTATCTTCAATGAGGTGCTCGAGATGTGTGCCACTAAGAAGAAGACTGAGACTGTGCTTTATGATGACAAAGGCAATGCTTATGCCATCTACTGTTACTACCACAAGCAGTGGGAACTGCTCAGTGAAGTGGAATACGGCAAGAAAGCAAGTGCTAAGAGTGGCTACAATACAATGTGCAAGATTGGTACCAACCAGTGGACTAAGCAGCAAAAGGAGGCTGAGAAAGCTAAAGCTGCAATCCTCGATGGTGTTGCTAAAGGTGAAATTGAACCTTCACTGATCAAGGTCAAACTTGATGAAGTTGAGCAGCAACGTCAAACGATCAACATGGAGAATGCTCCAGTTGGTACTCAAGAAGCACCTGCTCTTAAGTAACACTAAACCCCAGCCTCTTGGTTGGGGTTTTTTTTACTTCAAAATAAATCAAATGATCTGCTGATCAGCAGA
>Ga0196905_1000776_pt1 | contig 12723 bp, 24 predicted proteins | sample CB_VirMetaG_3_FD_169098 | JGI IMG/M metagenome (GOLD analysis project Ga0196905, IMG submission 169098) | Freshwater to marine saline gradient viral communities from Chesapeake Bay - CB_1508_1S Viral MetaG (v3) (version 3) | ecosystem: Environmental > Aquatic > Marine > Coastal | place: USA... | reverse complement strand
TATGCTTATGATGCTATTGAGCGTATACTTATTCACAGTTGGGAAGAACAGTTAATCTACTTAGCTAAGTACATCATTAAAAACTATTACCAAAAACCTATGTATTTGATTAGTGATTGGACTATGAATACTATTAAATCACAGTACAAGCAAGCTCTTGAACTACGTAACCAAAATGATAAATTACCATTTGGTGATGAAATACACGAGACAGATAGACACGACATTCAAGTAATTATCAACGGTCATCGCTACAATATATGCTAATCAAAGTAGCGGTGTTTGTTGCTATACACGTGTACATTTTCATCGAAGCATATATCACAAGTAACACTAAACAAAAATAAATGGCAAAAATAACCTTACACAGGATTGATCCTGAAGTATTAAAAATAATGAATATAGTATCTCATATCTCTGAAATACCAGTAGATGTCATAACAGGTCGCAAAAGGCTCAGAGAAATCGTCTCTGCGCGTAGAATAGCTATGTTTCTGCTGCACGATATTGGTAGATGGAGTACAACAGAAATAGGTGCGTCATTTAACCGTGACCATGCAACTGTTATCCATGCTGTTAAAACACACTATGATCTTTACAAGTATGATAGAAGCTATAAGATGCTATTTGATATTTGCAAAGCAGCGATAGAAGAAAACGGTGGCTTTAATATGAAGAACAAAGATGATATTATCGCTAAGCTCACTGACAAGATCTCTCGCTTAGAAGCTGAGTTAGATGCAAAGTCAAGACAGTTAAGAGAGATATTATTCACTTAACACAAATCGAAAACGATTACCTTTGGATAATATAACTGAATATAAAATAAAAACTATGGTAAATTATTGTAGATGTGGTGAACCCGTACATCCAGTCAGACAAAAATACGGGTACAAAACTTGTGTTAGTTGCAGTGGAGTCGAACGCGTAGCTTCAGCACCAATAACTAATCACAAGACAGGTAACACAATACAAATAGTGTCGCAGTCAGTTTCTGCGGCAATAGCAAAGGCAAGTCGTCGTAAAGGTTACGGTACATGTCTTAGATAAAATATAGCCCAAGTACAAGGTGAACAGTAAATCTATGGTAATGTGGGAAGTTCTTGCGGGAACAGAACAGAAATAGAGCCTTGTTGCTACTGATCTGGCGTGCTAGGAAGGTAGTAAATAGGATAAGACATAATTGGTGGTTCGATTCCACCCTTGGGCACAATAATATACGAGTGTGGTTTGATAAAGGGAGGCGATGTAACTTCGTTCAGAAGCGAGCCCACAGTGAATTTATCAACCACCTCGTTTTATAATAAACTACATATCAATCTTAGCTTGATGCCGCAATTTGAGACCTCAAGTTCGACAGCTTTGTGATCGTAATTAGCTGGGGGTAAGCAAGTAGATACAATTATGAGATAGATATGTTACAAATAAGTAAAAACTTGTTGGTATGATAGGTAAAAGTCAGTTGCAAATGACCGAGCAAATCCACCCCGTTGCCCGTACAGTAAGGGAATAAAGAAAGGCTCACCAACTTATTTGTTAAACAATTAAAAAACTAAAATTATGAAAACACCATTACAAGAATTAATGAATTATATGGAGCAAAATCAATACTTTATTGGTAATGATTTATTAGGTAAGTATAATGAATTATTAGAAAAAGAAAAAGATTTGTTTTGTCAATTTGCTAAAATATATGACGATGATTTATCTCGTGGTATTATTAGGAAAGTACAAGATGCTTTTGATGAAACATTTAGAAATAACGAATAACATGAGCAATATATTTTACATAGACACAGTTGTAAATGGTAAGTCTGTCCATAAATACAGTATTAAAGTATATGACAAAATACTTGGTAGTGACTCATTAGATGAACTTATTGAGTATGTACTAGATAATGGTATAGACCCAACCACTTTATTGTATACTGACGGAGAATCAACCGGTGAAACACTTTATGAATTTATAACCCCTTAACTAATTAAATATGGCAAAGAGTAAAATAACATTTGAATTTAGAGGTAATCGTAGAAAACCTCGCCCTGGTCAGCATAAGAAAACTGCTAGCAAGGGACAAACTGGCTTTAAGAAAAAATATAGAGGCCAAGGTCGCTAACACAAATTAAATACGACCACTAACAGATAATAAAACCGAATATTAATTAAATTAAATACTATTATGACTAAAGATGAATTAGAGATTAAAATCTCAACGTTACAAAACCTTGTACTACAAAAAAATGAAGAGCTAACAGATTACGCTGCTCAAATCGAAAGACTTAACGACGAGTTAAAAGACTTAGACAAACCAAAACTTACATCAATACAGTTTGACAAGTTAACAGAACTTGTTGAACACGGTATTGAAGAATTTGACTTTGACGATCTTGATAATTATAGTATAGAATACGGAATTGACTATGATAATAGAGTAACGTGTGAAAACTTTTGCTTTGATAATACTCATGAGCTTTCTAGAGTAATATGCGAAAGAGTATACAAAATGTTTGGCGAAGCTAAAGAAGATGATAACCAATTAAACCAAGACTAATATGAAAAGCATCTATGACCAACTCAAACAAGAATTCAAAACACAGTTAGAATCACAAGAAGAGCTTTATCCATTTTCTGTTAAAGCCTTAAAACAAGCATTACAACAAAAAGAATATTGGTCACAATTAACTATTGAAGATGTAAATCGCTTTATATTATATACTAATAAGCGTTTGTTTGAAACAAAACAAACTGATTTACTGTATGGTACTGAATTCTTAAACCCTGAAAAAATAGCATAGTTTTTAAGTTTAGTTTTTATTCGATAATGCGGGCGTGAAATATCGCCTGCGTTATTCTTTAACTAGTTGATTATGAACATTTTAACACAAAACAGTAAACTCAAAAAAACATCTAAACACTTCGGTGTTAAGGTGTTTAATTTCGGCATACCAGCTTATCGTTCGGCTACAGGTAAGGTTACTTGTCCGTTCGCTGGTGACTGCGTAAAATTTTGTTATGCAAAGAAAGGTGCTTATATCTGGTCAAACGTTAAACCTGCATTTGAGAAACGTTATGAGCTAACTCGCTCTGACAAATTCATAGACAAAATGAACGCAGAGATTATAATAAAAGAACCTGATTATGTGCGTATACATGACAGTGGCGACTTTTATTCCCCTGAGTATTTGCAAAAGTGGCTAGCGGTTGCTATACACAACCCGCACGTTCGCTTTTACGCTTATACAAACAGTGTACAAATGGTCAAAGATGTAAAACTGCCTGACAACTTTGACGTTATATTTAGCGATTCAGGCAAACAAAAACATTTAATAGATGAAAAGAAAGATAGACACACGCGTATATTTCATAGCCATAATGAGCTTATATCTTCTGGTTATGCTGACGCCTCTAATCATGATTTATATGCAACAAAGTGGTTCAACAAATCTTTACGAGTTGGACTACTCAAGCACTAAACACGAAACTAAAACGATTACTAATAGATAATAATTAAAATTAAGATTATGACAAAACAAGAATTACCAAAATGGTTCAACGGAGAACTATATGAAAAAGGCGACACAGTTACAAACCCATTTAGTGGACAAAGCTACGAGCTTACTGCTGAAGAATTAAGTATGTATGACTTTATTATGGGTGCAAATTTGCTTATGGAAAAGGGGCTTATAGCACCTAAAAACGTTCAAGATATGAGAAAAGGTCTTGACTGGTTTAGAAAAAACAATGTAGAAGCATATTACGTATTATTAGATTAATTAAAAACAAATATTATGAGCACAAGAGCAACAATTAGATTTGCAGAACGCAAGTCAGGGCAATCATTTGCCGAACAACCAAAAGAATGGTACGCGCAGTTTTATGTACACCACGATGGTTACCCAGAAGGTTTAGGAGTTGATATAGCTAATTCTTTTTTCAATAGCACAAAGCTAGTAAATTGGGAAGTTGAACACATAGATATAGTTCACGGAGATATTGAGTATATATATTATATATGGCAAGCGCCGAACAAACCGACGTTTATTAGCATATTTGAAAGGCAATATGGTCGCATATGTGAGTTATGTTATCATGAACACCCAGAAAAATGGGAGTGTATATTTGTTGGCGAACCAAGTAATCTTATAAAAGAATATAACAATGATTAAAAAGATGAGCCAATTTACAGACAAAGAAATGGATGATTTAGTTGATAAACTAGCCTCACAAATAATCAAACGTATTTATGGCGTGCAAAACCCAAGAACAGATACTGAACCTTTTGAAGGTCAAGATATGATTTGGTATGCAGACAGAGATGACGATCACGTTATTGGTGAACTCGCTAGATTAATGACATTACTAAATATTTACACTGAACGTGAAGAGTATGAAAAATGTCACTTAATAAATCAACACATCATAAGACTAGAAAAAATAGTAGAAAATTTGTAATGGGTAAAATTGCTAATAAAAGTAAAACGCCACCTAAAACGGCGATTAACTTTTCAATAACTTTATCTGAAGAACAAAAAGTTGCTAAAGCGGAGATAATAAGACACCCTTTTAATTTTGTTGTAGGTAATGCTGGTAGTGGTAAAACACTACTAGCTGTGCAGATTGCTTTAGATATGTTCTTTAAACGTCAGTATAACAAGATTATTATTACTCGACCTACAGTATCAACTGAAGACAATGGTTTTTTACCAGGTTCTGAAAAAGAAAAAATGGAGCCTTGGTTAGTACCCATTATGTCTAATATGCGTAAAGTATATAATAAACCTGATAAGTTAGACCAAATGACTAATGATGAAGATATTGAATTAGTATCTCTCGCGCATTTTAGAGGCCGTACTTTTGATAGTTCGATAGTTATTGTAGACGAGTTTCAGAATTTAACTAGATCTCAATTCCAGATGGCTTTAAGCCGTTTGGGAAAAGACTCTATAATGATATTCTGTGGCGATCGCCAGCAAATAGACTTGAAAGATAAAAACTATTCAGCGATACATGAAGTATCTAAAATAACCACGTCTAAACACGTTTATAAAGTTGTTTTAGAAGAAAACCATAGACACGAAGCTTTATTTGATGTTTTAGAACTATTAAATAAGCATTAACACAAACCAAAAACGAATACCAATAGATAATACCAGTATGAACATATTTTATTTACACAAAGACCCAGAAGAGTCTGCTAAATATCAGTACAATAAACATGTTGTTAAAATGATACTTGAGTCGGCTCAAATATTATGTACTGCACATCATGAAATTATGGGTGACGATGCTAATGTTCCGTATAAACGAGCCCACGTTAATCACCCATCAACTGTATGGGCAAGACAATCAGCTAACAATTATGTATGGTTGTATAATCATTTTGTAGCATTATCTGCTGAATATGAAAAACGTTATGGTAAAGAACATTTATCTTACACAAAATGTGAACCATATTTAAGACATTTGCCTAGTAAGCTAGTTTGGTCAGGTTTTACACAACCTCCACAGTGTATGCCTGATGAGTACAAAGACGATTGCAGCTTGCAAGCTTATTGGAATTATTATATCAACGATAAAAAGAATATTGCAAACCTAAAAACCGAAACATTGTATGAAACCAGACCTCAAGAAACGTATTAAAGAATTTAATAAAATTAAATTCAACCAAGATAAAGGAAAAAGGATTATTATTGCAACATTAAAACCTACCAGTGTGACAATAGGGGGTTAATATAAGGGAATAACAGGCTTATGTCACAGTTTGAACGCAATATGAGAATTCTTAATGACAGACGCATCGTCTATAGAAGAGATCCTATAACTGATGTGCCTGACTACGAGACAGACGACTACATGTTTTATAAAGACGGTACTCATGAATGTTATACATTGTTTAGATCAAAAGCAAAGATAACATCGTATAAATCTTTAAAATGGCATCTATTAGTTATTTGGTATTTAAACCCTAACCTTAATAGGCAAGAGTTTGAATTTATAGCTAAAGATATAGCTAAGCACGAAAATGGCTTCATGAGTTTTAAAGTACCAAATAATACATTAGATAATATTATACATGAAGTTAGTATGTGTGATTTAGATCAACCACCAGCTAATAAGTCTCGTAAAGTTATTTTCAAATGGAGTAGCATATTAACTAAAGAAGAAAAACTATCTATAGTTGGTAAATTAATTGGTCGAACTAAAAAGATTAATTCTGACGACATTTATGATGTTATGTTGCAATTACATGACGACAATAAAAAGATTACGATACAACGCGTCTCTGAGCTTCTGAACGTTACAAAACGTACGATACACAGACGAATGTGTGATGAATTAAAAAATGAAAAAGAATTATTGAACCAACAATTATGAACATTGGCAAGTTAATAAATATTTGTTCATCGTAACATTAAAAGTCTTATATTTGTGACACAATGAAAACAAACAATAATAAGAATCATCGTCGTTATAAAAACGATGTACGTAATAATCAACCAGAAAACAAAGCTTGGAACGAATATACTCGCGATGAGTTAATAGTTAAATTTTTACCATTGGTTGAAAATATTGCTAAAAAGTTTTCCGTGTCTGATGCCGCTTCTGGTATTATGAATATTTCAGACTTAATAGGTATGGGTCAAATAGGTCTTATACAGGCTGTTGATAAAATTAAATGGAACAAAATACTTGAATCAGATAATCCTGAAAAAAGTATTAAGTCGTTTTTATCAAAACGTATAAGAGGTGCAATAAGAAGAAATATAGATATTAATCGCTCACAAATGCGTATACCAGAGCATAAGCTTAATTATATACGTAAAGATTTTGAGCAAAACGAAGATAAACAAGCAATGTTTTATAATTCCATATTTGTGAGTATTGATGAAGAGGTTGATGATAATATGTATATGCAAGTTATTGACGAGTCAGAAGATCCTATGAAAATAGAAGTATTGCATCAAAAGATATTAAATACGATGCTCAAGCATTTAGATGAAAAAGAATTTCATATAATAAGATATAGCTTTGGGCTTGGTTGTCAAAAAAAGTCAGCTAAGCAGATAGCAGAAATATTAGGTATGAATGGGGCCTCTTCTTATGTAAGAGTTTCACAACTTAAAAAGCAAGCTATTAATAAGCTAAGAAAAGTTATGGACTATTCTAAACTGTCAGAATATCTATAATTAGTACTAATTTTAAAACCAAATACCAATGACAGAATTAACTAAAAAGCTAGCTGATATTCAGACTAAGCTAAAAGCGAAAAAGTCTTCTTATAACTCGTTCGGTAAGTATTACTTCCGTAAAGCAGAAGACATATTAGAGGGTGTTAAACCTTTTTTATTACAACATAATGTTAATGTAACGGTTTCAGAAGAGTTAATTGCTACAGAGCCAGTTCCAATGATTAAATCAACAGCTACAATTACTGACGGCACAAATGCTATACACGCGACGGCTGTTGTTGGCGTTGATCTTGATCAAAAAGGTATGCAGACTGCCCAACAGTTTGGTGCAGCGTCTACTTATGGCAAGAAATATGCTTTAGGTAATTTGTTCTTAATTGATGACACTGAAGATGCCGATGCAACAAATACTCATGGTAAAGCAGCACAAGTTGCTAGTAAAGTAAAGGCTAAAATGACTAAAGAGCAAATGGACAAAGCCGTTAAATATATAGAAGATGGCGGAGACATTAAAGCTATAGATTCTAAATATGACGTAACACCTGCACAAAAGAAAATTCTTGAAAGTGCGGCTCAACTTCAAAGATAATGACTAAAGAACAATACTACAGACTAAAGAACGATAAGGATTATTACGGCGAGTACGGTCAGCAATTTCTGAGCAATTCTGACATATCAACTTTGTTAAAAAATCCTCTAGACCTGCATAAACCTCAAGCTAAAATCCCTGCGTTCTTAGTCGGTGGTTATTTTCACACGGCTATACTTGAACCGCATAAGTTGAAAAGCTTTAAAATTGTAGAGGCAACAAATAGAAACACTAAAGCTTATAAAGAAATCTCTGGTGGAGAAATGTGCTTATTACAATCTGAAGTTGATCAAATAAACTTAATGACAGAAGTTATACTAGAAAACGATGTTTGTAGAGGTTTAATTCATGGAATGAATTGTGATTTTGAAGAACCTGGTGTAACAGAATTATTTGGTAATAAATGGAAAGGTAAAGCTGACATCATTAATCATGAAGAGAAATTAGTTATAGATCTTAAAACTACATCTGATATTGAAAAGTTTAGATGGAACGCTAAAAAATATAACTATGATAGTCAAGCGTATATTTATAGCAAATTATTTGGATATGAAATGCTATTTATAGTAATTGACAAAACAACTCATCAAATAGGGTTGTTCGACTGCTCACCACAGTTTTATCAACAAGGTGAAAAGAAAGTTGAAATGGCTAACGAACAGTACGATCTGTTTTATAAAAATGAAAACTTTGACCCAAAACAATATTTGAAGACAGAGACGTTGTAACACAAAATAAAAACGATCTCTTTTAGATAATATAACAGTTATTAATTATTAACCAATTTTATTTAATCTTATGGCAAGCATTATTAAAGCGTCTATTAATCTCTCTGAGGTTCCTAAAGACAAAATTATCACGGGTAAAAAAGGTAAATACTTACCAATTACAATTACCCTTAACAATGATCCTGATCAGTTTGGCAATCAAGGCCCAGTATGCGTAGAGCAAACTAAAGATGAGCGTGATTCTAAATCAGCTAAAACTTATCTTGGTAATGTTAAAGTTGTCTGGACAGACGGCAATAACGTTAACGCTGCTCCACGTGAAAACGTACCTGCACAAAAACCTCAAGCTCAAGTAGAAGATAACGATTTACCATTCTAAAATGAACGTTGAGAATAGAGAGATCAATGGATTTTTGATTGATGAATTCAATCAATATGACCTAGAAGTTGGAAAAACACAAGGGGTTTGCCCTTTGTGTTCAACTGACAGGAAACCTGAGAATAAGAAAGCTAAATGTGCTTCTTATGATTGGGAACGTGGTCTCGGCACTTGTCACAATTGCAATACAAGCTTTCAATTACACACGTATCAACGTAAAGGCGCTAGTGAAAAGGTTTATGTTAGACCTAGTCACGAAATAAAAACAAATTTACCTGATACAAAAGTCGTTAGTTGGTTTGCAGACCGAGGCATTTCAAAGCAAACGCTACAGGATCTTTGGGTTACCGAAGGTCCTGAGTTTATGCCTCAGACTGGCAAGGAAGAGAATACAATTCAGTTCAACTATTTTATGGGTGACCAATTAATCAATGTTAAATACAGAGATGGTCGTAAAAACTTTAAACTGTATAAAGGTGCTGAAAAGATATTTTACAATATCAACAGTATTATCGGTTATGAGTCAGCTATTATAGTTGAAGGTGAAATGGACGTGCTTGCAATGCACGAAGCGGGAATTAAAAACGTAATATCTGTTCCAAACGGCGCTACGTTAAATTCAAACAATCTTGAATATTTAGATAATTGCATAGACTATTTAGAAGACAAAACTAAGATTATATTAGCTGTTGACGCTGATGAACCCGGTCAAGCTCTTAAGCAAGAGTTTATCAGACGTCTTGGTGCTGAGACTTGTTATCTAGTCGATTTCAAAGATTGTAAAGACGCAAACGACTACTTATTAAAGTATGGTAAAGAAGAACTAAGGTTTGTTGTTGATAGATGTCAACCAGTTCCATTAGAAGGAGTATCAACATTAAAAGATATTGAAGATGAACTTAAAGATTTTGTTAAAAATGGTTTTAAACCAGGCTTTCAAATTGGTATAGAAAATTTTGATAAAATATTTAGTACGTATACTGGTCAATTTATTACTGTAACTGGTATTCCTAGTAGTGGTAAATCTGATTTTGTTGATCAAATGTGTGTGGGTTATAATAGTAACTATGGTTGGAAGACAGCATTTGCTTCACCCGAGAATCAACCTACATTTTTACATGCTCATAAACTAATGCGTAAAGTATGGCAAGATATGCCTAGTGCTAGCGATATTGGCAATGATAAATGGAATCAGGTTGCAGATCACGTAAACGACAATTTCTTTTTTATTGACATGGATAAATATAGTCTTGAAGCTGTATTGCGCAAAGGCGCTGAGCTTGTAAAGCGTAAAGGTATAAAATGCCTTGTTCTCGATCCATTTAATAAAATTAGAGATGTAAATGCTAGCTCAGATGATGTTAATCGTTACACGCTTGAATATCTTCAAAAGATCGAAGTTTTTGCTAAAAAGTATGATGTATTAGTTATTATTGTAGCTCATCCTACTAAGATGTATAAAGACAAAGATGGTAAAATTGAAGAGCCAACGATGTACAGTATCAAAGGTGGTGGTGAATGGTATGACGCTAGTTACCACGGTCTATTAGTTCACAGAGACTATGAGGCTAAAACTGTTAAAGCAAAAGTTTTAAAAGTTAAGTTTCAAAATCTTGGTGAAAATGGCGCTGAAGCTCATTTTACGTGGGAACGTCGATCAGGGAGTTTTCTACCTTTAGCCGCTGATATGGCTCAAGAAGAACCAATGCCCTGGGAATAATGGTTGCTAAGCGTAGACCTTTTAAACCCGGCTTTTACCCTTGGACTAAAGAAGATTATCATAAAATTTCTTGGTGTATTAATAATGGTATATCTTGTTGTGTTATACCAGCTAAAAAATATGAATCAGGTGGTTATGATTTCTGTATAGAAATCGTTATTAAAGATAAATCTCATTTTAGCCCAAGCTTTAGAAAAGATGAAGTATTAATTAAACAATTAGAATATTATAATTATTATTATGCCAAATACAAAAAGATATAATTTTGCAAGTGAAGCGTTTCACGATATATACTGGCGTATAGTTAGAGATGGCGTTGAATTTGATAATACTAAAGCATTGTTTAACTTTGGCTTTTATATAAACAAACCGTATCACAATAGCATAGAAGACAGCGCTGAAGTTAAGCGTAGTTGGTCACAAGAATATGCTCAAGCTGAATGGCAGTGGTATTTATCTGCTGATCCAAGAGTTAGCAAATTAGGTGAGATTTATGGTAAAGTTCCAACTATATGGCAGCGAATGGCCGATAGTAATGGTGAAGTTAATTCTAACTATGGTTATCAATGGAAACGTCACGATCAATTAGACTACGTTATTAATCAATTAAAAAATAAACCTAATACAAGGCAAGCTGCTATTAGTATTTACGACGCTAAAGAGTGGCCGTCTTATGCTAATGATACTCCTTGTACTTATGCGATTCATTTTATGATATTAGATAACAAGTTAAATATGTCTGTTATGATGCGTTCTAATGATCTCTGGTATGGTTTCTGTAATGATCAATATCAATTCTCAAACCTGCAAATGTTAGTTGCATACGAATCAGGATATGAAGTTGGTTGGTATTATCATTTTGCTAACAACATACATTTATACGAAGATAAATTACCTAAACAAACAATTAGATTGTATCATCGATGAAATACGCATTATATCATATACCCGGTAAAAAAATCGGGGTAACAAACAATTTAAAACATAGAGTTGAAGAGCAACAAGGTTATCAACCTGGCGAGTATGAAATATTGGCTTGGTCAGATGATATTTCTTATATATCTCAATTAGAACATGAGTTACAGAAGAAATATGGTTATCCTATTGATAATAAACTTTATGAAAACTTATTTAGTAACGATTTTAAACAATTCAAAAAAATGAAAATTAATGTAACAGAGGCTACGACTACCTTTCCGTGCCCATTAAATAAATTGAAAGGTCAACTAATGGAAGAATTAGGTATGGAGTGGCAAACTGATCATGGTGTTTTTACTGTGACAACTCATTCAGTAAACTGGATAATGGCTAACGCTGTAACCTCACAATTTAATAATGATAGATGTTTTATATATAATAAAGCTTTTGCTAAGTATTGGGACTCAGACCCAAGTAGAAACATTATAGCTGTCACTACATATCCTGCTGAAATTGAAGATGAAAATCAAGAAATAATGGATCGTATAAATAAAAACTTTTTCAATAAACCAACTATATCTTGTGATCAATGTGAAAAATCTTTATTCAACTGTATTAGAGAGTGGGCCAATGAGCGCGGTTTATACGACAAAGGTGATCCTAAAACTCAGTACATTAAATTAATGGAAGAGACTGGTGAAATTGGTAGAGCTTTATTAAAACAAGATACTGAAGAGATTATCGATGGTATTGGCGATGCTGTGGTTGTATTAACAAATTTAGCTGAATTGATTGGCGTGCCAATTGAAGAGTGTATACAATCAGCTTATGATGTTATTGCAAAACGTACAGGTAAAATGGTTAATGGTACGTTTGTAAAAGATGCGCCTTTGACTGAGTTTGGTAGACATAATTTAAAACAAAAATAATATGTATATAGGAAAAGACAAATACAAACACGCTGTTGCGGGTATTATATTCGCGATTATATTTACAGAGCTTAATTTACCAGCGTTAACAACACTACTACTAGTACTGGCGGTTGGTGTGGCTAAAGAAGTTTACGACTATCTTGACTATGGCGTGTTCGACAAATGGGATGTGCTCGCTACAGTAGCACCAGTATTATTTTATTATATTTTAACAACATTAGTATAATGACAGAGCAAAACTTTAAATTCAGAGATCCAGTAGTTAG
>Ga0196905_1000775_pt1 | contig 12743 bp, 17 predicted proteins | sample CB_VirMetaG_3_FD_169098 | JGI IMG/M metagenome (GOLD analysis project Ga0196905, IMG submission 169098) | Freshwater to marine saline gradient viral communities from Chesapeake Bay - CB_1508_1S Viral MetaG (v3) (version 3) | ecosystem: Environmental > Aquatic > Marine > Coastal | place: USA... | reverse complement strand
GAGCAACAACGGGAACCTGATGGCTGGCAGCGTCACGTTGAGCCTGAGCGATGGCATTGTGGATATTGAGCGCCTCGACGCATTTGACCTCGAAGTGAATCCAGTCGAGTTGCGGACATTTAACATCTGGCGAGTCTGGCCCGCCAGCACGTTGCTGACCTCGTTCGGCATCGTAACCGAATGACCGCAGCTTGTCCCGCCATGCACGCTCTCCCCGTGCGCCCTTCGCTCGGCTATTGATTGGCATCAGAATGGCAAGTCCGCTTTTTCGTTCTTGCGTGCGAGTTCAGCGGCCCGACGGTTGAGTCGCTCGGCAAGTGACTTTGCCTTGTCCTCATCCATCGCAGCAGGTTTACGGCCGCCGATGGGATTGAGATACGCAACCTTGGCAACGGCCTTGCCCTCATACTCCTCAGTCACGATCTTGATCTGGCAATCCTTGCCCTTGAATTGGTTCAGGTCCAGAAAGTCCCCATTGAAGGAAAAGACCTCGTTGAGGTTGTTGACGGTATTCTCCAATGCCCGATCCGTGAGCCATGCGTCAAAGTAAGCATGGTCATTGACTTCGGCAACGAAGAGCTTGAATTTGAGCGACGGTGTCCCGTTGCTTTTGGATTCGGCAAGGATGACATCCTCGACCGTTGCGTTGTAATAGCCTGGTGTAGTAATCATGATTATTTCTGATATGATGGTTGATAGATAGTTTCCACGAGCTCGCTAGTGTTGCGCCAGTCATTGGATTTAAACCGATTTTCCATTGACTTGATGGCGTGGGCCACCTTATCCCGTCCGAGCTTAAGCCAATCGGGATCAGCCTTGAACATTTGCGCCTCGTACGGCTGGTCTTTCTCGACGGCAAACCAGTACCAGGACGGCATCCTGATCGTGGAATGATAATGAATGAGCTGATAGAGTGCGGCCTGCTCAATGTACCCGTACGTTCCAATGGACCGCTCAAAGTTCGAGAATCCAGAACGCAGATTGGCCGTGGTCTTAAAGTCGATGATGATGTGACCGTCGCCAAACAGTTGCGCCTGCTCGCTTGTTGGATCGGTGATTATCCAGTCGTACTTGGCCTGCAGGGTAAACGTCTCCATGTCCAGGCGCTCGACCATCTGGGCCTGACCCGATTGCATCATGATGCGGTACTGATCGGTCCTGCGGACGGCATCGGCAATGGTTTGGACCTCATCGTATGACGTATCGGTCAGCACGATCTTGTCCGCATTGCCATCGACAACTTCCTTGTGCCCCTTGCTGGCTGCGGTCTTGAATCCGCTGGCAATGACTTTGTCGCCCCATCCGTAGACAATGGCTTCAACGGCATGGCCAATGGCAAACGCTGGTGACGGCTCTGGAAACGGGATCGTCTTGGTAACGTACTGGCCGCCGAACAGCATCGGGTTGGCCATGAACGTCTTAAGAGCAGTCGAGCCAATGCGTGGCTTGCTGACTGGCTGCGTATGGTATTCTGAGTCGGTTTCGTATTTCATGATTTGATTTAGTGTTTAGTCTTATTTCAGTTTTGCCTCTGGCGTACGGACACGGATCGCTTCCTGCACCTTTCCAAATGCCTTGACCTTGGCAGGGTACAGCGTGACCTGCTTTCCGACCCACTGATCAGCATCGGGCCCGTGCAGTTGTGCGATGCTGTCAGCATTTGTTCGGTTGCAAACCATCCCCTTACGGGCCTCGGCAAATCTCAGGACAAACTTGGTTTCCTCCGAATTGCTTTGCGGGACAAAGATGGTTTCCCGTCCGACCGATTCAATGGTCAGCGTCCTGTCGCCGTCCTCGAGGTCGTATGCGCCGATGTAATCGGAGTCAAAGAATTTGCGGTAATGTGTCATTGCTCTGGCGTCAGTTTGAATTCGGTGCCGCAGTGGATTTCCACGTCAGCGTAACGGCCTCCATCGCTGGTTGGCCTCCAATAGACTTTGACCCAGTATGGGCAGAGTTCGGTTGCCTCTGCGAATTCGTTCAGCAGATCGGCGACGTCGTACTCGAGTTGCTCTTTCAGTTCAGTGATTTTCATTTGCTTCCTTGGATTTGAGATAAAGATTCATGATTTCTGCCTCAACGTCGTTGAAGGCTTTCAGGTCCGTGTTCTCGCAGACGGCAAAGATGCCCTGAATGTCAATGGATGCGCTGCCGCTTAGGTGGTAATTGCCGACCTTGAAATGCACGCTCATGTAACGGCTGTTCTTTACTTGATAGACTTCAATGTCGGACACAATGCCGTCCTTTTCCAGTTCAGTGAGTCGTTCGTGTGTGATTTTGTGTTTCATGTGATTTAGTGGTTAGGGTTTCGCTTGAGGATGTTGGGTGTCTTGAGTTGAGTGGCTCGCTGAGGGGCATTGGGTGTCTTTCGGTCGTTGGCTCGCTTCAACGCAATGGGTGTCTTAATGTTGATGGCTCGCTTGGCAATAATGGGTGTCTTCATGTTTTTGGCTCGCTTAACGGCAATGGGTGTCTTGAATTTCATGGCTCGCTTGTCTCGATTGGGTGTCTTATTATGCGTGGCTCGCTTGGACAACGTGGGTGTCTTAGCGTCGTTGGCTCGCTTCTCGGCTTTGGGTGTCTTGGTCATTGTGGCTCGCTTGTGGACGTTGGGTGTCTTACCTGCGATGGCTCGCTTGTCGGGCATGGGTGTCTTAAACGATGTGGCTCGCTTAAATTCAGTGGGTGTCTTCAACGGCATGGCTCGCTATCCGAGTCTTGGGTGTCTTAACATCACTGGCTCGCTTGGTGCGTTTGGGTGTCTTAGCGCTGTTGGCTCGCTTCATCATTATGGGTGTCTTGCGGGCGATTGGCTACAAATTCCTTTCTACCAGTCCCAGCCCCGTGAACGTGGATCAACTGTCTTGTGGTTACCGCCCAGCTGCGCCTCAGCATAGCATGGCCCGTTATCAAGTCCTTCCAGATCACGGGCAACGAACCAGTAATCGGCAAGGAAATGCTTCATGACCGCACGCAATGCAGCGCCATGAATGTGAGACTTCTTTGCATCCTTCCATGCAGCTTCCACGAGCTTGCCCTGCGTGTTACGGGTTGCAACGACCTTCTCGCTTGCCTGCAACCGTTCCTTGACCGAATCATAAACAAAGCGGTACGGTCCACGTCCCTTCATCTGTGAATCAGCGAAGGTGTACAGCTTCGTCCGCAAGGTCTTGTTGCCACCTCCGGCCTCGCCCTTGGTGTAACGCTCATGCGATGCCCGATGCAGTCCGCAATAGGACCACAAAGACGATGCGTGACGGGCCTTGGTGGCGTCAATGTACGCCCTCATGTACGCAACCGTGACAGGCCCGCAGGACTTTACTCCCATGGCCGCCTTTACCAGTGGATCGACCTTGGCCATCCGCTTCATGAATCGAGTAAGCTCGTTGTCCATGTCGGCCATGTCCCTGTTGAAACGTTGAGCGGCCTCCTGCAAATACGCCATCGTCGTGCCGCTCGGATCGTTGTCCGTACGACGTTCAAACGCACGGATTTGATTCTGAATCTTGTTATTCAGATTCATGACCTGGTTGCGCTGGTCGATGATTGCCTTAAGGTTCTCAAGGGTCGGCTCACGCTCACGCCAGATTTCGTGATGCTTCATGTGATCGACGGGTGACAGGACTTCCATGTTCCCGTCAACGTATTCGCCACCCTCGTGCTTTGGCGTCGGGCGATGGATGTCGATGAGGTATCCCGTGTCAAAGTCAAACTCGGGACCGATTACGGCTGCTTTCAGGTTATTTTTAGGCATTGGTTTACTTCCTTTTAGTGTTTAGGTTGATGTTCTCTTTGTACAGCTTGCGGAGGCGTTGCTCCAGCCAAGCGATAAACTGATGGCGGTCGTCGTGACAACGCATCCGACCGAGCTTGATGGCTTCGTGCTTGGTCATGAGCGGTAAAAGATATGGCGTCCAATGACGGCCGTGCGTGTCATGTGTTTTGCCCACCATGGCGTGACATAGTCAGCATGGTAATGGTCTGCGCCATGCGTGTAATTGGTCACGGTCCCGACGATTGCCATGGCCCGATCCCAGCGAGGATGCCGCTTTGCCTTGGCGATGCCAGAGTCAACGCTGACCCCATTCCAGCATGAGAATTGCCAGCGTGACAGACAGACCTCGGACAGCGTTTGACGCCGTGCCTTTGCTCGGTTCTGGATGACCTCGTGGACGGCTTCCATTGAGCCGATGTGATATTCGCCACCAGCTTCAAGGATGAGTGTGGCGGCGACGATCTCCCGCTCGGTTGCGGCTGCGGCCATGATCGGGAACAAAAGTGCAAGGATTGCGGCTTTCATAGCTCGGCCCCGATCATGCTATGGACCTCAGCCAGTGCGTTGTAGTAATAGGTGTCAAAGATGGCATCGACGTGGTCCAAGTCTTGGAAGCAGCCTGGCTCAATGTACAGCCAAACGATGTCGTCAATGTCGAGGACCCGTTCGTGGCAAACGTCAAACAGGATGACATCGCCGTGGGAAAGATAAGCGTAAATGACTTGATCGGTTTCTTTGCCGATAAGCGACAGAGCCTTGTTTACGGCCCTGCGGAATGATGATTGTGTACTTTCGTGCATTGTTTTAGTGTTTTTAGATGTTAGGTTTTAGTGAACGAACATTGCTATAAGCCCAGACCCATGAACAGGTCAAGCCCAATCTTGAAAAAAGTTAAAAACTTTTCAGCCTAGAGCAGCTTGCCGCCGTGGATGCGGTAATTACTGACCCTGTAATCGTCCTCGCCTGTCGTGTCGACAACGGCAAAACCGTGGTTCCACTTGTTTAGCGGTGCATACCGTGGCCGCAACTGACACAGGCACCCGACGCTCCAGGTCGTGACCAAACGGCCCTTTAGGTCGCTCTCAGTGTGTTCTGAGGACTGGTGCAGGTGTCCCATCATCGAGCTGACCTTGGACCTCATATAAAGCCCTCTGGCTGGGTTGACGGGGTTGCTGATCGCAAACCGATACTCATGGCCATGCAGGACGGTCAGTCCGCCGATGCTGATCGGTTCCATGTCGGATATGATTCGCACGTTGTGATCCTTGGTCCGCATGAGTTTGGCGATTGAGAAGTCCTCAACGCCGTAAACCTCTGGCGCTCGTTGCCATATCCATGCCGCCCATCGTTCCTCGTGGTTTCCGAGCTTCCACCAAATCTGACAGCCTGCAAATTCGCTCCGCAGGTACTCAAGCATCGCTCGGCCCATCTCCAGCTCGTCTGCAAAGTTGCGCTGCCCTGGATCGGTTGCGTATCGGCTGACCCCGTAAAAGTCCATGAAGTCACCGTTAAGCAGTACGGCATCGACGCCCTCCTCCTTGCCCTTGTCGATGGCCAGTTGCAGTGCGGTCTCGTCATGGTATGGGACGTGGACATCGGACAGAATGAGAACCTTGCGGGCCTTCAGCTGACGGATTTGCCAGTCATCAAATTCAGTTTTTGGTTTTGGCATTGGCATGGCGTGTGGCCTTTCAGTTGTGTTCGATTCAATTATTTCGCCGGCGCATGACCTCATGTGATCCCCTTTGGCGCCTCGACGGTATCGGATGCGGCTGTAAGCTTGATCGTATGTGATGTCGGTTGTCTTGCTAACATCACGTTGCAGTATTCGGGCAAGTGCCCTGCTTGGCGTGTTTGGAAACTCCTTGCAGAGCCTCATTGCCTTGTCCGTGATCCAGTCCATTAGGGTCTGACGTAGTATGAATCGGGAAGTGCAAGCGGCGATGGTGAGAAGACCGTGAATTGTACATAAACTAGGGCAGCACGGATTTCAAAACCATTAAACGGATGCACAAGTGTGGCAGCAACCGAGTAATCCGCATTGCCCAGATTGAAGTATTGGAATGATTGTGTTGATTCTGTGATCGTATCCGTTTGGACCAACAATCCATTTTTGTACAACTCAAGGATGACGTTTCCACCAGATCCAGAATCAGTCCAATCAATCTCTGGGTCCCTGCTATTCGTCGGCAGTGTGTAGCTCAGGTTTTGCACTGGATTGTATTCCGTGACACGGGCATCGTCCCTCGGCTTTGTCGATGACACGTTCCCAGATGTGTCAACGCTGTAAATCTCGTAATAGTACGTTCGGGCACTGCGGCCCTTTGTGACTGGCGCATCGGTCCACGTCTGGATTGCAGCCGATCCCGATTTGCCACGGGTTGTTCCAACGGGCACCTCGGCCACAGGTTCGTAAGCGGGATAATTGCGTACGTTGAAGTATGTCACTTCATAAACGTGCGCATCGCCAGCCGAAGATTGAAAAGCAAATCCAACGCATGGCCCAGCGCCAGGTGTGGTCGTTCCGTCATCAACTTCGAAGTCAAGGAAGAAGCCAGTCGCCCCGCTGGTGTATGTCAATGTCCTCAATTCCGTGCAGCGTTGATTACTGGAATTGAATCCGTAGACGGTTGGCGTATTCGAACCTGACGTGCGCTCAAATACAAACTGCGCCCGAAGTTCTGCGCCAACTGGAGCCGTGAAGACATTCAGGCGAGATGTGGCCTCGGCGATTGCACTGGTCTGCGTTTTGGTCGCCTTGAATCCGTCGGGATAATAAGCGCCTTGGTCGAAAGCATCATATTCAAATCCAGTGAAGTTTTGCCATTCCTTCTGAACATAACTGACTGACCTCCCGATGACGGTATGGCTCAGGTCAAGGTCGGATGGATTTGTCCATTGCAGGTCGATGCGGTCGCCACCGTCAACGTATGTTGCTGTGAAGCTCGTCGGTTCATTCGGTGCAACCGTCTTGCCTTGGACGGTATGGTTTGGACTAAGCTGCGTCCAATCGCCTTCCTTGCCAAACGCATTGCGGAAGCGGACACGGAAGTCATAGGTTTCGCCATCAACCACGTCGGTCAGATAGGCTTCGGTTGCCGATCCAATGACCTTCGGATGCTTGATCCAATCCGTATCCGTTGCCAGCTTGTACTCAATGTCAACTTGACCCGATGCAAGGATGTATTCGTCGTCAGCTGCATCCCAGCTCAGCTTGACACGTGTAATGACGCTGCCGTCTTTCTGGATGTAGAGCTGAGCGGTCCCAGAATCGGCTGCGAAACTGGTCACGTCCTCAACGTCGTACAAGCTCGGAACGGTAATGCCTGGAGTCGTTGACGGTGCAATCTCACGGTCGTCGGTCCAGTCGTAAATGTTCGTTGCCGTCGCCCGCACGTTCAGCTCAATGGCATAGATGCCGTCGCTGATGATCGGACGGTATCCGACAACACGGAACAGCTTGCCCTCCACGGATGAGAAAGCAACGCCGCTCAGGTACGTCGCCTTGATGTCGATTGCAGGCCCGCCACGGTAGTCCGTGACCTTGAACGTGTTTGTGGCCGCATCTCTGACGTAATAAATGCGGTTCTGGCTCAGTCCCGTGCTGCCATCAATGGCACTGAAGACGATTGCAGTTGCATCGCTTAATCCGTGACCGCTCGAGGTAATGGTATCAGCAACGGCCTCACAACTTCCAGAGAACGATGCAGTCGGCTCATAAAATGACAACTCATTGTTCAGGATGCGGATGGTGTCGCCAACGAACAGATCGGCAGGTGCGGAAAAGCCCGTGCCTGGTTTGCATAGTATGGTGCCCGTGACCTCCTGACGTGCTTGTCGCAGATTGATAATGGACAGACGCCGTGCCATGACTGCGTCATTGACCATCGTAAAAACTTGCTCGGTGCTGTTTCGCTCTTCGTCCAGACTGAGGTAAATGTCATGCAGTGCGGTCAGCTCTCCAGATGTCGTTCCGAAGTTGATTGCCGAGCCTCCAGATGTGGCCGAAACGCTGAATGTGTTCGTGGTGGCCGAAATGACATAGTAATATGTCTCAGCAATCAATCCACCAGGCAGTAACGTGTTGTCGATTGTCGTGCCTGTCCACCATACGAATTTGACCCGATCACCAACCTCAAGGCCGTGATTTGTTGCCGTGAAAGTCGTGCCAGATGTCGATCCCCAAATCTTGGTCAACGCCTCGACGCTTTCGACCTCGGACGGTTGCCATGCTGTCTCAATGGATCGGATGACCGGCTTGACGGAATTGATGGCATCCTTGCTTGACTGATTTAATTGCCAGACTGGGAAGTCGAGCAGTTCGGATTCGGTAATGGTTGTTTGTGCAACGATGTCGCTGCTTTTGTAGGCCCAGACGTACCACTTGCCAGCAACCCATTCCATGACGCCAGCGCACGAGTCCAAAAGCGATTTGATGATGGCCTGCGGCTCCTGTCCGGCGCTGATGATCCCACCACAGAAATAACGTGGCTGCGTGACGCCAGAGCGGACCGTGACCGATTCATCGCACTTGTCCGCTGCGGCCTGCCAAATTGCATTTGGAATGTCTGCGGTACTGACCCCAAAGCCGCCTTCAACCCTATCAAGCGTCATGTAATCGTACAGGCATTTGATCGGGTTGTCAGTATAAGCCGCCGATCCACCGAGGAAGCTGATCGTGTCCTTACCCGTTACGTCGAAAGTAAACTGCGGGATGCCACGGAACAGGTTGCTTTTGAAGTGCATCCGAATGTAAACGTACGTCTTCCCAATCCCTCTAGCCGTCGTCGGCCATATATCAAGATCACCGTCCTCTGTGCTTTGTATCTGCGTGGCTTCGACAAGGTCGGCATCGGCTTGAGTCTGTGCCCCAGTGTAAATCTTTATGGCCATGTGATTGTCGTAATCCGTTCCCGATGGCTGGTAACGTGCAACCCCGTTCGCATCGGTCGCATTGTCATCTGGCAATACCTCTCCATTGTCGACATCGGTAAGCCCTACATAATTCAGATCCGTGTTGCCGAGATAAATGGCATCAACGCTCTGGCACGGATGGCCAGCCAGCTCAATGACCAGATGCAGGATTTGATTCTTTGCCGTGACCTGCTGAGTTGTGCCACCTGGAGATGCGACGGTCTTGTATCCTCTTGTCGCCTTGGCAAAGACAATGACGCCGCCCGTCTTGGTCTGACCGTAAATTGTACGGCTTGACGGCATCGGATCGAGGACGTTTGCCAATGACCCTGGAGGCGGTTCTTGATTTATCCCTTTCATCATGACGGCTGTGCTGGCCATTGTGACCGCAGTTGCTGCCACAACTGGAGCAGAGTAAGTTCCGACCGTTACGCCAACCTGAGCTGCCCCCATTGCAGACCCACCAGTTCCAATATAAATAGAGCCGCTGGTGAATCCAAAGAAAGCTTTGAATCCTGAAATAAAACCACTGACAAAAGCACCCACCTGTGGCATTACCCGACCCTCCACGCTGAGACGGCCGTGATCCCGTCTTTGTGCATCTTGATAGCTCGCTGATTGCCAGCCATGACCAAATACGTTTCGTCACAATCGACCATCAGCGAATTGATAACGCCATGCGGACTGTTGAACAGGCCCAGTACGATGTCACCCTTTCGTGCATCGTCGGGATGGCATAACTCTCCGAGACGTTCCGTGCAGAACGCTTCAAACGCCCCAAATTCAGGCCCGTCGTACTTAACCATCCCTAGTGCCCTGTTGAGCGCATCGACCGCACCATCGCCGTCTGAGTACGTTCCACGAAGGTCTGACGCTGGATCATATCCAGTCAGCGCAACGACGCAATCAGCAGCCATCAGCCCGCAGTCGAATTCACCCCAGACGAAAGCCTGTTGCATGGCCTTGCGCAGCCATTGCTCAAACAGTATCTCCCAGTTTTCAAATCGTGGCTTCATTATCCTCCTACTACTCCACCCCATCCTGGACGTGTACCGCCGCCACCGCCGCTCGATCCTCCAACCTGCGAACCTGTTGCATCAAGTCCCCATGGCAATTCGGCACTTGGCATGAATGGGACGTAATCATAAAATGTATCTGTCGGCTCAATTCGTGTATGGCTTGCGGTCGTCATCGTGTACCGATTCGGACGGAACAGGTCAAGCAATCGGCTTTCAACCGTCAGGGTCAGGGTTCCGTCTGCATTGATGGACATGGTATCCATGCGGCCCTCCTCAAGCAGATGTGAATTGGTCACGGATGATCCCGCAGAATTTAGCGTGTTGATCCATATTCGGCATGGTCTGTTGCGGTACTGCGTTTGAACGGCCGTGGCATAATAAAGTCGGTCAACATTGTTAACGGTAAAGACGACACGACGGGCCTTCATGTCTTGATTCTCCTCCTCCATGGATATGGACCCGATCAGCCCGCCGCCCTGCCATGTCGTTGAGTTCCATGATATTGGATTCTCACCGCTCCAGAAGTATTCGCTGCCCTCATCAAATGCAAACTCGACGAACAGGCCAAGGTAAACCACTGGCTGTTGCAGTGCATACTTCATTCCTGCCGTCAGTCGTCCCATTATTTAGCCTCCATCGCAACGAAACTGAATCCGTACGTCATGGCGGTTGTTATGTCATATTCAAATTCAGGATTGGCCAGTCGCATGGATACGGCTGAGCCTGGTTGCGAGTCTGGAAAGTAATCGTCGAGGTCAACGGTGAAGGTATCGGTCACGCCGTCGCACGATTCAAGAAACGCTTCCATCGTGGCCGCATCCGCTTGGCTCAGTGGCGGGTATTGGAACTCGACCACACGCAGACGGCCCTTGAAGTCGTGCACCTGCTGCGTGAAGTTAAACGGTGACATGGCCAGCCTTGAGCTTGTTCTGCGGATCGCCCTGACGCTGCTTGGTGTGACTGTGGTTGGAAAGGTTGCCATCTTATCGCCTCATGTAACTTGGTGCCCGTGAGAATCTGTCCTGTACGGCTGCGACGCTGCGTTGCTCAATGCTGCCATTGACCTGCATGACAATCTGCTCAAGGCGTTGTACGGCCTCGAGACTTGCGCCACGCATATCGACGTTGAAGGTTGGCCCGCCGAGCTTGTGGTTTGGCGTGACAAAGCCGTTTGCGCCCATGGTCACGATTTCGGGACCACGCTCCCCGACCATGTATGATCTGCCGCCCATGACGGGACCGCCTGCGGCCCTGCCACCAGACACGGGAGTGTTTCCGAATCGCTGACCGAAAGCCTGGACCTTACCTCCAAACTGTCCACCGATCGCTCCACCGAGTCCCGTGAACGCTTGAAACAGCATTGCCCGGATCAGCATCCGTTGCAATTCAGCCAGGATAAATTGAGCCATGTCACCAAATGCAGACTTGCCCTGCGCTGCTGCATTGACCAGTCCGTTCTCAAGGCCAGTGGCGAAGATGTCAGCGGCCTGGCTCATCATCGTGAGGTTGCCAACTGTATTATCCTTTAAGCCCTCCATGGCCTGCTCCATATCATCAGTGTACCCAACTGCAAGCCGTAGGAGTCTCAGGTATTCATCGGTCACGCCATTTGATTCTTTCTCGGCCTGTGCCTTTTCCATGTATGCAGCCGACAATCCTTTTACCGATTGTATGTAGGCTTCAGTCTGTCCCGTCAGCTTCTGCATTTCGGCCACCCTAGCCATTTGATCAAGGTCCAGTTTCGGCGCTTGTGGTGAAACAATTTCGGGCAATATCGCATCTGGAAGCGTGCCCATTTTCTGCTGAAGCATTTCGTATTGCTGCATCAGCCATTGCATGGTTTCGTCAACGGTCTTAAAGCCTTTCTTGAATTCTGGGAATTGTTCCATCAAAGAGCTTAAGCTCTCAGAGAATTCATCTGGGAATGGGACTTCTTGGTGGAATATCTTCCTCGCTTCATCCAACGTTCTCAAGGTATCGTCAATAACGCCTAGTACTGCTTCAGCTTGGCCTTTGGTCTGTACATCTCCAATCGCCTCAGAAAATACTTCCTGCAAATTTCCACTTTTCTTTGTTTCTGTTGCGAAATTTCTTAGTTTCGCCAATGCTTCACCAAAGAAGATCGTCAATGAATTTGTAAACGCCTCAATTTCCTTTTCTGCTTCGGAAAGTTGCAAGATGGTTTCCTGATCCATCACCTGCTTCAATCTGTGCGCTTCCTCACGGAATCTCTTTAATCCCTCCTCGCCATCGGCAAGCATTGTGACAAGTCCGGCACCTTCCGAGTCAAACGCCTTAAATGCCATCCGCAAGCGTTCCTGTGGACTTTGTACGCCCTTGATCGCATTGGCGTAATCTACTAAAATTGATTCGGCGCTGCGGACGGTCCCATCAGCATTGCGCATCTCGATTCCATATTGCTGAATGACTGGCAACAATTCACCCACGCCATTTTGAGCTTCGGCGACACGTCGGATGAATCTTTGTAATCCCATTTCAGCCGCCGATGAATCAACGCCAACCTCACGAGCTGCAAATCCAAATTCCTGAAGGAAGTCAGTTGTAACGCCAAGTTTTTTGGATGTATCGTCAAGTCGGGACGCAAGGTCGATTGAACGCTTGGCAAGCATGGCTAAACCAGCAATACCAGCAACTGAGCTGAAGCCCGTAAGCGTGGCCATGACGCTTTGAGCATTTCGACCAAGGCCAAGCAATGCACCCTTTACCCGATTGATTTGACGGGTCGCATGGTCTGTGGCCGTGATCGGGATTTCAACTCTACTTGTGCGTGCCATGTTTCTCCTTTAACTTTTTGTCCCTGCGCTCGAAATAGTCAAACCAACCTTGCAGCTCCACGGTCGTCATCTGGCGCATGAGGTGGCCCACTGTCATCCCCAGCATTTCAGCCAGAGCGTGGAGGTTGTAAGCCATGTTTCCCTCATCGCCAATTACTCCCCCACTTCCTCAATCGTCACGCCATGCAGGATGCTGTTGGCAAGTCGGTCGAGTACTCGGTAATCCGCATTGCGCTTGAG
>Ga0196905_1000774_pt1 | contig 12743 bp, 13 predicted proteins | sample CB_VirMetaG_3_FD_169098 | JGI IMG/M metagenome (GOLD analysis project Ga0196905, IMG submission 169098) | Freshwater to marine saline gradient viral communities from Chesapeake Bay - CB_1508_1S Viral MetaG (v3) (version 3) | ecosystem: Environmental > Aquatic > Marine > Coastal | place: USA... | reverse complement strand
TTACATATATAATCCCCACATTCCATATTTCTCACCAAAAATGCCAAAAATGCAACTAGGTATAAAGTACTAGTATAAAATACGTAGAGCCAAACAGCCTATAAATAAAGGGATTCTGTTGATTAAGGATGCAAGAATGAGTATTTATACTCTCTTGATTTATTAAAAAAAAAGCCGTAACTTTGCTTAGTCTCAATAAGGCGGTTCTCTTAGGGACACCGCCAATCGTCAAAGAGATAATGGGACACGCAAATTAGCCGTATGAGCGGTGCGTTGTATCTATACTGTATATGGTATGATTTCAATAATCTGTTTACTTATTATCGTTATCTTTGTCTCTGTAATTAACAGATTGACAGACTATTACAATCGTGAGAGCGAAGAAGAGCAAGACAGCTAAATACTACGAGGACAATCCAGAGGCTGCTGAGAAGCGGAGACGTTGGCAGCGTAAGGAGAATAAGAAGAAGTCCAAGCGTGAGTATCGTGCGTTCCTAGTTAAGAAGAACAGGGATGCGGGTACTTATGGGAACGGTGATGGTCGCGACTACGACCACACCGAGAAGAAGTTTATGTCTGCGAAGAAGAACAGGAGTAAGAAATGATAGTAAAGAAAGGCAATAAGTATGCTGTGGTCTCCAAATCTGGTAAACAGATGGGGGAGTACGATAGTAAGGCTGAAGCTACTAAACGATTAAAACAGATAGAGTACTTTAAGATGAAGGCAAAAAAGAAAACAGCTTCCTATAAAGGTGGTGGCAAGGTAACCAAGGAGATGGTTGACAAGATGGACAGCAAGATGCGTAATGAGCAGAATGCTACAGCCACACAGCTTTCTAAAGAACTGAAGCAGGGGTATAAGATGGTTGATGGCTTCCCACGTCCACTTACTGCTGCACAGAAAAAGGATAACAAGCAGGAGCTGGCACGTACACAGGAGAAGCTAAATAAGCCAACCAGCTATAAGTACGTAGGTACTAAGGTTCCTTCATACGGTAAAGGCGGTAAGATGATGAAGTACTTGAAAGGTGGACAAGTGAAGCTTGACGCTAACAAGGACGGAGAGATTACTGGTGCTGACTTTATGATGCTCCGTAAAAAATAATGAAAGCACAGCGTAAAAAAGTAATGGTTAAGGCACCTGACGGTTATCATTGGATGACCGAAGGGGGCCGTCATTACCTTATGCCTCACGAGGGGAAGTTTGTTCCCCATAAGAATGCTTCACTAGAAGCAGCCTTTAAGGTTAAGAGTAAGCACGGTTAAGCGGGTATATTAATCTGTTCCTGCCCCTCTATCTTCCTATAGTATTTTTGTACTAGTAGCCTTGCCTTTTGGGTCAAGGCGTACCGTACCTTGTATTTCCACTTACTCTCATTAAAGATGGCTTCCTCGTAAGTAGTGGGAGACAGTCTATCGTAATACTTATAGATGTAGTCCTTACGCTGTAGTGGATACATTAGTCGTTGGGCAAGCTTTATTCTATTGTAGAAGTATGCTTCAGAGATGTGGTCCATAGTAAAGAACTCATAGTCATATATAAACAGCATAAAGTTGAGTTCTGATTCGCTAACGTCATAGTTTCCTACGATATCTCTAGTTGCTAAGCGTAAATACTTAAGGTAGCCTTTGTTTAGCCACAGCTCTTTACGCATCTTGAAATCACGAAACTTACCCTTTTGTGGTCGCTTCTTCATTTTTATTAAATTTGCATAGAATACAAAGATACTCAAATGGCGACTCTTTCAGGAAATAAGGTTAAAGACACCTATCAGTCTTTATTGAAATTAGAATCTAATGGTGCTACCTCTACACTAAAGTCTGTTGAAGACGGTGCTGGCGTAGCTACAGCTTTAAAAATATCTACTGACGCTGTTGGTGTGGACGCATTGTCGTTCTCTACAGCTCCAGCTGCTGGTACAAATGAGCTTAAAGTACTAATGTTGGATTCAAGCAACAACGTCATTCAGCGTGACCTTAACTTTGTTGCTGTTGATGGAGCTACCGCTGCCTTTGTAGACAGCGCCAACGCAGTAAACTTTGCTGTACCCACGAGCGCTGGTAACATTCTATTCGAGGCTGGTGATAATATGACCATCACCTACGACACGAATACTGTTACGTTTAACTCTACAGACGTTAGTCCTATGGAAGAGACGTTTGTAGGATGTGTTAATGCTGATGTATTACCTCCAGACACAGGAGATATTTTGGTTGTTGCGTTTACTGACCCAGACAACGCTACGGAATCAACAAGTTTCCACTTTGGTAACTCTCCAGCAAAATTTGAGTTGGACTCTGTTGCAGGTGAGTACATTGAGAACGTATCTAACAGTAGCATTGCGCTTTACATTGATATGTCAGCAAGTACTGAGGTTACTAACCCTAATGCAAATATTACGTATATTCTGCAAAAGTGGGATACGGCAAGCTGGAATACGGTTAAGTCTTACACTAGATTTAAATCTGGTACAGGACTACAGATTGATTCTTTCTGGGGATTGTTTATGTTAGACGCTGGAGAAAGAGTTAGAATTGCTGTGTCAAGTACTACAGGAAACGTAGCGCTAAAGATTAACAGTCAGTTTATCTTTACAGCTAAAGAACTAGGAAATATTTTATAATGACTGAAAGACAAAAGGACTGCATACTAGAAGTCCAAGAACTACTTATCGCTATTAACGAGACCGTTAAAAAGCACGGACTTGAGGATGAATTCCTAGCGTGTCTTGCTGTAGGGTTCTTAGACTTAGAAACGTCATACACAGACGAAGATGGCCACGAGCGTGCTTCTATGAGCCTGCTCTCTACATTCTCTGTAGCTGACGAGGAAGAGCTTGACGATATGATGTCATACTGCGTAGAGGCTTACCGTATGCAGGCAGAAGAAGAGGAAAAACCAGAAGATACCTCTAAAATAAACTACTGGTTAAACTTTGGAAAAAGAGACGGAGATATAAACTAACCTCCACTTAATTAAATTAAAATGATTAGGAAAATTATTATCGGGCGTGACCCGAAAGATGCTATGGCATACTATGTCGGTATGCGTGCAGGTTCTGGAAAAGTAAGCGCAATCGTTTTAGATGAAGCGCATTTACACAAGTATAGTAAAAAACGGTATCTGATTTATATCGAAAACGAAGACGGTACAATGCTATGGAAGGCTATCGATGATATGCCTTGTATCCTTGAGTATGACCTAAACTTTGATTGATATGAAAACACTAAGACACTTTTTAGTCAGAATACCCAAAAAATTCAAGGATGAAATAAAGTTGTCCGATGAGACAACTTTAAAGCTTGTAACCAAGTTTAACGAGTTTCAACATCGTTTTAATTATGCGGAAATTGTTAGCTGCCCTGTAAATTGCCCAATAGGTAGTTGCGAGGGAGGCACTTTATATTTTCACCACCACGTAGTAATGGAACAAGCTTATGATATCGGAGAAGGCCTTTACCTTGTTAATTACGACCCACTCGGAGGATATGGAAACCATAGTATTGCAATCGAAGATAAAGATGGTGATATTACTATGCTTGGTGATTGGTGTTTCGTATTACCCCCAGATAAACCGAAAGAGGAAACAAGTGCTTCTGGCATTGTTCTTAGCCTCGCAAAAGAACCTGAACTGGAAGGACAACTACTCACAATACCCTCAGATTCAGAATGGATTGGAGCGAAGCCTGGTGATATGGTGGGTTACACAAAAAATTCTGAATACGAAATGGAGCTTAAAGACGGTACTAAGGTCTATCGTATGAGAACAACAGAGCTAGTCTATGTCAAGGAAGAAGAGCTTTAACACAGTAGAAGCGTCAACAAGGCTGTTGGCCTCTATGGAGATTGCCATCAATAATATGATTGATGAGATTAGAAAGCCTGTCGATGGGGAGCTGTCTGGCTCACAGCGCAAGGCTGAACTACAGAGTATTAAACAAACAGCAACAGATGCAAAAGAACTCCTTATCGAATACCAACGACTCGAACAAATGGTTAGAGAACTTAAAGAAACAGGAGGAATTGAAGAAGAGCAAGACTACTCTGGAGGATTCGCAGAACGGTTCTCCAAGTAGTCAAGTCTTCTTGTACTGGGATTTTTAGTAACTTGCCCAGTACATTGCGTGGGAGTGGACGGCACTTATATCACAGTTTTCCAAGACGCACGATTGAGATGCCACACTCTTGCTCGATGAACAAGAAGCCAGCCCCCACAAAGCAATAAGAATTAATAGCTTTTTCATAGGGCTGATGTTAATTTAATGTAAATATACACAAATTAAATGAAATGGCTGGACTTAAGAAGGTTGAGGGTTATGATGAATATGTTATCAACATATGTCCCAATGATACGTCTGGTGAGGTTATCGAAATCGGTGGGATTGACATTCAGCTTCCCAAAGCTCCGCCAGACAAAGAAATCCTCAACTATGGGAGTAAGCTGGATATGCAAATGTGGCAAAGACTTCCTGTGCCAGCAGAGTTGCAGAGGATTCGCTCTATGGATGAGTGGTACGAAATGCCATCCGATTTCAAGAAACGCTTTTCTCCATACATCGAGCAGGAGTTTAAGCGTAGGCGTGAGGGTGTTTGGTTCTTTAATAACGGTGAACGCATCTACATTACAGGGAGACACTATATGATGCTCCAGTGGAGTAAGATGGATATTGGATATGCGTCTTACCTAGAGTTTCAGAGAAGGCTGTTCATTCACTTTGCCGCCTGTGAAGCAGACCCACGTTGCATAGGGCAGATGTACACCAAGTGTAGACGTTCGGGATACACCAATATGGCTTCTGCCATACTTGTAGATGAGGGCACGCAAGTAAAAGACAAGCTTCTAGGTATACAGTCTAAGACGGGTAAAGACGCACAGGAAAACATCTTTATGAAGAAAGTGGTTCCTATGTTTAAGTCGTACCCATTCTTTTTCAAGCCCATACAGGACGGTACTACAAACCCACGTATGGAACTTGCTTTCCGTGAGCCATCAAAACGAATCACTAAAAAGAACAAGACCTCGAATAAGGGAGAGGCTCTTAATACAATTATTAACTGGAAGAACACCACGAACAACGCATATGATGGTGAGAAGCTCCACCTTATGTACCTCGATGAGGCTGGTAAGTGGGAGAGACCAACTGATATCCGTGAGGCGTGGCGCATTGAGCGTACCTGTCTTATTGTAGGTCGTAAGATTATCGGGAAGGCGCTAGTCGGCTCCACGGTAAACCCTATGGACAAGGGAGGTAATCAGTACAAGGAGCTTTGGCGTGATTCCAACCCAGACGATAGAAACGCCAATGGAAGGACGAAGACAGGCTTATATAGACTTTTTATTCCTGCATACGAAGCGCTTGAAGGGTTCTTCGATAAGTATGGAAACCCTGTTGTTGAAGACCCTGAAGCGCCTGTTGAGACGATTGATGGGGACTACGTAGATATCGGTGCACGCACCTATCTTAAGAATGAGCGTGATGCGCTAAAGCACGATGCTAGGGAGCTTAACGAATTTATTCGTCAGTTCCCATTTACGGTGGATGAGGCGATGCGAGACAGCATTGAAGGCTCTACATTTAATATCGGAAAGATATACGAACAGATTCAGTACAACCAAGAGCTGTATCCTAATCCAGTTGTGCAAGGAAACTTTAGCTGGAAGGGCGGTGTATCCGATAGTGAGGTTGTATTTAGTCCAGACAAGAATGGTAGATGGCGTGTATCTTGGATGCCTAAGCCAGAGATGCGTAATAAGTACGTAATTAAGTACAATAAAAAACACCCAGCCAACGACCATATAGGTGTTGGCGGTGTCGATAGTTATGATTTGGATTCCACGACTGATAATCGGGGCTCTAAGGGCGCTTGTCATCTATATAACAAGTTTAATATGTCAGCACCTTCAAATATGTTTGTCGCTGAGTATGCGTCTCGTCCGCCCCTTGCGAAAATATTTTATGAAGACATCTTAATGGCAGCGGTATTCTACGGATACCCGCTGCTCATAGAAAACAACAAGTATGGTATTGTAAGGCATTTTGAGGCTCGTGGATACGAAGAATATGTAATGAAACGTCCAGACCATTTAAAGTCTCCTAATGCATCCTCAAATGTTAAAACAAGAGGTATACCTTCTAACTCTGTCGATGTAATACAAGCCCACGCCCACGCCATTGAAGCCTATGTTGAGGAACACGTAGGCATTAACAATGAAACTGGCGAAATGGGTAAGATGTATTTTGACAGAACCCTTGAGGATTGGATTGGGTACAAGATAGATAACCGTACTAAATATGACCTTACTATTAGTTCTGGATTGGCGTTATTGGGCGCTCAAAAATTCAAAGAGGAAAACAAAGAATCCAGCTTTGATGACAAACGTTTTTTCCGTAGATACACACAGGAGATAAGACGTTGAAACGCAGTGCTTTAATTTTGTATCTTTGCGAGGAAGTATTCTGCGAAAGGCTATGTACAATAACGATAATGACAAGGGAAAATACGGTAATTTCCCAGACCCATTTGCACACTATTCTAAGAAGATATCCAAGGGATATGGACTTAAGTATGCAAAAGCTGTAGAGAAGCAATGGGGTAACTCTGATGACGAAAGAAGTTTATTCAGAAGAAGACTAAAAGACTTTGAGACCAATCGTGATTATGCGAATGGTACACAAGACACATCTATATACAAACAGATTCTAAACTCTTTAGACCCAAACAACGGGGACGGTACGTTGCTAAACCTTGATTGGTCTCCAGTGCCTATCGTCCCCAAGTTTGTTAAGATTGTTGTAAATAACATTCTTTCAAGAAAACCCTATCCAAATGTACGTGCCTTAGACCCACTTTCGCAGAGTGAAAAGGACGATGAGCGTGCTAAAAAGATGTTCCAGGTTAAGAACAGAGAACTTATCGCTCAGTTGCAACAACAAGGAGTAGATACTGGTATTGATGTAAACAACATTCCAGAAACTCCAGAAGAAGCAGAAATCTTTATGGATACCAACATCAAGACAGCAGCAGAGATTGCTGCACAGGTTGGTACCAACATTACGCTAGAGTGGAACGACTTCGACCAGCGTGTATATCGCAGAGCTGTCAATGACCTAGTAACTTGTGGTATGGGCGTTATTAAAAGAAATAACGACCCTAACTATGGAATTACAGAAGAGTACATCGACCCAGCATACTTCTTCCATAGCTACACCGAGGACCCTACATTTAGCGACCTAATCTATGCAGGACACATCAAGAAGATTAGCATTTCAGAACTTAAGCGTATTGCTCGTGATGAGCTTACAGAAGAGGACTATGCTAAGATTGCTCAACAAGTAAAAAACAAATATCAGAACAGAGCTGATAAGCTCTCCTACAAATACTACGATGAAACATTAGACCGTACAACGTATGGATACGATGAATTTATCGTAGAGATTATGGACTTTGAATTTATCTCTACAGACGATATGATGTTTGAAGAGAAAGGCTCTAAGTTTGGTAATGTAGGATTCTACTACAAAGGGTTTGAGTACACACCTCCTAAGGAGTCTGTGTACGATAGAAAGCCTATGAATATGAACATCCAAACTGTGTTTGGAGGTAGTTACATTGTGGGTACGGATTATATGTTTGACTATGGTCAGAAGCGTAATGTACCTAAGAATGTACACGATTTAACTAGAGCTAGACTGTCTTACTCTGTGGTGGCTACTAACCTACGCAGAATGATGCCTAAGTCTCTTGTAGGCTCTGTAATCGGATTTGCTGACCAGTTGCAGCTCTCACACCTTAAACTACAGCAGGCTATCGCTAAGGCAAAGCCAGATGGCTTGATTGTAGATATCGAAGGACTTGAAAATGTACAATTAGGGAGAGGCGGAGAACTACAGCCGCTAGACATCCAAGACATCTATGAACAAACAGGTGTATTCTACTATCGCTCAAAGAATCCAGAAGGTGGATTCCAAAACCCTCCAGTTAGGTCTCTGGACAATAGCATTAGGAATATCAATGAGCTTATCAGTATATATAACCATAATCTCCGTCTTATCCGTGATACAACAGGTATTAATGAGGTAATGGATGGAACATCTCCTAAGGGAGAGCAATTGGTTGGTGTGCGTCAGCAAGCTATCGCAGCTGGTAATAATGCTATTTATGACATCACAAACTCAGCTATCTATTTATATAGCAGAGTGTGCGAAGATGTTGTTAAGTGTCTACAGATTCTACCTAAGAAGTCTGTTCTATTTCAAGCTTACGAGCGTGCAATAGGTAAGACGAATATGGAGGTACTGTCTTCATTTGGAGACTTGCCGATGTACAACTTTGGCGTTAAGATTCAGACTGAAATGGATGAGACTGAAAAGTCTTACTTAGAGCAGAATATTCAGATTGCATTGGCTCAGAAAGAGATTGACTTAGAAGACGCTATTTCTATTAGACAGCTTAAGGACATCGACCAAGCTGAGCGCTTACTTATCGTAAGACGCAAAAAGCGTATGCGTATGCAGCAGCAGATAGCTCAGCAGAACTCTCAGATGCAGGCTCAGATGAATCAGGCTACAACGCAAGCGGCAACGCAAGGTAAAATGCAGGAGATTCAGATGCAGAGTCAAGCTAAGATTGCCGAGATTCAAGCAGATGCCCAAGCTAAGGCACAGCTTCTACAATTAGAGTACCAGCTCAAAGGTCAGATTGAGTCACAAAAGACTCAGATGACCGCAGGTATGAAAGAACAAGATATGGCTTTCAGAAAAGACATAGAAGACCAAAGAGAAAAAGCAAAAGACGATAGGGTAAAAAAGCAAGCAGTAGAACAGAGCAAGTTATTGTCTCAACGCCAAGGAAAGCGTGACGAACTGCAAGATGAAGGTGGCAACCTTCTGGATATGCTAACGTCTTAATAACCAACGATTTAGTATCTTTGTAATATGGCAAATACGGTAAACTTAGACATAGCATCAAGAGTAGACATTACTTGTAGAAAGGGTGATACATTCTCTTTGGAACTTACATTTAAAGACGAGGACGGTAACCCAATTGATATATCTGTAGGATATAACTGGTTGATGCAAGTCCGTGATTCGGACACTGCGGAAACCACTCTCATTAGCGGAGATTCTACAAATGTCAGCGATGATGGATTTGCATTTACTGGAAATAGTGATGGTGTCTTAGTTGTTACATCTCCATCTTCAGTAACCTCTTTAGTTGATGGTGGTCTTTACGTTTACGATTTACAGTCTGTACAAGGAACAAACGTTGTTACTTGGATTTACGGAATATTTAAAGTAAACGAAGACATCAGTGAGTAATAAAGTAGAGATAAAGCAGATTGGTGCAAACCAAATCATTCTTAAAAAGCCCACCAGAAGTTCTATTAGTCTTTCTGCATTTAAAGGGGGTACAGATTCAGCATTTATATATACCCAGTCTGAACCCTCAGCGGTTTGGGAAATAACTCACGGGCTGACCAAAAAGCCTTCGGTTACCATTATAGATTCAGAAGGATATGAGATAGAAGCTGACATCCAACACATTTCAGATAACTCAGTAATTATAACATTCAGTGAGCCTATCACAGGGAGCGTTCACTTCAACTAATATATCAGATGGCAAAGAAGTTCTACACCGACATAAATCTTTTAAGGAATGAGCTACAAAATGCCGCTATTCAAAACTTAGCGGAAGCTCCAGAAAACCCAGTACTAGGTCAGATATACTTCGATACTACTGATAACGAAGTGTACGTCTGTGCGAATACAGAAGGTCCTGTATGGGAGAGTATGGGTGGTGACGTTGAAGAAGTCATTGCTGGTCTAGGTCTTGTTGGAGGCGGTGATGATAACAGCGTTACTCTAGATATTGGTGAAGGGACTGGTATTACTGTCAATGACGATGACATTCAGATTAAAAATGCTGAAAACCTTACTGATAATACGGTAACAAAGTGGGATGCTACAAATGGTCAGCTAGTAGATACTATTATTACTGATACGGGGAACTATGTCGGTATTAATAACGATACACCAGAACATAAACTTGACGTTTCTGGTAATAGCAAGATAGATGGTGTTTTATTTTTAGAGAACTTTGGTAATGACGCAAAGATTAGTACATCTGGGACACTTATAGTTGAGCTTGACTCAGATACCGACACCGAAGATGCTTTTTTACAAGTAACTGGTAAGAATGCTAACCCAGCTCTTGTTGTTAGAGAAGATGCTAAGGTTGGTATTGGGCTTAACCCATTTGAAAGTCTTCATATTTACCAACAGACTCCAAACATAAAAATTCAGAACTCAACAAACAACGGTGAGTTTTTTGGTATTGAGTTTGGAACTTTTAACTCTGGTCTTGCTAGCGGGCTGTTTGTTGGCTCTATCAAGATTGAATCCCAAACTAAAGAGCTAAGAACATTTTTAGATACAGACTATTTCCAAACATTCTACACGAATGGTACGGAAGCAATGCGTATCAGTACTGACGGATATGTAGGTATCGGAACAACAGCCCCAGAAAAAGAACTTCACATTGATGGCGAGCTAAAAGTTACTGGAAAGTCTGGATTTGGCGGAACGCTATTTTACGGTGCTGACCCAGACACAGCCTACGACCCTAGAGGAATTGTGCTTCACAACAATGATTTTGTGGGTATAAAAATGACCACTGGTGGAACTGGGCAGGGTCAGACTCAAGGAGCTAATATAGGTTTAAATTATGGAGGAAGCCTTTTGTTTAACATTTGGACTGGAGACTATAGTTTTGGTATTGGCGGATTTTCAAGATTTCAAATAAAACTAGATAACACGATTACAATGGGCCCAGGCGGTGCCCAACGTGTTAAAGTTACCACTAGAGGTGATTTAATTGTAGAAGACAATATTGGTGTCAATACAACAACTCCTGCTTACCCACTTGATGTAAATGGCGATAACATTAGAGTTGGGCAAACCGTTATTGGTATTGGCGGTTCAGCAAGTTCGGGTACTATTGCTATTGGTAAAGATGCAGTAACTGCACATACAGGGGCTTATGACGTTATGGGGATTGGTAACAATGCTGTTGAGAATGGCCTTGGTGATGCCCTTATGGGTATTGGGCACGGTGCATTGCAATATTCTGTTGATGCCACATATTCTCTAGGTGTTGGTGAGGCAGCAGGGGCACGAGACCAAGGTACACAAAATACATTTGTTGGACACTTTGCAGGCCCCTATGACACAGACTTGACAGGTTCTTACAACACAATGGTAGGTACATTGTCTGGTTTCCAAATGAACGGGGGTGCAGAGCGCAACACCGCTTTAGGTACTAGTACATTATATTATTTAACTACAGGTTCTCGCAACACTATACTTGGTAATGCTACGGGCAATAATATTACAACTGGTAATAACAACACAATTATTGGTGTTAGGTCTGGTTTAGGTATTACTACAGGTAGTGACAACACAATTATTGGTGGTGAAGTTACTGGGTTAGACCCAGCGCTTAGTGGTCACGTTATTATCGCTGATGGCCAGAACAACAAGAGAATCATCTTTGATGACCAAGGAGCGCTACAGATTCCAGACCTAACTGAAGGTTACTTAAAGTCAGACGCAGACGGTAACATCACGGTTGATACAGACACTATTGAAGATACACTAGATACTGTTACTACTAGAGATAATGTAACCGCCAACTCTATAGAGGTAGGCGGTCAAGTAAGAGTAGATAGAACAGACGATACGTCTCAGTATGGATTGTTTGCTCAAGATTCTAATGGTGGTTATATACAGTACCATAGAAATGCAGCTGGTAGTCTTTATGAAAACTTTAGATTCATAGCGTCTAATAACGATGACTCTGTTGAGAGAATGCGTATAGACACTACTGGTAATGTAGGTATTGGAACCGCTTCCCCTTCTAATAAGCTACACGTTGTTGGTGACACTCGCATTGAAGGTAACCTTACAGTCAATGGTACATACACACAGATTGATACTGATACACAGACTACAGAGCAGTGGAACGTAACCAATGATGGTACTGGCCCAGCTGTAACTATCAATCAGACTGGGGCGCAGGACATTATGGATGTCCAAGACGATGGTACTAGTGTGTTCTACATTGAAGACGGTGGTAATGTTGGTATCGGCACTACCAGTCCAAATGAAAAGCTGTCTGTTAATGGTAACATTGAGTCATTAGATACTTTCGTATTAAACTATGGAAACAATGGCATAAAATGGCAGCAGCTGTTTGATGGAGCTAATAGCTGGAACCTTAGATACTTTAATGGTTCTTGGAGTTCCGCAGCAATGACTGTAACAGACACAGGCAACGTAGGTATCGGGACAACTAGTCCAGCTCGCAAATTAGATATTGCTGGCGATATGAGAATCGCTAGTAAAATATTTGGTACTGCCACAACTCATACCTATTATGAAATTGCTAATGCACATTATGACCACGTTTTTCATACTAGAACTGATTCTGGTGCTTCTTTAGAAAGATTTAGAATAACTGGTAATGCTGTAAATAGTACAGCGTATTTTTCAAATACAAATGTTGGTATCGGTACAACTACATTTGACTCTAAACTTAGAGTAGAATTAAATACTGGTAGCGGTCAATTAGCTGGTTTAAGAGTCGGATATGGGCTTACAAGTCAAAACTACTATGACGCAAATGAGCATTTTATTAGAAATGGGGCTGGTGATAATCCAGCACATATGTATATTGGCTCATC
>Ga0196905_1000773_pt1 | contig 12767 bp, 19 predicted proteins | sample CB_VirMetaG_3_FD_169098 | JGI IMG/M metagenome (GOLD analysis project Ga0196905, IMG submission 169098) | Freshwater to marine saline gradient viral communities from Chesapeake Bay - CB_1508_1S Viral MetaG (v3) (version 3) | ecosystem: Environmental > Aquatic > Marine > Coastal | place: USA... | reverse complement strand
AACACTTCATCGGTCGTATGGTTAACGAGCGTATGAACATGGTTGAAATTGCTCAACAAGTTGCTAATATGCCTGCTGACGCAGACCCAGTTGAATTACAACTTTTAACAAAGCAAGCTCACGATGAAGCAGTACACTTTAACTTAGTTAAAGAAGTTATTGAGCACATCACAGGCGAGCAGTTAGATGTTAACGCCGCTATTGCCGCTGAACAAGCAAAGCCAACTGCTAAAGGTGCAAGCCTTTTAGCTAAGTATGGTGCTGAAACAGACGAAGCCGCACTTGCCGCATATCAGTTAGTTGCTGAAGGCCGTGCAGAAGCAGTTTGGGATCAGATGGCTGAGTGCATTGAAGATGAATTCATCTCAAGTGCTTATGCTAAAATTGCTCGTGACGAAGGCTTCCATGCTAAAATTGGTGGTTCTAAGTTAGAGAAGTTAGCTACAAGCGAAAGCGAACAAGCACGTATTTTAGACTTAGTTGCTAAGATGCGTAAAGACCTTTATGAAGTTAGTTGCAAAAACACAACTGCTACAGTTGAAGGTCGTGAGTTAGTTGCAGACGCTTACGGTTGGTAATACATGCGGATAGGACTCAGTCAAAGAGTCCTGTTGCACAAAAATAGAGCGTATGATTCATTAGATCAAGGTTGGTACCGATATCTAGAGGGTCATACGCTTTTTGCTATCCCAAATAAACCTGATCAATTAGACTTTGGGCATCTCGCAAAAGACCTGGATGTGTTTATTATTACAGGCGGCGATGATAGTACTATTCGAAGAGTAACAGAGACAAAATTAGCAAGTAATATGTTAGCCCGACGTAAACCTATAATAGGTGTATGTCACGGTGCCTTTTTACTTACAGAATTACTAGGTGGTAGGGTAATGGAAGTTGAAGGGCATAGAGACTGCGAGCATATTGTTAACTACTACGGTGAGTTTAAAACTGTAAACAGTTTTCACAGTTTAGCTATTGTACAACCACATCCTGCCGCAACACCTTTAGTTACTGATCTACACGGTAACTGCGAAGCATTTATAGATAAAAATATTGCTGGCATAGTGTGGCATCCCGAGCGTATGAACAAGCCTTGGATTCCCGAAGAGATAGAACAATTATTACATAAATAAGTAATATTAGGTAATTGTATGAAGATTAAAGATGCCATAGAAAACACCAAAATGATTCAATTGACTGATAGTGCCCTAAACACACTATTAGACTTTGAGCGTGTTATAGACGAATTAGACTGCTATGCTTTTGCTAACTGGAAAGATGGCGAGCTAGTAGAAGGTCCAAATTACGAACGCTATTTTGTAACCTGTAAGTTTATGTGGCCATACAAGAAAATGCCTGACCCCCGTGCAGGTGAGCGTTTACTAGACTATGGTTGTGAAGTTAAGTACCACAAAGATCAGTTTGTTTACCCTGTAAAGGTTAAAGATCCAGATGACTTTGAGCCAGGTACAAAGCATCCTAAACTTAAAAAATCACCAGTTTGGCTAGTTGAAATCGTAATGCCTAAACAGTTAATGCAGGAAATTAATCAGGGTAGCGTTGAGCTTATCTCTGGTAACGTTGATGCTGAAGATATTGAAGCAAGTTACGAAGAGGGCTTGGACGATAATATGTACAAGACAGACAGTCAAGCAGACACATCAGCAAGTCAAGGCGAAGACTTAACACCGGACGGACAAAATGACTAAACTATTTGAAGGCTTAGAACAAAACGACCTAGCAAGACTTGTTGCTCCATTTGTACACTTTGATGAGTATGAAAGCAAGATGGGCAAGGATGAAGATGTTAGTGTTGTTAGTTTTAAAATTACCAGCAAGCCCGCAGGTGTTGATCTTGTAAACTTTATAGAAAAAGGTTATGAGTTTTGTATAGACGCTGATGTTAGTGCTGGTGAGTTAGAAGACGGTGACTACTTGGTGTTTGTTGAAATAGAGCGTACAAAAGATTTACCCAAGCAGGTTATGTCAATGATGAAAGATATTATGAACTTGACAGGACAAAAACTTAAAGAGTGGAAAATGCGTATCCGATCTGACGAAGCCGAATACGAACTTACAGAAGAAAAAATTGCAGAGCTTATTCCATTAAACGCAGAAGACTATCGTGCTAGATACGGTAGTGGTAAACTTGACGAAATGCGCACTGCCGCAGGTATTCCTGTAACAACTAAAGCACCTAAAAACGATCGTACACAATCACTAAGGGCCCTAGCTGGCATTCTTTAATATATGTTAAGTCTAATTACGGTTGTTCATAGACCTGAAGTACCGTACATCAAACTACAAGCAAAATCAATCCAACAATACTTTGATAAAGATTATATACAATCTATACACGTCATTGTAAACGACGACGACAGTGTATGTGATCTTATTGACAAATCTTGGTATGGCAATTTAGCAGATCGTGTTAACATAACTCCTCGATCTATATACGGATATCATGATCGTGTAACTGGGTGGGACAGTCAACAACTGTTAAAATTAATGACAGCCGCAAGGATGTACACAAGCTGGAGTATGGTACTAGATGCTAAAACATTCTTTGTTAAAAAATGTACACCTGAACTGTTATTCACGGATAATAAAGCAGTCACGGATCCACAATATCCGCAAGAAGTTTTTACCCCAGCAAGACAATGTGTAGAACGAACTTTTAATTTATCACTAGATAGAATAATTGGGCCTGCAGGAGTTCCTTTTCTATTTCACACAAATACAGCTCAGTCACTAATCACAGATATAGAAGCTCTTTCAAAAACTACTTTTGCTGATTGGTTCCAATCTAATGTACGATATCCAACATTTTTAACAGAATTCTTTTTATACTCTGGTTATGTAAAACACAAGTACGGGAATATACGAGAATTATATACACCGGGACAAAAATGGGATTGTATTAACCTAGCAGATTGGCAAATAGATAAGTTTGACGAAATATACAATGAGATGCGTTTGTTTAAAACATTAACAGTTAGTGTTCAATCTAGAGCATGGCCGTTGTTGACAGAAGAACAAAAACTAAAATACGTAACACTCCTTAAAACAAAAAATATAGTAGATGATATAGAAGACACCCTTGCACAGCTAAATACAGTTGTTATCAATTAAAGGGTGAGATTATGCGATTATTTGTAACCATGTTGCTCACAGCGACATTGTTGGGTTGCTCTACTATAGAAAACACACAACAAAAATTCTATACTTGGATGCCTAAAGATCATGATGCTATGATGTTTAACCAACTAGTAGCTATTGACTTGGCTGTAGAAAAAGTGGATTGTGAAGCACCAGACTGGTTTTATATACAAGGGATGGTTGATCATTTAACACGTTATGCTGAATATCGTTATGATCAGCAAGTAGAAAACTTACAAGGATTAAGTGCGCACTTAACTAAGTTAAGCGCAAGTACAAATCCTACATTTTGTAAACTAGGCAAGAAAACAGCAGACAGTAGAATAGATGCAATAGTAAAAGCATGGAGGGATAGATAATGGCTGATAAACACGAACTAGAAGAAACAATTGATTCAATTATGGAAGAATACAAAGCAGGTAATCTCAGTCAAGAAGAACGTGATCACTTGCTAACAGAAATAAGGGATGTACAGGCCGCAGAAAGTTGTGCTGGTAATGAAAACTTACTACGCAACATTGTTAAAGCCTGCAACGTAGCGATGAGCATAGTATAGAAAGGTACAAAAATGAACTTATCAAAGAACTTTACAATGGCTGAATTTACTAAAAGTGATACAGCTACAAAATTAAAGATTGACAATACACCAAAAGGCGAGCACTTAGAAGCCGCTAAAAAGTTATTCGAAAACATTGTACAAAAAGTACGTGACCACTTTGGTCCAACAGTATTAAATTCAGGATATCGTTCACCGGAATTAAACGAAGCAGTACGTGGTAGTAGAACTAGCCAACACTGCCAAGGCGAGGCCGCAGACATTGAAGTACCTGGCGTACCAAATGCAGATGTGGCACAGTGGGTAGTAGATAATTGTGATTTTGACCAAGTTATCCTAGAGTTTTACACACCAGGTATTCCTGACTCAGGTTGGGTACATGTAAGTTATAACTCAGACGGACCACAGCGCAAACAAGTACTTACAGCAATGAAGGAAAACGGAAAGACAGTTTATAAACAAGGTCTTATTGCTTAATGTTTTTTGTTGTTCAGCCTAATGCATGTCATGGCGGTGCGTTAGTTTTAACTTTACTAGACAATTTACTCAATCCAGAATCTCAAGTTAGTTCTGTAAATAAAACTAAATTTGAACACGTTCCAGTAGCACCTTGGGACAGCGACGATCAGAAGAAGGAAAGAGACTGGCTAGATATAAGGGTGTTAGAATACGTCTACATGAAAGTTAACCTAATGCCCAAGGAATCTACTGTTACACCAGAAAATTCAATGGTAGTGACTCGTCAGGTCTCTTACTTGGTTAAAAAAAGCAATTTTAAAGTTATATACATTACAAGCGACGAGGGTGATTCAGACTATTTGGCTAAAAAACAACAATTATGTTATCCACAAAGTATAGATCAGTATCTTTCAAATTTAACAGAAGATGCTTACAATTTCATAAAAGGTGATAGCTATCCAAGTTATAGTGAATTTAAAAACGGAAATATCCACCCTGAGCTTTATAATCAATCCTTTGAAAATTATTATACGCAAGAATTTTATGTATTACCAGATGATAGAACAATGACACTTGAAGTAAAATTTCATGATATTTTAAATGGATATGAACTATTAGAAAAAATTAGTGATTTTGTAGGTTATAAATTTGTAACCGATCAACAACCATTAATAGATAATTACAGGAAAAATTTTCTCACAGTGGATTATTAATAGTATTTTTGATAAGTAACATATATATATTTCGAGGAAAATTATGTTTGGAACAGCAAAGTCAGTCGGCTTTATAATCAAGTTAATTTTAATTCTTTTGATTATGTGCGGTATTGGTTATGGCTTGTGGTACGTAACAGGGCTACGAGCTAATCTCGCTGTGAGCCAAGAAAACGAACGCAAGATGGAACAGGCTCTGCAGGATCAGCAAGAAGCAATAGCACAAATGAAGCGTGAAGCAGAACAGATCAAAGAAATTAACAAAGACCTTGATGCTAAAATCAAAGCACAAGAAGCAGACTATAAAACACTAGAAGATAAGTTTGAAAAAACAAAAAATGGCGCACCTAGAGACTTTGGCGGTAATGCAGTTAAGAAGCCAGGGCTAGTTGAAAAAGCCATTAACACAGGTTCACTGGATGCAATGCGTTGTTTAGAAATAGCATCAGGTGGTGCATTAACAGAAGAGGAGAAAAATGCTACAAAGAAGAGCGAATCAAACAGTATTTGCCCGAGCTTGGCTAATCCCAATTATACTCCTCCTCAGTAGTAGTATATCAGGGTGTATGACCTTTGGCTGGGGCAAGAAAGAGCCAGACGTTAAGCCAGTGGAGGTAATTTCAAAGCCTGCTGAAAAGACACGCTTGGATTTACCTATGCCTGATCCACTTAAACTAGAGTCAGTCGGATGGCGTGTAGTTACACCAGAGAACATTGACGAAGTTTGGGCAGAACTTGGAGCGTCGGGAAAGAATGTAGTGCTATTTGCACTAACAGATGATGGTTATAAAACGTTAAGTTTAAACTTTGCGCAAATACGTAACTTCATCTTAACTCAAAATGAAATGTTAATCAAGTACAAATTATATTATGAGCCAGAAGTAAAAGAAGAAGTAAAAGAATAAAAATAAAAATAATAAGGAGCTAAAAATGGCCACCAAGCCGATCATGTCTCTCAATATAAAAGAGAGATCATTGCTATTCGCACAACTTGCGCAAATAGCCTACGATGACGAAGCAGAAGCAACTAAAAAAGTCAAAAGTCTAGGCTTTACCACTGTAGAGTTTTACGACATTGATGGTGCACAAGCATATCGCTTTCAAAACAAAAGTGATATGGTAATTGCTTGTCGTGGTACACAGCCTACAGAATTTAACGATATTAAAGCAGACCTACGTGCTGTTCCAGTAATGGCAGAAACAATAGGTCGTGTACACAAAGGCTTTAAGAAAGAAGTAGACGAACTTTGGCCTTTAGTACTAGAAGATATCACTCGCACAGTTAATAAAGATAACACACTATGGTTTTGTGGACACAGTTTAGGAGCCGCAATGGCAACTATCATGGCATCACGTTGTTTCTACAATGCTCATGTTCCAAATCCATATGAGTTATATACATACGGTTCGCCACGTGTGGGCTGGCCTAAGTATGTAAAAACACTTGGCGTACGTCATGTACGTTGGGTAAACAATAATGATATAGTAACTCGTGTGCCATTGGCTGTAATGGGTTATAAACATCATGGTGAAGAACGCTACATGAACGCTTACGGTCAGGTACGTAATCCAACAGGTTGGCAACGTGTTAAAGATCGATTTAGAGGTATGTGGATGGGACTTAAACAAGGTAAGATAGATAACTTTGGCGATCACTCAATGGTTAACTATGTTGCTAACTTAGAAAATTGGAACAAAGAATAAAAGGAGATAAGTAATGGCACAATCAAAGAAAACAATTACAGTAGATGAAGAAGTTGCTAACGGCTTAGATGCTAACGGTGATGGACACATTTCAAAAGAAGAATTGCAAATGCATTTAGAGTTCAAGCGTAAGAGACTTGAAGACGAAGATGCAATGCGTGATGCACAACGCAACATGGCATGGTTTGCACTATTTGGAATGTTGTTATATCCATTTTCTGTAGTAGTTGCTGATTTAATTGGACTTGAAAAAGCAGGCGGGGTATTGGGAGACATGGCACCAACATACTTTGTGTCAGTTGCCGCAATCGTTGCTGCCTTTTATGGCAAGTCTGCTTATGAAAGCAAAAACAAAGACGACTAATAGAGAGGTTTAAATGGCAAGCAACAGTGGTTCAAGAAGAAAGGATATTGTATACCTAATTCCCGAAGGCGAAACACGTGATAGTCACACCTATCACTACACACTTCAAAAGACCAAAAGTCTCAAAGGAAAAAAGGTTAAATTCCGTAAGTACAATCCAGTAAAACGAATACACGAAATGTTCGTTGAAGTAAAGGCTCCAGGCCATAACTAGTAAACGGTAGGGTCATTCTTGACCCTACTATTCTTTTATAGTATACTCATACTATGACCCATTATGCTACCTTAGGCGTCCCTGAAAACGCCACACAGGATGAGATTAAAAAAGCATATCGCAAACTAGCGATGCAACACCATCCTGACCGCAATAATGGTGATGACACCAAATTCAAAGAAATACAAACGGCATACGACATAATTAGCGATACACACAAGCGTCAGCAGTACGACATGGAACGACGAGGCGGCGGGCAACGTTTCCAATTTAATACTGGTAACATGGGCGACATGGAAGAAATGTTGCGCAACTTTGGGTTTGGGTTTACACGTGGAGGACAAGATCCATTTTCCCACGTGAGGCGTCAGGTTAGAAAAAATCAAGATCTTAAAGTTGAAGTAATGGTTCCTTTGAGCTCTACACTTGAGGCACAAAAGAAAACTATCAGTATACAAAACACAACAGGGCAAAGAGATCCTGTTGAGATAAACATACCACGTGGTGTACGGCCAAACAGTACTATTAAGTATCCAGGGTTAGGCGATAACCATTATGGTGATTTACCTAGAGGTGATTTGTATATCACTGTTCGAGTCAACAACGATACCGAGTTTCAAATTCATAATTTAGACTTAATTAAGATAGTTGACATTAATGCATTAGATGCTATAATAGGTACTAAACTTAATGTTGAGAGTATAGATAAGAAACAATTTGAAATGGTAATACCAGCCGGAACGCAACAAGGAACCAAATTTAAAATACCCAGTAATGGGCTGTACGCAATGAATCAGAGTTCACGTGGACATTTATTAATTGTCACAAATATTATTATACCAACAAACTTAACTTTTGACCAGTTAAAAGTTATCAAATCTATCAACAACAAACACTAAATATTTTTATGCTACAGACAAATCCTGAAATTGATCATGTGGTTGCAGAAGCAACCAGAATAGCAAGTAGAAACAAACATGAATATGTTACACTTGAGCATGTCATGTTGGCTATTATCCGATATGAGCCACTAAGAAATTTATTAGTAGAGTCTGCAATAGATGTGCATGGACTAGATGCTGACATTGATGCGTTTATAATGGCACAGAATCATCTTGTTGTTGAAGGCGCTGAGCCAAGAAAAACACACGCATTGGAGCGTGTATTCAACCGTGCCTTAACACAAGTACTGTTTAGTGGTCGCACACAGATGCAGTTAATGGATCTACTGTTAAGTATTCAAGGTGAACCAAACAGTTACGCACAATACTTTGCTATGAAGTATGGTTTGTCAAGAAACAAGATGCTTGAGCTGTATGCGCAAGTACACGTAGATGAATCCAAAAATAAAGTTTCGACCACACAAAAAGCAGAAAGAATTTTAGATTACTATTGTGATAACTTAAACAAGAAAGTTGCAGAAGGTAAGATAGATCCTGTCATTGGTAGAGAGTTTGAGACTAACGAGATCATTGAAGTAATGGCTCGTAAAAACAAAAACAATGTGTTGTTGATTGGTGATCCGGGTGTAGGTAAAACTGCTATTGCAGAAGGACTTGCACTCTTAATTGAAGCAAACACAGTCCCAGAATTTTTACAAGGTTATACAGTTTATAATCTTGACATTGGCTCGCTACTTGCTGGTAGTAAGTATAGAGGCGACTTTGAAGAAAAAGTACAAGAAGTATTAAAAGCACTTAACGTTATGGGCAAAGCAATTTTGTTTATTGACGAAGCACATCAAATGAAAGGTGCTGGTGCTAGTAGTGGAAGTTCCAGTGTAGACTTTGCTAATATGATCAAACCTGCTATTAGTAAAGGCAAAGTTAAAGTAATGGCGTCTACTACTTGGGAAGAATACACAAACAGTTTTGAAAAAGACCGTGCGCTGATGCGACGCTTCCAACGTGTTACTGTTGATGAGCCCACAGCAGAAGTAGCAAAAGAAATACTAACAGGGCTCAAGCCTGTATTTGAAAAGTTCCATGGTGGTACTGTTACTGCACAATCTATAGAAGCCGCAGTTGATCTTAGCATAAGATATCAAACAGACAAGAAGTTGCCTGACAAAGCAATTGACTTAATTGACAGTACCTGCGCTAGACTAAAACTAGCCACAGCGATATGGACAGTTACTAGAGCAGATATCATTGACAGCATTGCCAAGATGACTAAAATACCTGCAGAACAAATTGGTAATACCAAGGCTGTACAGAACTTTGAAGCAGGTATCAAAGAAAAACTCTACGGACAGGATGAAGCTATTGATACTGTACTAGAAAAGATTTATGTTAGCCGTGCCGGACTTAAAGCAATTAATAAGCCAGTAGGTAGTTTCTTGTTCTTAGGACCAACAGGTACAGGTAAAACAGAGCTGGCTAAACTGTTAGCAGAAAACTTAGGTATGAAATTGTTACGCTATGATATGAGTGAATATCAGGAGCGTCATACTGTAGCAAAACTAGTTGGTGCACCTCCAGGATATGTAGGTTACGAGGATGGTAATTTAGGTGGCGGTTTGCTAATCAGCGACATTGAAAAGAATCCAAACAGTATTATCTTAATGGACGAAGTTGAAAAAGCACACCCTGACGTTACTAACGTATTGCTACAGATGATGGACGAAGGTATGATCACAAGTAGCAATGGTAAGAAGGCAAACTGCCGCAATACTATTATTATTCTTACCAGCAACTTAGGTGCCGCGGATAATGAAAACAACACTATAGGCTTTGGTGAAAGTTTAGAGCGTACAGGCGAAGATGACAAAGCACTTAAAAAGTTCTTCCCGCCAGAGTTTAGAAACAGACTTGATGGTGTTGTTAAGTTTAAGAAACTTGATGAACTCAGTATGCGTAAGATTGTTGCCAAGTATCTAGTAGAAATTAACGATCTATTACTAGACAAACAGTTGCGTGTACGTCTAGCAGAAACTGCCGTTGACGAACTTGTCGCAAAAGGATTTGATACTAAGATGGGTGCAAGACCCTTACAGCGTAAGATCAACGAAGAAATTAAAGTACCACTTAGTAAGAAAATACTGTTTGATGCAGTACCATCAGGAAGCAGTATTACAGTAGACTTTATGGAGGGTGAGTTTGTATTCACTGTAGAATCGCCAGAAGTTACCGCACACAGAGTAGATGAAAATGGACTTATTATACTGGAAGAGAAGAGCTAGTCAGACCGAAGTTCTTCCTGTAACTAAACAATTCTTTAAAAGATATCTGTATAAGATGACCATCTACGCTCCTGGATGTCGTAGTATACTATACGAGGATGTTGAGCAACATCTCCAATGGAGAACATATAACAATGGCGCACAACACTACAGTTACGGTGGCAGTTGGTATAATACAAAAATGGCTAGATATCTACAAGAAGCCAATGTTAAACATTTAAAAACACTACAAGATATTAGACTAGGCAGTACTGTTTACAGTATCAAGGTGCGTGTTGAAGAACCCAGAGTAGACATATACGCACATTCGGAAGGTAGGCTAAAGCTGATAGCAGAAATGCTAGATAATCCAGCCTGGGTCTTAAGCGTGTGTGGACCAGAAAACACGCAAGCAGAAGCTCTACTTGCAGATAATAAAATACTACGCAAACGTAAACCAAAATGGCAGTACAAAGTTGATTTATCAGAAAGAAATTTTTCTAGTAATACTAGGCAAGCAATTTGGAACTACCTTGATAACTTGGGTAACGAAGTAAGTGTACCAAAGCATACATATGAGCAATTAAAGAGAAATCACGACTGGATGTGGGGAGGATATTTTCGCACCAACGACTTAGGTATTGTTCATATGATTCGCTTGATTGACCCTAATATAGTTAGAGAAGTTTCAGAGCTGGTGCAAATTGACACTAAATAGTGTATAAATCAAGGAAGCAAAATGGCTAAAGTACATGAAGAAGTATTAGTTATTACCGTTAGCAAATTAGTAAAAGACGATGCAAATCCTGATGCAGTTGTAAATGCTGAAATACAAGCACAACTAGCAGAAGTAGCAGAACAGTTATTAGGTAACGGTGTAATAGTTGAAGTAAACAAAGCATAATTCAATTCAAAAGAGAGACTAATCAATGGCAAAAAAGAAACCAGGTAAGACTGCGGCTAAAGAATCCGCACAACCAGCAAGTACACAAGCAGATGCGGTAGCAATGATCAAAGCGGCCGCGGCACAGCGAGCTCAACAGCAACAACAAGCACCAGCACAAGTACCAGGACAACGTTATGACTTTTCTAAGAGTCATTTACATATTGGTATTCCTTGTTATGGTGGACAGGTTAGTGAACCTACTATGACTTCGCTGTTAAGGTTCATTCTGTTAGCACAACAAGCAGGACTTAACTGGTCATTAGACACTATGGTCAATGAGTCATTGGTTACAAGAGCACGTAACAACTTGATGGCTAAGATGATGACCAACAAGAGTGCTACACACTTTATGTTTATTGATGCTGATATTAGATTCCAGCCAGAGTCGATTCTACAGATGATGGCTTGTGATAAAGAAGTTATTGGTGGATTGTATCCTAAAAAAGCACTACCAGTTAACTATGTTATTAACCTAAAGCCTGAGACTAAAGTACAAGGCGATATCTTTACTGTTGACACAATGGGTACTGGTTTCTTATTGTTCAAGCGTGAAGTATATGAAAAGTTATGCGCCGCACATCCCGAAACAAAGTATGTTGACGATGTTGGGTTAGGTAAGCAGTACGAGCCTACTATGTATGCTATCTTTGACGTTGCCATTGACGCAAGAGGGCATTATCTAAGTGAGGATTGGCAGTTCTGCAGACGTTGGTCGGCAATTGGTGGCGAGATTTGGGCACACGGTAAAGTTCTGCTTAATCACATTGGACACTATGAGTTTGTCGGTGATCTCAGTAAGATGCCAGACTTTACTAGAAAAGAACACGTACCCGGAGGCGGTGTACTAAATGATGCTATTGACATGGCACAAAGAGGACAGCAATCTCGGGTTAATCAGTAGGAACTAAAATGGAAACAGAAAAACTTAAATTTAAAATTGGGTTGAGCGGTACAGTAGAAAAACAGCCACAATATAGAATTAGTGTTAACAGCCTCGAGTTAGCTTTGGGACATTTAACTGTTCCACCAGGGGAAACTGAGTATATTGAGTTTGAAGCTGATATCGAAGAAGGAAATAATAAACTTGAAATTGAGTTAGTTAACAAAGGATTTGGAGATACTGTACTAGACGAACAAGGTAACATTATTAGCGACTTAATATTGAATATTGAGAGCATTGAAATTGATGATATCGAGTTAGGAGCAATTAAATGGTCAGGCAGTGAATATCGTCCTCAATATCCTGCTAGGTATGTGTCTTCTTTTTATAAAGAAAACAACAAAACCCATCCGCCTGAAGTTATTAAGAACTGTGTAAACTTAGGGTGGAACGGCAAATGGATACTACCGTTTAAAAGCCCTTTTTACATTTGGCTACTGGAGAACTTGTAAGCTAAATATAGCAATATAGTGGAAATTCCATGTTTATTGCTAACTTATTTGAAAATTACGTAAAAGAAGATAACGGCCCGGAGGTTGTAGTAATATATCC